>Ga0209427_10000574_pt1 | contig 39628 bp, 43 predicted proteins | sample DeeMarSWOR136_30_FD_187465 | JGI IMG/M metagenome (GOLD analysis project Ga0209427, IMG submission 187465) | Marine sediment microbial communities from White Oak River estuary, North Carolina - WOR-1-36_30 (SPAdes) (version 2) | ecosystem: Environmental > Aquatic > Marine > Intertidal zone >...
AGACCGAGCGTGGCCGAGACGGCTGGCAGATTCTCTCAAGCATAGGTGCCACGTGTCAGCAACAGGCGATAGACTTTGTAGAGTATCTCAGTCCACACTCGCCTTTGACTACTGCATCCGGCTAAACACGTACCTAACCTTGGTTAGTGTTTGGTCGAGCTTTCAGCAAGGTGGCTGGCTTGGCTGTGTAGCGGCTCGTTGTTGATAGCCAGAGTCCGTCGCGAGTTCATCTCGAACGGGGAAAACAAATCCTGGATTTCTGAGGAGCTCGGCAAAAGCCGCCGACGTATTTTGAAAAGGTTTTGCATTTGATTGTTGGCACTGTATATTGAATTTACGAAGAATGGCTTGCTGAGGTAGTTTTGCAGAGTTTTCTGGACAATTGCAACGCTGATTTCGGCCTGAATCGCCCAGTGAGCCTGCTATCGAGTCTATGATTGTCCAAAAGCGTGCCCAGTTCGGCTTGGATAAAGCTGGCCATGACATGGCGTCATTTTGGGACGGAGTCGAGAGACGGATATCCGGCGGGCCGTAGGGACTGGCAAGGATAAGGATGTCAGCAATGATTCCTAACGTAGTTGTAATTGGCGGCACGTATGTTGATATGGTGATACGATGCAGCCAAATCCCTCCTCCTGGACACAGCGTGACGGGCTCAGCTCTTTCATACGCGGCTACCGGCCCAGGGCCGAATCAAGCGATTGAAGCTGCCCTGTGTGGCTGTGACGTGCATCTGATAAGCAAGGTCGGCGACGATCCGTTTGCCCAAATGGTTAAGACGAGTCTGGCTGAGTTCAGTGTGAACGGTGACTTTGTCTACACCGTCAAGGCCAAGAATACCGGAGTCATCGTGACGTTAGTTAATGCCGAGGGGGAAAACGGTAGCTGTGTCTATGCCGGTGCCAACGGGGCATTGGGGCCCCAGGATATTGAGGCTGCTGAGCAGATTATCTCTGCGGCAGATGTCTGTTTGATCCACGGTCGGCTGCCCCAAGAGGCAATTGTGGCCACCCTTCGCTGCGCGGAGTTGCATGGTACAAAGGTTATTCTTAATCCTGCGAGGCCAATGGAGCAGCGAAGCCAACAAAGCAGCGATTTACCCATCGAATATTTTTCGGCTGACATATTGATCCCGAATCTCTATGAGGCTGCAGATATTACTGACCACCCCACCGTTAGCATTCGCACCGCCAAGTTGATCGGTTCCGATCTTGTCGCTCGTGGCGTTGAATCTGCCGTGATAACTATGGGTAAGCGAGGCTGCATGGTGGTTGACAGACAAAGTGCTGACCATATTCCAGCTTTTGAGGTGGAGCTCGTGGACCAAACGTGCAGCGGCGATGCCTTTGCAGGGGCTCTGGCCGCCTATTGCGCTGTTGAGGATGATCTTAGAGAGGCGGTCAAATTTGCGTCGGCGGCAGGAGCCTTGGCCTGTACTAAGTTCGGCTCAATTGAGGCTCTGCCCACGAAGGCAGAGATTATCGAGCTTCTGCAAAAAGAAGATATTGGCTGACTGGTGCTGCGGCGAGGTGTGGGGCAGGGCGGCGCACGAGTCTGTCAAATTGTCACGTATGTTGTTCACTATCAGCTATTGCTGACAATTATCTGCTCTCACCGTCGGGCTATTCTCCCCTTAAGAGCAAATATTGCGGACTTTGTGATATGTTCAACTCCAAGGCATCGCTTTTCCAGTAGACAGTGGTCTCTGCTCCGAGAGAATTAACGAGCCGAGCTTCACCCGGTTCCATCGGCAACGTGGCTTTATGTTCTTGGTCTATCGTCCAGAAAGCTATGGCCACGTCCCCGCCCTTTGTAAGTTTCAAGGCGAAGTCGTTTTTACCAGGCATATCAAGTCTCTTCTCGACGCGATATCCACCGAGCGTGGCGGTTAGGACCTTAGCCGCATGATATGCGGCCTTTGGCTTTAGGTCGTGGCACACTGTTCCGAAGTTGTGCTCTCTTTCTTCGGGGTTGGTGCCGTCGTTTTTCCAGTCGTACCATATACTTACGGGAATGCCCTGAGAAAGGTTTATCAGGAACATTCGCACCAGGTACTGGGCTTGCGTCTCATCCGACAGGGCGGCTTTATTCCAGTTGACGTTCGAATATCCCCATTCGCCGGAGATGACAGGTACGTTCTTGCCGGCTGGGGCGTAGCGGTTGACCAAGTCACGAAGCTTGGTGTAATCACCAATGACCGTTTCCGGGGGCTGTGAGCGGTAGGGATGAACCGTCAGGGCGTCAATACAGTTGAGAAGTCCCTTTTTGAAACAGGCCTCGAGCCAGTTCAGTGGTATTTGCGATGTGGCTGGTGCGACAACGAGGCCGGTAGAGTCCGCCTTTCTTACACGGGGCGCGGTCTCTTCAACGAGCTGGCAGTAGTGCTCAACGCTTGGCTGCGGCCTCCAGAATTGCTTTATGTTCGGCTCATTCCATATCTCCCAGAGTATTCCTTTGCCCGCGTACCTCTTGGCAGCGGCTTCGGCAAAGGCAGCGAAGGCTCTGCGTCCCTCGTCTGTGCGGACAGACCTATCCGACTCGTAAAGCTGGTTGCTGTAGTCGAGGATGTAGAGGATTCGAATTCCTCGTTTGGAGCATCCTTCCATCAGAGCATCATAACCGGATTTCTCGAATTCGTAAAGGCCTTCTTTTCTTTCGACACCTGCCCATGTCAGGTCCATCCTGATGAACTTGAATCCTGCATCGGAAATCAAATCCAGATCCTGTGGGTCGCCCCTAAAATGTATGTTGACGCCGAAGCCGTTCGGTATGGTGGGCTCAGGCAGTGGAACCGCACCTATCGAAGGTAATGCGACGATCAGCGAAATCAAGCATGCCGCCAGAGGTATGTGACATCTCCAGATCCTCGATTGCCCAGTCTTCAAAATGGTTTTCCATGGTTGTTTTATTTGCGAGTTATGCATTTTGTTCGACTCCTACCTTTGTTTTGGCCTGCCTCTTACTATTGTTGCACGCGTGTAGTGACGCAGCTGATTATGTTCTTTGAAGCCAATGTAAGTGCAGGCACCAGTTGTGTCCAGAGCTTTTTATGGAGACGGAAGTTGCTTGGGCGTGCAGACAATCGGAGCGACTTGCGGCAGGCAGGGGTTGATGGTGAGGCTGTGCCGGTTGCCAGGTTGATGCTCGAGATCAAGCACCGCGATTTTGAGCGAGTGATCGAGAGTGATGAGAGGGCATTTCAATCAAAAGTGCAGATAGCTGGAGAACAAAATCAGAAAATTGAGAAAAATTTTTATTGCTTGTACTGCAAGGATTTAGCCTAAGAACTTTGATCAAGGCGGGGCTTTTTTTCGCATCAAACGCGCAGGTTGCTCCAATTATGGAAGCGATGATTTTCATCGCATGAGACTTACGGCACAAGAGGCGACGGACAATTTGCCAGGGTTCCCAGATGCCGAGAAACGCGTTCAGGACACCTAACGCAGACCACAACTTGGGACCCTGCGACAGGAGAACTCAGCATGGGCTTCGATCTTTGCATCTTCAGAGACGAGCAGCTTGATCCTGATTACATTGAGTGGCTCGTTGATGAATACTCCGTAGATATTCAGACGCATTTTGCGAAGCTGTGGGAATATTACACAAACCCAATGTATGAGATAGTGGGAATAGGCGCTTTTGATAGGAAAGTGAACGAATCGGGACGATGCTATGTGCAGGCACAGGAATATGGTTTGCCTGCGAGGATCACCGGCTTGGTGCATTCGGCTAATACAGGCCTTTTGGGTGCAAAGCCCGTGAGGGATGTTCAGCGAAAGGAAGTAGTGATCGAGAACGACATTGCTTGGCGAATAAATGCAGGTGTGGATTTTTTGTTCGGTAAGCCGGTCAGTTTGGTTTCTAGATCGCCGGGTAGCCAAAAACGTGCAGAAATAGAATCCATATTAAAGGCAGTGTTTGCGGCTAACGGTGGTATTAGATTCTTTCAGGATATGGCAGTGCTCGGAAGTGTTTATGGTTTTGTTGATTGTCTTGTCAGGCCTGGCAATGAGATTGTAGACTGCATTTCCTCCCCCTCTCAACCCCTTTCGTTTGAAGATGTGCTGCAATTGGCACAGACAATCGATTTGGAACCGATCGAAGCACCACGAGCACTGCCTGTTCTGGATGAGAACGACTACAAGAAGATCAAATATTACGTACAGCATTTCTACCAGAAGAGAAACGCTCTGGATAAGAAGAGCTCTTTCTTTACAAAGCTATTGTCACAGAGCGGGCGGGGTAACGACAGTCGGCAGATCGTTGCAGTGACGGAGATTATCTCGGCAGTGGGCTGGCAAAGGTATGAAGATAAGCAGATTGTTGCAGAGGGAGAATTGCCGTGGGGATTTCTGCCGGTGGTGCATATCCAAAACATTGCTCAGCCATACTATTACGAGGGACTAAGCGATGTTGAGCCATTGATGCCGCTGCAGGACGAGCTTAACACCAGATTGAGTGATAGGGCGAATAGAATCACGTTTCAATCGTTTAAGATGTATCTGGGCAAGGGGATAGAAGGCTTTGAGGACAGGCCCATATCTCCTGGCAGGATGTGGTACACGGAAAATCCGGAAGCGACTATTGAGGAGTTTGGGGGAGATGCGGCCACGCCAAGCGAAGGCATGCACATCGCCGAGGTCAGAGAGGCAATGGACAAGGTCAGCGGAGTGACGCCTGTGGTGGCGGGGGTCTTGAAGAGTAAGCTCGGCAACCTTACAAGCGCTGTGGCCCTTAGACTAACGCTCATGGGGATGCTTTCGAAGAACGAGCGAAAGAGGTTTACCTACAGCGAGGGGCTGAGCAAGATATGTAAGATGGTGTTGGAGATGCTTGACAAGGCCAATGTCTATAAGACCCGCGGAGCGGATAGAGAGATCGATATCGTCTTTCCAAGTCCATTGCCTGAAAACTTGATGGAGAAGCTGAGGGAAGCGCAGATCAAAAAGGAATTAGGTGTGCCAACTGAGCAGGTGCTCAGGGAATTAGGTTATGATACCACGAACGCAAGTTGAGACTCCAGATTATTTGGGGAGATTTCATGAGTCCGATTGAGACACAAGAGAATCTGTCAGAAGACATAACAGAACCGACCGATAGTGATAGCCTGAAACTTGTTCCGGTGGCCGAATCAATCCGCTATCGCAAGAGGGCGCAGGGTGCGGAGAAAAAATTGGAGGCTTTGACCAAGCAGTTGGCGGAGGCAAAATCAGAAGCAACAAAGATGTCTGAAGAGTTGAATAATATTCGAATCGAACAGAAGCTGACTCGCAAACTGGCTGCTGCAGGGACGGTCGATTTGGAAACAGCCGTGTTGATTGCCAAAGCCAGAATAGAGGGTGAGGGCGAGGCGGATCTGGATGGTGTGGTTGAGCAGTTGAAAAAGGACAAGCAGTATCTGTTCACTGGTACGAACTCGGCTGGTACGGTAAGAAAGACAGCAGGGGCGAAGGAGCGAGTGCAAAGCGGTCAGGCGATTCTTGAACGAGCAGCGAAGAAGGCGGCAACCACAGGTAATCGGACGGATCTGCAAGAGTATCTGAAATTGCGAAGGAATTTTGTTTGATAGTCTTGGAAGAAAATGACTGAAAGCAGTTCATAAACGGAAGGAGAAGAACAAATGGCGTTTACAGGAAAAGCTACTTATTCAGCAGGTACAACTCTGCCGGAACTGGCAGAGGATGTATCAGACTTGATCGGCATAATTTCGCCCTATGAAACTCCGTTGTTAGATGCTTTGGGCGATCCACTGAGGGAAGCGACAAGCACGCATCATGAATGGCTCGAAGATGCGCTTCTGCCGAACAAAGATGCTATCAACGACAGTACCTGGACTGATCCGAGTTCCGACACTGACTTTGACGTCGACAATGGCAGCAGATTCCGCGTCGGCGATCAGATTCAAGTTGAAGGCAGCGAAGAACTGATGTTCGTAACTGGTGTCAACAACGACACACTGACGGTCATTCGCGGTTACGCGGGTACCACGGCGGAGAACCTGGCAGATAACCAGATCATCAACATTCTGGGCAATGCTGCTCTGGAGGGGGCGGATAAGCCCAATGCCAGGTTTACGAATCGCGCCAGGTATGGTAACTACACACAGATATTTACTGCTACGGTGGAAGTGAGCGGAACGGACATGGCTGCGAGTCAATTAGGTCTGGCTGATGAGATGGACTACCAAAAGCAGGAACGACTAAGGGAGCTGCTCCGTGATCTGGAGAACACCGTGATTAACGGCGGTCAGCCGGCGAGTAGCCCGGAAGGTAGTGGCACGGTGAGAAGAACGATGAATGGTACTATTCAGCATCTTTCCACCAATGTTTTTCATACGGGCGACAGCGGCTTTCCGAGCGGTACCGATCTTGATGAAGCAAAGATCAATTATGTACTCAGGAAGATTTGGGAAAACAGTAACGGGAATGTTGACCTGATTGTCGTGGGGGGGTTCCAGAAGCGAAAGATAAACGCATTCAGCAGTGACAGCCGGACGTATGCAGCCGGTGATACCACCTATGTGGATATGATTAGTGTCTACGAAAGTGATTTCGGTGTCTGTAGAATTGTCACGACGCGATGGCTGCCGCAGGATTCGGTGCTGCTGTTGGATTCGTCCCGCATCAGTGTGCTTCCGTTAGCGGGGCGGAGCTTCCATTTCAAGCCGTTGGCAAGTAGCGGCGATTATGAGTGTGGTGAGTTGATTGGTGAGTACACTCTGGAACTCAAGAACGAGGCGGCACACGGGCTTATTCGTGATTTGAGTGCGAGCTAAACTGTAGTGACAATTTGAGGCCTCTTAGCAACGGTGCCCAAGGAGAGACAATTCTTTGGGCACCTGGCTGGCCTGCTCACCTGAGAAGGGAACGAAAGAAGATGGTCAAATTTTCAGATGATGTGGATATTTTGAAATACGAGCCAGTACTTTTCGGCGAGCTACATCTGCCATGGCAGGTATTGACAGCAGGAACAGGCGCGACACTCAGTGGGACGACATTTACCGCGAGTGGGGCGGATTTTGTGAGTGCGGGCGTCGCGGCAGGCGCGGTGGTCTACATGCAGTCTAGAGACGGTTCTCTTGATGGGGCTTATGAGATAGTTTCTGTGGATTCAGTAACACAGCTCAGTGTCTCGGTAGTCAGGTGTGATCCAAATGATGCTGCCGTAGCACCTCCGGCTGCGACTGATATATCATATCGGATTAGCACGTTTGGCCCCCAAGCCAGTGAAGCTGGTTTTCGGCTAACCGAATACTTTGGTATTAGGCCCGGTAATCCTGCAGGCGGCCTGGATGTGGAGGACATTCTGGACAAAGATGTTTTGAGACGGGCTTCTGCGTTTGCTGTCATTTCAACCGTGTACGCAATGTTGGCCAGTAGAGCTAAAGAAGAAAATTTCTGGGAAAAGAGCATTCACTATCAGAAGCTCTTTGAGCGAGCAAGAGAGCGGTGTCGGCTCAGCATCGATCTTGGTTCTGATGGCTCAGTCGACGTGACCAGGGTTGGGTCATCTCTAAGACTGATACGGGATTAGTGTGCGAAGGCAAAACGGATGAGTGCCATTTTGGATGGAGAAATTCTATTTCACGAGCAGCAGTTTGAGCTTGAGATCGGTAGTTTCGGTCGGGCCTTTGTGGAGAGAGCCGTACCGGGACTGGACGGTGTACTTAGCATTGACCTCGGTGGACGTGAGAGAAAGGTGAGGCAAAGGGGCGTGCTGCGGGCTAAAAGCCTCTCACAAATGGATCAGAAGGTCAGGGCGATATCAGCCTATATGGATGGTGATACTCACACGTTAGTAACAGGTAACGGCGAAGAGTTGCACAATCTTCGGATGGACACTTTCAAGGTGTACAAAGAGCGAACAGGCGGCAGCGGTGTAGCTATCGATTACGAAATCGTCTATACTCAATTGAGGGTTTAGTAATAGTGTCAGTTATCAGCAGCGGAATAGAGGCGGTCAGAGCGTTTGAATTGCCCAGCGGCATTTGGGCAGACGGCGGGCATGTTGGGACCCCGCTGGTAGCTCTAGTCAAATGGCGATCATCCTGGAGTGACAAGCTTTATCAGGTCTATGTTAACGGCCGGTATGCGGGGGTAACCATTGATAGTCAGCAGAGACAAATGATTGTTCAGATACCCCCCTGTCTCGAGTCGCCGGTTCGGATTGAAGTTTTCGCCGTAGCGGCCACACAAGCTCATGTTGATTTTAACGACGAGATTAGTGTGTCTATTGCACAGAGTGGCCGGGTAAGAATCACAATGCTGCGTGGGCAGAATTTGCCGATAGGCGCAAGGGCTCAAATCTACTTTGATAATGGCACCGGCGTGATTGATTACGGTGAGCCGGTCAATGATTCGCCGGTAATAGTCTGGCCAGCTTGGCAGGATAAAGCAGGGTTCGGAATGTGCAAGTTCGGCGCAAGCGACTTTGGCTATGACTCGGCAGCTGCGGTGGGATTTGGAAAAGGCAGTTTTGGCCATGGCCAGTTCGGCCTTGACGCTGATACGTTCGAGTTGACGTCCACTCAGATGCAGCCGGGGGCTTACAGGTTTGGGGTCAACATCACTGATGGGTTCGGGAATGAAAGCGATGGTAGCGAGACAGGCCAGGTCACAGTGACTCCGGCGGCAAAGCCCGCTGAGCGAGTGCGCGTTTCTTCGTTTGATGAACAGACAAATCAGTTGGTGCTTAGTGTCTCATAAAACAGTAACAGGAGAGTATCATGGCTGAGGTTTATCCGTCTGACAATGAGTTGCTCAACATACAGTCTGATGATGAGACTGGCGTTGAATATATACCTACAGGCACGTCGCCATATTATCTGCACTTTAGGAAATTGCTATACCGGTTGCTGCTGGCTACACGGCGGGCAAGCGATTTGAGGGTCTATGATGAGGGCGGTCTGGACATCGGTGTTAAAGCGGGCAAATTCTGGCTGGGTACGGAGCTGATCAGCTATGCTGGCTCATCGGGCAATGCTTTGGCGGGTGATAAGGCAAATATCTATGTCTATCTGGATTCGGCTGCCAATCTTGTTACGAACGAGTACGGCAGCTTCCCGGATATGGCAACAGCGCCTCATATTCGCCTAGCGACGGTGACTACGTCAGGTGGGGACATTGAGTCGATAACCGATTGCCGGTTAGGGCATAACTTTGTGATGCCATACGGAGCTGGTGGAGTACAGAAGACGGTCGAGGCACATACGAGTGATGACACACTTACGGCAGCAGAATCGGGCAGTGTTCACAGTAACCTGGGGGCGACCGGGACAGTCACGCTTAGCCTGCCAGTATCGGCCCCTGTGGGGACGGAATTCGCCTTTGCGGTTCAGGTGGCACAGGAATTGAGGGTGGACCCGGGCTCGGCGGCGATTAGAGATGACAGTGGACAGACTGTTGACAAATACAAATCGGCAAGTGTGATCGGTTCAAGCCTTTGCTTGGTGGCTGATTCAAACGGTGACTGGGTCACAATCGCCAAGAATGGGACATGGACCGAAGAGGCATAAATTGGGCAAGAGGTAAGAAGGAAAATGGCCAACGAAATATACATGGATTACGCATCAGGTAATACGGTTTATGCTGTTGTTCGTGATAGTGCCGGCCGCGTATGGTATCCGGTAGGTCAAGCGTTTGAGGATTGGGGAACCAGCGGACACGACGCAGACAGTTATGATATAAGCCTGACCGATAAGAATGGGGATAGATATGTTGGTGATTTTGTTGCCAACATTCCTGTGGGACGTTATACGATTCAGGCATTTTTGCAGGCCGGCAGCAATCCCGCAGATACGGATGATCTTGTTGGAGGTTACGAGATAATCTGGAGGGGCAGCAGGGAACTAACCGTTGATAAGATACTTGCCAACAAGGCTGTCCAAAACAAATTGACCGGAGCAATCGACTACTACGATGATGATGGCCAAACAGTCATTCTGACTCATATCCCCACGGAGGATGAATCAAGCATTACGCGGACGCCGAGTTAATTAAAAGGATCTGCTAATAACAAGTTGAGGAAGTGCATAGAGATGGGTAGTTTTTCGGATTACTGGGAAAACAAAATCTTAGATCACGTGTTCGGCAAGAGCACTTACACACCGCCTACGATTTATGTGGCGCTTTCGACGGCAGATCCCACAGATGATGGATCTGGGTTAAGTGAGCCAAGCGGTAGCGGGTATGCTAGAGAACAAACTTCTGTTAGTGATTGGGACACAGCATTTGGTGGAGCGCTCGACAATACCAATGATATCACGTTCAGCGAAGCGACTGGAAGTTGGGGGACAATAACTCATTTTGCTTTGATAGACGCTGCATCTGGCGGGAACGTGCTGGCATATGGTGCTCTCAGCCAATCCAGGACTATCGGCAGCGGAGACACAGCGAAATTTGCCGCTGGTGATTTGGATGTGTCGCTGGATTGACACCAAGAGCGTAGAGAATGTTAGCATTGCAAAGACCTTGTGACCAAAGCGATCTTTCTGAGATGTGGAGCTGAGTCAACGCCGTTGGTTGGAAGGAGGTGGCAAATGCTTTCGTCGCAGATTTCGAGGACTGCTAAGCACAGGCTACGCTTAGCTTCAGCGGCACAGCTTCTAGCTGGCAATGGTGATGGCTTGGCATGAGTGAATTGTTTCGGAGTACGCTTGTATTCCCGCAACGCGAGGGAAACTTGACGATGGGTGCCAAAGTCCAAGATGCCGCAAGTCAGGTCTTTAATAAGCCTGCGGAAGTAGGAGCAGAACATGGCAGAGATAAAGAACAAATATGGTAATGCTAATCAGGCCATAACGATTACGTTCAATAGCCTGGCCGACGATGGCAAACGGGAATCTACAGCGGTTAGTAATTCGACCGGCCTTTTCTTAGATGTTTTAGTTCAACTGAAGGTATGCACGAATGCTTCAAACGGTTCGACCGGTGACAAATCTGTCTACGTCTACGCCTATGGTACTGCCGACGCTGGGACAAGCTACTCAGGGAATGCGAGTGGAACTGACAATTCCTTTGGAACAGACCCTCAACAACTTCAGAATTGTCGACTTATAGGAATTGTCTACACGCCAACTGCAGACAAAATCTACGAGTCTGACCCTATGAGTGTGGCCAACGCGTTTGGTGGCAGATTACCAGAGAAGTGGGGAGTCATTGCGCACAACAAGACCGGGTATGCGCTAAACAGCAGTGGCAACAGCGCATTCTATCAAGGGATTTTAGCTCAATCGGTGTAAGCTATGGCTCTGGCGACAAATTATACAATGAAACCTCCGGTATCGGTGAAACCAGGACTAGGACATCCATTGGCCATTGGTCTGGTTGGTTGCTGGCTGTTCAATGAACGCTCAGGTGGCAGAGTCTTTGACTCCAGTTACAACAATAATGGAGGTGCATTTAACGGCGATCCCATTTGGAGTATTGGCAAGTTTGGCTGGGTTGTAAACTTTGATGGAACAGCCAAGTATATTGATTGTGGGAATGACGATAGTCTGGATTTTCCCACAAATTCGTTCACTGTGCTCGCGCGAGTTAAATCATCGGCCTCATCGATAGCTCGCATCGTCTCTAAGAACTATGGTGGTCCGGGGGTGAAATGGTGGGCTTTAACATTAAATGAGGATGAAAACGCACAACAGGGAGATAGTGGACTCAATTTTGCTATAGATGGCGGAACTACAAAGTCAACGACAGGAGTAGCCAGCGATTACAGTGATGGCAACTGGCATTTTGTAGTGGGAGTACGAGATACGGCCGCGGACTTAGTGCGCTTATATGCGGACGGAGTAGAAGTTGATAATTCGCCAGACAATACAGGAAACATAAGTAATACCTTTTCTGTTCGGATAGGCAAGCTTGGTGATTATGACGGTCAATACTTTGATGGTGCTATCAGCCTCGTGATGATTTGGAAGCGCGCCCTGAGCCCGTCTGAAATTGCCTGGATCTACCGAGAGCAGTTCTGTATGTTTGGGCCGGTCGTACACTCTGGCTTATTGTTCGCTCCAGTTGGCCAAGTCATATCTTTGGCTGGGACATCGGCAGCGGTTTCTTCGGTGGATGGGTCGCTTAGCATAGTGGGAGACGTCCCGCTCTCCGGGGCGATCGATGCCTCTTCGTCGTTGTCTGGTACGTTGACGTTGCATCGTCTTTGCCAGTGGTTTGGCGGTCTGTTGAAGATAGAAAGAAAGTGGCTGGTAGGAGCGCTTTTTGGTGGAATGATTTCCAGTGCTTCTAAGCTCGGCACGGTGCTGAGCGGTGGTTGGTTCTGGATGCGGCCCTCAGGCTGCTCGGTTCTGTACCGCGGACCAAGTATGGAGCAAATGGATTTTGCAGAGATGCTGGCTGTAGCCAAGCAGGATGCCGGTGCAATATCGCCGCCTACCTATGTTCCACACGAAACCAGCTCAACATATTTTTATGTTGTTCGTCGGTTCAACAGTTGCGGATATCAGGAACATACATTGGCTGCTGCTGTTAGGGTTGTAATAGATGCAGAAGGCAACCTGGCAGAGCCGATGCCGAATAGCATCTTTGCTTGGCGAGTTGAGCAGGTGGATGGCAATAAGATACAGCTTGTCTGGTATTATTGTCCCCTCGAACAACATTCAGAGCCGGCATGTTTTAAGATTTATCATGATGCTGGCACTGGGCGAGTCGACTACGAAAACCAAATCGGCACAATCGGCTATGAGGGACGGAGGTTTTACCACTACCGCAGTGGTGCACTTAGTGCAGGCAGCTACCTATTTGCCATAAGGGCCGAGGGCGCTGCAGGCGTTGAGAATAGCTCTTTGGCACACACGCGAATCGAGCTTAGCACCGCAAGTCCTGACGCGGTCAATATCTTAAGTGCCGAAGCTATCTAAGAACGTATGGGTGTCTGCATGTCGAACAGAATCGACTTCTTCCAATCAGCTGAGGCGACACTGGCGCTTCCTGCGGCAACTGTTTCAATTCTGGTCGATGGACAGCTTTGTCAAGACCTTTCTGTCGTGGAGATTGTGCGCAGCACCTGGCCGGAGTTCAGTTGGGTCAGACTGGCCTACAACCCTGCTGCGTGTGCGGAGGCTGGCTTAATTGCTGCGGAGGAGATCGAGACGGTATTTCCTATGGGCAAATCGATCTCTATTCGGCAGACATATAACAGCGTCCCACCCGGTGTGGTGGTCTTTAGCCTTTCCATTTTTGAGGGTCAAATAGAAGGCATCGAGACGAAGCTGGGGCCTGATGGAGAAACCGTCGAGATCATAGCGAAGGATTTCAGCGCGAATCTAAGGCGAGTTGCTATCTATGGCCAGCGGCTGGCGGAAGCTGGAGGCTGCAGCGTATTCTTGGATGGTCTTGATGCCACGTTTAATCCTGATGGCCATGCAAATGCGAGTCCTGACTCTATCCAGGTCGATGGCAAGAGCTATACGGCCTTTTGTGCCGAACCATCGCAAGGTAAGCTCTGGAGCTATGCGGAAGCAATTGATTATCTGCTGTGCGAATATCTTGCGGATGGTCAATTGCATCGGCCTGCCATTGAGCAATTGCGAGCCTTGACAGGGGGCCAAAAGGTCCGTGACCTTGATGTCACTGGGCTGAATCTGCTGGAAGCGTTGCAGCGGTGCTGTGGCCGGATGGGGCTACGGTTCAAGTTTGTCCCGCGGCTGGCGGAAACGGGGCCCAGCCAGGCGATAGTCTTCTACAGAAACGGCACAGGCAGGGCGGTTGAACTGAACTGTCAGAAGCGTGGCGAGCAGTTGAGCATATCGAAGACAAACATCGCAAGGCTCTCAAGCACCAGGAATCTCTGGCCTATTACCTACAAGTATATCGGGCAGGGCGACTTCAAGGTTCATGAAGCGACGTTCGAATTGGTGAAGGCATGGGATCCTGCAGGTGAGGATACGGATTATGAGAAGTTCTCGCCTTCGACAAATTCTGAGTTCTATAAGTTAAAGGACATATACCGCAAATGGTGTCTCAATGAGGCGGGAGACTACAGCGGCTCACCGTACAATCAGGGAGAAGCGTTTGACTTTTCAAGGATATTCCAGAGCAGTAATTTTGCTCGTCGCCGCAGAAGATTTTGGCCGGCTTTGACCACTGACAAGCAAGGCAAGTCGCTGGGCTACTATTTGCAGGTGTCGTACGATGACGGCTCGCATTGGTGGCAGTACCTTCAAGCCTTCAATATTTTGCTTGACGAGTGCGGGGCATGGCTGAGCAGCGACCGGCTTGATGTTGACACCTGGGTTGCGGCTCTGAAGGGTGTGTTGAGGTTCAGGATAACCGCGTCGGTAATCGGTGATGAGAGACTGAGTTGTGTCGTTGCCGATGGCCCAGTCAATTCAGTGGTGCCTGTGGTTGAGCATACAATTACGCTGCCCCGGCAGTTCAGGTACAGGAACATTTCTGCTTAGAGCATTTTTGCAAATGGTGACGATGAAACGCTCGGTGTGCCGGACGAAATTGACGATTCAACGGCTCTATATGAGTTCGTTCGTCAAAGAGCCGCGGTATCGCCTGCCACTATTGAGACTGTCGAAGTGCAGACTCCGACTCTCATGTTTGACTACAGGGTTGGCGATATGGTGACATCAAGCCCTGAGAGCAGGGACCTACTTAGCTGCAAGAGCGATAACCGCAGCAGAATCTGGATTGAGCGAGTCCACATGGATTTCGAAAAGCAGTGCACGAATCTGAAAATCATTCGGCAGAGGGGTGAGTGAGTAGACGCGCGAATGCATCCCAGTTCGCGCGGGCATGCATTATGCAGGATACAAGGTATGAGTCTTACAGATAGTCAACAGGAACTCGAAAGGCTTGCTCGCAAAGGTCCTGAGCAGAGAGAGCAGGTATCTGTTGTCACGTCGCCAGGTGCCAGAGCGACTGCCTGGGCTGTTAAGGTCAAGGGCAATTCATCGTACAACGTCTACAACGTTCGTGCGGTGGAGATAGGCGATACCGGCTCGTTGCCGGTCGAGATAGGGCAAGAAACACAGGCGGTGAACCTGGCTGAATCCTTTCTCGACCAGGGCACCCTGTCGGCTGGAACGTACGTGCTAATGTGCAGGGTAGGGGACAGGAATGTCTTCTATGCCGAACCTTAGAAACACAACGTGGGCTAGATATCATCTTACGGAGTATCATTCTGAACTACGCCCTGATAATGTCATGCTGAGGCGAAGCGGAAGTATCCGGCCCTATTTGGAAATGACCGTAGCGCGGTGTGGTTTGGATGTTACTCTGGCCAGGTTTCTCGCTCCGCTGCGCTTCGCTCAGGATGACAACGGACAGTGCGGCACAGGATGATAAAGAGCAATGCAGTTCAGCATGACAAAGAAGAAGCGACTCATGTCGGAACCTGTGCGGTTAGGCGAGATTTTGCCGGTTGTCATGAGGGATATAGACAGGCGAATGCAGCAGAAGCGCGGGCGCCAGCGGCTCTCGCCGGGTCAGCTAACACACAAGTTGGGAGGCAGCGTAGCAGATGGCAGTGACAAATTCCAAATCATGGCAGTTTAATCGTCAGATAAATGCATCTGTGCTTGTTCAGTTAGTGCTGTTGGCTGGTCTGATAATAGGCAGTTGGGTCAATCTGCAAAGACAGCTTGATCTTCTGCAGCACGATGTCACTATCCTGCTGGAGTCCCAAACGTGTTTTGAACAGAAGCTGGAATCGCTCTCTGCAAAGAGCATCTCTTATGAGTATCGCTTGAGGGCACTTGAAAGCCGTACTCCTGAAGCGGATATAGCTGAGGGTGCCTTTTAGCTTAATATGAAAGGAGGCCTGTCATGAACAAGGTTCTTGTGACACTAATAGTGACGTGCACCGTTTCGGCGGGTTGTGATACCTTGCGTTTTGCACCGAGCGAGGCACAAAAGCAGAACGCCTGGCTGCATAACCGCACGGCGATCGTAACAGCGGAGACTGCAAGGGCCGAGGACACGTCTGAAAAGCTGCAAGGGCTGACGCAGCTTTCTGAGCTGCAAAGTAGGGCGTTCACTTCTTACTGCGGTCTGCCTGAAGAATTCCCTCAGGCGGAGACGGCTGAAGATATACTCGGCCAGTCGAATTGGCAGCTTGCCGGGACGGCGTTGGCCGAATCTGGACAGCGCCCGGATGCGTGGCAGGTGGCCGATTCGGCGCTCGAGCTTGGCATCGGCATCTGTGCATTGCTGGGCGGAGTGTATGGCACAAAGGCTGTCAGGTTTTTAGGCCAGGCCAGGGCCAAATCCAAGGCCCTGCAGGAGATTATTTCCGGAAATGAGCTTTTCAAGAAGCAAAACGTTGCTCAAGCCTCCGCATTCAAACAGGCCCACCAAAGCCAATCACCCGCAACCCGCCAGATCGTGGCGGAAATAAGAAATACTTGAACAGCCACCCTTTTGTAAGGTATAATGTAGTTAGATCGGCATGGTGGACATTATTCTTTTTGAGTGTTCAAGGCGGTTTTTTGACCAAGGTTTGGATTATTTGCCGATAATATCTCGGAGTGTCGATACAGTATTTCTTGTTGGGAGGATCGAATTATGGCGAAGAAAAAGTCTGCAAAAAACCTGTTTAAGAGGCTAAAGATAGACGAGTCCGAGTATCCTTTCTACACTAACCCGGAGCAGTTTGCTTCAGGAATTAAGAAGTGCTCGCTGCTCAAGTCTCATGAGATACGGTACTCTGATACCACAGTATCGCGAAAGCCAGACGACGAGTAGAGAATGCCCAACTGGAATGAAGTACTAAAGGAAATTGCAAAATGCCAACGGCGTGATGCCGTGGATTATATACGGCGCAAATACCTCAAGCGTCTCTATAATCACTCCTAGCACAATGTCATCGCTTATTATTCGGGGTGGCTCCAGAAGCCAGGGTTGAGAGGCGGCGTGATAGATGATGGCGACAAGAATGGTTTCATGACCACCATACATGAATTGGACCGTTCCAAAGGGCTTGATCTGATTCTTCATACCCCCGGAGGGAATGTTGGAGCTACCGAGTCTATTATTAATTACTTACATGCGATGTTCGGCACGAACATTCGAGCGATTGTTCCACAACTGTCTATGTCGGGTGGCACCATGATTGCGTGTGCTTGCAGAGAGATTGTTATGGGTAGGCAATCCAATCTGGGACCGATTGACCCACAGTATCACGGGATTCCGACTGAGGGGGTAATAGAAGAGTTTACGCGAGCTAAGAGGGAGATAAAAAAGGACCCATCGACTATACCTTTATGGCAGACAATATTTAGGCAATACCATCCGACATTTATTGGGGAATGTGAAAAGGCAACCGCTTGGTCGAAGGAAGTAGTGGCGGAATGTCTCACAAAAGTCATGTTCGGTGGGAGCAAGGAGGCTAAGGCGAAAGCCGCCGCAGTAGTGAAGAAGCTGCATGACCATGTCGCACACAAAAGCCATGACCGCCATATCCATATGGAAGACTGCAGGAAGATTGGCCTGAACGTGCTTACATTGGAAGAGGATTTTGACGAGAAATTCCAGGATTTGGTGCTCACCGTTCATCACGCATATATGCATACATTTGCAGGAACCACGGCTATCAAAATCATCGAAAACCACAATGGCATAGCAATGGTTCATCACGTTGCACCAGCGCCGAAGTCATAGTGCATCGGCACCCTTAGTAGAGACCGGTTACCGCAGACCCCGCAAATCACGGCACGGATGAAAGTGTGAATGAGTCGATCCTGTTCGCCGGGTGAGATAGGCGCGGCCAGCATCTCACCGGGCAAATGAGGGCATAGTCGATGGTTTTCCGCATCTACCCTTTAACGCATCGACACATGCACGAAATGCGGAATGCGGCGTGCGAATTCTATACTGACCCGACTATCTGGCAAAAGGGCTTCTGAACGCCAATTATGTCTGGGGCCCGCGTGAAAACGAGGACCCTGCGGAGCAGAAAAAAGACGGTATGAGCTTCCGCGTGCCAAAAAGAGCAGGATGAAGCGAAGGCTCAGAAAGACCAGTCTTTTTCAACACGATTAGAGAGGCCGAACATGTATGACAAGAGAAAGGCCGGGTGAGCAAAGGCACCCACCCGGCCGGTTTTCCGTTTAGACGCTTCGCGAACGTCTCAGCGATCAATATGGAGGTATCGGCGCACAAGCCCCAGGATCATCGAGCACATATTCAACAGCGTCGTTGTTGTTCAGGGCATCGAGCAGAGTCTGGATGGCATCCCGCTCGGCTACCGAGCCGCTCTGCCAGGCAGCGATCGCAGCGTCGATGATGTCGCTCGTCGACATCCAATCCCCGCCCGGGACGTAGATCATCGCGTCGCCACCCAGTCGGTGACGGACGTTGAAGATAAAAGCCAGGAGTTGCTGAGCCAGTTGCTCCCGATGGCCATGCAGTTCCGCATGAGCATTATTATCAACGAGAAAGTGCGAGATTTCAGCCTGCGGAGTACCTTTGCCCCATATCAGCGAGTCGTCATCCTTGTTGTAGGCCGCCTCTACTTCAAGCGTACCGCCCGTAAAGAACCCATCGAATGGCTCATCACCTGCACCAAAGTAAGCCGAAGGCCCGCTGTAGGGTGCAAGCCCATTAACGTGGGTAATGTCAGCACGTGTAATCTCCACCAATCCATTCTTGTTGTGCCAATAGCCCTTGGTGTCGAAGTTGGCCGTGCCCGTAATAATGTTGCCGAACTCGACGGTGGCACTGGCATCATCCTCACAGGCCAGCTCGACCGTGGCAGATGTATCCGTTGTCGGCACCCATGCGCAGTTTGTGGGTACGACTTCGGTCACCGTGTACGTGCCGGGCAGAAGGTCACAGAACGACACACAGCCGCTTGGTCCTGTGTAACCGATCTGCTTTGCAATGGGACCAAGAACATTCGATCCGGTGAGAATGACCTTGACGCCCTGGACACCCGGCTCTAGATCCGGCCTCCTGTTGTCCCATTGAAGGTTGAGGTTGCGGTCGTAGAACTTGCAGGCGGTTACACACCCGGTGGGAATGTTGCCAAAGGCCACCGTATGAACCTCGTCTTTGGTCCCGAGGGTCACGACCGCCGTAGGCGGATCCTGCAGATCCTGAGGGATCTCGTCGACAAGCACGCCCGTCGGAATCCAGCCGTCCTTGACCATTTCCCTGATGGTCCACTTTCCGGGCCAGGCAACGATCGTGTATGGGGTCTGAAAATCGTCACCGACCGGCCACTCGGGACCATCGGGCGGAGTAATCTTCAGGTACCACTCGTCAAGCTCCTTCTCACCTTCATCCCAGAGGCCATTGGCATTGCAGCCCTTGAATTTCTTGACATGGATATACTGCTCGGGCAGTCTCTTGCCGACCTTGAAATTGTCGGTCTTGCAGAAGGCGGGTATGAAACCGTGCCTGCCGCTGCCATCCCAGTCATAGTCTTTCTGACGGGTTACCCATACCTTGTACACGCCGCCGTTGTTCGGTGTGTCGTCGTAAGGGCATAGTTGAACGACTACAGCTCCGTACTGCTTGCCATCTTTGTCCTCATTAGTGGGGTGAGTTGAGGCCTCTGCGATTACCCCATATTCGTTGACGCGGAATTGCCTGTCCACGATGTCGTCGGTGCTAAGCAGTACTTTTCCTGAAGGGTCGGTCACCTGGAAGAAATACCACCCTCTGGGAAGCGCTGCGCTGGAGGGCGGCGCCTTGGGGCCTGGCCCACCATCAAGATAGACATCGCACTTATTTCTGTAAATGTTGCCATTTACCATGTGGCCGTTCTTGTCGGTTGTGAAAATCGCGCCGCTCAGGGCCCTGGCTGGCTGTACAGCCGCACCAGCAACAATAGCGACGATCACAACCACGAAGGCCGATCGTAAGCATCTTCTGTTCATCGTAACCTCCATGACCGAAAGACTCCATTCTTCTTCGTAACTCCATTTACTGTCTGAACATAGCTACTCCTTTATTGGTCGTTAGTCTTACATATCACCTCCTTTCTCTGCAGCAGACGACCCTCGCAGCCCTTCCTCGCTTCGTTTTCTCGGGGATGCTTCTGTCTCCTACGTTTATTATTTGCAAAGAGATTATATTCGAATAGACATGTCAATACAAAAATAAAAATACTCCTCAAAAAATTGTCACATCATTGTTTTTCAGCCGAAACCGCCGCACAAAAGCAAAGGGACTGGCAGTAGTACAACAAGTCATCCGGCCGTGAAGCTGATTCTTCTTGCCGCCCTGTCGCAGATCGGGCCTGTTGTTCCTTTGCTCCGTGCTTGTGGAGCAGTTCGACCATTGAGGTCTCACTCGACTTACTTGACGCAGACAGCCAGTCGTTGTATTCTAAACGGGTCGTTTGATGCTTGCTGAACCGGACATGGGTAGCGAGCTTCTCGGATTGATTTGGTATTCATTGGAGGCAACATAAATGAGAGCGATGAAGCTATTCGGCTTGGTCCTAGTTTTGACGCTTATTTCTGTCGGTTGCAAGAGGAAACAGCCTAAGCCACCGGCGCAGGTTGTAGTTAAAGGACAGCAGCCACCCGCGACGCTGCTGCACGAAGCCGCCGACAGCGGTGACGTTGAACGGGTCGAGGAGCTCATTTCCGCTGGTGAGGACATCAATGCCCGGCACAAGCTAAGCGGCCGAACGCCGCTGCTTCTTGCAGCCTACAAGGGCCATAAGGATGTTGTAGAGGTGCTCATTTCCCATGGTGCCGATCTCAAAGCGGTGGACAATCGCGGTTGGACAGCCCTACATATCACCGCCCTGGCAGGCAATAAGGACGTTGCGGAGCTGCTTGTTGCAAAGGGCTTCGACGTCAATGCCAAGGCCACTGCCGGTGACACACCTCTTCACATCGCGGCCGGTCAAGGCTGCAAGGAGATGGCGGAGCTTCTCATTGCCAATGGTGCCGACGTGAATGCCAGGAAGCGGGACGGCCAGGCTCCTTTGCACAGTGCTGCCAGTCGGGGCCAGATTGAAATCGCTGAGATGCTTGTTTCCAAAGGTGCCGATATAAATGTAGCAGATGACGGCGGCCATACGCCCCTGCATCTGGCAGCATTTGTCGATGACGCAGCTATGGTGGGTCTGCTTATCGCCGAAGGTGCCGATGTTGATGTCAAGAACACGCAGGGCACGACCGCACTGGGCTTGGCACAGCAGGAAGGGCGCGAAGAGGCCGCAGAAGTCCTGCTAACGCACGGGGCCACCGAATAACTCGATGCTGGTGCCCGGGCCTACCTCTTTTTCTCCTTTCTTCTGGTCAATCCATACATGAAGATAGGTAGATTAAGAAGTGCATTCGTCAAGTCACGCCCATCGACAAGCCCAATTTGCCGGGCTTTTCTGACGATGTGGATGATCTGGCGCACGTCGTAGAACTCCGACCGGATCCGGTTCCTGATTTGCTTGAGCTCCTCACGTCCGTAGAGGTCCGAGTACACGGGACCGCCGATATGTGTGTAGTAGTAACCTGGCGTTTTTTCAACTATCTCCTTTAGGGGCGAGAACTTGTCGATGCGGAGTTTCTGGAAACTGATCGAATCCAGCTTGATCTCCTTTGCGAACTTCGGGATGTAGAGCATCTCTTCTTCCGTCTCGCCGATGTTGCCATAGATGAAGTACCCATGTAGATAGAAGTCGTACTTCGTCAGCACTGCAAACGCCTCGCGGACCTGCCGTTGGGTGATGCCCTTGGCAAGCTGCTCCAAAATACGGTCGTGTGGCGACTCCACCCCGATCAGGAAGACCTTGAAACCCGCTTTCTGCGCCTTGTCGAGGACCCTGGGATACTTGGCCATGTCAATTCGGGCCTGGACGACAAAGGTCTTCTTGATGTGTTCAGCGATAATCAGATCGCAAAGCTGTTCGCTCCTCTTCGGGTTGGTGAAGAAATTGTCATCGCTGAAGAGCACGACATCGGCGGTAACAGTCTTTAATTCTTCGATGACCGATTCGAGCGGCCGTTCCGTGTAGCTCCGCTTCTGCCCGAGCGGATTGAGACTGAATGTGCAGAACTTGCATTTGAACGGACATCCGCGCGTTGTCAGTACCGTATCGAACGTGTGGCTGCTGAGTCGAACGCCGTCCAGGACGCAGCAATAATCGTGCTTTCTCAGGGACCGATCAGGAAACGCAATGCGGCTGATGTCAGGCAGAGGATGGATCTCGTTGTGGATGATTCTTCCGTTGGCCCGATAGGAAAGCCCACGGATATCCTTATACGCCACGCCCGTGACGATCTGCTTGATAATCTCTTCGCCCTCACCCCGTACGATCATGTCGATATTCGGACAACGCTCAAACAGGTACTCGACTTCCTCGGTTGCTTTGTAGCCCCCGACGACCGTGCAGACCTCGGCAGGCAACTGGCAGATGAAATCACAGACATTCTTGAACCGAGACTGCCATTGGATGCTGATGCATAGAAGATCGATCTCGTTCGTGATAAACCTGCTCAGTGCCTTCGAGTCCTGATAGGCTTTGTCATACCGAAGGTCGAGAAGCGTCACACTACCGACCAGGTCCTTCAAGCTCGCGGCAATGTACTCAAGACCGGTGGGAGGGAAAGTCGCCATGGTGGCAGTGCCGCCCCCGAAGTACGGGTACAGGCCGAGAGCATGTTTGTACTTGATCATCTGCAAAACACTTTGTGTTCAAACGCTACGATAGGTTAATTTGCCAAATTCACCCCAGGACTTCTATTGTTGTTGCCCTTTTTCATGCCCCAATTATAGCCCTAACCCACCAAAATGCAACATAGAACTTTGAATGGGTCATTATTACTCTTGCCGATTTCGATTTCGGAAGTTGTTATGCTTGGCTGCGGAACCTATAATAGCCCAAAATGACAATGAAGAAATTGTATGACACGGCGGAAATATGCTTGTCGGTGTCTTGACTGCTCATTTGTGTATGCATGGGATAACCTCGCTGAAGGAGAAGCGAAGTATCGTCAAAGGGCTTATCGGCAGGCTCAAGAGCAGGTTCAATATCTCAATCTCCGAGGTTGACCATCAGGACGCTAAAACCAGCGCTGTCGTCGCAATAGCGATGGTTTCAAACGATGCGCGCTTCATCGATCAGCAGTTTGAAGCCATACTTAAATTTATGCGTAACGACGGGCGATTCTACCTCGGCCGGGTCGAGCGAGAGATTCTATGACTGTGATGAAAAGCACTACCGGCATAGTCACGCTGACTACGCTTCTCGTAGCGGGCTGCTCCGCTGATAGCTGTTACTGGTATCAGCCGGGCAAGACCCTCAAACAGGCAAGCCAAGACTGCCGAGACTGTTACGACAGGGTGATGGAGGACTCATTACAGGTAGGACCGGAGTATGAATCCAGCCGTGTTTCAGTCTATGACCGCGACCCCGAACATCTGCCGGATCTTGACGAGGTCATAAGCTGGCATGAACTTCACCTGGAGAACGCAATTCGTGGCTGTATGAAACGCAAAGGCTATCGCCTGACAAGGGCGAGCGAGCTTGGCCCAGAAGTGCGCAGAAAGACGACCTACATTTCTGGTGAGTGCTTTCCCACAGCAGGCAGATAGAACACGGCCCATCCATATCCTATCTCTATGCAGAACACATGACCCGCAATTCCGATCATCTGGACTTGTGGCCTTGGGTCCGAGGCTGGTATCTCTGAGCCTGTTGAGCTATTGCACCTGAGTCTTAGCCCAGTAGAGGACAGCGATTATCAGTGCGACCAGCAGTACTAGAATGAGTATGCCGTACAGATCGCGGCGGTCCGTGGACGCCGTCTTGAGGCCAAAAAGACTGCAGAACGTGCTGCAGACCCAAGTCCAGTGAAGGCAAATATGCACGACTATCAGAGTCACCGTCGCCAGGGCCAAATAGAAGTGGACTCTTCCGAAGTCGTGCCGGCCGAGTCCCCACAGCGTAGGGGCATTCGCATGTGCGCATCCGCCGCCAGTGCAACTGCCACAAGGCGGAAGCACACAGTAAATCAAAAGACCCGTAAAAGCCAAGGCCAAGAATACTACGAATGATACCAGGTCAATCCAGAAGTTAAATGTGTTAGGTTTCATAGATTTACGCCGGCATTTGCCGCATAAGATTTCACAACTTTAAGATGCACCATTTTACCAAATTCGCGTAGAAACTTCAACCAGTTTTGCTCCTTTTCGTGTGCTCGTCACAGCCATGATCGGCGACAACGCCGAGATTTCGCGTTTGAACGCTGCTCGTGCTTGCTTGTTCCTTTGGATTGGCCTCTTACATTCGTTGGAATATCACCGGTCAGGGCAGACCCTAATCTATGCGGGTGTCAGCCGGCAGCCTAAAAGATCCTATCAACGATGAATACTGCGCCGAGGAGAATGTCCACGGCCATAGCCGCGGAAAGAAGAATCCACCGCAAGGCCGCTACCCGCAGTTTTGCACGGGCTAAGAAAAATATGATAATGGCTGCAACTGAGCCGAGGATGTGCATCTTGGCGGTTTCGACCAGCAGCTTTGCATATTTTGCCCCAAGCCCTGCGAATACTTGAAAGTACTTCGTTGCAAGCAGGAGTGTCACAATAGCAAGTGCGGCCATGATCATCGCAGCCAGCAAGACCCACTTTCTGTCTGCATAACCGGCTGATGTAAGTCCTTGGATGCCCGCCCCAATCAGCACCGCGCAACACAAAACCGGGATGCTAAGCCAGATAATCGGGCTGACACTAAAAACGGGATCGCAAAATGCCAGTGTGGCTCCGAGGGCAAAGATCACCAATATGTTGAGCCTGCGCGCTGCCAGAAGCATGGCAAAACCGACGATTAGTGCCGCTATCGGGACATGGTAAAAGCCGACTAAGGTTGTATTTCGCCCGGCCATAACAAGAGGGGCTAACAAGCCAGCTAAGTCTGCAAGATGGAGCTTTGTCCGTATTGGCACCGCGAATAGACGATAGCGACAGGATACTTGGAAGAATGATACTATAGCCAAAAAGGGCAGCGTGGCAAGTGGCCAGCTTATCCACCGCCACCTGCATTTAGGACCAAGCGCAGCAGGACAAAACAGCCATGGGATGCTCGCTGTCAAGAAACCAGCCGTTGGGTGGTACCTGGCTAGGCCAAACATGAATGGCCCAAAACCGTAGATTGCTCCTGCAAAGAACGACGCGGCATGCGCCGCCACCCACCGCCGACTTAGGACATAACAGCCTGCCGAGGCCAGACACACATTCACGATGTGAAGGTAGTGCAGAGGGCCGAAGTTTCTAAAATACGGCTGATACAGGTACACCGCAAAGGCAGCATAGATACCTGCTGCTGCTATGACCTTAGCATATTCCGTATTTCGCATTTGTCATTTTGCGGTGGCCCGTGGGTTGCGACTCGGGCCCGGGTTCATGAGCGACTGGCCACGAATCATTTGAGTACTACTTTGCCGGTGCCGGTCGTGACTCTTCCTATCTTGTAGACCTTCTCGCCGAATCCGGTCAATTTTTTCGCTATCGAATTGGCGAAATCTTCAGCCACTATCAGCACGTATCCTATCCCCATATTAAAGACTCTATACATTTCGCTCTCTTCAACTGGGCCTGCGTTCTGCAAAAATGTGAATACCTTGTGCTTTGGCCAGCTCGATTTCTTGATTACCGCGTTGCAATCTTTCGGCAGCACTCGCGGGATATTTCCCACCAGCCCCCCGCCGGTGATGTGTGCCATGCCGTGTACGACCTGTTTGACTTTGTACTGGAACAGCAATTTCACTACCGGCCGAACATATATTCGCGTCGGCTCCAGCAGCGCGTCGCCCAGCATGGCACCGTCAAGCTCGTCGAGCGCGTCGCCCATCCCAAGGCCTTTCTGCTTGAAGCAGATATTGCGAGCGAGCGTGTAGCCATTGCTGTGCAGCCCACTCGAGCCGAGGCCCAATACGAAGTCACCGGGCCTGACGTTTTCGCCCGTGATGATTTTTTTACGTTCGACGACTCCGACGGCGAAGCCTGCCATATCGAAATCGCCTTTGGCGTAGGTATCCGGCATTTCGGCGGTTTCCCCGCCGATCAGCGCGCAGTCAGCCATTTTGCAGCCGGCTGCAACGCCTCTGACGAGTTCCGCCACTATTGCAGGTTCGAGTTTGTGCACGGCCAGATAATCCAGGAAGAACAGCGGCTCTGCGCCCTGAACTAACATGTCGTTGACGTTCATCGCCACCAGGTCGATGCCGACCGTGTCGAACTTCTTTATCTTGGTGGCTAATTGGACCTTGCTGCCCACGCCATCCGTGCAGGCCACCAGGACCGGATTCTTGTAATTCTTCTTGAAGAGCCTCTCGTCGTAGTCCAGCCGAAACATGCCCGCAAAGGCATTCTTGGACACGATGACTCGTGGCCCAAATGTGCTGGCCAGGCTGGCGTGAATCTTGCCCACCATCTGTTCGCCGGCGTCAATGCTCACGCCGGCTTCTTCGTAACTGATATATTTAGCCATTTTCGATTCTCGATACTTGATACTCGTTGTCTTAACGCCTTACCCTCTGTCGGATTGCGTATTGATAGTAATGTCTCTTTTCATTTAGTCCGGGAATATTCCGTCCTCCCAAAAAACCTTGATCGAATCCTTCAAGCCGCCCATTGCCAATTCAACGAGGCGGATTAGGGCACCCCTGACTCCAGGCACGTCGGCATATTCCTTCAACTCTCCTGACTGCTCCAGAGAGTCCCTCACTGTGCGTATTTCCTTAAATTCGCCTGCATCCAGCCAAAGGCCTCTGCACTTTTTGCACATATCGATGGTGACATAAGTTTGTGGATAGTCAAATTCATATAGAGCTTTTTCGCACTTGGGGCACAGACGTTTCTTCTTCTTTAGGGCATTGCCCGGCACTTGCAGTTCCTTGATCGCCGCAGGCATCACTTCTTCAAGCTCATGCTGATCAAACCATACCCCTTTGCAATTCAGACAGTATCCTACAGTAGAATCTTTGCCTTTTACTTTTCTTTCAAGGAGCTTTGCTGCTTGGCATTTTGGACAAATCATTCAAATACCCTCAGAAGCTTCCTGATGCACCGCCGCCACCGCCACCGCCACCGCCAAAACCACCGCCTCCTCCCGCGGCGCCGGCTCTTAGCATATGAGCCAGGACCAGCAACAGTGCCAGCAATGCAACTATTAGGAACCCCACACATACCCAGCCCCAGCCACGCTTGCCATGCTTGAACAAGCTGATCGCGGTCAGAATCAGTGCCGGGATAGCGATTACCACAACAAGGACCGGGACCCAAGCGGGGACAAAAGACACGCCTCCGAATTCACGCACTAGGCTCTTGGTGCCCTTGATAATCCCCTCTGCGTACCTGTCCTGGCGAAGACTGGGTAGAATCTTCTTATCCATAATGCGCCTGGCATCTGAATCCCTTCTACGGGCATATCCTGCACCGAGTTCTATCCTTGTCTTTCGATCCTTGAGAGCAACCAGTAGTAGAACGCCGTCGTTCTTAGGCATATTGCCGATGCGATAAGCATCAAAAATCCCTCTTGCGAATTGTTCTATCGTTCTGTTGGGTGTGCCACGATAATCCTTGATGGAATTGATAGTCACCACTACAATCTCAACGCCGGTTTTGTTCTCCGTCTGGTACAGCAACCTCTCAAGCTGCTCTTGCTGTTCGGCTGTTAGCAAATCTGCCAGATCTGTGACATATCCGGCGTCGGGATTTGGGTAAGGCGAATAGTCTTTGTTAGCCGCAAAACACAAAGGTACAAATACCAGTGTGCCAAAGACCGCCAGCAACGAAATAGTCTTAGTTTCTATAGACAATTTCATTCGATATCTCGTCTATGTCATCCTTTTGATGAGGGAAATATCTGGCGAGTTTTTCCCCTATGAGATTAACACCCCTGCAGATTCCGTCGCCAAATCGGTCTTCACGAAAAGCTGCCACCATCCTGTCACGGATGTCATCCCAGAAACCTTGGCCCACTTTTTCGTGTATTCCCTGGTCACCATAAATGATAAATTCGCGGTTGGTGACTACAAACAGGATCAGCACGCAGTTACGCTCTTTCGTCTTGTCCAGCCCTAATTGCTTGAAGATTTTAGAAGCTTTAGCCTTTATGTTTGTCCAGCAGTGACGGGCTATTACCAGTCTTATTTCTGCCGAGGTCTTCCCCTCAGCATCTTTGATTGCGGAATGTATACGAGCTGACTCAGCTTCGCTAAGAAACTTCTTGGGATTCGTTGATCGTGCCATTAGCCCCTTGCTAAGTGAGAAGTAAGCTAATTGACATTTATCATTTAAGATTACATTGGCTGCGGCCTACACTATTCTCTATCAAGTGTCGACCATCAGCCATCCTCTCGCTCGAACATGCGCATTTGATAGCGTTCCATGCCGAATTTGGTTACGGCGGTATCGACCGGTATCTTGTATTTGCCGGTCCAGCACGCAGTACAGTAGTGCTCCGCCGGCAGAGTCGCACAATCAAGAAGCCCCTCCAGTGACATGTAGCCAATGCTGTCCACCTCAAGGAATTCTCTGATTTGATCCAAGTCGCGATTGTTGGCCAACAACTCCTCTTTCGTGGGAAAATCCACGCCGTAATAGCATGGGAACCTAAGCGGTGGGCAACTGACCCGCATATGGATTTCCTTTGCGCCGGCCCGACGCAAAGCCCTGATTTTGCCTCTTGTGGTTGTGCCGCGAACGATTGAATCATCTGCCACCACGATGCGCTTGCCGCCTACGACCTCTTCAACGACTGCCAGCTTGAGCTTGACCTCCAGCTCTCTTAGCTTTTGGTTCGGCGAGATAAATGTTCTGCCTATGTAATGGCTCCTGACCATACCCATATCGAATGGTATCTTGCTTTGCTCAGCGAATCCGATTGCCGCCGATGTCCCTGAGTCCGGAATAGGGATCACAACGTCTGCATCGGCTGGGTGCTCCTCTGCCAATCGCCTTCCAAGTTTCTTTCGAAACTCGTGCACATTCTCGCCAAATATGTGTGAGTTCTGCTTGGCAAAGTAGATGTGCTCGAAGATGCAATGGGCCGGAGCGATCCACCCAGGCGGACCCGGCTTGGCAAAGAATCTGCTTGAGAAGCCTCTTTCGTCTAATGTGACGATCTCGCCGGGCTCGACCTCACGAATGAACTTAGCCCCGATCGCGTCAAAAGCACAGGTCTCGCTGGCTACCGCGTAATAGCCTTTCCCCGTTTGGCCTATACACAAAGGCCTGATGCCGAAAGGGTCACGAGCCACTTCGATACGATCGGCGAACAGAAACAGCAGACAGTAAGCACCTTGCAGATGGTTCAGGACATGAGCAAGAGGGTCGGGCTTGTTCAGGTGTGTCGGCTTGGCGAGCAAATGTACTATCACTTCTGTGTCCGTTGTTGAGTTGAAAATGCTACCATACGCTTGGTATTCGTCCCGCAGTAGAGCCGCATTTATGAGATTGCCGTTATGGGCTACGGCTACCTGTCCGCGGGAGTACTCCGCGAGATATGGCTGGCTGTTGATCGCCTTGCTCGCGCCGGTCGTTGAATAGCGGACATGGCCGATGGCTATCGGATTAGAGAGTTTCTCCAGGATGCCCGAGCTGGCTCGGAAGACTCTTCTTACCATCCCCATGCCTTTATAGCATTGGATGGCTTTTCCATCACTCGAGGCAATGCCTGCCGATTCTTGTCCGCGATGCTGAAGACTGTGCAGGCCGAAGTAGGTTTTCTGAACGGCTTCGGGGTCGCCAAAGATGCCGAACAGGCCGCAACACTCCTTCATCTCGTACCTCGTATTTCGCTTCGTGTTTTACTCCTGCAAAAGGTAGTTTAGCCTATCGGCCAAGCCAAGTCAAATCCGCCTTTGGCGGACATTTATCCGCAAACGCACGGACAAAAAGCCCATCCGGCTGAGACTCACGGGGCCGTCCTGGCAGATGATTTACGATATTGTTATCCTTTGGCCCGCTTTTGCGGCCAATTTGGCATTGGCGTTCCCGTTTTTCAAACTAATCTCCAATGTGTTGTTTGAGCCTTCTATCAGAAATAATTCGTCGTCTTTTGCCGCATTGTAATTGGGATAGTAGTTCATTGCGTACGTCTTCTCGCCCAACACCACGGAGTATTTGTCTTTATCCCGACGTGGTAGATTAGTGATGACATTTCCGAATTTGTCGATTCTCACAACCGTTCCTTCCGGTGGGTTTAGGTAGATTTCAAATTTCTGTATTTGACTTACTTTTTGTGCCAAGTCTTCAAAGTTGCCAAGCTCAATATTTGCCGCTGCTTTTGCGAATACATCTCTGCCATGAAATGTACGACTCGCATCCGGCGGGATAGGGATTTGCCTTATATCAATATTTGTCTGTTCTTTGAGTGTTTCCCAGAGCAGGCCATTATCCGGCGCGACAAAATTGTAGCTATCTGTTCTTGCAGCCAGTGCTTTTCTTTCTGTACCGACGCCGGGATCAACCACGCAGCAGAAAGTCGTGCCGTCCGGGAAGTATTTGTAATTGTTCTTTAGGACCCAAGAGGCCTCAAGAACACTCTGGCCGGCGATGTCATGGCACAAATCCATTACCTTCATCTCGCTCTCAACGCCGTAGATCAGGCCCTTCATCACGCCCACATATTCACTTTGGCCGAAGTCTGTTAGTAAGACTATCATATCAGGCTCCGAACTGGATATTGCTCGAGTGTCTTTCGCGCTGCGAACACAGACATGATACACGCAAAGCGCCGTCGGGGAAATGTTTGTTTTCTAATCGTTGCTCAGGGGTCGTTGCGCCGCTTGTGTGGCCACGAGTAACTTGTCCTATTCACGGTGGAAACGCAGGTTCCAGGGGCTGTTAGCCTCCAGCCGACGCAATGCCATAAGAGCCCAATCCTCGAAGTCAACGGCACAATTACTATTGATGTCACCTGCTATGATAGCTTCACAGGGTCCTTTGCCAAGGTAGGATTTACTTGTCTCGACAGTTCCGCCGCAGCTATTCAACATCTGCCAGGCAGTTCTCAGCCAACTCCTTCAAATCATTGTAGTCTGGAGTTCCGTCGTTGGTAAAATCACGTCCGCTACCACCGCATGGTCGGTCCCTTCCTGAACGCGCTACCGAGGGGGTGCTCACGACAAGCCACACAATGTACATGTTTCTACTTCGCATATTCATACAAGACTTCATCAAGATTCGGCCTCCAGTCATTCGCTTTTACCCTATCGGCCATTTCGGCAATGCCGGCCAAAGACCCTGTGTGGACATATAGCTGGCTTCCATATGCCGCCGGATACCCCCACTGCCTGGCGTTCATCCAATCCTCGGGCTCGGTATTGGCATCGTTTTCCGGATATTCTTGGAGTGTCTCGTCCAAGGCTAAGAAGTACACTTCATCTGCGTTCAACCTAACCCAAAGGCCGCCTGTTTTACGAAATCCATCGTAGGCCTGGTGTATATGCGGTTTATCAAGGGCTGCCTGTACGTGGTCGTCTCTGGCAAAGACCAACATTACCCTGAGATTTGGCAGGTGGTCCTTGAAATGGTGATAATTGTTGACTGTGATGCGGTAGGGCCAAAAATCCTCTGTTTCCTGGGGTTTGGCGAGGTCGTCAGGCCAGTTTTCCAGAGTAAAGGCCCCATTCTCAAGCAAAGCCCTGGTCAAAGCTCTTGAAAAGAATCGTTTACCTTCCATGTCAGGTCCTGTTCCGGGTAGAATATGGTCTGGACCGCCTGGTACTTCAAAATAAGGCATGCCTTCAGGGTAGCTTGCGTTTTGTATCCATCCAAGTTTCGAATGGTCAATTGAGACAGTATTTGGGGTATACCCGGCAGGGTCGTAGTAGGGATTGAATACGGGATTTCGAGCATCGTCGAAATGTCCGAATTCAAGGGCGTACATTTCGTCGCGGGTAGGATTCTCTCGTCCGACGAAATATCTTACCGAGGAAAGCTCTTCAGCATGGTAGGCAAGGACGTTGGTGGCAACGACACCCGCGTGAGAAGATGCGTAGAGCCCGACATTGTCAGTAAGCGGATTCATTTCCATTAATTCATTTATGTAGTATCCGCGGACATCCGGCCACAAACCAGATGCAAAAAGAATGGTACCCCTCAGTGCTGCAAGGCTTTTCGGCCCTCCGAAGTCGTACGTTCCTTCGCTTGCTGCGCCGGTTTCGGGGTCCTCTTTTCCCGGCCACAGGTAAGTCACGAAGATCGCACCCACCTCAGTCGGATCATATTTAACGTCAAAGCCGACAAATCTCGGCGTGTATTTCTTAACAAACCATGTTGAAGCCACCACTACTATAGGAGCTCCTTCCGGGTAGCGACCAGATTCCGGTAGCTGGATGCGAACTGCTATATTGCCGTTTATTGGACAATGAACGTATGTAATTATTGTCTCTCCAGCTGCCGCTTTTTTGACCTGCCGAAGCCAATTGTCCGCCAAGATGGCAAAATCGGCGAAATTGACGATTCCATTTCTATCGAGGTCTTCGGACAATAAGACTTTTTCCAAGGACCACTTGTTTGCCAATAGCTTCATATCCGTGTGGTCTACTGATCTATCATTATTCAGGTCGGCTATAAGGCCGATACTCGATAGAGACATACTGGCCTGGGCAGTGCCACCAAAAGCTCCCATATTTATCCGTTTGCCGTGCGGCCAGAGTTCTTCTGTCCAATTCGAATTGGGGTCTCCTGTGTCGATGCAGGGACTTGTCACACCGTCCTTGGCCCATGCCTGGGCCCCAGAATCCCACCTGCCTGCCTGTGACTTCAAATGATAGTCGTCGCCGTGCGGGTCAGCAAATAGCGGAGCCTGGTTGGTGTTACCTGCACCAGGGTAGCCTCCCCAAACATTGCTGTAGCTTACAATAACGTTGTCGCCGTGGATTTCGTCGGGGTCATCGGCCCAGACGATACAGTTCTTCACGGTGCTGTTGCCCAGGCCTTCGCTGTATACGGCCGCACCTTGGTCTAAGGTGCGGTTATTGTGAAGCGTGCAGTTGACCAACATGGTGTCGCTCCAGGTGCTGTAAACCGCACCGCCCCCTTCCCTGCCGGCCGAATTACCGCTGAATATGCAGTTGGCCACCGCTGCTGTACCTTCTCGATTTCGAAAGCCGCCGGCGCCGCCCCACTCATCGGATGAGTTCCCGCTGAAGACGCACCGCGCAAGGCTCACATTGCTGCGATAGCTGTACATTCCGCCACCGAAGCCTCCGTCAGCATTGTATGAACAGGCTGCGTTCCCGATGAAGACACATTTGCTTATTGTCGGGCTGCTGTGGTCGCTATTTAGGCCTCCGCCATCGGTCGATGAGTTATAGCTGAAAGCGCAATTCACAAACAAAGGGGCCGAGTTGTGGTCGATATGAACGCCCCCGCCATAGTTCAGCGCCGTGTTCGATACGAAGTTGCAGTCACGCACGATAGCGCTACCGGAAATGGCATACAACCCACCGCCATAACAGAATTTGGGTGGTTCCTCGGACCATGCCTGGCCCCCAGTGATAGTGCAGCCATCAAGGAGTGCCGTGCGGTCGGTGTCGCTGGCGGTGACCACATTGTAGCTGTTTTCCTGCCGGCCTTCTTCATACAGCAATTCCTCCGTATCAACAGCCTCAGCATCATTACCGTCAAGGTCGCCGCTCAGGATGGTTTCGTAGGCTCTAATGTTTCGTGCATTTGGGTCTGGTTCACCGAAGCCGGCGTAGCCGCCTCGAATGGCGACCCCATTTTTCAGTTGGAAGGTTTCCCTTCGTCCCAGATTTGGCCTTCTGCTCAGGACAAACTGATTGGGTTTGTAGACTCCCTGGGCCACCAGGACCCGGTCTCCGGCTGAGGCCATCATCAGGGCATCCTGAAGGTAGTTGTAAGCGTCCGCCCAGCTTGAGCCGTCATTTGCGCCCGTGGCATCGGCATCAACGTAGATGGTTCTCGCAGTGGCTGCAGACACCATCCATAAGAGCAGCAGCGCTGACACTGCCGAATAGACCTCTCGCTTAGCTGTCCTCATTCTTTCTCCTCCAGAAAAAGGATACAGTGACCAATACGACTTTATGGGATTGTAGCAAATTAGCCGGGATTTGTCCAGAAGTTCTGCAGCGCACAGGGTGCCTCCACACCTTTAGCCGCGCTTCCTGCCCTCCGGATGCATAAACTTGGGTGTTCGGCGAACCTTTCCATTGGCATCGACACATGCAAGGGTAGTTGAGCCCTCAGCCAAGAGCAGCCCGTCGCTGCATCTTGTGAGCTGGTATGTGTGCTCAACTTTGCTGGCGGTTACCGCTGAGCAGCATGTGTGCAATTGCAGCTTCTCATCGTACCTGGCAGGGCGGCGGTACTTTATGCGCAGCTCAGCGACAACGAAGAACACGCCGGCTCTCTCAAGGTCCGTGTATGCCACGCCGTTTGCCCGCAAAAGCTCGGTACGGCCCATCTCAAACCAGATGGGGTGCACGCTGTGGTGCACTACACCGCCCTTGTCGGTCTCAGCGTAGCGAGGGACAATTGTTATCGTATGGCTGTGCACTGTTATTCGTTCTGGAAAACTCACTGTGCGCCTTCACTAACAGCAGTACAGGGGCGAGTATTTGTGAACCTGCCCGTTTGTGGAGTTAGCCTTGCCGCGACAATTCTTCTCACGAAGCCTCCAGCGGCACATAGCTTCGATATAATCTACACCGGTATTCTATCATTTCGCCTCTATTATTACAAAAGGTTCTGATCGGCGCTCGCTTTGCAATGAATGATAAGATTTGGCTATCGAGATAGCCTCGACGGCACCGCAGGCTCGCATCGTCTGTTTCAGATTGCGCATTGCGTCGTTCGCTTATGCCAGGAGAGGTATTTTTCATGCCTGAGTACGTAAAATCGCCCAGAATCCTATAATCTGTCCAGCATGCGCTGGTAAACAGACTTTCTGTGCTTTCGTAATCGCTTGGCAATCTTCAAACGGACACCGCCTTTGCGTTTTTTTAGATTGACACGATAGTAGGTGGCTGCTATAATGAATAACTGGCCGGGCGTGGTTATTGCACGGCTCAAATTCTGAAGAGGCTGGTTGGCCAATGTCAGAACCGGTGTCCGGTCCGTATAGCTGGCTTATTGTATTTCAATAAAAAGGGATAAATGATGAAAAGCGGTTCGGTTTACCTCTGGGGCGCGATTTTAAGTGTTACTTTGTGTGCTTATGTTTTCTGCGTCGGCGGTTGCGGATATGTTGTCAAGGGGGGCGAGTACGCGGTGCAGACAGTTGCGGATGTGGTGACGATGGGTAGCGAACCTGAAGCATACGCACAACTCGGCGAGACCGAGGCAGAGGGCCGTAGAAGGCACCTACGCAATCAGCGTATCAATCAGCAGGAGTTGCTGCGAGACATCGATACGATTCTGTTGCTTGATAGGCCCAGTAGACTCACCGACAAAAGGGTACCATAACTCCGAACAGGGCGCGCATGCCCACAGACGCGTAGAAGGGATTCGATTTGTGGAAACGCTCGTTGATTACTTCTACCGGGTAGTGAACAATAATGATTGGTGGGTTGTTGTCATTGAGCTGTTTCTTATCGGGCTCATAGTTTACTGGGTTGTGGATTTCCTCGAAGGCACCCGTGGGGAGAGGCTGTTCCGGGGTGTCATATTCATTCTTGTGGCGGGTGTCCTTATCCTGAATTTGGTAGTCGAACAGCTTGCTTTCCCTCGACTTCAGCATCTCTACAAAGGCTTCTTGATTGGTGTTCTGATTATTGCGGTCGCGGCCTTTCAGCCCGAAATTCGGAGAGTGCTCATACGGATAGGCCAGCCTCGCTTATGGTCAGGCCAATCACAGCAACGATCGAAGACAGTTGAAGAGATTATTGCTGCGGCAACGAAGCTTTCTATTGCCCGAACGGGAGCCATCATCGTTATCGAGAGACAGGTAGCATTGGGCGAATTAATCGAGACTGGCGTGCGAATCGACGCCAAGGTCACGGCGGAACTGCTCAAGACGATTTTCTATCCCGGCACTTCCCTTCACGACATGGCTGTCATAATACGAGGCGACAGGGTAGTAGCCGCGCGGGTCCAGTTGCCGTTGGCCGAGGCTGGCAGCGTGGACGGTGCTGAGCTGGGCTCTCGTCACCGAGCTGCTTTAGGAATAACGGCAGGTTCTGACGCAATCTGTCTGGTGGTGAGTGAGGAAACCGGCGCTATATCAATTGCTCACAGTGGAAAACTTACCCAGAACGTAACAGAATCCCAACTCAGATCGCACTTGGCCAGCACGATGGCCGAGGGGATGGGCCCGGCGTTGGCAGGAATGGTCGGACGCTTCTGGAAGCGTGAACCGTGAAACCAGAATCGCAAAACCAAGAACATCAAACGTCAAAATGGCAAAAAAGGTCAAATACGGCAAAATAGCAATCGTGATGTTCTTGACGGCCTTGATCTGGGTCTGGGCGGACCTGGCACAGGACCAAGAATGGCCTGTCCCCAAGCTTACGCTAAGCGTTGCTAAATCGGCCGACCCTGCTCTGTGGGTCAGTTTCAAAGGCGCGGACGAATCACCGGTTTCATCCGTGTCCATTAACAATATCGTGCTCAAAGGTCCGGCCTCAAAAATCGCTGATGTGCAGCGGATGTGGAACAGAGGCTCTTTAGACCTTGGAGTATTCTTGGTCCCCGAGCAGGAACAAATGCTCCAGCCGCGCGACCACCCTCTGGATGTGCTAACTTTCCTGAAACAGAGCGACAAGATAAGACGGCTGGGCCTTACAGTTGAGTCCTGCGAGCCGAAAACAGTTGTTGTGCACGTTGACAAGCTGGTTGAACAAGCGGTGACTGTGCAATGCATTGATGAGAGCGGCGCTCCTCAAAAGGCTGAAATCAAGCCGGCAAAAGTCAATACGTTTGTGCCGGTGGATCGGATACTCACAGCCAAGGTGCAGTTGACACCCAGCGAAATTGAGCAGGCAAGGTTCTCAGCTATCCAAAAAACGCCCTACATTGATTTGCCTGGAGGCCAAACTCGACAGGTTGCCACGGCCGTTAAAATAACGATGCCTCCAGCTGAAGATGTGCTCAAGGATTACACCGTAAAGGCGCCGAAGCTTGCAGTTGCACTAAGTCTGAACCTGCAGGGCAAATACGAAGTAGACGTCACCAATCTCAACGAGGTAATACGTCCTTTTACCATCCAGGCTACTCTCGAAGCAGGTCGGGCTTACGAAAGCAAACCGTTCCAGATGACCCTCTATATCCTTGATGGTGACGAAAAAATTGAGGCTGAGCAACCTAAGTCAATCGTTTACAACCTTCCGGAGGAATTCGTTCGCAGGGATGAAATAAGGGTATCTCCACCTTCTGCCCAGGCTCGATTCAGGCTGGTGCGTCTTTCCGGCGAAGCGCCCGAGAGCGAGGCGCCCTAACGGCCGAGCCTGCTACGAAGCGCGTTTGATAAGCCAGAAAGTTATCAGTGCTTCGACTGTCATCCACAATGCCAGTGCGAATATCCCGCCTCCGATTGCAACCAGCAGCCAATTCTTGTCTGCAAGGAAAATCATTTCGTTCTTGACCATAGCCCAGTTCGTGATCACGAGCATAATCATGCACGGTACTGCGGTAACCAGGAATTTCAGTCCGCCCTTGCGCTTTAAGTACAGTGTGACCACCAACAGGGCCAAAGCGGCAAGGAGTTGATTTGAGGTTCCGAAGAGGGGCCAGAGTATCATTGCACCCTTGCCGTCTGCACCCGTGACAAAGGCTAATCCTGCTGCTGTGACCACGACAAAGGTTGTTGCCGTCCATCGGTTAGCAAGATATGGGATTCGCAAATCGTTTGCCAGCTCACTTACAACATAACGCTGAATACGGACCGATGTGTCGAGTGTAGTGCCGGCAAAGGATGCGATGAACACACCCATCAGCGTGATTCCGACCGTCTCAGGCAGTCTGAGCTTGCCCATAATATTGGCTGCACCAATGACGACAGGTGCAATTTTATCGGACAATCCCCTTGCTCCTATCCAGGAGTCATAGTAATGAAGCCAGGCGGCCTTTCCGGTCAGGGTCGTTCCATCGTCGAGTTTCAGGACCATTGCGACGCCTGCTCCAACGCAGATGATAACCAACACCGCCAAGAAGCTCTCCAGCACCATAGAGCCGTACCCTACGAATTGGCAGTCAGGCTCTTTGGCAATTTGTTTGCAGCTCGTGCCCGAAGCAACAAGCGAATGGAAACCACTGATGGCACCACAGGCGATTATCACGAACATGAAGGGCCAGATCGGTGGAGTGCTCGCCGGCAGATCAGTGTTGATAGCGGGTGCCGCCAGCGGCAGTCCACCCGATAGTGAGGCCACCACTGCGCCCCCCGCCAGCAGGCCCATGGCGATGAAGAGCTGCCAGGCGTTGATGTAATCTCTTGGCTGAAGAAGCGTTGTCACCGGCAGCGTTGAAGCAAACCACGCGTAAATTAGCAGAATTATTACCCACAGCCCCGTGGGGGGCATCCCAAATGCTGTGCCGAGTTCGAGGGGCAATCGGCTGCCGATTGCGATACACAGGTACATACACGCCACCGCAACCGCCGTAGCCAGCGGCACGTTCGCCCCCTTCTTGTACACCATATAGCCCAGCGTCATCGCGATCGGAATCTGCAGCCAAACCGGCACAACGGCGCTGGGAAATCGGGTAAATACGGTTGCGATCACAACGCCGAATATTGCGATGACAATCAGCAGGCTCAAGAACACCACCGCGAAGAATATGAAGCGCACACGCCGATTGATGTACTTAGCCGCTGCTTCGGATATGCTCTTGCCCTCGTTTCGCAGCGAGACGACCAAGGCCCCAAAATCGTGCACCGCTCCCATGAAGATTGAGCCGAAAAACACCCAGATAACAGCGGGAAGCCACCCCCAGATTATTCCTATCGCTGGCCCAACAATGGGCCCTGTGCCTGCAATTGAGGTGTAGTGATGCCCAAAGATTATGCCCTTGCGGGCCGGCACATAGTCGATGCCGTCCTGTAGTTCCCGACTGGGCACTCGTGCATTCTTATCAAGCTTGAATATTTTCTTTGCGAGGAATCGTCCGTAAGTATGGTAAGCGATAAGATATCCGCCTCCACAAATGAGCATCAGCAAAAGCGTATCCATTGCGGTATCTCCTGGGTGAAGCACTCGTTTGCCAGCCATGTTTGCCTATTCTCATAAGGCTTTGTGGTAAAGAAGGTTGAGTTCATTTTGCCTATTTTGAAATTGGATTTATTCTCCGGAGGTGTCCGGAGGCACTTATTTTGATAATTCCTTTTCAGAATTGAGCTTATGTTCATTTCGGCTCTTTGAAAATTGGCTTTGTTTTGCATAAATAGGGCCGATTTGTAGAGGATTCTCGACAATTGTAGAGCAAGTTGGGTCCGCCAAAAGACGGCGGATATTCGATATTCTGTATACCTGCTTTCGCTGGCACAAGTTGACGATTCAGGCTTCCAGTTCACGATTCACGATAGGCTATTCACTACTCACTATTGTCAGTTTAGTTATATATATATCATACAGGCGAAGTGCTTGGTTGTCAAGTAAATTTTCATTTTAGGGACAGAAGACAGGTAGGGAAAGCAAAAATCGGCCTGGTTCAAAAATGGCTGATTTGGGGTAACAGTAGTGAGAGAGTGAGTACCATTGCTGAGCACCGGGAATGATTGTGGTGGCAAGGCTGATGAG
>Ga0209427_10000575_pt1 | contig 39607 bp, 49 predicted proteins | sample DeeMarSWOR136_30_FD_187465 | JGI IMG/M metagenome (GOLD analysis project Ga0209427, IMG submission 187465) | Marine sediment microbial communities from White Oak River estuary, North Carolina - WOR-1-36_30 (SPAdes) (version 2) | ecosystem: Environmental > Aquatic > Marine > Intertidal zone >...
GGAAGGACTTAATGAAGTGCCTGCCGAGGATGAAAATACAGCGGATAATTTACGTTTTAATTTCCTCGTGCTTCAGGCGCGGGGATTTTTTATTAAACGAAGACACAACTCAGCAGCATTGCCGGAGGTGTAAACCATGTCAACGGAAAAGAAAGAGAAAATAGTCGAAAGCCTGCAGGACGGGCTGTCCCGGTGCAGTCTGGGCGTTCTTACGGACTACCGGGGATTGACCGTAGCCGAGATGACCGCACTGCGCCGGGAATTAAGAAAAGCAGGTATTGAATACAGGGTTGTGAAAAATTCCCTCGCCCGGATAGCCGCCCGGGAAAGCGGCAAGGACGATCTGGCGGATTCCTTCGAAGGCCCCATAGCGATAGCCTTCGATTACAGCGAGTCACAGGTAGTTGCTAAAGTCATTACCGACTATATCCGCGACACGAAGTCTGTGCTTAATATCAAGGGGGGCTGGCTGGACGAGAGGGTCTTGAACCAGGCAGAGGTAGAAACCCTGGCAAAACTGCCGTCGAAGCAGGTACTCATCGCGCAGGTAATGGCCGGCATGCAGAGTCCCATCTACGGACTGGTGAACGTGCTGGCGGGACCTATCCGCGGTATGGTGGGTATCTTACAGGCTAGAATCAAACAACTGGAGGGAGCGTAAAAATGGCAGACGAAGTAAAACAGGAAGCAGCCAAGGCTGAAGAGCCGGCGCCGGAAAAAGAAGAGACCAAAGAGCCGGCAGCCAAAAAACCCGAAGCCAAAAAGGAAGCAGTAAAAGAGCCCGAACCGGAAAAAGCGGAGGCTAAAGAGGCAAAGGCCACTAAAGCAGAGAAGCCGAAAGAAGCCAAGGCTGAAAAACCCAGGAAATCGGCGGCTATTGAAGAAATTATGACAGCCGTCAAGGGCATGACCGTACTGGAGCTGTCCGAGCTCGTTAAGGCTCTGGAAGCCGAGTTCGGGGTCAGCGCCGCGGCGCCCGTCGCCGTAGCGGCGGCAGCGGCACCAGCCGGAGAGGCAGCTCCGGCCGAAGAGGAACAGACAGAGTTCACCGTTATCCTCCAGTCGTTCGGCGAAAATAAAATCAACGTAATCAAAGCCGTACGCGAGCTGACCAGCCTGGGACTGAAGGAGTCCAAAGACCTGGTGGAAGCCGCGCCCAAGCCGGTTAAAGAGAACGTCAGCAAGGAAGAAGCGGCTGCTGCCAGGCAGAAGCTCGAAGAAGCCGGCGCTACCGTTGAAGTAAAATAGGCAGTTTTACCGGAGACAGGCGGACTGGAAAACCGTACCGATCCGCCTGTTGCAAATTACTCTCCGATGCCCTATAGTGAACATTAACAGTCCGGTTCAGGGAGTTTCCAAGCCATGTCGGAATGGGTGATTCTAGCTATCGCGGGGGGCGTATTCATTGTACTGGGCATCCTCAGCGTGCTGTGGGGCAGGAAGGAACAGAAGGAAATGGACGAAGCCCTGACAACCCATACCGACGTTAGAGAATTTATATCCCACTGGCCGGAAAGACCACAGCCCGGCGCCCTGAAGATTGGCGGCTGGATCGCCATATCCATAGGAATCCTGATGGTGATAATAGGTCTTATTCTCTGGGGGGTACTTTAGCCCCCGATTGGCAGCGCAATCATTTATAAAAAATCCCGGAGGTTGATACAACACCCCCGGGATTTCTCTTTGCGACGACTTTAAAAGTACATTTTGCCCGGTCCCGTGGTGTAATGAAAGACCGGTTTGTCCACGCGCAGAAAAGTCAGAGGACCGTGGACAAGACCTGCCGGAATAAAGACCAGGCTGGTCCGTGTAATTTTGTGTATCTCATCGCCCAGCCCGAGTTCGGCTTCAGCGTGCAGGTTATAGGGGTCATCGTGGTCGGTGCCGATGAAGGCGATTACTTCGTCATAGTCATGCGCGTGGGGCTCGGTACCGACTCTCCTGCCTCCGGGTGGCGGGGCATTTGCCGGGCGGGGCATTACCCAGACGCATTCCATGTAAAAGGCGCCGGGGACAATGCTGTCGTCCAGATAAAAAACACGTCCTCCTCTACCTTTGGCGACACCACCCAGGTTCGGGGGGCTCCAGGGGGCTTCGACGGCGGGCGGCTTATAATCGCTGATGATGTACTTGCCGTACTTGGTTTCAGGCATAAACAACCTCCTTATCAAACTGAATAAAGACGGGGAGACCTTTTTGCCGGTCTCCCCGCAGGACGGTCAGGGAATTAGTTGTATTTCTTGTTAAGGCCTTCGCCGCAGGGAAACTCTATGGTAAAGAAGATTGGCTTGGTAATATTGCGGATGGTCAGGGGTCCGACCTCCAGCTTAGCCGGAATGAACATGGCGCCGCTTCTTTTAACGATGTGCTTTTCCCCGCCGATGTAGACCTCCATCTCCGCGCAGAGGTCGCGGATATTATCGTAATTAAAGGCATAGAAGCCGAAGAAGCGGTCGTAAGGCTGGGTGTTGGCGTCCATTATTTTCCGCTCTTTGGGTTCACCCGGCAGCAGCCAGAAGTTCTCACAGCCGAACTCCGCGCCCGGGACGGTCTCCTCATCAATGTAGGCGAGGCGTTTCGTGGTTTTAGCGTCAGGGTGCATGTAGGCGGGGTACTTATAGCCGGGTTTGTCCTGGGTCCTGAAATTTTGTTTGTATTTATTCGCCATCAGCGTTTCCTTTCTTTATCTCTATACTCCAGTTCTAGACGTACTCGCCGCCGGGGCCGATGGTATAGTGGAAGAAGGGTTTATCCATGCGATGGATATAAAAGGGACAGTGGGTGACATTAGCCGGGATATAAAGGACAAAGCTCTTGGTAAAGGTGTATTTCTCGTCCTCTATCCAGAACTCCACTTCGCCGTTGAGCTCTTCCGGGTGTTCGACGTCCGTCCCGAAGAAGGAGAGAAGCTCCGGGAAGGGGTGTGCGTGCGGAGGTACGCCCATGCCGCCCGGCCGTTTCCTGGCTTCCTCTATCTGCTCCGGAGTAAGGACCGGACGTGGTCGCTGGTTGGGCCAGGTCTGGGGCCACTGCCAGACCATCTCCGAATAGAAAGAGCCGGGCATGACACTGGCGTCCGTCCAGACAACGTGCTCCAGGCCGCGGTGGTAGCCTTCCCATAAGCCGTCCCCGATCATGTCCCGCTCCCACTCCCGGTAGGGAGGCAGCGGGATGTTTTCCTTTAGTTCCGTACAGATGTACTTGTCGTATTTACCCATTGACAACTTTCCTTTCTTTAAAATTATGAGTTGGTGATAATGTAATAATTAAATTACCCGTATTCTTTTCCGGGCCCGACCGTAAAGTGGAATATAGGTCGGTCCACCCTCCGGATAATCAACGGACAATGAGCCATTCCGGCCGGTATAAAGGCAGAGAAACTCTCGGTCATGATGATTTTTTCATTTTCCAGCCACAATTCCACTTCGCCGCCCAAATCACGAAAGTCTTCAACATTGGTCCCGAAGAATGATATAACTTCGCCGAAGGAGTGCTTATGAGTACCCACTTTCACCTCCTCGGAGCCCATTCCCGGCAGGAACCAGACGCATTCCGTGTAAAAAGCGCCGGGCACAACATCATCATCCAGCCACATCACCCGGGTAGACCTTCGGCTGGGATCACGCTGGGATTGCAGAGCCCCGATGCGGTAATCAGGAAGCTTCATATCCGTTTTGGGTTCGGTGATGATGTATTTGGCATGTTTATAATTTTTCATTTTACCTACTCCCCGTTACTTAAATCTCCATTTCAACATGGATATTCGTGTATTTGTGATGTTTTACTGTTCAGGATTCCTGCCCGGCATCGCCTTGGCGAAGTCGCCGCAGCCCAGCATGACCGTCATCTCTATATGAGGACGGGTGACCTTTTTCCAGGTCAGCGGACCGTGTTTAGTACCTCTGGGAAGAAAGAGGGCGGTGGTCCTGTCGAATGTCAGGGGCTGTCCCTCGACCTCTATGGTCAGTTCCCCGCCGAGGGCTTCCGGGTCATCGGGGTCGCTGCCGATGTGCATGACGATTTCGTCATAGTTATGGGCATGTTCATGGACATAGGGATTGGGGGTGGGTACGTCGTAAATCCAGCTGACTTCAATGTACGTATTGGAGCCGGGTACCAGGTCATTGCTCATGTAGGTCATCGACGGCACCTGGTGTCCTTTGTGCTTGCCCACTAAATCTACCGCAATCTCATAGGCGGGTTTCCTGACGAGCAATTTCTCATAATCCATTTTAGACATGGTGATTAGTGCTCCTTCCCGGATAATGACAGAGAAAAAGACGGGCGACGGCGTTAATGCCTGCCTCCAGCCTGATTGTATAATCCTTTAGAGGTTAGTGTCAATCTAAAGCGGTTTGGTAGCTTTGATGGAAAAGGTCAGGGGTCATTTCATTCCAGAGGACTTTGTTTTGTTCTAAGTATTTGTCCATAGCTAATCTTCCGTCCGTCTCGGTCGATACTGCACCGCCTCGGCGACGTGCTGGGCTTTAATAACATCACTCTTTTCAAGGTCGGCGATGGTCAACGCCAGTTTCAGAATGCGGTGGAAAGCCCGGGCAGAGAGGTAAAGCTGCTTCATGGCGGCTTGAAGGAGGCTCTGGGCGGAGTCCTCCACGTGACAGAACTCGCGTATCTCGGCGGGGGTCATCTCGGCATTGCAGGTGACCCTGGAGCCGGCAAAGCGTTTAAGCTGTCGCTCCCGGGCAGCCGTCACCCTTGCCTGGACTATTTTCGATGCCTCCCCCCGACGCTGGTCGGTCAGCTTTTCGTAGTCGATATGGGGCACCTCGACGAATATATCCACCCGGTCGATAAACGGCCCGCTGATACGCCTTTGATAACGGGAGACCAGACTGGAAGGGCAGGTACACTTGCGGAAGGGGTCGCCGTAATAGCCGCAGGGGCAGGGATTCATGGCTCCCACCAGCATAAAGCTAGAAGGGAACGTGACCCTGCCCTGGGCGCGGCTGATGGTAACGACCTTATCTTCCAGCGGCTGGCGAAGCACCTCCAGCAGCGAGTGCCCGAACTCCGGCAGCTCATCGAGGAAGAGGACGCCCTTGTGGCTGAGGCTGATTTCGCCCGGTTTGGGCCAGTGTCCGCCACCCACCAGCCCCGCATTGGAGATGGTGTAATGCGGCGATCGGAAAGGACGCTGCCTGATGAGCGGCGTATCTGCGGGAAGCAGACCGCTGACGCTGTATATCTTGGTGACCTCCAGGGCTTCGTCGCTGGTCATGGGCGGCAGGACCGACGGCAGGGCACGGGCAAGTAAAGTCTTGCCGCTACCCGGCGGCCCGCACATTATCATGTTGTGCCCACCCGCCGCCGCCACCTCCAGGGCGCGCTTAACGTGTTCCTGTCCCTTGATATCGGCGAGGTCGGTATAATTTAACAGCGGCGTCGCATCAGTGGATACGTTCTTACGGTCGAACTCCGGCGCCGGTATATCTCCCCGCATATAACTGACAAGCTGCGACAAAGATGTCATCGGTATGACATTAACGCCTTCAATCAGCGAAGCCTCCCTGGCATCGGCTTCGGGCACGATAACGCTGGATATGCGTTCGTCATGGGCGAGGGCGACCAGCGGCAGGATGCCGTTGGTATGGCGTAATCCGCCGTCCAGCGACAACTCGCCGAGTAGCATAGTATCGCCGATGTCATGGTCGACCTGCCCGGAACTCAGCAGAATACCGACGGCGATGGGGAGGTCGTAAGCCGGTCCGGCTTTCTTGAGGTCGGCCGGAGCCAGGTTCACCACGATTCGTTTCATGGGGAAAGTACCGCCGGAGTTGCGTATGGCGGCACGCACGCGTTCTTTGGCTTCCTGCACGGCGGCGTCCGGCAGTCCCACGATGGTAAAAGCGGGCAGCCCCTGGGATATGTCCACCTCCACCTCCACGATAGCCCCGTCCAGTCCCATGATAGCCCCGCTGGTCACTTTGGCTAACATAACAGCCTATTGTAGCTTAAAGGGGTGTAGGAAGGCAAAAACCCACCTGTCATTGCGAGAAGTGGAGCGACGAAGCAATCCGTGTTTCTTTCTACCTCACCCCCTTGGTCCCCCTCTCCTGACGAGGTGTCACAGGAGAGGGGGAAATGTTTAGAAGAGGGGCTTCGCCCCTCTTAGACGCCCTACTTAACGAAAGTACATAATACTAAAGAACTACTTTATTCTTAAAAATGTTATTGAAGGATGTTTTTTATGTGATAGAATTTCCTATCATAGGTAATATTAAGCTGGAGGTCATTAACGGGAGAAGTAACAATGTCTTATACTGAACAAGATGTAAGACGTGGACAGATAATATTTCAGATAGCTTGCGCTCGTGGGCATGTTCCTAAAGAAGCCCAAAGCGATGTGAATAAATTTAGGGATTGGTGGCATAATATAAGTAATGAACGAAGAGAAGCTATCTTTGAAGACTGTGCTACAGTCTTAGACAATTCTAGGCAAAAATTTGTTAAGCAACAACAGGAATTGGCGAAAGAAGCACCCGCACGTAAATGGTTAACAGGCGTATTGCCAGCAATGTTGGCGTTACATTCTATATTTTATGCTGAATGGTGGCAAAGCATATTGATATTTTTCGGTGGAGTAGTAGCTTTTAAAATATTTTTAATGTTTTGGGATTATCTAAAAGGCAGGCGATAGAAATTAATACAAATTCTTAACCTTTAGCCAGCACCTCCCTCACCCTCTCGGCGTACGCCTCGCTATCTTCATCACCCGTCACTATTACTATCTCATCGGCGGATTTAACGCCAATCCCCAGCTCCGCGGCGCGTTTAATCTGTTCCTGCTCAAAGATTTTGCCCCGGTTAACCTCCGGCGTGGTGCCCAGCAGGCGTAATATCGCCACCCCCACGGCGTCGATAGCCACGCGGTCGTCCCCCGCCAGCATTACGTCCGCCTTTACACGCTTGCCGATATGAGGACCCCCCTCCACGAAAGCGTCCACGCCGTCCAGCACGATGAGGTCGGTCCTATAAGCCATGTTTATCTCGGCGATCATCTGGCGCTGGTATTCGGAGGTATGCAACTCGTTCATATAGGGGTATTCACCACCAGGCCCCAACCCCGGCGGCACCATGCCCACCGAGCACTTTAACGACAGCGTGAAATGCCCGCCGAACTGGTGCGTCTTGAGGCAGCATGTCTGCACGATGCACTCCGCCTCCCGGTATATCTTCGGGAAGAGAAAGCCGTTCTTCCAGTGGCTGTCTTCCAGCTTGACCAGCACCCAGCCGTCCCTGTCCATCGCCTGGAGGTCGACTATCTCAAAGCCGAGTTCCTTCGCCATGTGAAAGATGCCCTTCTTCTCCATGTTGTCATGGGTGGCGGGCCCCGGCCCGCTCCGCTCCGCCAGGGTTATCTTCTTGGTGCCCATCTCCTTGAGTTTAACGATAAGCGAACGCAGGGTATCGTTATGGGTGGAACCCGGGGCGGGGTCGACGGTATTGAAGTTGGGCTTGAGAACGACCTCTTTGCCCTTGACCGGGTTAATTTTCAGCAAATCGATGGTTTTTCTGACGCTACCGGCTCTATCACCGGAGCGCACCAGGCTTATCCGACTCATTTTCAGCCTCCTCAGACAAACAGGCGCCCTTTATCCCCGGTCCCTGCCCATCGGCGCCGAGACCTCCAGCACCTGACCGGAAAGCTTACTGGAGACATCCGAGACGAGGAACGCCACGGCGTTGGCGATGTCCTCCGGTGTGGTCGTTTTCCCTTCCTTAGCTAGGTTGTCGACGAGCTTTGCCATTTGCGGGTCGCCGCCGCTGATGCGGTGGAAGTTGGTAGCCCCCGGACCGGGGGCGATGATGTTGATGTTGATGCCCTTCGTTCCCACCTCGCCCGCCAGCGTCTTGCTGAACATCACCGTGCCGGACTTGGCGGCGACGTATACCGCGGCACCGGCCAGTCCGGTGGGCTGATGGGCGGCATGGGTAGAGAAGTTAACGATTTTCCCGTAGCCCCGCGCCAGCATTTGCGGCAGCAGCGCCTGGGTGACGTTCATGGTGCCCCGGAGGTTAATGTTAATATCGATGTCCCACATGTCCTGGGTTATTTCTACAAAAGGTCGTATGCCGCTGGCGCGGCCGGCGCAGTTCACTAGGACATCAATATGGTCGAAGGTTTTCAGGGCTCTGGCAACGGCAGCATCGACGCGGCTCCTGTCGGCGATATCAACTTCCAGAGCCATCGACTTCCTGCCGAGGTTTTCGACCGCGGCGGCAGTCTGTTCCGCGCCTTTGAGGTCGATATCGGCGCAGATAACGTCGCAGCCTTCCTCCGCCAGCTTGACGGCAATCCCCTTGCCGAAACCTATCTGACTGCCCGTCCCGGTGACCAGCGCCACTTTCCCCTTGAGTTTCAGGTCCATCGGTACCTCCCGGAATGAATTGACTTATTTCCAGATTAGCACCTGGGCTGGTCGCCGGTCAATTCCACCGCGGAATGGTTCCGCTGGCGCTGGATTGAGATGTTGGGGAAAGGGAGCGTATTTTACAGGTCTCTGGCTTCTCCCATGAACTGCAGGATGACCTGTCTTGACCGGGCGCGGTTATCGAACTCCACCATGACTATCTGCTGGAACTGGCCCAGCGTCAGCCGCCTCCCGGCGATGGGTACCACCAGGGACTGCCCCAGCAGTGAGGCGCGTACATGGGAGAAGGCATTATTTTCGTCCCACTGGAACTTGTGCTCGTAGACGGCTTCCATGGGGACGAGGCGCGTCCACGTTTTCTGGAAATCGGATATTAAGCCGCGCTCGAACTCAATGGTAGCCACAGCCGCCGTAGTCGCCGCAATGAACACCGTCACTATCCCGCTGGAGACATATATCTCTTCGAGCTGTTTCTGTATCTGCGGCGTGATGTTGATGACGGATACATACAGACCGTTAGCCGGCACGCTGGTGTCCAAATGAATTGTCCGGGTGACTATCATACCTCGTTCTCTGCCTCCGAAAACGAGGATATAATGCCATAGCCATGATGACAACGGGGTTATCCCCCATTTTTATTCGACTATTTTATCCTTTTCTGCAACTTCTGCCACGACGGCGTAATCAGGAAGCTCTCCTCCATGTTGTCCACCATCCTGGTGAACTTGCTCATCGGCGCGGCGAAAGTCAGCGCGTCCTCAGCCACGAAGGGACGTGCCGAGACATCGAACATGCCGATACACGCCTTCGGTGCGGCGGATTTCGTTTCCATGTAAGGGTACTGCACGATGCTGGCGCAGCCGGAACCGAAAGGCGCGATGACCATGTTCTGTTCCGCCTCGTCGAAGCTGGCTAACGTGTAGAGTCCGGCGAGCACGTCAGGCATGGCGAAGAAGATGACCACCTCCGGGTTGTCCGCTTCTTCCAGACTGTCCCACCTCTTAAAGACGATATATTTCCCCGGGGCTTTCATTACCGGCGCGTGTTTCTTCATGTACTCCCTGACCATCTCCGGCGTTTTCTTGTAGCGTTCACCTTCCAGCTGGCCGGGTATCCCGCAGGACAGAAAGTATTCGAAGTTGGGCATGAGAGTGTCCGTAAAGCCCAGGTACCTTTTACCCCCGGGACAGCCCACGGTATCGACGTCAAGCGCCAGCGACTCCCCGTTCTGCACTTTCACCACCGCCCCGATAACGCAACGTGGCAGAGAGTCGGGCTTAGGTCGTCCGGCGTGACCTTCCTCGTCGGTATAGTAAAAGGTGATGGGCAGCGGGGCGTTATTAAAGTACTTTTTCCACAGCTTCAGGAATTTTTCCCTGACGGATTTATCCATCTCAATCACTCCCTTCATTTAGTTTTTTTATGTAGAAAACAAGGTCGTAAATACCAACTTTCCCTTGATGCGTCTCAACAAAGCCGCACTTTTCAAAGAGTCGTCGCGCTGGAATATTATTGACGGTGGCATCCAGAATCAGTTCTGTATATCCCATTTCTTCAGCCAGTTCCACCAGCCTCGACAATATCGTTCGGGCGTAGCCGCGCCGCTGGCGGTCGCGCCTGACCCTGATACGCTTGATTTCACCGCAGGTATCCGTTTTTTGTTTCAGGGCGCCCATCGCCACGATTTCACCGGCGTCAACACCCACCAGGAAATCCCCGCGGCTATTTATGTATATGCCTTCGATGTCATCAAGGTCTTTATCATGGTAGGGGTCTGCCTCGGCGCCGAACTGCGCCAGACCGGCGTAATGCAGCTCCTTGACGGTTTCGTTGTCCTGCGCTTGATAGCGGCGTATTTCTAACATATAAAAATATCCGGTGTTTTATTATCAATTTTACGGCTCTCATCCGTCAAGTTTCATATAATTAAGGGTAATTTTCGTGTGTTTATTTTATACTTACCCCCTTTATCCCCCTCTCAAACGGCTTCACAGTGATGATAAACATTTAGTTTGTTTGAGAGGGGGAAGTTAATTGAGAGGGGGCTTCGTCCCCTCTCGCTACGCACTCCCCTATCTGGTGAGAGCAGGGAGGAATTATAGCTAAAAGCTAAGCAGGTGATGATGCGAGGGCGGTCTGGGTGGTCCTCCTACGCCAAGGCTACGAAGGACAGGGAAAAGATTATTCACGAGGGCGGGGCAAAGGAGTTACCTGAAAAAAGCGGATTTTGTGATATTTATGAAAAATTGACAAAAACAGATTTCAGTAATAGAATTACCCTATCTTATAAAAGGAGGGCAAAACGATGCCAAAATATATAGCAGTTCACACCATGCCCATGACCGAGGAACAGGCAATGGCAATGTTCGAGAACATGCCAGCCACTCCCAAGGGTGTTTCCTGGAAACAGACCTATTGCGATTTCAAGGACGGCAAGTTCTTCTGCGAATGGGAAGCACCCAACCAGGAAATAATCGAGCAGGGCTTTAAGGCTCAACAACTGCCTTACGACGTGGTCTATCCGGTAAAAATTTTCAACGTTGCCAAGAAGAAATTCGAAGACTAAGGATGAAACAAAAAGGAGGGCTGAAAGCCCCCCTTAAGTCATATTATAAGTCGAAAGAGAATCAGGCTGCGCTTAAACTCATCGCGGAGGCAAGGTCGAGCTTGATGCCGGGCCCCATGGTGGTGGTGATATAAGCGCTCTTAATGTACTGTCCCCTGGCGCCGCTGGGCCTGGCTTTAACCACCGCCTCCATGATTGCCGTCAGGTTATCCAGCAGCATTTTAGCCTCAAAGCTGGCTTTTCCCAGGGGCACGTGGATGATTGCCGTGCGGTCGAGTTTATATTCCACCCTGCCCTTGCGGGCGTCCTCGATGACCCGTGGCAAATCATCCACACCAGCAACCGTGCCGGACTTGGGATTGGGCATCAAGCCGCGGCGCCCCAGAATCTTACCCAGCTTGCCCACCTTGCTCATCATTTCCGGAACGGCGATGGCGGTATCGAAATCCACCCAGCCTCCCTCGATTTTCTTGATGATGTCGTCGCCGCCGACGTAGTCCGCCCCGGCTCCGGTAGCCACTCTTTCCGCTTCGCCCTGGGCGAACACCAGGACGCGAACTTTCTTGCCGAGGCCGTGGGGCAACAACGCAATCCCCCTGACCTGCTGGGCGGCATTACGCGGGTCGAGACCCATACGCAGGTGAAGCTCCACCGTTTCATCGAACTTGGCGCGGGCCGTTTTTTTCACCAGGTCGACCGCCTCCTCGGGCTGATAGGCCGTTTCATTATTCACCAGGGCGGCTACTTCCCTATATTTTTTACCGTTTTTTACCATATCATTCCACCTTAATACCCATACTCCGGGCGGTTCCTTCGATAATCCGCTCGGCGGCTTCGATGCTGTTGGCGTTCAGGTCCTTGGCTTTAAGTTCGGCGATTTCACGTAATTTTTGCCGCGAGAGCGTCCCGGCTTCTTCATGCCCCGTCATGCCGCTGGCTTTTTCCACGCCGAGGGCTTTCTTGAGCAAATCGGAAGCGGGGGGCGTCCTGGTAACGAAGGTGAACGTCCTGTCCTCAAAGACGGTTATCTCCACCGGCACGATGGTGCCAACCTGACCTGACGTGCGGTCGTTGTACTCTTTGCAGAAAGCCATTATGTTAAGTCCGTGCTGTCCCAGAGCCGGTCCCACCGGCGGTGCCGGATTTGCCTGCCCGGCCGGAATCTGCAGCTTAATGACCGTTAGTACTTTCTTTTTTGCCATCATCTACTCCTAGAGCACTTGTCAACCGCTCATGGTGAGCCTGTCGAACCATGCCCTTCGACAAGCTCAGGGCGAGCGGAAAACCAAACATTCTTTAATGTCAAAAGATTCCATTTCCCTGGAAACATCACAATTTGTCTATCTGTAAAAAGTCAAGCTCCACCGGCGTTTCCTGGCCGAATAAGGAGAGAAGCACCTTGACTTTGCCTTTTTCCATGTTAATTTCATCGACGACGCCGACAAAATCTATAAACGGACCGTCGATAACGCGGACGCTCTGCCCCTTGCGAAAGCCCACCTTTACCTTGGGGGCTTCGGCGGACATCTGCTTCAGTATTTCACCGACTTCTTTTTCCTCGAGGGGCGTGGGGGTATTGCCGCTGCCCACAAAACCGGTAACGCCGGGAGTATTGCGGACAACCCCCCAGCTGGACTCGTTCATCTTCATCTCGACGAGGACATAGCCGGGCAATATCTTCCTGGTCACGGTACGCCGGCGCCCTCCCCGGACCTCTATCTCGTCTTCGGTGGGTATGACCACCTGCATGATTTCATTCCCGGAGTCCATGAACTTGACACGCTGCTCCAGGTTCTTCTTGACACGTTCTTCATGCCCGGAATAGGTATGAATCACGTACCATTTTTTATCATTATCCGCCACGAACAACCTCACTATATATATTATCGGGAAGGGCGATTTTCATGCTGCGTATCACGTAACCCTGATGATGTCCGGAAAGCAGGATTTCATCCACCCACGAAGAGCCTGCTCACTAGCTCAGAGAAGCCGTAATCGAGGACTCCCAGTACGATACCGGTAATGATAACCACCACCAGTACCAGCCCGGTCAGGTAAACAATCTCACGCCGGGTAAGCCAGACTACCTTTTTCAGCTCATTGATGATTTCGCCGAAATAGTTAAAGAGCCTGAAGCCCTTTTTCCTGGCTGCTGTCTGCTGGGTCATCGCCGGTCACTCCCGATGCTGATACGCAATACCGTCCTACTTTGCCTCCCGATGCAACCGATGCATACGGCAGCGGGGACAATATTTATTTAGTTCCAGGCGCTGCGTATCGCTTTTCCTGTTTTTGGTCGTGGTATAATTACGCTCCTTGCATTCGGTGCAGGCGAGGTAAATCACACCCCTGGCTTCAGCTTTCTTGGCCATGTTTTACTCAATGATACGGCTGATGGTGCCGGCACCGACCGTCCTGCCTCCTTCACGAATCGCGAAACGCAAGCCTTTCTCCAGAGCGACGGGATAGATAAGCTTGATTTTCATATTGATATTGTCGCCGGGCATTACCATTTCCACGCCTTCCGGAAGCTCGATACTGCCGGTGACATCGGTAGTGCGAATGTAAAACTGCGGCTTATAGCCGTTAAAGAACGGGGTGTGACGGCCGCCCTCGTCCTTGGTAAGGACGTATACCTGGGCTTCGGCATAGGTATGAGGTTTGATAGAACCCGGGGCTGCCAGCACCTGCCCGCGCTCGATATCGGCTCGCTCAACGCCGCGCAGGAGGGCGCCGACGGCATCGCCGGCCTCCGCCTGGTCCAGCGTCTTGTGGAACATCTCCAGTCCGGTTATCACGACCTTACGTGGTTCGTGGTGAAGCCCGACGATTTCCACCTCGTCACCGACCTTGATGGTGCCGCGTTCCACCCTGCCGGTGGGCACGGTACCCCGTCCCTTGATGCTGAAGACATCCTCCACGTGCATCAGGAAGGGCTGGTCTTTGGCGCGCTGTGGTACCGGGATATAGTCATCGATAGCGTCCACTAACTGCATGACAGGACCGCACCATTTGCATTCCCTCTTGCCGCAGCCGCATTCCAGGGCTTTAAGGGCGCTTACCCTGATGACGGGCGTTTTATCGCCGGGGAATTCGTACTTGGTAAGCAGTTCCCTGACTTCAACCTCGACAAGCTCGAGGAGCTCTTCGTCTTCCATGGCATCGACCTTGTTCAGGGCGACGATGATATAGGGAACCAGCACCTGGCGCGCCAGGAGGACATGCTCCCGGGTCTGGGGCATGGGTCCGTCCGGGGCGCTGACCACCAGGATAGCGCCGTCCATCTGGGCAGCGCCGGTAATCATATTCTTGATAAAGTCGGCGTGCCCGGGGCAATCGATATGGGCATAATGCCGCTTTTCCGTCTCGTATTCGACGTGGGCGATAGCAATGGTCATGCCCCTGGCTTTTTCTTCCGGGGCATTATCAATAGCCTCAAAGGCACTGTACTGGGTATTCGTCCCTGCTTTCGACAAACATAGCGTCATCGCCGCGGTCAGTGTGGTCTTACCGTGGTCTACGTGACCGATAGTCCCTACGTTTACATGCGGTTTTGACCTGTCAAATTTCTGTTTAGCCATTTCTTCCTCCCTTTTTTCCGAGCCCACAATCGGATTCGAACCGATGACCCCATTCTTACCAAGAATGTGCTCTACCGACTGAGCTATGTGGGCGTCGGTATAATTATACCGATTTTTCTTACTATTTGTCTATACTATTACGTTATCGTTATCGGGTCTATTTTATGGTGGAGGGAGCAGGATTCGAACCTGCGTAGCCCTTAGGGCGGCAGATTTACAGTCTGCTCCGATTGGCCTCTCCGGCATCCCTCCCTGTCAGACTTAAAGCGCAAAACCAGCCCGAGGAGGGATTCGAACCCTTCAACCTACCGATTACAAGTCGGTTGCGCTTCCATTGCGCCACTCGGGCACCAATCTCAAAAAATGTCTATTATAAATAAAGAGTTAACTTAAGTATTATAAAAACGGCGAAGCTAAAAGTCAAGCTACAGGCATGTACATCACGAAGGCGCTACTGGTAATAGACTAAGGGCAGTATCCTTCTCCTGAAGAAATAACCGGCGATGAGTCCGACGGCTAACCCGCCGAAATGTGCCTGCCAGGCTATATTCGAATCCACTATACCCGGCAATGAAAGTATGATGAGAAAAACCACCACAAAAACCCATAAGGGCATGGGTATTATTCCCCAGAATAATACACGCATTTTGGGCACCATGAGTACCAGTGTACCAGCTATAGCATAAATGGCTCCGGAGGCACCCACCAGCGGGATCCCGGAATCTAAATTTAACACCAGATAAAGGATATTGCCCACAATGCCGCCGACGAAATATACAAGCAGGAAACTTCTCTGTCCTACCATCTGCTTTAAAACCCGGCCGAAAAAAAACAGGGCGAACATATTGAACAAGAGATGCCAGAAATCGGCATGGACAAACATTGCGGTTAACAGTGTCCAAACCCTTTCACCGAAAATTGCCGGTATCAAGCCCAGATAATAGTGCATTTTGTAGATGACATTAGTAACGCCATCTATATACAAAATGCCCCTTCCCCAAATGATAGTAATGAGGAATATCAAGAGGTTCAGTCCTATCAACACCCATAAGGCGTCAAGACTGAAACCCGCACTAAATCGGAATCTCTGAGGTCCTCTCCGTTCCGGAGGGGCATTCCTCATATAGTCCCTATCGCTTAACGGCACTCAACGCTCCTTAGATGAGTCTAATTATATTATACCAGCTTTGTTGTACGAACGCAGTACACTTGACTTGAAAGCGGGAAAAAGCGATAATTATTTGTATGCTGAACGCTTTCCCCGATAGCTCAACGGTAGAGCGGGCGGCTGTTAACCGCTAGGTTGTTGGTTCGAATCCAGCTCGGGGAGCTTTTCTTAGAAGCCGTCCATTGGGGCGGTTTGTGTGTTTGTGGTATATTTTTGATATGAATAAAATCCCAAAGTTAATTATCGTAACTGGTAGACCAGGTTCAGGAAAAACAACACTAGCAAATAAATTAGGCGAGCTTATGTACCTCCCAGTTGTAAGTCGTGATGAAATTAAAGAGGGTTACGTCAGCACGTTTAATAAAAGACATAACAAACTCCCTAAAGAAACAAATAAGATAGCAACCGATATATTTTTCAAGACAATTAAGTTATTGCTGTCCAACAATGTGTCTATGATAGTTGAAGCCGCATTTCAACATAAGGTGTGGCTGCCACAAGTAACCAAGTTGAAGAAAGTCGCTAATGTGTCTATTATTATTTGCGATATTGATGCTCAGGTCGCAGCGAGACGTCATCTAAAAAGAGGGTTGAAAAATCCAAATAGAGAGTTCTATCACGGTGATAACAGAGTAACTCATTTTAGAAAAACTGGAGAATTTTTAGCTGCTGGTGAATGGGAGGCACCCTCAATTGACGTTCAAACAATAATAGTTGGGACATCCAAGGGATACAAACCAAATCTAGAAAGCATTAAAAAGAAGCTCAAACGATAATAGTATGGATGAGATTATCATTAATGGAGGTTCTTATGGTAAGTCTTGAGGAACTAAAAAACGTGGTGCATGAGGGAAACATCGTCGAGCTGAAACCATGGAAATCGATACATGATACCATCACGGCACCGATGATTACAGCTATGGGTATGAAAGACCTCCCCAACAATCACCTGGCGATAGGATTCGCCCACATCACCAAACCAGAAACGCTGGGTGCCCCTTCCCATAAACACCCCCACGACCAGTGGATATTCCTCATCGGCACTTCGGACAATTTTGTGGACTTCGACGCGGATATAGAATTCGAGCTGGACAAGAAAGTCTATAAAATCAACTACCCCTGTTACGTATTCATACCCAAGAATATGTACCACTGCCCGCTGGTGGTAAAACGCGTGGGGAAGCCCTTTATCTTTATTGACGCCAGGCTTACCCAGGAGGCGTCCGTCCGTCCCGCCAGAGTAGCTAAAGTCAAACCGGTCAAATACATCGCCAAACACAACAAATAGCCAACACCAATAATACAAAAAGGGGCTTCTTTACAGAAGCCCCTTCGTTTTTCTTTAATCCTGCTCCTACTTTACGTATCCTTTAGCCACCAGAAGTTCCGCCGTGAGGATAGAGCCGCCGGCAGCCCCCCTGACGGTGTTATGGTGCAGTCCCACAAAGCGAATATCGAAGACGTTGCAGGGTCGGAGACGCCCCACGGTGACCGCCATGCCGTTACCGGCATCCCTGTCCTGGCGGGGCTGGGGGCGGTCCGGTTCGTCACGGTAGATAATCAGGGGGACGGGGGCTGAAGGCAGTTTAAGCTCCTGCGGCAGTGACGAAAAATCCCGCCAGATGCGGATAACCTCGTCCGTTTCCGGTTTCTTACCGGTAAAACGGATACTGCAGCAGGCGTTATGACCGTCGGAGACGGCAACCCGGTTGCAATGGGCGGATATTTTAATGCTTTCGTCCGGAATCACGCGGCCCCCCTCCAGCCTGCCCAGTATCTTGGCGGGTTCCACCTCCGACTTTTCTTCTTCGCCGGGGATATAGGGGAGTACGTTGTCTATCAAATCAATGGAGGCGGGGCCCGGATAGCCGGCGCCGGATACCGCCTGTAAAGTGGCCACAATCATGCTATCGACCGGATACCCTGCCTGTATCAGGGCATAAAGCGGCAGCATATAGCTCTGGATGCTGCAGTTAGGCTTAACAACAAGAAAGCCCTGCTTCCAGCCGCGCTGTCGCTGCTGTACGGGGATAATATCCAGGTGGTCGTGGTTTATTTCCGGGACCATTACCGGCACGTCCGGGGTATGGCGGTGGGCGGAGTTATTGGAAACAACGGCGAACCCCCGGGAGGCGTACTCCTCCTCGAGAGCCATGATGGCTTTCTTGTCCATCTCCACCGCCGAAAAGACCAGCCGGCACCTGCCGACGGCTTGAGACACGTCACCGGCGTCATCGACGACGATATCACGGTACGCGGCAGGGATAGCCTCGTTCATGTGCCAGCGTCCGGCCACGGCGTCGCGGTACTTCTTACCGGCGGACTGCGGCGACGCCGCCAGGTAAACGACGTCGAACCAGGGATGGTTTTTCAATAGTTTCAGATAGTTCTGACCGACCACGCCGGTAGCTCCGATAACACCTACTTTGAGTTTCTTATCCATTCTTCATAACCTCACCATTTAAAATTGGTTTTCTTCAGGCTTTTAAGTTTGTCTACCCCGCAGTTAAAACAGACGCCGTTGTGGCAGCTGATTGTCCCTCCGCACTCCGGGCGCTATCTCTTCTTCTTTTTCTTCTTCGCCTTTGCCCTGGCTATACCAATCGAAATATCCGCCCATTCGTAAAGCCTGGCGGTGTCCTCGAAAACCTCCGTGGGGACTTCCCAGTAAGATATGGGGTGGGGGAATCTGCTGCTACCCGCTTTCCGGTACATCTCCCGGTTGGAATCGTCCACTTTGAAATACAGGACGTCGTCCGCGACCAGCGCGAAAGTGAGGCCCTCGTAAAATATGGCGTACCCGCCGAACAGCCGGCGACTCCACACGTTGCCGAGTCCCGAGAGCTTATCGACGACATAGTCGACGTAATCATCTCTGGCTTTGACCATTTCATTCTCCCCGGATTTCTCCAACCTGAAATCACGGATGTTCCGGCTTTTATTCTAATGAAAAGGCAGACCCGTGTTCAAGGTCTGCCTGTATTTATCCTGACGATTGTGCCTTAAAAAGCCATCTCTATCAGGTCGGGACTGACGATTAACTTCGGTTCGGTGACCGACTGTACGTCCTTGGCGGTAAGGCCCGGGGCAACCTCCCTGAGCACCAGGCCTTTCGGCGTTACCTCGATAAACGCCAGGTCGGTTACTATCAGGTCGACCACGCCCCGAGCGGTTAGCGGATAGGAGCACTTTTTTACAATCTTGTACTGTCCGTCATTGGTCACGTGCATCATGGCGATGATGACTTTCCGGGCGCCCACGGCAAGGTCCATAGAGCCGCCGATATTGCCGATGTCTTCCGGCAACCCCCGCCCCGGATTCTGCCACCCCGCCAGGTCGCCTTCCTCCGATACCTGCAAAGCGCCGAGTACGGCTGCATCCATGTAACCTCCCCGTATCATGGCGAACGACTCGTTCTCGGAGAAATAACAGCTACCCGGCAGCTCGGTGACCGGCTGGCAGCTGGCGTTGATGAGGTCCTGCTCCACCTCTTCCTGAGACGCCAGCGGCCCCGTGTTGAGCATACCAAGCTCGGCCTGCAGAACAATATCGCGTCCCTCAATCCAGTCGGAAACGAGAGTCGGTATGCCGATGCCTAGATTCACATAGGTGCCGTCTTCAAGCTCATTGGCAATCCTGAGGGCAATCAACTCCCGTGAAAGTCCTTTGAACTTTTTAGTTTTCGCAACACTCACTTTCTCAATTCTCCTCTGCCAATATCAATCAATCGTAGGAATGTACCTGAGACGGTCTACCTTGACCACCCTCTGCACGTAGACACCCGGGATATGTACCATATCGCCGTCAATCTCGCCGGGTTCGACAATGTTCTCCACGGCGGCGATGGTTATTTTAGCGGCGGCAGCCATCTCCGGATTATAGTTCCTGGCGGTCTTGTGACAGCACAGATTCCCCATACGGTCGCCTTTATAAGCATAAACGAAGGCATAATCGGGCTTGAGGGCGGTCTCCAGGAGGTATTCGCGGTCGCCGAACTGCCTTTTTTCCTTACCCTCCTCCACGACCGTCCCCACACCGGTGGGGGTATAAAAGGCGGCGATACCGGCACCACCGCATCTCAACCTCTCCGAGAACGTACCCATAGGGGATACTTCCATTTCGATATCGCCGGCACGCACTGCCTGTTCGGTGGGAGAGTTTGCCCCGCGGCTTGCCGAGCGGTAAAAAGGATAATTGCAGATGGCTTTTTTTATCTGCTTATTGACAACAAGCTGGTTGATATCCTCGTTGCCCGGTCCCATCTGCATGCAGATAATGGTCAGGTCTTTAGCTCCCTGCTCTACCAGAGCCTTGATGAGGGGAAGGGGCGTCCCGGCGGTAAAGAAACCGGCTATGGCAATAGAGGCTCCGTCGGGGATGTCCTCCACCGCCTTAGCCACATTGGGAAATACTTTGTTCAAAAATCGGTCCTCCTGAGTCTAGTCCTTCGGGCAGATTTTACAGCCTATTATGTCTATTGCGGCTTCCAGAGCAAGCTCCATACAGCTGAAATTCCTAGCCATACTGATGTCTGTAACCAGCGGTTCCAGAGCTCGAGCCAGAGCTGTCTGCATACCGGTAACCACACACTCCGCCCCCAGCAGACGGACAGCACGTACCGTCTTTTTCAGTTGTTCGGCGACCTTTTCTTCGTCCATAATGGCTGCGGACAGGTCAAGGAGGACGACCCGTGTCTTGACTTTCTCAACATGGTTCAGCAGATTGGTGGTGATATCTTCAAAGCGGTCGGCATCGAGATGGCCGACGACCACCATGATAGATAGTCCGGGATAGAGCTCGATGACAGGCGCTGCCAGAGCCTTCCACTTGTCCAGCATGGCTTCCAGTTCATCGACGCGCGCCTTGACTTCCGCTTCCGCACCGGTCCAGGGCCGGTACTGGGCAAAATAGCCAACGCCTCCGATATACTTGCCGTTGTGGTCGTAAAGATGCGAAGCAGAAACGCGTACCGGTATCAGCTTGCCGGACTTGGTCTTGGTCTTTGTCTCCATGTCGTGGATCGTCCCGCCGGCCTCATAGATTTTCTTATTTGCCTGACGGGCGGCTTCTTTGCTTTCATAGACCTCGACGATGTTCTCGCCGATAAGCTCGGTCATGCTGCGCTCGGTAAGCTTACAGGCTTCTTTATTGGCAAACTTGATAATCCCTTCGGCATCAATCGCCAGAATGGCATCGGGGCAGCCATTGAGTAAAGCTTCAAGGTGCCCACCGCGGTGAGTTGTTACTTGCTTTGTCATTTTTTCCTTCACCTCCTGATGTTATCAAACCCCTTCCTGATTGACACAACTGAATTTTTACTTTTTATCTTAATTAAGTATATATACGGAGGAAGAAAATTGTCAAAATTCAGGAGAGAAAATCCCCCTCTTATCCCCCTTTGAAAAAGGGGGACGAAAGGTTTGGGGGAAAAGGAGCGGAAAATCCACGGGCTAAGCCGGTGATGCTGCGAGGGCGGCATGGGTGGGAATAGATAGCATACGAGGGGGGAGGTGGGGAGAAAAGAATTCTCGATTGTAAAAACAGCCTGCATCTTTTATCATAGAAAGCAGTTGCAGCCGAAATGAACGATAATAATACTACGAAGGATACGATAACCTTCCTGGGGACGGCCGGCGCCCGTTTCATGGTGAGTCGACAGCTGGCGGCTTCGGGCGGGATATGGCTGAGCCTGAACGGCACCCAGTTACTCATTGACCCGGGTCCGGGCTGTATCGTCCAGACGACTAAAAGAAAGCTGAATCCAGAGAAACTGAGCGCCATCATCCTTTCCCACCGCCACCTGGACCACGCGGCGGATACCAACGTCATGATAGAAGCCATGACCAACGGCGGACTGAACCGCCACGGTCGACTGTTCACTCCCGCCGACGCCCTGACCGGAGAGCCGGTTATCTTCTCCTATCTGAAAAACTACATCGAGGGGATTACGGAACTGGAGGCAGGCAGGTCTTACCGTATCGATAACATATCTTTTACGACACCGGTCAGGCACCGGCACCCGGCGGAGACCTACGGCATGGTCTTCCGGGCTCCCGGATACTCCGTCGCCTATATCGCCGATACCCGCTATTTCGAGGAACTGGCTGGTTATTATAAAAGCGACGTGATAATCATCAACATGGTGCTTACCGAGCCCCGGCCTATCGACCACCTTTCGATACCGGACGCCGAGCGAATCATCAGTCAAATAAAACCGAAAGCGGCCATCCTGACCCACTTCGGGCTGCACGTATGGCAGGCAAAGCCGCGGCTCATCGCCGAGGAGTTATCACATAAGACGGGTGTACGCGTTATCGCCGCGCGGGACGGCATGAAATTCGACTTGCAACAACTCAAGGAGAAATAATACTACATATGAAACAGTCACGATTGAAAATCTGGTTTGTGATTACTTTTACATTGGCGGTTATTGCTATCGTCATCCGGTCCATCTGGCAGATAGTTGTCATACCCACGCCGGGCACCATGCTTATTTTCATACCGCTTATTATGGCGCTGCTCGGGGCCAACTCTCTTTTCGCCTACCTGGTCATTAAACCGGAGAAACTGAAAAGTCGCTGGTTCGCTGCCGGAATTACCGTGGTATTAACGGCCGGCTTGCTGGCCGGCGTCACCCATTTCGTCCGTTTCATTATCTCTCCCCAAGCAGACCCTACCCTGAGCAAAGTCATCAGCGCCTTTGTCCTGAGTTCCAGCGTAAGCGCCTATTTCCTACTAATATATATAGTATGGTCGCTCCGGAGAAGAGGTTAAATGGATAGTCGCAGATTCGAACAGCTGGTAGCCCAGGCAATCGATAACCTTCCCGATGAAATCCACGAAAGGCTGGAAAACGTCGATATCGTGGTTGCCGATAATCCCACGCGTGACCAGCTAAGGCACTTAAAGGGGAGGCGGGGAGAAATGCTGCTCGGGCTTTACGAGGGCGTACCGCTGACCGAGCGGACCCACGGGTACGGACTCGTTATGCCGGATAAAATCACCGTTTTCCAGAGACCGATTGAAGCCGTCTGCCGTAACGACACCCAGGTAATCGCCGAGATACAGCGCGTCGTTCGGCACGAGATAGCCCACCACTTCGGCATCAGCGATGACAGGCTGGAAGAACTGGGCAGATATTAGGCAACCCGTTCTTCGGCTACCTTTTTCCTAATGACCATTTTCCCACCGTACCGCTAACCAAATCATGACTTTTACGTTATATAATACAGTAAGCCTTAATATTTTTAGGAGGCCAATTATGAAACACAGTCTCTTGAGAATAATACTGGTGGGCTGCCTTCTCGTTACCTCCCTGTTCGCCGGCAGCGCCGTCTACGCCCAGGACAAGGAACTCCCCGACCCCGGCATCACGCCGGACAGCCCTTTCTATTTCCTGGACAGGTGGGGCAAGGGCATCGGCATGTTCTTTACCTTCTCAGCGGAAGCTAAAGCGAAAAGGGCCCTGCGTTACGCCGAAGAACGATTAGCCGAAGCCCAGGCAATGGCAACCAAGAACAAGATTAGAGAGATGACCCAGGCGGCTAACGATTACGAGGGCTTCATGGCTATGGTCAACGAAAGACTGGAGGCGGCGGTGAAGAACGGCACCTCGGCTAACGTGTCCGAGAGACTGTCAGCTTCGGCGTACCGACTTCATCTCAAATTAAGCGAACTCAAGGACAACCTCCCCTCCATAACGGAAGACAAACCGGACGAAACAAATAACGAGACCGTGGAAGCTTATAAAATACTGGAACGCTCCAAAGGGGCTACCATCGACGGACAGGTAGTAGCCCTGCGCGTCATGGCGAAGGTTAAAACGCAAAGAGCTCTCGATATCGGCTCGGAAACAATAGAGAAGCTGATGGAAAGGGTCAGAACCAGGGTCAATGCCAGCGATAAAGTGACCGATAACGTGTCCAGCGATGTCAATGAAGTACTTGATTACGCCGCCAGGATTGCCGAACTGGAAGAGGAAATGATGCAGATCGTCGAGGAAAAAGGCCTGGACATTACCGCTTTGCAGGAACGCCTGGCTCACTCTACGTCCAACCGGCTTGAAGTGCTGTCCTCGGTATATGAAAACGCCCCCGAAGCCGCACATCAGGGTATCGAAAATGCCATTGAGAACTCGGTGAATAAATACGAGAGAGCCGTGGAGAAGCTTAAGGAAGCCGACGCCCTCGATGAGACGACCGCGAATGCCACGGTTTTACAGAATTTACCGGTAAAGGTTAAAGAAAAGCTGCAAATACAGGTCGCCACCGCCGCCCAGGTAGCCGGCGAGACTTCTGGTAACGTGACCGCCCAGGTAAAGACCGAGAATAAGAACCAGGAGAAAGAGCAGAAGGGCGGCTGATGCCAGGATGACTAGCCCTGAGGTCTCAGGTCCTTCACCATGTAGTCGCGCTCCGGGCGATAGCCGAACCCGGCGCGGTAGTACTCTTTAGCGCCGGTCCCGCTCAGGATGACCATGCGGTCTGCATGAAACTCATCGCGGGCAATCCTCTCCGCCTCCAGCAGCAACGCCCTTCCCAGTCCCTTATGCTGGACGGACTGCGTGCTCTGTTCATTGAGGGGAACTTCAGGCCCGAAAACGTGCAACTCCCTGATAACAGCGTGATTGCCGTCCGTTCCGCTTAAAACCGGGACAGGACGGGACTGAATTCTCAGTCGCAACAGACCGAAGAGCGTCTCTTTTTCGTCCTCGAAAGAGAGGAATATCTCCCTGCCTCCGGCGGCGGTATAGTCCTCTCTTACGAGACGGGGTTCGCGGATTTCCCAGCCTGCCTGAGCCCGGTGGCCGTACTCACGACACCTGATGCAGCGGCATTCGATGCCATCGTTTTTCATCCTCTCCCTGACGATGTCCCGCAGCGAGTCTTTAAGTCCGGCGACAATGAATTTCGACGGTATATCGCGTAATACGCGGGAAATCCGGACATATTTGGGGACAATCGACTTAATATCAATGGTCAGATTGACCATTACATCATCGTCATAAGGCTGGTAACGCCCTTCCCGGTACCATTTTTCCAGCTCGGTGCCCTCCACTACCATGGTGGGATACAGCTTGAGCCCATCCGGCTTAAAGCGGTCATCGGCAAAAAGCGTTCGGGACATTTCCAGGTCTTTTTCAGGCGCCGAACCGGGCAGTCCCGGCATCCAGTGGTAATAGACCTTAAAGCCGTACTCCCTTAATAAATCGGTAGCCCGAACGACCTCCTCCACTCCGTGCCCCCGCCTCACCAGACGGTAAATATCATCGTCCAGCGTCTGCACGCCGAGCTCCACGCGGGTGGCGCCGAACTCCAGCATCCGCCCGATTTCCTCCGGCCCACACCAGTCGGGCCTCGTCTCGATGCAGAGTCCGGTACAGCGGTTGGCAGCCGTCTCGTTAAGCCTTTTGGCTTCTTCCAGCGTAGCCGACGTCGCGCCGTTAAGTCCATCGTAGCATTCCCTGATAAAGCGGTACTGGTAACCGACCGGCTGCGCCAGAAAAGTGCCGCCCATGATGATGAGCTCGATTTTATCCGTGGGATGCCCCATCTCCGAGAACGTTTTAAGCCTTACCTCGACCTGCTGCCGGGCATCGTAATCGAGTTTCCGGGCGCGCAGCACCGCCGGCGATTCCGGTGTATAGCTCTGGGGAGAGTCCGCGTAGGTGGGGCAGTACAGGCAATTGCCGGGACAGCTTATGGGCGCGGTCATTACCGCCAGGGGCGTCACCCCGGAGATAGTCCTTGCAAATTTCTTTATCTTAGCCATACTATTAATTATATCAAGTTTAGCAGAAAGGCGCTTATGTCAACAACGCGGGATACTTATAACCTGATAGCGGCGTCCAGATATAATTTCCGGCAGCGTTCCAGATTTCAGGCGGAGCTGGAACAACTGGCGCGGCGCTGGGGGCACGGCAAACTGCTTAACATCGGCTGCGCGCACGGGCCCGATTTCCCTCCTTTTAAAGAGTCGTTCGAGTTGTACGGCGTGGATTATTCCGCCGAGGTACTGAAGCTGGCGGAAAAGTACGCTGAAAAACACAAGTTCAAAGTAGATTTGCGGGAAGCCGACGCGCTCCAATTACCATTTGAGAATAACTTTTTCGATTACGCGATCGCCGTGGCCGTTTACCACCACATCGAGGATAAAGAGGGCAGGCTGCAGGCGCTTAAGGAGCTGTACCGCGTGCTCAAGCCCGGCGGCGAGGCCTTTATTACCGCCTGGAACCGCTGGCAGCCCCGCCACTGGTTCCATAAAAAGAACTACGTACACCCATGGAAAACCGGGGACAAAAAGCTTTACCGATACTACTACCTCTTTACCTACGGCGAACTGGAAAGGCTGGTGCGCCTGGCAGGCTTTGAAATTTTGAAATCATTCCCGGAAAATAAATACAAATTCCCAATCAGGATGTTTTCCAGGAATATATGTCTGCTGGCAAGGAAGAGATAATTACCTTTCCTTCTCCACCCACAGCTTTTCACCGTCAGTTATAAAGTCAATCGTTCCCTGCGTATCTGTGCGGTACAGGTTTTCCTCTCCGGTACTTTCTATAAGTCTTTCAACGACATCCTCATCAGGGAGACCGAACCTGTTATCGGCGCCGACGGATATCACCGCCAGGGCGGGGTCGACCACCGCCAGGAATTCGGGGGTCGTTGAAGTATCCGAGCCATGATGGCCAACCTTGAGAACCGTGCTTGCCGTACAGGCACGTTCCCTGACTAATTCCCACTCCGCCTCCCTGCGGATATCCCCGGTAAGCAGGAAGGAAAATTCGCCGTATTCCAGACGCAGCACCAGGCTGTTGTTATCGATAGCAGACTCACTGCCCGTAAGAGGAACGAGGGGAGGATGCAGGACTATCATAATCACGCCACCGCCGATATCAATCCGCTGTCCCGCCTGAGCTACCGTGCTTGTCACGCCTTTCTCTTCAATCACCCTTAGCCACTCCTGATACAGAGGCGAGGCGGAATCTATAGACGGAAACAGCACCTGACGAACGTCATAACGACGCAGTATTTCCACCAGCCCGGCGATGTGGTCCTGGTGGGGATGGGTCAATACCAGCAAATCGATGTCCCTGTCCCAGAACGGCATCCGCTCTCCCAGAGCCAGGGGTAAGGCGCGGGGGCTGGGGCCGCCGTCGACCAGTATCTGCCGGCTCCCCTTCCGGATGAGTACGGCGTCCCCCTGACCGACGTCGATAAAGCTGACATGAAGGTCGTCATCGGGCATGGTAACAGCCGTATAAGAGACCAGCACTGCTAGCAACAGCAGCGGCAGGATAGCCCACTTGATACCCCGGGACAGTCCGAAGGAAAGATTGACCCCCGCTTTCATAACGCCGACAGCACCCGATGTAATGCCGCGCCGCCTCTGCCAGCGACCATGCAACCAGACAGCCAGCGCCAGCACTACATAATAACCCGCGATAAACAGCGGACTGACCGAGCTGACCTCGACGGACGATACCGAGGGAGCTGCCAGTCCGCTGACAACCAGCATCATGTATGTCAGGAAAGGCCAGACCAGCCAGCCGATAACCTGGGCTACCGCCAGCGAAGCCAGCCCCAGAACCGCCGTTACGGTGCCGAACAGGATGATAACCGGCAGCGCCGGGAGCGCCAGAAAGGTGGCTAACGGACCTACCAGTGAAAAAATCCCGAAATAATAGGCAATCAGGGGCCAGACGGCAATAATCGCTCCCAGCGTGGCGCTCAGGGCATCGACGGTAACGCCGATGAAAGCAACGAGGGCACCCTCTTCGCCGAGTCGGTTAACGATTGCCTGCCGTCCCGCGTTGCGGAGGATCGGAAAGATAAAAATAAGTCCCGCCATCGCCAGAAAGCTCAACTGAAAGGAAGCATCGGCGAGGATATACGGATGAACGCCTACCATGACCGCCGCGGCGAAAGTCAGCGCCACTATGGCGCTGCGCTGCCTGCCCAGCGCTTCGGCGACCAGGAAAAGACTCGCCATGATAGCTCCCCGTACCACCGGGGGATTCATTCCCGTAATCACGGCGTAAAGCCAGACGCCGCCGAGGGCAAGCCAGATATAGATATAACGCTTCCTCCCGAACAGCCATAGACCGATACCGAGCAGGATACCCGCCATGATACCGAGATGCAGACCGGAAATCGCCAGTAAATGAGCGGTGCCGCTCCGGGAAAAATCGTCTCTCAGGTCCTGGGGTTTATTGTCGCGGATACCCAGGATAATACCCTGAGCCAAGGCTGCCTGGGGCTCGGGGAGCACCCGCGCCAGACTCTGAGCCAGGTTCTCCCGCCAGGAATATATCCAGGCAAGCGGCGGGACACCCTGCCCTGTATCCAGCACCTCGATACCGGGGTAAAGCATGGTGGTATAGATACCCTGGTGCGCCAGATACCCGCGGTAATCAAAGTCGCCAATCTGCGCCGGCGTACGCAGTTCACCGGTCACCCGGAGGACGTCGCCGTATTGATATTCGGGGTAGCGGGGCACGAAAACCAGTACCGTGCCTTCGCTATCCTGCCAGTCGCCATCCACCTTGATAGACGAAACCGACAACGTGAGGTGGGTGGTCTGGTCTCTCACGTCCGGGGCGCTGGTGAGTTCCCCTTCAATCTTAAAAACGCCGCGGTCGTTATAGAAACGCACCTGGTTTTCACCAGCAATATTGATAACGGAATAAGAATACGCAGCCGCCGCGACGAAGAGAACGACTCCCAGACTTGATATGATTATCATCCTGGCATATTTACGGGTAAACAAGAACATTAATAATGGAGAAATTACCAGCAGATAAAATACCCAGGGTATATTGAATCTATAGCCTACGAAAATACCGAGAACCCAGGCGCAGCTTAAAAAGATAAGTGCCATAACTGCCTATTTTACAATCAATCGCCTACCGTAATCAGGTCTTTGATAAGTTCGAAAGTGGCCTCCCCTATCCCCTCAATATTCATTATTTCGCGGGTATCGCGGAAGAGTCCGTTCCGCTGACGGTAACTGACAATCTCCTGAGCCCTGACCTCGCCGATGCCGGGTAATGCTGCCAGCAGCCAGGCACCGGCGGTATTGATATTGACCTGCTGCAACTCCGCCACCCTGCCCTGCCCGGGGACCTTTACCTCGATGTGACCGAGGTCGGCACCTTCGGTAGGACCGCCCGCCGCCCGAACTAAATCATCAAAGGTATCTCCGGCATATAAGGGATAATAACCAGGGTTATTGACCTCACCGCCGATATAAACCGTCCCTTCCAGCGGGGGGTTGGGGGCAAGGGTTATCTCGATAGGCTGGTCCTGACCGTTCTTCAGCCCGATATATACGCCGCCGGCGATGACAATGACTGTCAGGACAACGGCTATGAGTGTCCAGCCGTTAATCAACCTGCCTGCCTTCATCGAGAGTACCCCTGTTCAGAGAGTTTATTTAAAACTACCGGTAATTACCCGGGACCGGCAGTCCTCCTTGCCATATGGCTAACTCGAACCGGCACTATTTCCAGCAAAGACAAGTAAGAAAAGAAAGAATAACTATATTATTGAGGTACGACTGAATGACTAATTGTGCAGCTGATATGTTAAATGTTACACAAGGACCTATATACCGCTCAAAGCGTTACGCAGGGCTTCTTCCGATTCCGGGGTGGTAACGGCGATTATCTGGTCTCCTTCCTGAAGGACGGTGCTAGCGGCAGGTGTGCGGGGATTCCCCTGACCGGGGATGATAAGAACCAGATTACTTTGCTTGGGCAACGAAAGATCCTTAACTGTCTTACCCACCGTGGTCGATTCCGCCGTAATTTTCACGTCGACGATTACCAGTCCTTTCTCATCTATCGTCAACAGGTGCGTCAGCGGGTGAGTGGGAACCTCCCGCTCAATCGCCTCCAGAATAAGGTCGGTGGTGCTGATGGTAACGTCCACTCCCAGTTTTTTAAAGAGGGTGGCATTCTGTGGATTGCGGAGGCGGGCGATAGTGCGGGGCACGTTATGTTTGTGTTTGGCGACCTGGCAGGCGACCAGGTTGTCCTCGTCATCACCGGTTACAGCAACGAGCATATCCGCCCGGCCGGTACCGACCTCAGCCAGGGTAGCCGCCTCACAGCCGTCGCCGCGGTAGCAGACGCTGCCCATTTCATCGGTGATAGTCTTGCAAATACGGGCGTCCTTCTCGAGTACGAGCACTTCATGCCCTTCAATAAGCAAAGCCTTAAGCAGGTAATAACCCAGACGCCCGCCGCCAACAACGATAATATACATTTATTTAGATTCCGAACCCTCTATTTTTTCTTTGAACAATTGAGCAAATACCTTGGTGGGGCTGATTGTTTCCAGTCCCAAGGCGCTGTACATTTCCTCACGGAGCGGGTCATAGATACGACAGAGTACCCTGGGAACGTCATAGATGTGTTTGGCAATCTGGCAGGACATGACATTGCGGTTATCACCCTGGGTCATCGCCACGAAAACGTCGGCTTCTTCAATGCCGGCCCTCTTCAGGGCTTCCTCGTCAATGCCGTTGCCGAAGAGAGCGGTGCCGCCGAAGGAAGACGGCAATCTGCGAAAACTGTAGGTATCTACGTCCAGTACGGTAACATCATGACCGTCTTCATCAAGCAAAGAAGCCAGCCTGGCGCCAACCCGGCCGCACCCCATTATGATTATCTTCATATAAATAACTGACCTTGAATCAGGTATTACTGCTGGTAGAGTATAACCGGACAGGGAGAATTTTTCAACACGTATGGGACGATATTTCCCAGGCTGAACTGCCCGAAGCGCCTTTTATAGGAAATGCCCATTAATATCAGACTGACACCTCTTTCGACAGCTTCATCAACAACGGCAGGGCCGACCTCCCGGGCCTGGAGTACATCGGTCTCAACCTCATAATCCTCTTCTTCGGCGATACTTTCCACCCTGTCGAGGATTTCCTCGGCTTTTTTTATCTCGGACTCGATTTCAGCGTCCAGCGGTAAAGCCCGTTTGATAGCCACCACAAACACCCCCCATACCTTGCCCCTGTCCTTTTTCGCCAGCCGGCATGCCAGCCTCACTGTCTCCGCATCCACCTCGGTACCGGCTACCGGCACCAGGATCTTTTTAAACACTGATACCTTCCCGGACGTTTATTGAGTAACAGTGGGTATTATAACTCTATTGTTAAAAATGCACAATACCTTTTTAAGAATATTTTTTACTTTTCCGGCTTTATCTTCCACTCCTCAGAAGGTTTCGGCTTGCGTAAACGATAGAAAAAGTAGATTATCAAACCGATGACCATCCAGCCCAGGCCCACCCAGCGACTGTAAGCTTCGGTGACCAGTATGAGTAGCCATATCGTCGTCGTGGCTAGAAAGCCGATTATCGCGCTGATGGGCAGTTCGCGTCCTTTAATCCGTATATTCCAGCCTAATTTAAAGGGACGCGGTAAATCCGGCTTTCTGATGCGCAGTCCGATAATAGAGGCATGGGAGAACATGAAAGCGAGTAACGAGCCGATAGCATAGAGAGCCCCCATGTTGGCGAAGACATCGGTGGCAAAGAATCCCGGCACCAGTATAGCAATAGCTATCAGGCTAAAGACGATAATGGAAATATACGGCGTTTTAAAACGCTTGTGTATGCGGCTCAAGGCCGGGGGTACCAGCCTGTGGGTACCCTGCGAGAAAGCCAGCCGTGAGATGCCGATAAGCCCGGCATTCGTCGCGATCAACAATATCGTGCCAGCCAGCACGGCGATAAGAGGCTTGAGAACAACCCTGATAATTTCGAGGGGAATATAGAACGCGATGCCGGCTACCGGATCGCGTGCCCATTCCGAGGCGAGTTCCTCAACGGGCATGGCCGAAAGGGATACCAGTGAAATGCCGGCGAAGATAACCAGAACGGCGACAATCATCATGACTAAGGCTCTGGGAACATTTGTCTCCGGTCTCTTGGTCTCTTCCGCCATCTGGGACATGGTTTCAATCCCGGTATAGGCTATTGTCGCCAGAGCGATGCCGATAATCAGGTTATTCGTCGTTGGCCAGTTATCGATAATGCGATGGAAGACGACCGAGGGGTTAAAGAGAAGAAGAAAGCCGATGACCACCAGCGATATTTGGGTCAGGATATCCAGCACGGTAGCGCCAACGTTAATGAACGAAGTCTCCCGGATACCGACGACGTTTATAAGCATGAGGAAAAACACGATGCCGATAGAAGTGAATGTGCCGATAATCGGGGATGCCTTGAAAGGCTCCCAGAAAAAGCCGAGGTAAGGGGGTATGGTAAAAGCGGAAATAGAGATGGTGACGATATAGCTCAGCATCAACGCCCAGCCGGCGACAAACCCGGCGGTATTCCCGAAGGCATGACGGGCAAAACTTGCCGAACCACCGGCTTCCGGCAGCGCCGCCGTGCCCTCGGCATAAGTCAGGGCGGTGAAGATGAATAAAATACCGGCTACGCCCAAGGCAACCGGAGTGGCTCCCATAGCCACCAGGGCGACGATACCCAGAGCATAATATATGGAAGAGCCTACATTCCCGTAGCCGGCGCTGAAAACGGCGGGTATTCCCAGTACCCTTCTTAAGCGGAACCGCTTTATTCTTCTGGGGCGAAAAACTCTATCGCCTGGCTTAGGCTGCCAAGTATCGGGCATACAACATCATCTAAACGGGTAATATACTGGCTATTATAGTCTATAAAAAATAACATATGCAATTATTCTGGGCGGTGTAAACTATTTACTAATGCAACTGTGAACTTGACAAATGGCTTTTTTATTACTATAATATTGCCAATTAGCAATTTTTGGGGAGAACCCCAGGCTATGATGATCAAGACAAGGGTCTTTGAAATGGCAAATCACAAATACCAAAGCCTGTCCGACCTGGCTGCAGCTATGGGGCTCTCGGTAAGTCAACTCTACCGCGTGCGTGATGGTAAAAGAGGCATAAACCAGAAATTTATCATCGGTGCGAAGAAAGCGTTCCCCGATTCCAGGCTGGACGAACTTTTCTACTTTGTTGCCGGACAATCATCTTCAAACAAATAACAGTCAGTGTACTCAGCTACGAAAGTAAGGTTGTCCGATAATGCGTAATCCCTGAATCTACGAATGGTCAGCACTATATTTCAGTATCTTCAGGCTCGATTTTACGCAGCGAATCCATGTTTTCCATATGGTCGATATACAGCACTCCGTTCAGATGGTCAATCTCGTGTTCCAGAGCCTGAGCCAGTAAGCCTTCCCCTTTGATACGGACGGACCTGCCGTTGAGGTCCAGGCCCTTCACCGTTACCGTTTCCGACCGGTAGAGCTGTCCGACATAGCCCGGGACGCTGAGGCAGCCCTCGCTGACGAGACGCTGTCCTTTGCGCCGTACTACCTCCGGGTTTATCAGGATGATGTCCTCATCTTCTTCCGGTAGGCAGATGACCGCCGCACGCAGGGAGACGCCAACCTGGGGAGCCGCCAGCCCTACCCTGCCTTCTTCGGCGTGCAGGGTCTCGCGCATATCGGCAATCAGTTTCTTAACGGACTTACCGATGGAACTGATGCGTTTTGTTTTTCGCCTCAGTACCGGGTCGGGCAGCGTGGTAATAGGTAAAACCGCCATACGGTCTCCTCACCAACGATGATGTATCAGTTAAATTACCTGATAAGGCTCTATCATAGTTTACTGAACCAAGCCCATCGGGTCAATATCTACCGTCCAGCCCCGTGGAAAGACAATCGGGGACAGAAACTCAGATAAACCGGAACCGCGCAGGATAAGCTGCCAGCGGAAACGCCCTCTTAGACGGTGGATAAATGCCGGGGCGGGACCGATCACATCGATGCCGCCGATGCCCCTGGCGGCGATTTCCCCAATAAGATGCTTTTTCATTTTTTCCGCCTCGCGCTGGCAGACCGCGTCGTTGGTATGGATATATGCCAGCCGGGCGAGGCGGGTAAAGGGTGGATTGCGCAGATCTCGCCGGTAGGCTATCTCCTGCTCGTAGAAAGAGACGTAGTCATGCCGGGCGGCCGCCTGTATGGCATAATGCTGCGGGGAATAGGTCTGGATAATGACCCTCCCCCCCGAAACGCCGCGACCGGCCCTGCCGGAGACCTGGCTCAACAGTTGAAAGGTACGCTCCCCGGCGCGGAAATCGGGCAGGTTAAGCGAGGTATCGGCGCTGACCACCCCTACCAGCGTTACCGAAGGTATGTCCAGTCCTTTAGCTATCATCTGGGTGCCGATGAGTATTTCCGCCTCGCGATTACGAAATTTTCGTAAAATCACTTCGTGGGATGTCCTGCCGGTGGTAATGTCGCTGTCCCAGCGGAGCTGCTGGGCGCGGGGGAAATTCAGGCGTACTTCCTGCTCCAGTTTCTGGGTGCCGGCGCCCAGGAATTTGAACTGCCGTCTGGAGCAATTGGGACATAGCTCCGGCACCGGCATTTTATAGCCGCACTGGTGGCAGATAAGCGTATCCTCGGCGATATGCTGCGACAGCGGCACGTCGCAGCGTCGGCAGCGCAGGACGAAACCGCAGCTGCGGCACTGGATAAATGTTGCTCCGCCTCTCCGGTTTAAAAACAAAATCACCTGCTCCCCGGCGGCAACAGCCTCGTTGATGGCATATGTCAGCGACCTGCTGAAAATGCCCCGGTTCCCCGCCTTGAGCTCTTCCCGCATGTCAACAATCTCGACGTGCGGCAGGGGCGACCCGGCGATGGGCACAACGCGCTCGGGTAAAGTGAGTAGATGATATTCGCCGTTCTGTGCTTTATGATACGTTTCTATATCCGGCGTGGCGCTGCCCAGAAGCACCGCTGCCCCGGTCAACTCCGCCATCTTGACGGCGACATCACGGGCGTGATAGCGGGGGGAGTTGTCCTGCTTGTAGGTCCACTCGTGCTCCTCATCGATGATAATCAGTCCCAGGTCCGGCTGAGGGGCAAAGACGGCGCTCCGTGACCCGATAACGACGTCGAATTCGCCGTTACGGATACGGTGCCACTCGTCATACTGCTCTCCCAGCGACAATCGACTGTGCAGCACCGCCACGCGGCGGGGAAAACGGGAGGCAAAACGCTCGATTGTCTGCGGCGTTAACGAGATTTCCGGCACCAGGACAATCCCCTTTTCCCCCAGCCTCACCGCCTCAGCCAGAGCCTGCAGGTAAATCTCGGTCTTGCCGCTGCCGGTGACGCCGCGAATCAAAAAGACATCCGGCGAAGTGTTTTCACCGGGCGCTTTGTTCAGACTCTCTCTTATTGAGTCGAAAGCCGACTGCTGGTCGGGGGTGAGGGATAAGGGCTGGGAGGGGACGATATTCTCGTAGGAAATCGGCTCGCGCCTGACATCGACTTCCTGAAACGCCACCAGACCCCGGTTTACGAGAGCATTGGCGGCGGACTTACTGCTGCCGGTTGCCCGCCGGGCTTCCGACCAGGAAACCGGAATCCTCTTTTCAACCAGATAACGAAAAAGGGCGGCCTGCCTGCCCGATAAAGGCACCGCTTTGCTGATGTCTCCCGTGAGATTCAGATATAGTTCTTTCTTGGGCTTTATCCTGACCGGCCCCAGTTCGTAGCTCCGGCTGAGAATCCCCTGCCTGACCATCGAGGAAACGAGAGCGGACGCCTTTTTCTTGCCGAGGGCTTTCTCTATCTTCTTTGTTTCTAGCCTGTCCTGCTCTGAAAGAAGGTCGATTATTTTTCTCTGGTCGTCATTGAGAGAATCGTAGTCTATGTCCGCACGGGCAGCACTGACGAAGGTAACGGCTTTCCTCTCGAACCCCGGGGGCAGCATCAGCGCCACGGCATCGAACAGCGGCGAAAGATAATAACCGCTTATCCACTTTGCCAGCGACAGGTGAGGCGGCGACAGTACCGGGCGCGACTCAATAATGTCGATAATCTCACGGGTGTCTTCTACGGCAGGCTGGGGACTGAGCTCCGTGACAACGCCCTGGAGGACTCTCTCCCCGAAAGGGACCAGCACCGCCTGTCCCTCGCTGACATCCATACCGGAGGGAACGGAATAACTGAAAGCCCGGCGCTGGGCGGCCGGTGAGTTGACACTAACCTCGGCATATCTCATCCCTGACTCCAGAAATCGGCAATGACGATGCCCAGCATTGGAAACTATATCTACAACTACTGTTGCTGTGTTTCTTTATCCTGGTCTTCGGTCTTTTCAGCAGCCGCTTCTTCAGCCCCGGGTTTTTCAGCCGATGCCTCTTCCACCCCTGAATCCTGTTTTTCCTCGGCTGCGGCCTCGGGCTTTTCCTCGACCGCTGCCTCTGGTTTCTCCTCGACAGCAGCTTCTTCTGTTTTAGTTTCCGGTTTTTCCTCTGTTATTGCCTCAGCTTCGGTCTCCGGTTTTTCTTCAACAGCGGCTTCTTCCAGTACGGCTTCCGGTTTTTCCTCTGTTACTGCCTCAGCTTCGGTCTCCGGCTTTTCTTCAACAGCGGCTTCTTCAGCTACGGATTCCTCAGCCACGGGTTCGATAAATTCCTCTTCTTCCGGAGGTTCCACCAGCAGTTCTTCCCCTACCTGTTCCCTGATCTTCCTTTCAACGCGCTTTATCTTGCGTCGGGCTTCCTTGCCGCTGAGTCCGCGCAGATAGTAAAGACGGGCACGGCGGACTTTGCCCTGCCGGACAATCTCCACTTTTTCCACCAGCGGCGAACCAAAGGGGAAGGTGCGTTCTACCCCCACCCCGTAGGCGACATGCCTGACGGTAAAGCCGGCACCGTTGCCGCCACGCTTTATCTTGATGACGACACCCTGAAAGACCTGGATACGCTCCTTGCCGCCTTCCACTATCCTGGCGCTGACTTTGACCGTATCGCCGGGGGCGATATCGGGGATTTTAGGATTCTTCTTTGTTTCAACCAGAGATGAGACGTCCATGTTATGACTCCCTATTCGTTATTAGCCTTTGACCCGGATTTTTTGGGGGTCGTCAGGCGTTCGACCAGTTTTTTATCTTCAATGCCGAGATCGGCTTTATCTAAAAGGTCGGGCCGGCGTTCCAGAGTGCGGCGGATAATCTGCTCTCGGCGCCACCTAGCGATTTCGGCGTGGTTCCCGGAAAGCAATACTTCCGGCACCTTCCATCCACGGAAATCGGCGGGACGGGTGTACTGGGGATATTCCAGCAGTCCAGCTGCATGCGAATCCTCCAGCGGCGACGCCTCTGAACCGAGCACCCCCGGCAGCAGACGGAGAACGGCATCGATAACGACCATGGCGGGAACTTCCCCGCCGGTCAGGACGTAATCGCCGATGCTTATCTCGTCGGTAGCCAGGTGCTGGCACACTCTCTCGTCGACGCCTTCATAGTGACCGCAAATAAAGATCAGGTGGGGCTGCCGCGAAAGCTCTAGGGCTACTTCCTGAGTAAACAGGCGTCCCTGGGGACTCAGCAGGATAACCGGCAGTTCATCCGGCTTCTCAACACCAGCCTTGATGGCTTCCACCGCTTCGAAAACAGGTCCGGGCAGCATGACCATGCCGGCGCCGCCGCCATAGGGATAGTCATCGGCGGTATGGTGCTTATCGTGGGCATAATCGCGGATATTGTGCAGGTTCAGACTGACCAGCCCGTTATCGATAGCCCGCTTGAAAATCCCGAAGCTGAAAGGCGCCTGGAACATCTGCGGAAATAACGTTAAGACATCGATTCTCATCTTCCTGCCCTACCCCGGTGTACCGATGGTATGCTCCGTCACCTCTCCCTTGATTATTTCCACAGCGTGGGGGATAGCGGGCAATATCACCTCGAGGCATTCCTGAACGGCTTTGGGGCTGCCCGGCAGGTTGATGATGAGGCATTCTCCCCGCAGGCCCGCCACCGCCCGGCTCAATACCGCCATGGGCGTTTTTTCCAACGATTTCATCCGCATCGCCTCGGCAAAACCGGGGGCTTCCTTATCCAGTACGGAAAGGGTCGCCTCCGGAGTAACGTCCCTCCGGCCCAACCCGGTGCCCCCGGTGGTCAGAATTACATCCACCTCACTCCCGTCAGCCCATCCGGTAAGCTTACCGGCGATAGCATTACTCTCGTCGGGGACGATTTCATATTTAGTGACAGCGCTCTCCAGGCGTGAGACAGCCTCGCGGATAATATCACCGCTTTTATCCTGACGCTGCCCCCGCGAGCCTTTATCGCTGATAGTGAGTATGCCGAACTTAATCATTGCCGTTCCACACAAAACAAATAATATTTTATCACACTTAAGGCTAACGAGGGAAGTACCCGCGCTACAGGCTTTGACATCTCCCCTTCCCGCAACTTATAATGTGGCTGACCTTACCGGAAAGGATGGCAGCCTTGGCAAAACAGGACGAAGTGAAAACCGGAGAAAAATCGACGGAGGAAATTGAACGTATCAGCCAGCGCCTTGACATGCTGGACCGCCGCCTGGACAGCGTCGACTCCATAGTATCGGCGGTCGCCGAGCGCGTTATGCAGCAGCCGATTACCTTTAATATCACCTGCTCGAAATGCGGCCATAAGATAGAAATCGCCATCCTGGGCGTTGAAAAGCCGAGTCGGTAACCCCTTTACCGATTAACCAATCCATACGACCGCCAGAACTATCAGGAGTAACTGTAATCAGGAGGAGAACATGACGGTAGTTGCAAGAATCGATCGGGCAAAACTGGACGTATTCCGGTGGCGTTACGAACTGAGTATACCCAAAAAACTTACGCTGGCTCTCGGGGTGGCGATACTAACCGGGTTGCTGGCGCAGTTGAGGTTTTACCTGCCCTGGAGTCCCGTACCCCTCACGGGGCAGACCTTCGGCGTGCTGCTGGCGGGCGTGATGCTGGGAACCTGGTGGGGCGGCATCAGCATGGCTATTTACGCCGGACTCGGCGCTGCCGGCGTGCCCTGGTTCCAGGGCATGAGCGGCGGACTGGCTTACCTTGCCGGACCCACCGGCGGATACATCGTCGGTTTTATATTGGCGGCGCTTTTTCTGGGGTATTTCACGGACAGATACGTGCGGTCGCGCAGTTTCCTGAGTATGCTGGGGCTGATGCTCTTCGCTAACTTCGTCCTTATATACGGACCCGGACTGCTGCACCTCGGGTTCTGGGTAAATCTGGTGAAAAGCGAACCGGTATCGTTCGGCGGACTGCTCATGATGGGCGCAGTACCCTTCATTGCCGGGGACATCACCAAAGCCGTTGCTGCGGCGCTGATTGCCCGGGGTATCACTCCCAAAGCTTCCTATGGAAAAGAAGTTGACGGTGATAAATGGGCTAAGTGGCGTTTGCCGTAAAATCTTACGATGATAAACATCGGCGGCGCACCCTCCGGGTGCGCCGCACTTTTATTTACGAATACGCTAAAGTCTGGCGGTACGGCGGACAAATAAGCCGAAGCCGACCATGCTAAAGATACCCAGCGCCGCCGCCACGTAAAAAGCCGCCCGGACATCGTAGGCATCCACGAAGACCCCCGCCAAAATCGGGGCGATGCCCATACCGAGTCCCTGTCCCATGTTGGCAATCGAGGTAGCCACCCCCATGCCGTAATTCCGCCCCTCCTGGATTATCGCTGCCATTGCCGGAGGCGTGGAGCAGGCATCAAAGATACTGCCCATAATCATAACCGCCAGCAGCAGCCAGAGGCTGCTGGCGTAAGGCATCACTATCATCGAAAGCGCCAGTCCCAGAATACCCAGGTATATCATGTATTTACGGTTCAATCTATCCGCCAGGTTACCCGAAGGCACCTGCAACAACGAATTGCCGATGATAGCCACGGTCATTATCGTCCCGATGATGGACGGACTCAGACCGATGAAAGCCACGGCGAAGACCGGGACGAAGGTGGTCATAATGCCGCGGTTGGCTGATACCCCCAGCTGAAAACTGAATACGCCCCTGG
>Ga0209427_10000577_pt1 | contig 39583 bp, 36 predicted proteins | sample DeeMarSWOR136_30_FD_187465 | JGI IMG/M metagenome (GOLD analysis project Ga0209427, IMG submission 187465) | Marine sediment microbial communities from White Oak River estuary, North Carolina - WOR-1-36_30 (SPAdes) (version 2) | ecosystem: Environmental > Aquatic > Marine > Intertidal zone >...
AAGAAAAGGAAATGTAAAGATGGATCCGAAATAATAACTGCGGTATGTTCTGCTAATGAATGGGTTAAAACAGGGAATGATTGTCCTGAAGTTCCTAAAAAATGTAAAGAAGACTCTGATTGTATGTGGTGTGGCAGTTCTTGCGTTTTTCGGCAACCAAGAGTTTGTACTATGGAAGCGCCGCCAGAAGGTTATGAGTGTGTATGCAAGGCTAACGTTTGTACCAAAGTATATAGTCCGCCGAAAGAAACAACTACAATAATAATAGAAACCACCACAACCTCAACCACCACAACAACTACCTCTACAACTACGATTCCAGGAATAACCACCACTTCGAGTACAACAACAACCGTTCAAGAAACAACTACAACCACCACTACCTTAGAAGAAACCACAACAACTACAATACCAGAAGAAACAACAACTACGATAATGGAAGAAGTTCCTGAAGAAGAAATAGAAGAGGAGGAAGAAGAGGAAGAAGTTCCTGAAGAAGAATTTGAGGAAGAAGTGGAAGAAGAAGACTTAGAAGTCTGTGAGGATTGTGTTCTAGCTACAGATTGTGGAGGGCCTCAGGATGTCTGTTCGAACGGAAACTGTGTAACGCTGCCGATTCCTGTTGAACCGCCAAAAGAAAAACCTGAAAAGTCAAAAGAAAAAAAAGAAAAACCTGAAGAGCCAGAAGAAGTAGAAGAAGAAATTCCTGAGGAGGAAGAAGCACCAGAAGTAGAAGAAGAGATAACAGGAGATGTAACAGCTATTATAGATTATCTGACAGGATTGGTTACAGGCTTTTTAGTAGAAGAAGATCCTTGCAAGGATGAGTGTAGTCCTTGTAATGAATGCAATCAGCAGGTTAACCAGGTTATGATAATGATAGAAACAGGGGAAATCCAAGGTGTCGGTAATTGCAGGACAAGGATGGAGTGCGAGGAATACTGCCGCAAGGAGGAAAACAAACAGGAATGTGAAAATTTCCTTAGTACCCACGGTTTGCAAACTTTTGATTGTTGGTGGGAATTCTGTAGACATTGTGATATATGTAGATACGATATCGGAGAATTCCAATGTAATGAGAACCAACAATTTAATAGAGATGAAGGATATTGCGAATGTATAGAAGGTTTTTATGATTGCGACGGGGATTGGGAGACTGGATGCGAGTCCCAAAAAAGATGTGGAATTTGCGAAAGCAAGGAGGATTGCGCAGAAGATAGGTGTGCCCCATGGGGCAATGTAATACAGCAGTTCGATTGCTTTAAAGGAGAAGAGTGGATAGAAGAAAGAGGAGTTTTCATGGCTCAAGGGGCTTGCCACCTCTTCCCTAACAATGTGATAAGGTCATGGGGAGGTGTTTACTTTGAGATGGGAGGCGAACCTTTCGAAGAGCTTCGCCCAATGAGAGAGGAAATACACCTTGAAATGGGAGAACAATGGTGCGAGTGGGAATTAGAACATCTGATAAAAGAAAGGATTGAGCTACAGAATTCCATTACAACAGATTTTCTTAAATGGTTCTTTGAGGAATACGTCCCTTCCTCACCAAGCGAATGGGAAAAACATATAGGTGGCATATACGATTCGTACTGGAGGTTTGTCAACAACAATGAATGGACAGCAGAGATGTTACTTTGTCTCGGAAGGGATAAGTTGCCTGAAGAATACAAACCAATAGATATCAGTTATGATACAGAGTATGGATCTGTGAGGATATGGGAAAAGGAGACAACAACAGACTTCTATGGTAAGAGAACAAGAATTATTTCCACTTATATGCAGATATGGGTATTTCCAACAAAGGATTTCATTAAAAAAGATTTTCAGAATGCAATGGAATCTGGATTGATGCCTGGACCCGAAGGAAACAAAAAACCTGAATTGCCTCCTTCAGAAATAGAAAAGAGGAGAAAAGATAAAAAATTAATGGATTTGATAAATTCGTTAAGCAATAAGTATGGAGGAGAGGCGAAATTCTTGCTTAACATAATTGATGGCGAAGAAGTTGTTTTTAATGCTTTAATCACTATCAATCCCGATATCCTAGTTAAATTCGAGCCTATGAAAGAATACACAGGGGATTATGACGCAAAAATAATTATAGATTTCAACTTCTTTTATGATTTAATATTAACAACTGAGCAGGATATTAGAGGAGGTGAAATAGTATATCCGCCTTGGGAAACTGGTGTGAAGTTTAGAGATATGGTCAAGGGGGTTGTCGATGGAGTAAAAATGTGGTACATGATAACTTCTGGTGTGAATGCAGGTAGTATAAAAGCTGAACCCTCAGACGCTCTATCAGATGGACTAGAAATTCTTAGGATAATGTTTGAGAGGGGCCCCCCAGAATAGATTCTTTCGGATTCGAACCCAAAAGGGTTCGGAACCTTGGACCGTTAAATCCATTCTACATTCCCAGAAATTTCATCACTCCGTAAACAAGGAAAGCGGGCCAGACGAGCGCTTTAAAGAATCCTATAACTGCATCCCAAAAACTTGGGGCAGTAGTTATATAATATACCAACGCACCAATAAATCCCAAAAAATAAGCGCAACCTCCAGTTCCTTGACATTGTATTTGTTCTTTACATTTACTTTTAAATGATTTTTTCTCCATTTTCTTTCCTATGGCTGATCCAATTTGATCCCAGGTAGGTTCTTTATCCCATGTAGATTTCTTCTTCTTCTTCTTTTTAGCCATATCTACCACCTGAGTTAATTTTTCGAATTTCAGAACTTAAAAATCTATCTGATTCGGGTTTCTATTATCTAAATAATTAGATTGGGCCCGATGGGATTCGAACCCATATGATGACGTCCGAAGCGTCGCAGGTTATCCATTACCTCACGGGCCCATATAGAGATTTAGGATTAAGTTGATTATTTAAAATCATTGTTCGCTCTTCTAAAGTCGTATTAGGTGGACAAAACCCAAATTTATCCCAAATATAATACCTTGTTAATTTGCTGATATTCTTACTTCCTACTACTTTCAACCATTTTTGTAATTGAGTGTTCCCAAAAACCCATATCCTATATCTTGTGTTTCCTATACCCTTTAGATCACGTGTTTGTGTAGTATGATGAATACTCAAATTTTTTAGTAATAAGGAACATTGTCTATGTAATTTCTCAGAAACGGTTGATAAAATTATTCTAGGATAATAATGGTATTTTCTTTTAAATTCAACGTATTTTCCCTTATGTCTTCTATCAAAAGTTAAAGAACCATCTGTATCAAAAAAACCTCTTAAAAACCTCGATTTAACAATTTTATCATCAGTATTTAAAATTAGTTTTGGTACTTCAACTGTAGTAGTTTTCTTCCCAAAGGGAAATCCCAATCTATGGAAAAATTCAATGATTTTTCTATCTCTTAGCACGAATCCGTAAGTGTTTCTTGAAGGAAAAAATTTACCCTGAATTTTAATATTGAAAATTTTCTGAAATAATGGAATGACATGATGATCATAGTAAGGTTTTTCTTCCATATTTCCACTTATATCTAATTCACGTCTTTTACCGTCATTTCTCAGGTATCCATCACCAGCATGAACGCCACATATTTCTGCTTGTTCTGATGTCATTTTTATTTTCATTCTATCACTGAGTAACAATATGATGAAACATCTTTATCTTATTTTAGATATAAAAATTCTAAAAAGAAAAATAAGAATAAATGATGTTGAATAAAAAAATTATCCAGGCTCTGCTACGGGCCCTTGGCATGAATGTTCTATATTAAATTAAGAGTTAAGAACTAAAATGTATCTGATCCCCACAACAAATATAAATTAGTCTGAACATAATTCTTGAACAAGGCGATTTTTTGGCGATAATAGAAGTAAAGAATTTGACTAAAATCTTCAATAACGAGATCAGAGCAGTCGATGATATAAAATTTGAAATCAAAAAAGGAGAAATATTCGGTTTTCTCGGGCCGAATGGTGCAGGAAAGACGACAACAATAAACATGCTTTGTACATTGATAAACCCTACTGGTGGAAGGGCAACGGTTTGTCGATACGATATAATCAAACAACCAGATGAAGTCAGGAAATGCATAGGCTTAGTATTCCAGGACACAAGTCTAGATGATAGGTTAACTGCTAGGGAAAACTTAGAGTTACATGCTAGATTATACGGAGTACCAAAAACCGAAAGACGAAAGAGAATAAACGAAGTTCTTGAGCTGGTTGAATTATCAGACAGAGCAAATTCTGTAGTTAGAACCTTTTCTGGGGGTATGCAGAGGAGATTAGAGATAGCAAGAGGCTTGATACATTATCCAAAAGTCTTGTTCTTGGATGAACCCACTTTAGGCTTAGATCCACAAACCAGAAAGCATGTATGGGATTACATCCTCAGGTTAAAGAAAGAGTATGAGATAACGATAATGATGACAACACATTACATGGAAGAGGCAGATGAACTCTGTGATAGAGTGGCGATAATAGATCATGGAAAGATTATTGCTATGGGCACACCGAAAAAATTGAAGGATAGACTTGGTGGTGACACGATAATCCTTGATATAGACGATAAAGATGTGCAAAAAGTCAAAAAAGTTTTTAAGAAAGCAAAAATTTTCGATAGTCAAGTCCTCCTATCCGTAAAGAATGCTGGAAGAGAGATAAAGAAAGTATTGGAAAAAACAAAGAAGAATAAAATAGAAGTATTTGAAGCCAACATCCGAAAACCAACTCTGAACGATGTATTTCTACATTTGACTGGACGGGAGATTAGAGAAGAGACTGTTGGGTTGAGAGAAGAGTTAAAGAGAAGGAGAATGATGAGAGGTCATTGAATGCATGAGTTAGAAGCTGTTTACACTGTTTGGTTAAGAGAAATGATAAGATACATTAGAGCAAAGGAGAGAATAATCGGTTCTTTGGCGATGCCTATATTCTGGCTTTTGATATTCGGAAGCAGTATAAGAGCTTCTGTTGACATGCAAATAGATTACACTTCTTTCATCGCCCCTGGAATAATTGCTATGGCATTAATGTTTAATTCCATCTTTTCTGGGATAACAGTGATATGGGACAGGGAATTAGGATTCATGAAAGAAATGTTAGTTGCTCCTATCTCTAGACTATCGATAGTTGCTGGTAAAGCTTTAGGCGGAGCTACGACTGCATTAATTCAAGGAACATTCTTACTCCTGTTAATTTTCGGTATAAAGAGTTTGTCCAGTGAATATTTCATGGCTGTACGAATGGATGTTCTTGTTTTTTTAGTCATGATTCCTATGATGGTCTTGATTGCTCTAGGTTTAGTCGGAATCGGTATAGCGATTGCTTCAAGCCTCGATACATTAGAAGGTTTTGGTCTGATAATGAATTTTGTGATAATGCCGATGTTTTTCTTATCTGGAGCATTGTTTCCGATAAACAATCTTCCTAACTGGATAAAGCTTGTGACTTACTTGGACCCATTAACTTATGGGGTTGAATCGCTTCGTTCAATCTTGATTGGCTTTTCTAGTATCAACATCGTCCTGAGTTTTAGTGCGGTTTTAATATTTTCTTTCTCTACATTGTTGGTTGGAGCTTATTTGTTCAACAAGAGAAGTTAAGTATTAATTTAAAAAATCTACCTGACCCTGGGTTAAACTCCAATAAATTTCGTAACTGTCCCTAATACCCCGACTATAATCGCGCCTATTATAGAATTAGCGGTATAATCTGTTATATACACGCCATAGTTAAAGATGACAAAACCAGCTAAAATCCCTCCAATTACCGTCCCAATTAATTGTGCTAGAGGTTTTTTTCTCAGTATGATAAACCCTATGACTGATGCTATGACAGCGAATATGATTATTTTTTCTAGATTAAAGGGTAAACTCGGGAGAGGGGCGAACATTATTATGACAAAGGTTATTAAACTAGTAAAGAATCCATTCAACAAGTTTAAGACAAAATCTTTCATGTATTTATTTTGGGTTTTTTAACTAATACTCTTGATAGTTAGATTTTCGTTCCGTTAATAATCTATAATTTATTGTATATATATTAATAAAGAAAAAAGAAAAAAAGGTGGGAAGTTAAAGAAAGAGTGTTGCAACTGTTCTTTTAGTATACGAATCCTTTCCCGCCACATTCTGGACATTCGATCTCTTTTTCCCCGTCGCATTCACTGCACTCATCTGGTCCAAACATTACGTCATGAACTGCTTCAACTCCTGCCTCTATCCATCCAGCCAATGATGTGTCATCAGTTCCAGGTTCATAACCACTGCCTCCACAATGGGGACATTCGATTACTCCATCTCCATCGCAACGAGGACATGTTCCCATTTTTTTCTTTTTCTCCTTTACTATTGCATTTCATATTTTTTACTGCGTCTCTCCCCAAAGACAGCAAAGACAGGATTTGAATTCATTTGCTATAAGTACATCTAAATATTTCTAAGGACTTGTCTTTAGTCGACTAACTCAGTTAGTCTAGCGATGATTTATTTTTTGGAGAGCATGAAAGATGCACAAAGAGGTTTTTTATAGTTACAAATCAACTGCCATTGATTTCTTTTTTTTCTTCAATTGTGATTCTTTAATTTTTATCGCCTTCATCACATCCAACAAAGCATGAACCTCAGAAACTTCAGCCGTTAGTTTTTGATCAGACCCCAATTTAACCACCTTCTTTTTCTTCATGCAGAAACCCTTTTTATCTTAGGGTAGACGTACTTGTCAATCTGGTATTTCTGGCAAACAACACACTGATAAACAACTTTAGATTTTATATGACCATTTGGCAAAGAATCAGGACTATCTGTTCGAGTTAGGGATATCATTCTAAGCCTGTGGGGCTTTTCGTCTATGCAAGGTTCGTCGCCGTTTAAAACATTTTTCGAGATTTGCCAAGGTTTCTTTAGTCTCGGCATATATTCTTTATAAAATTAATTCTATTTAAACATTTTGTTAACAATTATTAAATTTGATTAACAATTATTAAATTTTGTTGTCAATTAATTTTAAATATTTGGGAGAGTTACCATTAATGTGGAAATCGGGTGAAGGTAGTATGAAAATTTTGGTAACTCCTGTCGGCATCTACATCGGTCGTGTCATCAGGGGTATAGCAACGATAAAACCAGATAAGATATACCTATGCGTTCAAAAATCGCCTACAAAGGAGGAATTAAAGCTACCTACATCAGCAAGACACGTCAAATGGATGAACACTACAAGAAAGCATGCGAAAAAAATAATGAAGAAACTCGACATAATGTACGGAAAAGAGAACATCAAAATCATTGAGATCGATATCGATGATTACCTGTCGATATTTAAAGACCTCTTGCAGCTGATACTTTCCTTCAAGCCCGACACAGAAGTTTACATCGATACTACTTCTACTACTTACCCATTCAGGGTTGCAACCATAACCCTTTCGATATTCCTCAAGAACGTTAAATTCATCTATACCCCTGCTTCCAAGCCACCCCATCCAGAAGATTATAGCAGGCAAAAGGTTACAGACAAAGGCCTACCCCCAAGGATAATTCCTGCTCCCAAGATAGACTTCACCGAACTTCAGTCAGGAATATTGAAAGACATACTCGTCAAGATAAACATAAAGTTTAGCGGCAAAGCACCTTCTGTTACAGACCTGTTGTTGGAATTGGGATTGGAAAATGATAAAGGAAACATGATAAAAATGAGTAAATACTTGAAAAAATTAGAAAGTTACGGATGTTTAACGACAGTGAAAGAAGGCAGAATGAAAAAAATCCACTTAACGATGATTGGAAGTTCTATCTCTGAAGTCCTGAAAAATGTCTAATTAACTAAAATTACATTTCTCAATCAGTTATGTTTATATAATTGAAAGGTTAACTTTAATCAACAAATTCATTAAGGTTATCAAATGAAGGTTCTAATAACACCCATAGGCATATACGTAGGACGTGTGATGAAAGGCATTGCCACACTCAAACCAGATTTAATCTATTTATGCATTCAAAAACCTGTAAAAGAGGCTGAGACCGAATACAAGAAGAACTTGTACATTAAATGGATGAACACTACTAAGAAACTCGCAGAAGACGTAATCCAAAAAATTAAAGTCTTCTACCCAGAAGACAAGATAAAGATTCTTGAGTTGGACATAAGGACTGATGACTATTTGTCGATCTACAAGGACCTCTTACAACTGATACTTTCTTTCAAGCCTGATACAGAAGTTTACATCGATACTACTTCTACTACTTATCCATTCAGGATTGCTTGCATAACATTGTCAATTTTCCTAAAGAACGTACAAGTCATTTATACCCCGGCTAAAAGACCCGTGCCCCCAGAGGTGTACAAGAAAGAAGTAATACATGATGAGGGAGCTGAACCGATAATCATTCCCTCCCCAAAGATAGACTTTACTGAACTCCAGTCAGGAATTTTGAAAGACATACTCGTTAAGATAAATACACGTTTTAAGGGAACTGTGCCTTCTGTTACTGACTTATTACTCGAGTTGGGGATGGAGAATAACAAGGGAAATATGATAAAGATGAGTAAGCTTCTGAATAAATTACATAGATATGGCTGTCTTTCCACGGAAAAGGAAGGTAGGGTTAAGAAAATTAAACTGACGATGATTGGTAGTTCTGTTTCTGAAGTTTTGAAGAACATTTAAGGGCTAAGCGCCCTGGACAGGATTTGAACCTGTAACCTTTTGGTTAACAGCCAACTGCTCTGCCGTTGAGCTACCAGGGCATCATGGATAAATTCTTGTTAAAGTTCTTGGAAACGGAATCGCATCTCGAATATGGTCCAATTTACAAATCCACATTATTAATCTCTCTAGACCAAGCCCAAAGCCAGCATGCGGAACTGAACCATATTTCCTTAAATCAACATAAAATTGATAATCTTTTTCTCTTAATCCATCTTCTTTTATTCTCTTCAGCAATGCATCCAGATCATGAGTTCTTTGACCGCCACCGACAAGTTCACCATGACCTTCAGGGGCTTGTAAATCTACCGATAACGTAACTTTAGGTTTTTTAGGATCAGGTTTATGATAGAATGCCTTTGCTGCTTTTGGGAAGTGTGTAATGAAGAAGGGTCCCCTGAATTTAAAACTCAAGACTTTCTGTTGTTGCCAAGTTAAGTCTTCTCCCCAATCGATCTTAACCCCTTCTTTCTTAAGAATTTCTACTGCCTTATCGTAAGTTATTCTTTTGAATGGGGGTTTAGTCTTCAATAATTTTTTCGGATCCCTACCGTACATTTTCAATTCTTCAGGAAGTTCTTTTGCGAGTTTATGCAGTATATGAGTTACTAACCCTTCTATAACCTTGATGATACATCCTAAATCACACCATGGTTCCTCAACTTCGATATGCCAATATTCAGTCAAATGTCTACGTGTTCTTGATCTCTCTGCTCTGAATGAAGGAGCAATGGTAAATATCTTTCCAACCGAATAAATTCCGGCTTCTGCATAAAGTTGCCAACTTTGAGTCAAGTAAGCCTTTCTGTCAAAGTATTTTAACTCGAAAAGGGTTGAACCACCCTCGCAGGCAGCAGTGATTAATATGGGAGATTGGAATTCAATATAACCACGTTTCAAGAACCATTCTCTTGCAGCTTCGAGTGTTTTTGATCTTATTTTAAGCATGGCCTGCATCTTCTTACTTCTCAACCATAGATGACGATAATCCATTAAGAATTCTGGACCATGGTATTTTTTGGCTATGGGAAATTCTTCTTTGGATTCAGACAAAACTTTTATACCATCGATAGATAACTCATAACCTCCAGGTGCACGTTTATCTCTCTTCGCCTTTCCTTTAATTTCAACAGCCGATTCAATCAATAGTTTATCTATCTTATCGTAGGTTTTTGCATCTACTTTCCCCTTTCTTAAAGTACTTTGAACTATTCCTGTTCCATCTCTTATGAGTAAGAATTGAACGCCCCCACTAGATCTCTTGTGATGGAGCCAACCGTGGATATGAACAGTTTTCTTACTTTTGCCAGTTAATAGCTTAGAAATATCTGTGAATTCTACCATAGACCCACCTTTAAGAATAGGATTTTGGAGAATAAAAGTGCTGTAGCTAAAGAAAACTTAGATTCAAACCAGATTTTTATATTCACCGTGCACTTCCAGCACCTACGCAATTTTATGCAGTCTCTGATATTTAAATGTTTCTTTTTTCATTTTGTCAATTTATTCTCAAAATATCATGCAAAAAGTTAAATAATAGTATGGTTATAATTAGCACATGATTCGAAAAAAGGATAGAATTCTTCTTAAAGAGTTGATAGAAGACAGCAGATTAAAAATCGTAGATCTGTCTGAAAGAACCGGTTTGACTAGACAAAGCATTTATTCAAAGATCCATAACTTGAGGAAAAGTGGAGTTAACTTCACTACTGATATAAACCCTGAAGAGCTGGGTCTAAATTTGAAAGCATACATATTCATCCAAGCTGAATCGGATTCTGAAGTCAGAAAAAACTTGACTAAAAACATTAAGAAATTGAGAGAAGTATCCCAGCTTCATTATATTCTTGGAAGGTATGATCTAATCATTGAAGTTGTTCTCAAAAACAGAAATCATTTGAAAGAGATATTGAAGAAATTTCAGAGTTGGCCTGCGATAAAAAAGACAGAAACTTTCATTGTGTACGATACAGTCAAATTTAACCTCAAAGACCCGTTTATTGGGGCCTTGGAGGGTTAAGAAAAAGTTCCATAGGAAATCCATAGGAAATGAAGGTAGCTCCACAGGAAACTCCAGTAGAAAATTAGGTTCTATTCTATAGTAAATTAATATAAATACAACAGAAAAAATATATAATTGAGTCTAATTTTAACACGTTTCGGTACTGTTAAGTCGAGTCTAATTCTGAAGCCCTTAACGAACTTCTATTCCTACAATATTTACGAGTCGATGATTTAAAAAAAAATCGACGAAGCAAAATATAGGTTTGAAGGAATAGGAGGAAAGAAAATGAAATCGATCATGGAAAACGCTTTGAAGAGAAATTTTGGAAATGAGACCGATTCTCAATGGGACAGGTTTAAAATCCAAAACAATTCTGGGCAAACCAAACAAAATATAGATTATTTCAAGCAGGCCGAGGAAGAATTTGGCTTTTGTGTCAAGAAAGCGAGAATCGTAGTATTCGGATGCGGTGGTGCAGGTCAGAACACAGTTACTAGATTATCTGAAATGGGAATCCAAGGTGCTAATACAGTCTCCTTGAACACAGACGCTAAGCACTTAACGGTAGGCAAAGCCGACAGAAAAATCCTGATTGGTAAAGAATTAACCAAAGGTTTAGGAGCCGGTGGTTATCCAGATATCGGAAGAAAATGTGCTGAAGAGGCAAGAAATGAAATTAAAGAAGCATTAACTGCAGCTGACTTGGTCTTTGTGTGCTGTGGTGAAGGTGGAGGAACAGGAACTGGTGCCGCTCCTGTGGTAGCAGAAATTGCTAAATCAATGAATGCTATCGTTATAGGAGTTGTGACAATGCCCTTCAAGATCGAAGGTGCAAGGATAGCAAAAGCAGAAGAAGGCTTGGCAAGACTGAGACAAGTTACTGACACTGTAATCGTAATCGAGAATGACAGATTGTTAAAGTATGCTGGTGAGTTACCAATACAACAGGCATTTGCATTTGCTGACGAGTTAATCGCATCGATGGTAAAAGGAATAACTGAGACGATAACATTACCATCACTAGTAAACGTAGACTATGCAGATGTGAGAGCAATAATGCATGCCGGTGGTGTAGCAGCATTAGGAGTTGGAGAGAGCAATAGCTCAGACAGAGCAATGGATGCTGTGTCAAAGGCTTTGACTAACCCGTTGCTGGATGTAGACTATACCGGAGCTAAAGGAGCATTGATACACATAACTGGTGGTAACGATATGAGACTGGATGAGGTCAACTTAATCGGAGAAACAGTATCTCAGCATTTGGATCCGTCTGCTCAAGTCATATGGGGAGCAAGGATTCTACCAGAGTTCGGTGGAAAGATACAAGTCATAACGATAATAACCGGAGTCCAATCACCGTATATACTTGGCCCTGTGTCATATGAAAAACCCGTCATAAGAGAAATGAGTCAAACCCTCGGGATTGACATCATAAGATAATGCTTAAGGGATGAACACCCCCTCCCTTTTTTCTTTTTTTTAAGGGGAAAAATAAAGAGGTGAAACTGAAGTGGAAGCCGAAGAAGTCGTACTGAACCTGATCAAACATGAGAAGAAAAGAAACGGTGGTACAATACACGAGCCTAGGATTATTAAGATGGCTACTCTTTTGAACATACATCCTGACAAATATGAAAGGATCAGGGAGAAGTTGATAGAGAGAGGAAAGCTCGCTAAGGCTGGATTGAAACTCTCTCTTCCTTAATTTTTCTTTTTGTTTTAAAGTAAATTTCTGAATACTCGATAGACAAAGGAATTAACCAGTAACAGCTATAGCTGCCTCTCCAGCATGCCATGTGTATCTCGGTCTTACCTGTACAGTATAAATCCTCTCAGAATTATCATCCAGTATTATCGCTGAACCAACCCATTTTGGTAAGGAATCAATATATTTCCATATATCCTCCATCAAGTAAGTTTGCATCACTGCATGTAAAGCATCCAAATCGTTCTTGGAAGTTAACCTATGAGAAATTACCATATCACATTGAGACACAACATCTTGGTGTATTTTATTCGGCATCTGTGTCATAGGAACGAATGATATGCCAGGTTCTCTACCTTGTTTGACTATATCCAGTATAGGGTTTGTTGATACTGTGACCGTATCCGCGGGAATGAATTGGTGGGCCTCATCCATGAACAACCAGACCATAGGTTTTCTTTTTTTAACTTCTACTCCCCCCACTCTCGCCAACTCTTCTTCTTTTCTGGCTATGATTCTTTGACTGTATATTTCTCTGCAGATCATCGCAACCAAAAGATTACGGACTGACCATGCCTGTGTTGCTCTTAAACGAGAAACATCGAAAACGTTGACCATCCCTGGTTTCATTATTTCTTCAATCTTTATTCCCTTTTCGCCAAAGACCCCCCATTGGTCAGCGACTGAGAGCATATTTTCCAAAGCAGATTTATTATGTGTGTCTATCGATCTGGAATCCTTTACGTGAGATATCAAATCGTTAATCTGGAATTTTTCTTCTTTTTTTCTCAAATCGTTAACAGCCTTTTGAAGGCTTATCGCGATTGGATTTGTCATAGGCAGATTAAAAGCCAGAGTCCAGTCTTCAGCTGAGAATTCGTATGGTGGGATGGATATGCCAAAATCAACAGGAACATCGGCTTCTTCAAACTCTGGTTTTTGTTTGAATGGGACGTATACCTTAACTCTGTCTTCTAGTTTCATCGTCTTTAACCCCCACTCATCCAGTAAGACTAATTGCTGGTCGTTACCGAGTTTTGTTGCCCAATAGATGCCCATTGTGTCAATAACGACTGCAGTCAGGTTTTTCCTGAATTTTTCTGGTAATAAAGCGATTTCTTCCATCATAACTCCAGCTGTATAGCTCTTACCACTTCCTCTTTTCCCACAGATCAAAACCACATGGGGCCTGAGTAAGTCAAGGGCAATCTTGTTAGTTAGATGAGCCTCTTCCTCTTCTCCCACGATGTGTTTGCCTATGTAGCCGGTGCATTTTATGCCAAATTTCTTAATGTCTTGTTGTGTCCTGCCGACGATGATTTCACGCATACATAAAAGATTTGTTTTCTATGATAGATATAACTTATGAAGGGGTAATCGGCTAGTTTGGTCTAGGCCTCTAGCTTGGGGTGCTAGCAACCCGAGTTCAAATCTCGGTTACCCCACTCTTTTAAGAAACTTAACTACTATATCTTCCAAACTTGCTTTTTTAGCTAAGTCCACGAGCTCATACCTTATCCTAACTATTGGTTTATTCACCCTCAGAATTCTTCCTAGATGTATCGGAGTACCACTAATAACAAAATCACAGTTTGTTTTGTTGATTGTCTGTTCGAGTTCTTTTATCTGTTTTTTACTATAACCCATGGCAGGAAGGATTTTACCAAGATGTTTAAATTTCTTGAAAGTATTTTTTATCGAGCCGACAGCAAACGGTCTGGGATCAATTATTCTACATTTGTGTCTCTTTGCTGCTATGTAACCAGCACCAAAAGGCATTTCCCCATGAGTTAATGTTGGGCCATCTTCTATGATTACAACTCTCTTCCCCTTTATTTTCTTATAACCCTCAACCTTAACTCTCGAATGGGCATCTATTATGATTGCTTTCTGATTGACTTTCCTGATGTTTCGTCTGACTATTTCTACGTTCTTTTTAGGAGCAGTGTTTATTTTGTTTATTATCGCAATGTCTGCCATACGGAGATTAACTTCTCCAGGATAATATGTCAACTCATGACCTGGTCTGAGTGGATCGGTTAGAACAATATGTAAATCAGGTTTAAAGAATGGAAAGTCGTTGTTACCACCATCCCAGAGAATTACATCAGCTTCTTTCTCAGCTTCTCTAAGGATTTTTTCATAGTCAACACCGGCATAAACTATATTCCCCATTTCTAAATGTGGCTCATATTCTTCTCTCTCTTCTATAGTACAGTCATACTTATCCAAATCTGCATGGGTCTCAAACCTCTGGCATATTTGTTTTCTTAGATAACCATAAGGCATCGGATGCCTGACTACGACGAATTTTACCTTTTTTCTTTTGAGGATCTCGCAAATATATCGGGTAGTTTGACTCTTCCCACAACCTGTCCTGACAGCACACACAGCAATAACCCGTCTTTTCGATTTTAACATCGTGCTCTTAGGACCGAGTAGAACAAAATCAGCACCAGCAGAGTTGACAATAGCAGATTTGTGCATGACGTGCATGTATGGCAAATCTGAGTATGCCAAAACGACTTTATCGACATCAAACTTTTTTATGAGAGTGGGTAGTTCTTCTTCTGGATAGATTTTAATACCTTTGGGATAAAGTTCTCCTGCGAGTACTCTTGGATATTTTTTCCCAGCTATTCCTGGAATCTGTGCTGCTGTGAAGGCGACCACTTCATATCTAGGATTATCTCTAAAATAAACGTTGAAATTATGATAGTCTCTTCCAGCCGCTCCCATTATTATGACTCTTATCTTTTTCATGATAACACTATAAAAACTACTATACGATTATGGAATATTTATTTTTTAGAATAAAGAAGGGAGAATTGACCTGAGCTATGATTCACTCGTCTTTTGATTTCTTCTGTAAAAATCCGTCGACCAAATCCTCTGCTCTCGCTTCCAGTATGTTATGAACCTTAGTCGGTATGAAACCAGCTTTCTTGCAAATAGACTCGATCTTCTTTATCTCTTTCTTAATCTCTGACAGTCCCTTGCAAGCCCTAAATTTGTAGATAGCAGCAAAAGTTTTTTTCGAGGCCAGAGCAGTTAACTCCATCCTGTTGATTTCTTCTATGAATCTTGTAAGCTTATCCTTGTATTCAGTGTACAAGTCCATGAGCGATATCATTTCTGGGCTCTCTAGGGTTAATTTACTTAAACCCCCCAGATCTCTCATTCTTTCCTTAATTTCTTCCAATTCTTCGTCTATCCTTTCATTCAATTCCTTCAAAGGTACTTCTTCCAGTTGAATTTCTCGCTTTTCTTTTATTGGTTCTGGCAACATCTTTGGTTTTTCCAACTTCTCTGTTATCTGTTCAGCCACTGGTGTTTCTTTTATTTTAGTTAACTCGGGTGGTAACTCAGGAATATCTATAGAATCTTCTCCTACAGTGAGTTTATCCAGATCCTCCATCTCTGTTTTAAGTTCTTTCGGTTCTTCCTTTTTCCTACCAAACAATCTCATAATTATTTTTTCTTTTCCTACGGCTTAAATGTTTTCTAAATTTGAATCAGTTCAGAATTAGTCAAGACTTCCGGTTCTTTCTTCAGTAACACATCGTTCTCGAGTCTTATGCCGCCTACCCCAAGCTCATAAACTCCTGGCTCAATAGTGAAAGTCATGTTCTCTTTCAACTTAAACTCTTTCCAGTCTTTCAATTCTTCTTTGGCTTTTGGTTTAGGTGATAAACTAGGCAAATCATGTAGATCCAATCCTATCCCATGACCAACAGAATGCTTGAATTCAAACCGATTCTTTTTTATGATTTTTTCGGCTGCATTATGAACTTTCCATGTTGGGATATCGATTTTTAAGGTATTGATTGCCTTTTGATAGGCTTTTTTAACAGTCTTAACTATCTTCTTCTGTCTCGCAGACAGTCTAGAAACAGTGAACGGGACAGTAACATCAGAACAGTATCCCTTATATCTGACACCAAAATCTATCAAGCCAAGACCTTTCTGTATTTTTTTGTCCATGGATGAAGGATGAGGATGAATGAAACTGGATCTATTGCCTGAAGTCACGATGGTAGGGAATGCTAAATCATCTGCTCCTTTTTTTATCAACTTCTGTTGTAGGGTTAAAGCCAATTCTTTCTCTGTCATTTTTTTTGATAAGTTTTTTTCTATGAATTTTATTCCCTGGTTTGTTATGTGACAGGCTTTCTCGATTCTCTGGATTTCCTTTGGTTCTTTTATGCTTCTCAGTTCGCGAATTATATCGCTGATATCTTTGAACTTGACTCTGAATTTCCTGGACAATTTATGTGGGAAAATTCTTTCGAGAATTCCTATTGTTTTGAACTTCTTCAACTTTTCTTTCAAGACTTTTGTCAGACTATTACTATAATCTTTTAAATTGATTATTTCATCAGCTTCTGCTTCCATTAGAGCTTGATCATAGCTTAAAGGAGAAACGACTAAGACTGAGTTATTTTGTGAGATTAACAGACAACTGAACGAAAAGAACCTGATCTGTTGAAAGCCTGTGAAGTACTCTATGTTAACGTCATGGATTGGTTCGGATGTGAGGAATAATGCTGCATCTATTTTTCTTTTCTTTAATTCTTCTCTGAACTGTTCTATTTTTTGCTCAGAAATCAGCCTCATAATCATTATTTGTTTTTAAATTTAAAGTTGCTAGCCAAGTAGTTTTCCTGCTTTATTCTGCTCCCTCGGTATCCACTTGAATTCAACTTTCAATCTCTTCCTATCAATCAAATCCCAAACTTTAACAGCCAGTTCCCTCAGTCTATCGTTTTTGATATGCCAATTGTGGCTCAATTGGTTGACTATTACTTGTGAATCAGAAAGAATTGTTACATCCCTTTCATTTACCCACTCCAATGCCTTAATGACTGCAATGTACTCTGCTTGGTTGTTTGTCAACGTTCCTTTACCTACAAATCTAGTGGTATTATCAGCGACAAACCCACACTTTCCTTTACCAGAACCGTCAACGTAGATGTCCATAGCCCACTCCCAAAAAAACTATGAATCACAAAATATTTAAGATTGCTTTATTAAATTGTTCAAGGGAGAAGGTGGCTTTAGATACTTTTACAAAAGTCGGTTTTATTGTAGTTATCGTACTTTTGGTTGTAATTGTGGTAGGTTTGAGTGATTATGTGGTAAAGATAGAGCCAAAAACGACAACTACGATAATGGTTACTACGCAACCGGCTGCTGTTGTTACAACAACCCCTGTTGTGACGACTACACCAACAACTACGATTACATCTGACTGTTCAAAAGCCGGTTTCGAATTCATTTCAGGTTCTTATTCTAAACCTAGATCACAACTAACAGTGACACTCGAAAATACAAAATCAGTTGATTTGACGATGGAATATATATTTTTTACTTATCCAACTGGTGTAGTAAATAGGAAAAAAATAAGTGGGTTGTTGGAAGGATGGGTGTTGGAAGGATATAGGACAAGATCTTTTTTAATAAGTCAAGTTGAACATGGTTTTACTTCTGGTCAAATTACAACGAACTGTCCTGATGTTACAGCTGGATTCACTTATGCTGATGTGACTTAAACACTCTCTCTAACCAATTCCCATAGTTATCAGATTTTTAATTAAATTACTATCCTGGAATTTCTGTTACACTAGCAGAATTTTGTGGTTCAGGTGAATCTCTTAGAATGAAATCGATAGAATTGTCATCTGTATCCCTTCCGTTTCCTGCTGTCGGGTCTGGGTCTCCTGGTTTCCTTTCCATACTATTATCAGTCGGCGGAGCTAGACAAGCACTACCTTCTGGATCGATAGCTTCTCCATATCCAACCTTATCTATTATTGTATTACCAGCGCCTCTTAATGATATATGCCCACCAGTCTCAGAAAAACCTAAAGAAGTATCTATCATATCTGGCATAGGCGCAACAGAATCTCCACCTATCAAGAAGAAACCATAACTTGGAATAATGCCGTTTATTACTGTTTTAGTACTCCATGATTCACCACTAGCAGACTTGTAAGCAATATCCCAATCAGTTATATTCACGCTAGAATTAGTTGGGTTATACAGCTCAACAAACTCATATGCTGATTCACTGCCACTACTGTCAACTAAAAACTCACTTATGACTACATGACCAGCAATTACTGGGATTGTTGTGGTTACTGGGGTAGTTGTTGTTACAGGTGTTGTTGTAGTTTCAGTAATGGTAGTTGTGGTTGGAATTGTTGTTGTGGTTGAAGTAGTTGTTACCAACCCACCGGTCTTTGGATCTGGGTCAGAGTTAATTTTCCAATCATCGGCAGTGCCACTATCCTCGTCAGGGGGATCTCTTTGAATGGATTCGCCTGTATCAGCTTTTAAATCCCATCCAGAAATTCCTTCTTCCCATGCAACCACATCTATTTTGTCACTGCCATTCTTAAGTCTTAAATAATCCCCTCCATTATTCAACCCAAGGTTCAAGTCGCTGAGGTCAGGTAAAAATTCATACAACTCCTCGAATCTTGTTTCATTTCTCGCTATTACCAAAAACGTTCCTGCTGAAATCATTGTTCCATTTTGAATTGTATAAGTGTCTGCGTTATCTTCAATTGTTAAACCTGAAAGATCAATTAAATCGTCAGTAGGATTATAAAGCTCAATCCATTCTTCATCATCATCCTTGCCAGGCGTATCATAGAATACTTCAGAGAAAACAACATGATCTGATATCGGCACTGTAGTAGTCGTTGATGTGGATGTTGTTGTTTGCGGAGAAGTAGTTGTTGCAGTAGTAGTCGTTACAACAGTAGTCGTGGAAGTAGTCACAACAGTCGTAGAAGTAGTTTCTTCCAAAGATTCAGTCTCGTTTAATGTTTCATCTCCAGAAAACAATCCAGTGAACAAACCAGTGAACTTCCAACCGAGTTCATTAAAATCAATTTCGAAAGGATTGATGATGATATTGAGTATTATAAGAGTTATTACACCAAGACCTGCAGAAAACAATATTCTTTTGGTTTGAACCACTCGCACCCCTCCTCATGAAATATAGTAAGTTAAGTTTTAATTTATATTTGGCATCTAAATAATTACTTTCCTGCTATTTGAACCTCCTCAAATCTTATATAAGGACAAACTCCGGCCAGAACAGTCCCGCCAGAGGTTATAACAGCTTTATTAGAAATCCCAGAAATGTTCTTCATCAGTTCAAAAAAGTTTCCTGCAACCAAACCACCCTTAATCGGTTTACTTATCTGTCCGTTATCGATATAGTAACCCGCCCTAATCTCAGAAGAAAAATTACCAGAAGTAGGATCAGGAACAAGCCAACTGAAATGGTCAACTAGAATGCCATGCTTAACTTCTCCAATCAATTTTTGAAGAGTTTTCTTACCAGGTTCTACGTAAAAATTAGATATTCGGTTGCCAGGCAAACCACCATACTTGACATCAAAAACAAAAAAAGTATCTCCCTGTCTTAAGCCGTTGCCTGTCGATTCTCTGTTATCTCTTACCCCATAGTATTGGTCGTAAACATAAGCTTTGAAAATGCCGTTATCAATCAGGATATTCTTTCTCTGAGGAACACCTTCGTCATCGAATCCACTTGTCATCAAACCATATGGATACAGACCGTCACTGATCACAGTCAAGTTCTCAGAAGCAATTTTTTCTCCTGGATTGAATTTAGAAACACCATTAACTTTTGCAGCACCGCTTGAATGGGAACCTATGATAGAGCCTAAACCGTCTAAGACAGTATTTGGCGAGAAAATAATAGTAGTTCTTTCTGTTTCAGGTGTTACGGCTATAAGTTGATCTCTTGCTATCTTAATCCATTGTTTTAAGTTTGAGACGGGTAAATCCTTTATTCTTCTTCTGTACTCATGTGGCCAGAATTCCACTTTTTTTCCTGCCTTTTCGATGATAAGCGATAACTCGAGCATGAAATTAGTCTCTTCTCTCTTTGAGTCTAAACCTTCTGAGTTCATTATCTGGATTTGACTGTCATATGCTCTAACTTTACCGAAGGATATTAGAATATCTTTAGGAATGGATTTCAAGATTTGTTTGGCATAATTCCTGACTACAGCTTCTCCATTATCTCTTATTGGTTTGTCGATGGTTTTTACTTTCTTGGATTTTTTAGGAGTGGGAAAGTTGAAATCAACTTTCTGGGTCATCCTAGAACTTTTCAAAGCGTTCTTGATCGTTTGTTTTATCGCAGAATTAGAGAAGATGTTACTTGAGCTAAAACCCATGCCACGGTCATGAATGCGAATGCCATACCCACTGTTAACCGTCTTATCGATGAAACCAATCTTATTTTTTTGGATGTGAATTTCATTGATTTCAGTTTTCTGTAGATAGATCTCATATTCTTTGGCAGATTTTTTTACTTGTTTTAATATCAAATCTCTCATCCTATTATCGCCTTCCTAACTCTCATGTATGGACCGCCAGAACTGACAGGAACGTAATCTTCATGCCCCTTTCCGCAGCCAGATCCTCTCATTTCAAAATTATCAGTAACTGCATCAACTCTATCTAAGAATTCTAATACTTTTCCTGATATCCCAACTCCTTTGTAAAGTTCGCCAAGCTCCCCGTCCTTTATCTCTCTTGCTTTGAAAGTAACTATCTGTAGGTTGCCTCCTAAAGGATCTTCCATTCCTGTCATAGCTTTAATTAAATAAAATCCATTATCGGTCTCTTCAATTAATTCATCACGCTTCCAATCGCCAGGTTCGATGTAAGTATTACTCATCCGAACAAAAACTTTCCTGCTGAAGTCCTGTGCCCTCGCATTACCAGTAACATCAGAATTCAGGAAGGCTGCAGACTGTCTATCATGCATGAAATCAGTTAAAACCCCATTCTTAACTAAGGTGGTATCACTCGATTTTACGCCTTCATCGTCAAAAACAAAATAACCTCTTTCTCCTTTCAAAGAACTGTTATCGTGCATTGAAACTAAATCAGATACGATTTTCTTACCTTTTAATGGAGCAAGGTAAGATCTGTTTCTCAAGACTTGATCAGCCTCACAGCCATGACCAAAACTCTCATGAGCAATAACGCCTGATACCTCAGGATCAACGATTATATCATGAGCTCCTCCTTTCAGAACTTTTGCTTTCAGCATTTGAATCGAACCATTAATGACATCCTTGATTTTTTTGTCCAAATCGATAGAAGTGAATAACTCGTAACCCCCTTGCTTTGCTACGACAAAAAAATCGTATTCTACTCTATCTCCTTCCCTTGCAATAGGGCTCATTACAAACTTGAAATACGGCAGTACTTGTCTCAGAACTGAGCCTTCTGTATTCATGAAAATAACTTCACTCGTTGCATGAGCCAAACCAACTGAAGCATTTATGATTTTTTTGTTATCAGTCAGTCTGTTGAAAATACCTCTAACCGTCTTAATTTTTTCGTCTTGGTCGACATCGAAATGATTTTTCTTAACTCTTATTTCTGTATCTGTTTCCCATGGGTCTTTTAAGACCAGTTTAGACGGTTTATTGCCAACTCTTCTAACAAGTTTTTTTGTTTCATCCAGAATTTTTTGTTCATTGAATTCATTAAAACCGAGATAATACCATTTGTTGTCAGAAAATACACGGATGCATAAACCGATAGAAGAAGCTGTGTTTATGTTCTCTTCACTCTTGTTTTTACCGATGCCAAAACTCCTACCAGTCTCAAACCTAACGTCACCGTAGTAAGTTTTTTCTAGAATTCTAACGATTTTCTCCATTAAGTCTCTTGAGTCCATAATTTATATTATTCACAGGAATTTAAATCAAATGATTGCATCAGAGGGTTTCTTGAATTTTAGATCTATCCCACCCGCAAAAATGTTAGTGTGCTTTCCTTTAACCATTTCCACAGGGAATCTTCTTTCATTGTCTTCTATAACTTTTTCAATAGCTCTTTTCATATCAATACCACATCTGTTAGCCAGCATTAGAATGAACCAGATGATATCGCCTAAAGTGTTCTCAATGTAATTAAAATTGTCTTTGATCAGTTTATCTACGGTCTTCCTATCGTTTATCCATTTCACAAAATTTCTGAATTCTCCAACTTCTTCAACAATACCTAAAAGATAATCTCTAGGGTCATCTAAATTGTTAATCCACCCTCTTTCCTCAGCAAACTTTCTTACCCTTTCTTGTAACCTATTCATGTCATTGTCTTTTACCTTGATTAGAAGAAATTCTTTATCACCAAGCCTGACTTTATGAACATCTTCCTGGATTTTGTCCAGTGTCATATTTACTCTATAAAATTTTTACTATTTACATCTTTTGTTAACAATATAGTTTAGATGAATATTTTAGTTACTATTTAATCGATATAGAAGGCAAGTATATTGGATAGAAAAATGAATCTTATCCTCCAAGTTTTCTATCAATATCTTCAATTATAGATCCAATCTGTTCTATACTGCTGCTGATACCGATCATGGCTTCTGATGCTTCTCTCTCACTGCTATAAACCGGCTTCCCGATAGGAATATATCCCATCATGTAAGCTGCTGCAACTATAGCTATTATCACAACAATTATGACAGCAATAATTTTTTTGTTAACCATCTAATCACCTTTACAAACAATCAACACACTCACTACACTCTCCAACATCACATACACCATTATTTAGGCACCCTGTACAAGGTTGTACTTCTGCCTCACCGATTATCCACACACAACCATCAGCTAAATGATCTTCACAGTTCATTTGACCAAAAGAGTAGTCGCTACAATCTACTGCACAACCTTCTGCCAATTTACAACCACATTTACCCATCTCTGGCATCAGACAACCAGTATACACCTCACATCTTTCAGGCACTTCAGGAGGCTTTCTAGGATCACTTTGTCCATAACCCCCATTCTTACTACATTCCTTCATTTTCATCTCATCTTCAGGAGTACACATCACAAAAGGTACACCTTCTTTAACTTCTTTCAAATGGATACCAGCTTCAAATGGACAGTTCCCAGGATTAGCTTCACACCATTTTATACACGCATCAGGATTTATTTCACAAACTTGTTTACATTCTTTTTCATTTGAACATCCTTCTGGTCCAATGAATTCTTGTTCTGGTTTAGTGTGTTCTTGAAGAGCTTCAGTTCCGAATATTTCAGCCAATTTTTTCATCGGTCCTTCACAGTAGGGTAGGATGTCACTCTCAAAAGATTTGGCACCGAGAGAGTATGTTGTAATCTTACACTCCATGTAAATAAATGATCCCACTAGGTCTACAACTACATCTGGTAATTTCGTATTTTTTGGTGCTTCTACACGAAGTACACAAGCATCCCCTTCCAATCCTTTTATGGTAGCAATGGGCCCAGCTGATCCTTCTGGCATAAATGTAACAGGTTTACATACTCTAAACGCGCTTTCAAAGCATCCAACATCAGTCCCACAATTTTCACCTTCAACCGGTATTTCAGGAGGCGTAGCCTCAACTTCTATTATCTCTTTTACATCATCAGAATTACTAAGCATAACATATACAATATCTTTCAACGATTCTTTAACAGATCTTATCTCAAACCTAATCTTTTCCATATCTTCTGGTGTTAATGTGTCTAGATTCTCTCTCAACTCATTTTTAATCTCATCAATTTTATCTTCAATAGCATTAAACATGCTAGAAGCTCTTCTAAACCTGTGCTCATCTGGATCGCCAACTGACGCATAATAATCTGCTATATCATCTGCCTCTCTAGCTAATTTGTCTAATTCAATTTTTAATCGTTCTAACTTGAAGGCTATATCCAACAATTCAGTTGGTTCAGGAATTTCTTCTATAGGATCAACATAAATATTTCTTTTGTCTCCTCTTTCGACGCATTCGCTATAAACAATACATCCCATATCATCTTTTTTAATAACCATTTCCCCTCCTTTCACAGTACATTTTTTAAAAGCTTCTCCGATCAACTCTCTTTTACAGAAATCTTCTCCTGCACACGCGAAATATGGACAACCATTTTCATCATAATCTTTTATTGCTTTTAATCCTCTTTCCTCACACTGCTCTTCGATTTTTAATCTCATTTCAGGAGTAGGAATTTTACATATTTCTTCCTCTTCTTCCACACATTTAACAATTCTACATCCACCTTCAAAGTTGATAACAGGGAACAATCCTGCATCTTTGCATTTTATAATTTTTCCCTCAATTTCTTCAGGTGATGGACATTCTTCATAATCATCAAAAGGATCTGGGTCGATATCATCACCAAAAAGACAATTTACATATTCACAACCGTTTGAATTTGTTTTTATTATTGGAGTACCGCCAGATTCTTTGCATTTGTAATATTTTTCTTTTATTTTTTCAGATTCTGGGCATATATCATCTTCGCATACTATATTAATGGTTCCAGTTTCTTTGTCAATCTCTTGCCAGCAACCTTCAGGAATATCTTCTCCTGGGATTGGACAAATTTCACATATACAAATATTATCTTTGATATGGCATGGCACACTCGAACCGTCAGGACATGTTAGTCTTTCAGGACAATCTATCGTTCCGTTTCTTATCTTTGGTACGCATTTCTTACCAATAGGACATCCTTTTTCATCATATACTGTCTCAGGATATTCACCCTCTGGACAATATGGCATTCCTATTGGTGGTGGTGGACAAACATCTTCAACAGGGCATTCATCTGGTAACCATATCGGACAACCTTGTTCATCTTTTCCCCCCGGACATAATGATCCATCAGGACACCAGCAACTTTTTGGCTGAGGAGGGCATTCTGGTTCTGGGTTGCATTCGCATATCTCACAACCTTGTGAATCTTTCTTATAACCGTATTCACAGTATAAAAGACACTCTGTTGGTTGGCATTCTTTGGTTAGAGTAGTTGTTTTTATTCCACATATATCCCAACCAGAAAAGCAAGGATCGTCTGGATCACATGTTGGCATAGTCGGACAATAAAGTATAGTTGTTGTAGTCTCTTCAACTGTAGTAGTGGTCTTTTCTCCTATCGTAGTAGTTATCACTTCAATAGTAGTCGTTTCCCTTACTATCGTGGTAGTTACCTCTTCGATTGTGGTGACCACTTCTACTGTAGTAGTTTCTTCTCCTTCTGTGGCCTCAACGACCGCTCCTGTTATGGGAAAGGGATAAAACTTTTTTAAAATGTCGGTGCGTAGAAATTCAGCGTAAACAGAAGTCATCAAACTTAGAAAAGATATTGCTAAAACAAACAAAAAAGCAATATATTTCATATTATTAATTTGTTTTTTAATATAATATTAGTTCCATTAGAGCCCTGGTAGTTCAGCTTGGATAGAATAGCACCCTCCTAACGATGATGAGAGCAATGGGTTGAATGCCAAAAGCATGATGATCTGCATGCACCTCGCGGAGAGAAAGGTGAAGGTCGTGGGTTCGAATCCCACCCAGGGCGTATTCAATAACAATGAATAACTATTCTTACAGAATTACTCGGTGAGACAGCTTTAACAATATTAAGACCTTGGTTTCCTTGAATAGAATTCTTACTCAATCTACCAGGTTCTATCGCCTTACCGAAAGTTCCTGTGTATTCATCGTTGATGTAAATCTCAATCTCATCCTCTTCTATTCTTGTATTCCCTCTGTTAGAGATTGTTAGAGTTATAATATCTGTTTCACGGTCACAAGAGAAAGCTATGACAGAAATAGGTTTACGGACTTGTATGGTTGTTGTAGCATCCTCGGGTGTGGTTGTTGTGGGCATGGTTATTAGTAGAGTTGTTGTAATCGGAGTCGTGGTCGTTGTCGAAGTAGTTGTCATTTCGGGAGATATTTCAATAATCCTACCAATGATTCCAAAATTAACGAGCCAAACTAAAACAGCCGCTAGAATACAGATTAAAATTATAAATAAAATCTTTTTTCCCATGTGTTTTATATCAAATGTAATAGACTTAAAAGTATCTGATTCGGTTGTTTTAAGTTTAGAAATTTAATTTGCCACTAAATAGTAACGCTTAAATAATTAACCGATGATACTCGGTTCATGAGAAAATTATTATTCCTGTTAATGATCCTTTTAGGAGTTGTTCTATTCTTCATAATCGTTAATGCTGTCAAAACAGAGCCAGAAAAGATAGTTCCAACATCAGCATGGACTAAGGCTGTATGCAACGAGGAAAATTACTGTCTTGATATTCAGATAACTTGTAGTGATAACGGAGTAATCGATGTAAAACCAACTGGTGAAGGATCATATTTCCCAGATTATTGGGAAGATCCCAGACCTGTAGAAATCATAGAAAGATGGTGTTAATTTACCCTAAAAAAAGCTCAATTTTATAAGTTAGTTTACTAATTTATTTCCGTGATATTATGAGAAGAGAGACAAGGTCCCCAGTTAGAACAGTAACAATTTACATTCTCATTTTTATTCTAGGAATTATAGTCGGAAATCAGATTCTAATCCCATCCAAGCCCACTCAACAACTCGCTCCCCTGCCAGTTCAGAATTATTCCGCTTCAGCAAACATCCTGGCCGTTAAGAGTAATGATAATTCTGGTGTTTTGGGAAAGGTTACTGTTGAAATCTATCCTGGAAAGGGAAGAGTTTTAATGAACACTAATCCATTCCTTGAGCCTGATACCCAGTTTTCGGCAGAGACAGCTGTGAATGTGGCAGAAGATTATACGAAAAAGGACTTGAGTGATAAAGACGTGATAATCTCTTTTGACATAGGTGGACAATTGCTCGGAGGCCCTTCTGCTGGAGCGGCTATGACGGCTGCGACTGTAGCAGCGATAGAAGAGAAACAAGTGAAAGAAGATGTTGCTATTACTGGAACGATAAAATCTACTGGAGAGATTGGGGTTATTGGTGGAGTGATAGAAAAGGCTCAGGCCGCTGCCGATAACGAAATAAAATTGTTCTTAGTCCCAGAAGATCTGCTGTACTTAACTTATTACGAAAGAGAAATTAAAAAACAACAAATAGGACCTGGGTTTTATATCCAGAGAGTTTATTACGTTCCTAAAAAACTGGATTTGAACAATTATACGATGTCTGAGTTTGATATGGAAACGAAGGGAGTTTCTACTGTTGGCGATGTAGTCATGTATATGTTAGAATGATTTCCTCTCCTCTGTTAAAAGGGTTTCTTCATCTTTAATCAAGTCGCCCATCAATCTTCATCGGATTTGAGGTAATACTTACTTGAAAATGAAACTATTTAGGAGTTACGTTGAAGATAACAAAAGCCCAGACTGCTGTCACACTAATTGCGATTATGACTAGTATAATCAGGATAATGTAATTCATCCCCATGCCTTCTATTAAACCAGCTATCCCCAGTTGCTCTGTTTCTTTGTATCTAACTTCTTTACTGCCTAAGAAAAGCATCGGCAAAGCAACAATCAAAAAAAAGACGAGTGCAAATACCCCTATCAAACGAGTGGGTAATGGCATAATAATAATATAGATTGTGGTTTTAAATTATTATTTTGAGAGAAAAAATCAAAGTTTATAATGATTAAAAGAAAATGATTATTATGAAAATCAACGGTTGGGTCGAGGAAATGAGGGATCTTGGCGGTATTAAATTCATTAAACTCCACACTATTTCTGGGGACATTCAGGTAACTCTCCCAAAAAAGAAAGTTTCTAAAGCATTGTTCGATGAAGTCGATAAAATCACTAGACAGTCGGCGTTATCAATAACAGGAAAATTAAGGAAAAATAAGGAAGCGCCTGGAGGCAGAGAGATGGTTCCGAAGAAAATAGAGATAGTTAACTTGGCTGAGACGCCTTTACCGTTAGAACCAAGTGAAAAAACCCCTGCTGAACTCGACACAAGACTGGATTGGAGGTATTTGGATTTAAGGACTGAGAAGAGCCTGGCCATCTTCAGGATTCAGAACGAGATTCTGAGAGCGTTCAGAGATTTCTTAAACAAGAATGGTTTCATTGAGATACAACCGCCTTGCATAATAGCTTCAGCCAGTGAAGGTGGCGCGGATTTATTCAAGATTCCCTATTTTGAAAAAGAGGCCTACTTAGCACAGAGCCCTCAGTTGTACAAACAGATGTGTGCCATCTCTTTAGAAAAGGTCTTCATGATAATCCCAGTCTGGAGAGCCGAAAAGTTCAACAAACCAACCCATCTGAATGAAATCAGACAGTTGGACATAGAGATGGGATTTGTGGAATCTGAAGAAGATGTTATGAATGTCTTGGAAAAAGTTTTTTTTCATATCCTAAAATCAGTCCAGAAGAATTGTAAGAAAGAGTTGAAGTCCTTGAACGTAAAACTAAAAATACCCAAGCTACCGTTAAAAAGAATAACTTACACAAAAGCTGTTGAGAAATTGAAAAATCTTGGAGAAAATATAGAATGGGGAAATGACTTCTCAAAGCTCCAAGAAGAGAAATTATCGAAAATTTTCGGTTTGGCCTTCTTCATGAAGGATTGGCCTACTGAGGCTAAAACCTTCTATACTATGCCTTACGAGAAAAATCCAAAGATTTGCCATGCCTTCGACTTAATTTATAATGGTTTAGAGATAGCCTCTGGGACACAGAGGATCCATATCCCTGATTTATTGATAAAACAGATAAAGGCCTTTGGCCTTGAACCAGAGAATTTCAAGTATTACATCGATTGTTTTAGGTTCGGCAGCCCACCGCATGCGGGTTGGTCTATTGGACTGGAAAGGATAACGATGACGATAACGGGAATGAAAAACATCCGTGAATGCTGTATGTTTCCCAGAGATAGGAACAGACTGACACCATAACTTTTTTCTACTCTGAATAGTAGAATTTATTAATAAATTATCAAATTATTAGTGGTAAGATGATTAAAACAGAGTATTTACTTTTGATTGCTTTACTTTTTTTGCTGACTTCGTTTCTATCCTTTAATTTTGTATTTGGTGGAATATCAAACAGTACTTACGACTTATTCAATGCGACAAACTTGACTTCTTTTAACTGGACTACTAGCAACATAACTATAGGCTCTTTTAACGATTCTATTCGAATGACCATCAATAACTACACCACTTACATAAATGATGAATACGGCCAAAAAGGCAGGATGTCGGCTGAGACTCCAAATTGGTATACTTGTTTCCCACCTGAAGGCGATAATAATATCAGTTTTATAGTACAAAACCAAACTGGAAGTTATACGAATTTCACTTCGATTTTAAACAATAATGCTACAGAAGAATTCACGTTATCGATTTTCCCATTTTGCCCTCCCGGTAAGTATTACGGTTACTTCAATGTAACTAGGGTTGGAAATACTAGTGACATAGTAAACGTTTATACTACAATCCATATACCCTTATCTTTAAGCAACACTTTAGTTCAAAACTCGACAGAAATCGAAGGATATTTCAAAGGAACTTTCAGCATAAATGATTCCTATCATTCTTATTATTTCAATACGAGCGAGCTGAATTTAACGAATATAACAGGTTTAACTATCTCGTTGACAGATCTAAATGAAGATTTGGATATTTTTGTTTTTAACAGTTCTGGGTATTTGATGGGTAAATCGATAAATAAGGATAGTTCTGTGGAACAAATCATAGATTTGGATCTTCCTTCGACTCCGGACATGTGGGAAATCAGGATTTATGGCAATGTTAGTTCGGGCCCACCCTATAGAGGAGACCTTTATTTCTCTACTTTAAATATCACAAACGTAACTGATTCTACTAAAGTAATTAATGCACTAGATTTTGGAGATTTAGATCCTAACGCTACTGCATCGAATAACGTCACGCTCATCAATGAAGATATTAGAAATTTGACTGGTGTTAATGAATTTGTTGAAATCTACCGCATTCAGATATGGCCTCTAGAAAATCAAACGAAATCTTTTTATAACCTTTTAGTTCCAACTTTTGCCAAAAAAATAAAAGTGAAAATTAATTGGACGGATGAGGCTGGAAAAAACATCACGGATTGGAATCTGTACTTGAGAGACCATGCCGGGAACCTTATAGGTAGTTCTACTGATAAATTCATTCTCTCGAATGCTACTAATGCAACCAGAGAGGAATACGTGGAATTTAATGGGCCCTTTAATACCAGTGAAGGTTACTGGAATATTACTGTTCAAAATGCAACCAACGCCACAATGCCATTCAGCTATTACAACCTTACAGCTTATATCTGGATGAACGAGAGTAATTGGGTCTCCACAAACTACACCAATGGTTTAAACTTTAATAGAGGTGCCAATTACAGTTATCATGTACACATAAACTTGACAATCCCAGAAACACAAGTTCTGGATGGAGCATATGCAGGATTTATGAAGTATAACAACTCACAGGGCTGGAACACCAAACTTCCAATTTCATTCAACATTAGTGCTGGCACTCTGGTTATAAATCAAACACTAAATAATGGGACTATAAGGTTGTCAGATAATGTTGGCTTCAATCGTTTGGATACAAATGCTTTAACCTTGAACCTTACGTTTAACAATACAGGAAACTCTGATATCTATTATAGCTATAACACATCGGATTACAGATTAGTTTACGGTACTAATAACATAAGTTTCTCGGTCGAAGGTTGGCCATCAAATCCAATCACTGCAGGTAGCAATGGACTAATTAATATAACCATATCGATAAACAATACAAATGCTACTACTAGTGGAGTTTACAAAGGCTGGATATTTTTCAATGCGACGAACACCACTCTAAGCAGCTCATCCTACCCTTATAACACCTATAATTTGTCTTTGGAAGTTAACTTAACTGACTCTCTTATATTACAAATTGTTGAAGTTAATACAGGAGACGGAAATAGTTGGATAGAGAATGTTTCAACGAATCATAATGTTACATTAGTTACAAAGGTATTCTTGGTAAATGGAACTCAAATTTTTGATGATGTAGATCAACCAAATTTTGGGTTTAACATAAATAATTTCACGTTTTCAAAAATGACCGAGACTAATATCACATCTACGACTTATTCCAACACTAATATAACTCAAAGAACAGCCGGAGCAGATAACCTTTGTGCTCCTGGCACAGGAAAATGCTTTATTAACGTTACAACTCAGACGAGTATGAAAGGTGGGAGATATAGAATTTCATTGGGGATTGAATGGAATAATAGTCAATCGCTCCTTATTGGCAATGCAACTAATAGTTCTGTTGTTGTCAATGGTACAGGATTATCTATGACAGCTCTCAATACCATGCAACCGTCTCTATATGAAGGAGGCACTTCAACATACTTGAACGTGACCGTTATTAATTATGGTCCTGTAAGAGCCAATGGAGGGATGACGTTTAGTGGTGATGTATCAGATTGCGGTACGGTAGAAACCGATTCAACTAATTGTTCTTTCACTGCCATGAGTTTGGATGGGAATGGGACAGAAGTGTGCTTGTTTGTTTGGAAATTTACTTCTAAGAGTAGTGTCTCATCTCACCAATATTGTGATTTCACTATTTATCCCTCTACCGATACATATTTCGGTAGCGCAATTCCCGGAGAGTTAACTACTTTGAACAATGCTTCATCAGCAGGTGATGACACTGGCGACTCTAGCAGTACCAGTTCTGGTGCAGCTACAAGTAACGCAACAGCTACAGTATCAGGGACTACTAATTATCTGGATATAATAGATTATCTTACCAGTATTTCGATCGAACAAGGTGCAAGTCAAGTATTCGGGGTGACAGTTAACAACACAAACCAAACTCTGACTCAAAATATAATTCTGTACATTAACAACATAAACAGTTCTTGGTATTCTATCAATCCTTCAACATCAGTAAAGTTGAAACGCGGCCAAAGCTATGTCTTCGAGGTTACGTTCAACATCCCGAGTGATGCCACGGTTGGTGATCATTCTGGTAAGTTTAACGCCACTAGTTTTTTCCAATATAAAACCGTCACCAAAATCTATGATGTGGTTCTGAAGGATTTCACCTTGAAAGTAACTCCTGGGGCAGCCTTACAATCTGAGATAAAATCAAAACTTTCTAGCTACACGAACGACATGAACAATTTGGAACAAGAGATAAACCAGAGTAAGGACCAAGGCTACAACACAAGCGAAGTCGAGAGTTTACTCAGTCAACTGAAATCAAAGTTAGACCAAGCAAACGATTATGTTGACAGTGGGGATTATACTTCGGCTTATAATCTTTTGGATGATATCGCCAGTTTAATAAATCAGACTAGGGATGGTTTGACTGGGTTACCGATAACAGGAAAGGCTGGTGGAATATTAGGGGATTGGTGGAGTTGGGGTAAATGGGTCATTACTGTTGTAGTGGTAGTGGTAGTTGCTGTGCTTGGTTACATGTTTTGGCCGACAAAACTAGGTGAACCCAAACCAACCCCAATCGTACAACAAGTAGTAGAGGAAAAGAAAAATAAAATCGCTGAGACTTTCGCGAAATTAAAAGAGAGATGGAAGAAAGTAAAAGAAAAACAAGAGGCTGAAAAACATGAACCTTAAAACAGGTTTGGTTTCCTGTTTGCCAGCAATCCTGTTTTTTACAGGAATCATATTCTTTGCTTATTCTCCGTTAACGATGTCAAAGGTTGTTACTGTTCAGAATGAAGTTTTCGTTATGTTTTTTCAAGAGTTGAATGAGACTGATCTGTTGTCAGCGATGATAACGGCCTTTGAGTATTTCTTCATGAATGTCCTGTGGATTGTGTTGATTTTTTTGGTGTTGTTGAGTTGCGGTTTCTTAGTGTATTTGTCTTATTTTAAGACAGTGAATTTCAGAGTTATTATTATTTCTCAAATCGTGATGATAATCTTAGTCTTGATTTTGACAGATTTCTCGATAGCCATGCTCTTAACATCTCTATCTTTGTTTGTAGGAACGATATGGATGCGTAAAACCTTTGAGCCAGAGAAGAAGGTCTTTTCAACTGGATATTTCGTCATTACTTCTAGGATTGGGTTGATGAGTGTTTTCTTGGCTGTAGGCATTCTGCTGGCCTTGTTAGTTAACATGAAAAGTTATGAGGAAGAGATGTATCAGACGAACATGGACCTGATAAAGAGTTTTATGCCTGATACTTCTGGGGCAAAACAAGCACAGAAGGAGCAGATAGAACAGTTGACAGGGGGCATCAAGTATGCGTTGAGTGAAAGGTATGATTATTTACCAGAAGAGACTAAGACAGAATGCAAGGTTTTGTATGATGGGTTGTCAGAGAGTATGGATAGTTATAGGGATCAGATGTTTTCGAAAATAGATGAAGAGGAAATCGTAGTGAGTGAAGAAGAGCTCGTGGAGATATTTCCATTGTTAGGGTTAATCGTGAAAGCCACTCCTGTAATAATTGCAATTTCTGCTTATGCTCTGCTATCTATTTTAACCCCTGTAATGGGGATTTTTGGTGGGATTGTTTATTCTCTCGTTAAGAAAGATTAGCATGGGTTAGGGCATTCAGAACATGGAGCAATAGAAGGGTAAATATCCTCGTGCAAGTGACATATGGTTTTGGATTCCCTAACACTCTTACAAATAGAACAGAATCTTGTTTGTATTTCCTTTGGAGTTATTCTTTCGGCTGCTATATCTTTTGTCAAATTATCGATCATCTTCATTATCTTTGGTTGTTTCTCTAATATTTTGACTTTGAAACCCCTGGATTCTCTGTAATACTGGGATACGGCTGGTTGTGTCAAACCGAGTAAATCAGCGGCTTGTTTTTGTGTGAGATGATAACCGCTAAGCAATTCTTTCGTGATTATCGACCTGATGGCTGGCAAGATTGTGGTTACTATCACTTCACAAAATGGTTTCATAATATTTTCTTAGGGGGTTATACTTAAATATATATAACACTGTTATATTTTTCATGAAAAAAGTTTATATGGACTATGGAGCAACAACTCCTGTTGATCCAAGGGTTCTAAAAGCGATGGAACCCTACTTTATCAGAGACTATGGGAATTCGATGTCTTTTCATTCTTTTGGAGTCAAAGCAAAGGAAGCCTTAGAAGACTCGAGAGAGAAAGTTGCTAACTTAATGAATGCCAGTCCAAAAGAAGTTATATTCACTGGTAGTGCAACTGAATCGGATAATATGGCATTAAAAGGAATAGCGTTTGCCAACAGGAATAAAGGAAAACATCTTATCATTTCTTCCATCGAACATCATGCAGTTTTAGAGCCAATAAAGTGGCTAGAAAAACAAGGCTTTGAAGTTACTCATTTACCTGTTGACAAGTATGGTCTAGTAGATTTAAACAAACTAGAGGATGCCATAAGAAAGGATACTATCTTGGTTTCAATAATATTCGGTAACAACGAGATTGGTGTGATTCAAGACATAAAAGGAATAGGAAAAATATGCAGAGAAAAAGGAGTTTATTTTCATTCTGATGCTGCTCAGGCTTTTGGAAAAGTTCCTATAGATGTAAAAAAAATGAACGTAGATTTGTTGACCATTAACGCGCACAAAGTCTATGGACCTAAAGGTGTGGGAGGACTTTACGTAAGGAATGGTATTGAAATAGGGCCTTTACTACATGGAGGCGGTCATGAGTTTGGATTGAGATCATCCACTGTAAATGTTGCTGGGATCGTTGGTCTTAGTGAAGTTGCTGAAATACAAAAAAAAGAAATGAATGCAGATGCTAGAAAACAGATTAAACTAAGAGACAGACTGATAAAAGAAACATTGAAAATAGAAGATTCTCATCTGAACGGCCATCCAACAAAAAGACTTCCCAATAACGCACATTTCTGGTTTGCATATATAGAAGGAGAATCTTTGATGATGCAATTGGATGTGCATGGTATAGCTGTGTCTACTGGCTCAGCTTGTTCATCTGGGTCTTTAGAACCGAGTCATGTCTTATTGGCGACAGGATTGAAACATGAACAGGCGCATGGATCGTTGAGACTGACGATAGGAAAATATACAAAAAAAGAAGAAGTTAATTATGTTTTAGAAGTATTGCCAAATGTCGTCAAAAAATTAAGAGAAATTTCACCTTTCAAAGGAAGATGGAAATGAGATCTTACGGTCCTTACACAAAAGAAGTGATGAGCCACTTCAAGAAACCAAAAAACATGGGTAGAATTAAGAATCCTGATGGGGTTGGAAAAGTTGGGAACGTAGTTTGTGGGGATGTGATGTACCTCTACATCAGAGTTAAGAAAAACAAAAAAGGTAGAGACGTAATTTCTGATATCAAGTTTGAAACATTCGGCTGTGTTGCTGCTATAGCCACATCTTCGATGATTACTAACCTTGCAAAAGGTAAGACTATCGAAAAGGCTTTGAAGATTACGAAATCAGATATTGCCAAGGCTTTAGGCGGTTTACCAAAAATTAAACTCCACTGTTCTGTTCTTGCGAACGATGCGTTGACAGAAGCAATATACAATTATTTGACCAAGAATAAGTTGCCGATCCCTAAAGAATTAGAAAAAAGACACAAGAGGATAAAGAAAGAGACTGAGTTTGTTGAAGAGAAATTCAAGGATTACATCAAGATGGAAAAGGAAATTTGGGGCATTAAAGGAAAGTAAATTATTTTTCTGCCAATTCTCCCTTCTTTATTCTTAAGTATCCACTCTGAGTTTTCTTATCCCAAACATTTTCTGAATCGATTATTTTTATCTTCTTCTTGAAGACAGGACCATCAACCACTATAGTTTCATACTCTCCGCCCTCACCTACTATGCTGATTCCATGTTTTTTATTCAAAGATACCAAGTCATTGATGGTTTTCTTGTCTAATTTTTTTCCTAACCAATTTTCATTAAAACCTTCAGCATAAACTCCAATAATCCTGACATCAAAACCCAAATTCATAGTCTCTCTCATAAATTTTTCAGGATCAGTATGCCAGAAAGGGGTTAACAACTTCAGTTTAAGTTCTTTACAGACTCTTTCTATTCTCGCCCTTTGATAACTGCTGAAGATACCACCACAAGCAACTGTATCTATATCCAAGACTTTCAGAACATCTCTCAAATCTTCCACTTCCTTTTCTTTTATCCCTGAAGTTTCTTTTGTTATTATAGGAATTCCAATGGCTTCAGCAGATAACTCAGTTAAGTGAATGTTTGGAGTGTGGTACATCCAAGAATCCTCCCTTTTCGATAACATCGTTACGAGATACTTGACAGTATATCCCTTTTTTAGACACCAATGAACTATCCTTACTGAATCCTTCCCTCCGCTGAATAGAACTGCTATTTTCATAACAATCTCTTCTAAGGGAGAATTCTTAAATTTATCTTAATAACTAGGCTGTTGCCACTTTTCATTCAATCTCTCGGATTCCGGATCTAATTCTTTACGTCTTCTAAGGCGTGATACAACCTTCCAAAGGACGATTATAATGATGATAAATACGGTTACAACGACAGTAATTATCATTTCCGATGAAACAGTAAGGGGTTCTGAAACAGTAAGGGGTTCTGTAGTCACCAGAGACTCAGCAAATATTGTTGGAGCAGAGGTATCGTTTATGCAATTCTCATCCACTATCCTATCGACCGAGTAAGTAATGAGTTTTTCTTCGCCAAAGTCAAGTGTGAGATAACTGATGAGATATACAGGGTCTGATCTTATCACAAACACCTTTCCATCGGTTGTGACAGTTATCAGATCAGAACTGTTTGCGAAGCTCTTTGGAATAGTATCGTAAATCATGAAGTTTTTGACTTTTAATTTACCGTTATATTTTATTCTCGAGATTAGCAAAGACTCGTTTGTATCCAGATCCACGATTAATGTTCTGTTGACTTTGAGTTTATTTTGAATCACTAGTGTGCCTGCAGCTATCATTTCTTTTGTTACTTCAGATAACTCTTCACCGATTGTTAATCCTAAACCTTCTTGCACTTCTTTGTTCTGTTCTATCAGGTTCTTTATCTGGCTTATGGTTCTCCTGACGATCTCTTGTTCGACCGAATGGATTATCCTACCAAGTTTTGGTGGGATTGTGGTCGTGGTTGTTGATGTGGATCCTCCTCCTCCTCCTCTAGGAACGGTTGTAGTCGTGGTTGTCGTGGTTGTTGGAATATATTCTTGAACTTTAATTTCATGTTCAGAATCAAGATAAATTGAAAAAGAAGGCAAAGTCCCAGATGCATCAGTAGTTAATGTATCAACCAATACAGAGTTGTTGTAAATATTATAATTTGTGTTTGCTTTCAGCCCAGAAACATTATAATATGCGACTGACGAGGGATCAACCCACCAAAAATTTGTGTAGGTAGTATCACCATTTAAGAATTGACCTATATGCATTGCCAACATGATAGGAGTATTGTATTGGTTTGGAAATAGAGAATGTGTCAAATTCAATTTAAAGCTCGTATTGTATTCGATGTCGTTCTTCCACCCATGTTCATCCCACCAGAAATCTATGAATTTGTTTGTGATATCATCCTTCAACCTGTAATGCCTTTTAATCTGGGACTCATTGAATTCCAACTCCAAATCTTCCGACAGATCATATTCCTGCTCCACACCCTGCAAGCTTGCCCCTTTGCCAACATCATTCTCTTCATCTCCATCAACCCTTATATCTTTGACAAGCCAACCAAAGAACATGTCGTTTATGTCATTACCCGTATTCTTTAAGCCAATAGAGACATTGATCCTATCATACCCGTCAGCGAGGTAGTATCTGACTCTAAAAGTAGCTGAATAACCACCCTCTGAATATGTTGCTGTTCCGTTCAACTCGACAAAAGTGTGGTTTTCGTCTGTTCTGTTAACCCAATTCCAATTCATACCATCAGAACATCTTCTCTGCCATCCTGAAGGTATTTTGATCCACAAACACCACAGATTGTGTGACCAATAATCTTGATAATGGTTGGTGATTTGCATTCCACTATCGTTGATATAGTAGTTGTTATAATCGTTCCATACGTGAAACACATTACCCATTCTCTCTATGTGAGTCGAGGCAGATGCAGAATCATTCCATTGCATCAATGACTGAGACCATGTTGTTAATTTTTTTGTTATTGTTGTTGCAGAAGTAGAAACATTTGTTTTCAACCAAAGATTACCTGTAGCTTCATTGTTGTAATTAAACCAAGAAGTTGTATCATCGAATCTTATTGTTCTTGGATCAGTAAAGTTTGTGTTGGTAAAGTTATTGCTCATGAGTGCACCTTCTAACCTATAATCATAAGTATTATCATGAATAGAACCTCCTGTGATGGTATTGTAGTCTGAATAGAAACCCTCATCAACGTAATCAAACCAAATACCATAACTGCAGTTGTATATTGTATTGTTTATAAAAATGTTGTAATCTGATTCTTCAATTTCAATTCCGTTACCATCTCTTACCGTGTTATTTATGAATGTGTTATTATTAGCTCCTAGAGGACTTTGATACTGTAGATAAATAGTACTAACAGTATTGTTCTCTATTCTATTGTTATTAGACCGTTTCAAAACGATATCCTGCGTATGACCAGTTACATTGTTATTAGTTATATTGTTGTAATTAGCATTATCAATTAAACTAATACCAGAAGAACCACCAGCACCGATTATCGTATTATTATTCACAGTATTGTTTTCCCCACCGTCAATATAGATTTGATAATTACCGGTATTCTCCATATAGTTGTTTTCTATGTAGGTGTAATCACTTTCAAGGTTAATGCCATTATCATTATCTTCAAACGTATTATTCGTTATGTTAGCATTAGAACCACCACTTGAGTCAATCGCAATTAATGCATTCGAATAAAAAATGTTATTGATTATTTTTGTTTTCTCGGAATCAATATCACGAATTCCAACACTGAAATCAGATATGTTACAGTTCTTAATTACGAGGTTCAAAATTCTATTTTGACTAAACGCTAATAAATAAACACCATACCTAGTGGAAGAGTCAGTTCCATCCAAATTATGTCCTAAACAATCCAAAGTGGAATTCTCAACACGAATATTGTAAATCTCAATTGCCCCATTACCAGAACCAGGATCAACGTTATAAAAGTCCTTAGCCAAACAATAATAAGTATTGTTCTGATCAATTGTGTAAGGAACACTCTGTATACCAACATCACAGTATTGGGGAACAGTAACAAAACTAGAATCAGAAACATTCCAGTTATCAGAAGTATCATTAGCATATACTTTCCATCTTATCGTACAACCAACAGTATCATTTATAACGTAAGTCTCATTACTCCAACTTTCATTGATAGGAGCGCCAGGAAA
>Ga0209427_10000578_pt1 | contig 39553 bp, 35 predicted proteins | sample DeeMarSWOR136_30_FD_187465 | JGI IMG/M metagenome (GOLD analysis project Ga0209427, IMG submission 187465) | Marine sediment microbial communities from White Oak River estuary, North Carolina - WOR-1-36_30 (SPAdes) (version 2) | ecosystem: Environmental > Aquatic > Marine > Intertidal zone >...
AAGGCGTAGAGAGTTTTCAGTTGGATGATCGATTTGGCCTGAGCCTTAAGCCTTATGCCTTGCGCCTCACACAAGGTCATGGCCTCCACCACCGATGCACCGTTTATTCGCCGTGCCGACACTTTTGAAATGTCCCTTTGAGAAAATGAAGCCCCGCCCTTTAAGCCGGGGAGCACCAATGACGGAGGAATTAAAATGCCTAAAATGAAAACAAACCGCGGCGCAGCCAAGCGTTTCAAGTCCACGGGTACCGGCAAAATCGTGAGGAACAAGGCCTTTGGCAATCACATTTTGACCAAGAAGAGCACCAAGAGAAAAAGGGGTCTTCGGAAATCAGGCCTGGTCCATTCAACCAACAAAAGGAGCATGACCAGACTCATGCCTTATCTATGAGGGGGGCATTAACAGCGTAGTCGACCCCCTCATCCCTGTCTCAAGCCTGCATAGCCAAAACAGGACTATGGACGGGGCTGCAAAAAAAAACGTTATTTTGAGAAAGAGGTATAACCATGCCAAGGGTGAAAAGAGGCTCTAAGGCGAGACAGAGGCGGAACAAAATTCTCAAGGCTGCGAAGGGCTACCGGGGAGGCCACAGCAAGCTCTACAAGACGGCTTTTATCACGGTAAGCAGGGCAAGGGCCTTTGCCTATCGAGACCGCCGAGCGAGAAAGCGAGAGTTTAGGAGGCTTTGGATTGTGCGGATCAATGCGGCTGCAAGGGAGCACGGCCTTTCCTATAGCAAGCTTATGGGTGGACTTGAAAAGGCGGGCATTGATCTTGATAGAAAGATGCTTGCCGACATGGCCGTCAATGATCCCGCCGCCTTTTCTCGAGTGGCCAGCATAGTCAAGTAACTCAGTAACCGGGTTTCAATGTGGAGTGGGGAGGGCTCCGAATTTTATTCCTTCAGCACAGGAAGAAAACCTCATCAGTATCTCCCCGGACTCGGCGGAGTGGGTTCATTCAACGTCTCGAAAATTCTGCAACGTATTGGATTTATCACCGTTCTTGGTGATTTTCCCGATGCGTTTTCCACTGGAATGATGGAAGGGTGGAATAAAGGAATGTTGGGACAAAAAGAGTTGCATCTTTGACGGTGTATAGCATGGGTGGTGACAGTCAAAGCCAAACAGTGCGAGGACAGCTCCGTGAATTGGAGAACGAGGCGGTTCGGGAGCTTGGAACGGTCAGTGATCTCTCCACTCTGGAGCAGTTCAGGATCACCTACCTCGGGAAAAAGGGCCGCTTTACGGCCTTAATGAAGAAGCTGGGAGATGTTCCGGTCAAAGACCGCCCTGAGGTGGGCAAGCTCGCCAATCGCATAAAGCGGGGTCTTGCGGAACGTTTTGAGGAGACCAAGGGGAAGATTTCTGCTCAAAAGGAGAGAGAGGCCGCTTTCTTGGACGTGACCTTACCCGGGAGAGAGCCGGCAAGGGGCCATGTTCATCCTATAACCCAGGTGTCCAAGGAGATCTGTGATATCTTCGGGAGAATGGGCTTCAAAGTGGTGGAAGGGCCCAACGTGGAGCTTGATTACTACAACTTTGAAGCTCTCAATATCCCTAAGGACCACCCAGCCAGGGATATGCAGGATACCTTCTATATTTCTGAAAATGTGGTTCTGAGGACGCACACCTCCCCCATGGAAATCCGAATCATGGAAAGCCAGCCCCCCCCGGTGAGCATCATCGCCCCCGGCAAGGTTTACAGGCGGGATTCTGATGTCTCCCACACACCCATGTTCCATCAGGTTGAGGGGTTGTTGGTGGATAAAGGGGTCAGCTTAGGGGATCTCAAGGGGACGCTCAGCCATTTTGTGCATCAGATGTTTGGCAGTGCTACGGCCATGCGTTTCAGACCCAGCTTTTTCCCCTTCACCGAACCGAGTGCAGAAGTGGACATCCAGTGCGTCATCTGCCACGGCAAGGGATGTCGTACGTGCTCCAATACAGGGTGGCTGGAGATCCTGGGGTGCGGGATGAATGATCCCGCGATATATGCGTTCGTAGACTACGACCCCGAGGTCTATTCCGGGTTTGCCTTCGGCATGGGCATCGAGAGGGTGGCCATGCTTAAGCATGGTATTGACGACATCCATCTTTTCTACAGAAACGATATGCGTGTTCTGAGGCAATTTTGAAGATTGGAGTATTGGCCTGTCGGCCTCGCCTAAGCGGTGGCGGGCGGGGGTAGTGGAACACTGGAAGAATGGAATAATGGGAATCAGGTTTTCTCATGCGAGTGAGTCTGAACTGGCTTAAAGAATTCGTCCACATTGAGCGGTCGCCCCAAGAGTTGGCTGACCTTTTGACCAATTCCGGGTTTGAAGTGGAAGACATAGAGCCTGTCGGGCATTCTCTTGAGGATGTGATCGCAGCAAGAATAGTGGCAGTAGAACGCCACCGTGAAGCGGATCGGCTCTTCATTTGCCGCATGGACACAGGAAAGGCCGAGGTCCCGGTCATCTGCAGTGCTCCAAACCTTGAAGCGGGGGCCATGGTGCCCATGGCTTTGCCAGGGACAAAACTGCCCGGCGGGCTCATGATCGAGGAGAGCATCATTAGAGGCGAACGCTCTGTGGGCATGCTGCTCGCAGAGGATGAGATGGGACTCACTGACGATCATGAAGGGATCATGATTTTGTCTTCCCATCTTGAACCAGGGGTTTGCGTCGCTGAGAGGCTGTCGCTCGAGGACTGGGCTCTTGAAATCGCTTTGACGCCCAACCGGGGGGACTGCGCCTCAGTCATAGGGATTGCAAGGGAAATCGCGGCCCTCACGGGTGAGAAGCTGAAGAAACCGGAGATCAGGCTCCGGGAAAGCGGCCCGCCAACTGAGGAATTGGCCCGCGTTACTGTTGAGGATCCAACAGGGTGTCCCCGTTATGCGGCGGGGATGATCCGGGGTATCGAGATCAAACCGTCTCCTTTTTGGATGCGCTATCGCCTCTATGTATCAGGGATTCGCAGTATCAACAACGTGGTTGACGTGACGAACTATGTGCTCCTGGAAATGGGGCAACCCTTGCACGCATTTGATTACGACCGTCTCAAGGAGAACAGAATCGTGGTGCGTCGCGCCGAGGAGGAAGAAACCTTCACGACGTTGGATGGAACAACCCACACCTTAACTAACGAAGTGCTCATGATTTGCGATGGCCAGCGATCCGTTGCTGTGGCAGGCATTATGGGCGGTCTGAACTCGGAGATTTTCGCTGGCTCAGAGAACGTTCTGATTGAAAGCGCTTTCTTCGATCCCATCACCATTCGGAGGGGAGCAAAGAGACTTGGTATGTCCACGGAAGCCTCCTATCGTTTCGAGAGAGGTATTGACATAGAGGGGGTTATCCGCGCCCTTCAACGATCCTTGATGCTCATGGCAGAATTAGCGGGCGGGGAAATCATGAGAGGTGTCATTGATGTATACTCAAAGCCCTATAAATCAGCGTCGATTGACCTGAGGGTCGATAAGACGAACCGTTTTCTCGGCATTTCCCTTTCCAAAGAGACTATGGCCGGGTATCTGAGAGCGCTTGAACTGGGCGTCGAGGAGGTGGAGGAAAACGTGCTGCGCGTAGAGCCGCCATCGTTTCGCGTTGATTTGACCCGGGATGTAGATCTCATGGAGGAAGTCGCCAGGCTGGAAGGGTTTGAAAACGTGCCTGTCACATACCCTCCCATCAAGCCTTCTGAAGGAGGCAACCTTGCGGAGCTGACTGCAAAGGAAAAAATCGTAGAGATTATGGTAGGTCTCGGGTTCACGGAGATCATTTCCTACAGCTTCATTTCACCAGAGTCAGTGGAATTCCTCGGTGTCAAGCAGGGGAGTCCCCTGAGATCCTTTGTGACCTTACTCAATCCGTTGACCGTGGATCAGTCGGTCATGAGAACCTCTCTTGTCCCCGGGCTCTTGGCGGCTGCGAAGACCAATTTTGCTCAGGGAGAGAAGGATCTGAAACTTTTTGAGGCAGGCCGGATCTTTCTCGGTCGGGAGAGGGAGGAGCTGCCTGAGGAAAAGCCTTTCTTGGCGGCCATCCTGACGGGACTTTACAATCCCAAGGAGTGGTATCGTGAGGAGAGACCTGCGGACTTCTTTGACATCAAAGGCGCTTTGGAAGCCCTGCTAAAGGCCTTGGGACTGAAGGCCTACTCCTTTGAAAGGCGGGCCATGCCGCCTTGGTATCACCAGGAGGTCGCTGCGGCTGTTTTTCTTGGGGACATCCCTTTGGGTCACGTCGGGCAAGTCACCCCGGAGGTCTTGAGACGCTTCGGTGCTGAAACAGAAGAACTGTTTCTCTTTGAGCTGGATGTGGGAGTCCTCGCGGAGAAATCTCGAGAGGAGAGACATTTTGAGGCCCTCACAAGATTTCCGGCGGTTTACAGAGATCTTTCCCTCACGGTCAGCCGGAACACAGAGTCTACAAAGATCCAGGACATCATCGAAAGAGAAGGCGGAGAGCTTGTCGAATCGGTCACCCTCTTTGATCACTATGAGGGCGGTAAGATGGATCCTTCAGAAAAGGCTCTGGCCTTCAGGGTCTGCTATCGATCCAAGACGGGTACGTTGGATGGGAAGGAGATCAACACGCTCCATGAGGTCGTCATTAAGAAAATCGGTAAAGAGACGGGCGCAAGGCTGAGAGAGGTCTAGAATCCTTATGGGGATTCCGAATGACAAGCGTTACTTTCGGATCGGGGAGGTGAGCCGTATTGTAGGCGTAGAGCCTTACGTTCTCAGGTACTGGGAGAGCGAGTTTCCCCAAATCCGGCCTCAAAGAGCCGATACCAACCAAAGAACTTACCAGAAAAAAGACCTGGAGGTCATCCTTGAGGTAAAAAGGCTGCTCTATGAGGAGAAACTCACCATTGAGGGCGCACGGCGGAGACTGAAGCAGGGGGTGTCCAAGAAAGGGGTTTCCCAAGAACAGATTCTGAAAGAACTCGAGGAGAATCTTCGAGAAATCCTCAAAGTCCTTGACTAACAGCTACCGGTAGCCAAAAACCCCAATCACCTCATTTGAGATGAGCGATGGAGGCGCTATGAACTTACACGGTCACAGAGCGCTCATCACGGGCGCCGGCCAGGGAATCGGCCGGGCCTGTGCCGAGGTTTTCGCGTCGAGGGGTGCTGATCTGGTCCTGCTGGATAAGAACGCTGAGACTTTGGAGGAGGTGGTGAAGAAGACAGGGCAGTTGGGTGCAGAGGTCACCTCTGTTGTTCTCGATTTGACCGATTTTGAGGCCCTCTCCAAAGAACTTGCAAGGGTTCAATCCAGGGGACTTGTGGATATCCTGGTGAATAATGCCGGGTTTGACCGGCCTGGAACCCTATCCAAAATAGACAGGCAGGGCTTTGAATCCGTCCTGGCCATCCATCTCACCGTACCCTTGTTGCTCATGCAATGCCTGCTACCGGCAATGCGGTCCGCGGGGTGGGGACGGATTATCAATGTGAGCTCCATCTACGGGCTCATTGGTGCAAAAGGAGAACTCGCCTACTCTACGGTTAAAGCGGGGCTCATCGGATTGACCAAATCCGTGGCCAAGGAAGCGGGTCTGGACGGGGTCACGGTTAATGCTGTTCTACCGGGTTTGACACGGACTCCCACAATCGAGAATGTCATGGCTGCGCCTTACAAAGAGCGCATCATAAAGGACACTTCCCTGGGGCGGATGGCTGAACCGGAAGAGATCGCGAATGTCATCGCTTTTCTGGCCTCGGACGGGGCGTCTTTCATTACCGCTGCTGTCATTCCCGTTTCCGGAGGGTGGGGGATATAAGAAGAGGTGTAAGGCACGAGGCGTAAGGCACAAGCTGTGGTTAAAAGCTCAAGAGGGCTTAGAGGGGCCGGAGTCTACGGCCCTGTGTGATTCACTTTACAGTTGACACCCTCCACCCTTTTCCCTATAGTAACGGCCCAAAAGCAGGTTATTTTCAGCAAGATACCCATGTCTCCCGGATGAGAGGCTTTAATCCTGCGACAGCGGGTGAGGGGATAAGGTTCTTCTTGGCTTTGGGATTTGTCGGCACCGTAACTTTTTTTCAAAGCGCTTTCGATTGGAAGGAGGGACACTATGGGTAAAAAGAGACGGATTTTCGGCGCCGCTCTACTGGTAGGGCTGCTTACCATCGGGCTTCTGCTGCCTTTTCAAGCTGAGGCACGGAACATTAAGGTTGGCATTATCGACTGTTACAGTGGCCCAGCCGCCGTTTATGGTCATGATGCTTTGAACGGCTTCAAACTGGCCCTTGGGGAGATAAACAATCAAGGTGTGTTGGGAGAAAAAATCGAATTTACCACCCGTGACACCAAGTTCAAGGTGGACATCGCTCTCAACATGGCCAAGGAGTTGGTCATGCGGGAGAACGTGGACGTTCTTGTGGGAACCATCAATAGCGGGGCCGCAATGGCGGTATCCGATGCCGTGGCCAAGAAGGAGAAGGTGCCGTTTATCGTATGGATTTCCAAGAGCGAGAAAATAACCGGAGAAAAGGGCCATCGTTACGTCTTTTCCACCTCCGAGAACACAGCCATGGCGGGCAAGGCGGGAGGCGTTGGTCTGGCGAAAATGCCGTACTTAAAATATTGGATTGCGGGTGACGATTACTCCTATGGCCACGATATAGGGGATGCAGCGTGGCGAAATCTAAAGGCCCTGAAACCTGAGGTGCAAAAGATCGGCGAATCGTGGTGGAAGATTGGCGAGCCTGATCTTGTGCCCTATTTCACGTCCATCATCGGGGCAAAACCGGATGCGGTCATTTTCTGCACCGGTGGCGCCAGCATGACCAATTGCCTCAAAGCCATTAAGTCAACCGGCATGGCTTCTAAGATGGCCACCTGGATTCACACCGCCATTGACCACGCTGTGCTCAAGCCTCTCGGGGCCGAGGCGCCCGAGGGGGTCCTGGGCACGATCCAGTACCTCTTCTACTATCCGGAGACACCGGAGAACAAAGCTTTCGTGAAGGCTTTTGAGGGCGCCTACGGCAATCCGCCGGGGTTTCCCGCTTTTGACGCGTATTTGACAGCCCATTTCATTGCCGAGGCGTTCAGAAAAGCCGGCACCATCGACAGGGAAAAATTCATTGATGCTTTGGAGGGGCTCAAGGTCAAGAGCCCTGTTGGCGGTATGGTGGAGATGCGGGCCTGCGATCACCAGGCCGTGTACCCCATGTACTTCGGTGCGACCAAAAAGACACCCCAGTATGACTTCGTCATTGCGTCTGACATCAAGACCTTGACGGGTGAAGAAGTCTTGCCCACATGTGAAGAGATTGCGAAAGCCCGAAAGAAGTAGTGTGCTCTCAAGCGGGAAAGGGAGTCGCCTCCTTTTCCCGCACATTTGTTCTTTTGGGAAACCCACCAAGTATGCTATCTGACTTTTCAGCCTTGGGGAGCCAATTTCTAGTGGGGCTCAGCCGCGCCATGATTCTGTTTATCGTGACGTCCGGGCTCAGCTTCGTCCTTGGCGTGCTCAGAGTGCCCAATGTGGCACACGGCTCATTGTACATGATCGGGGCGTTTTCAGCCTTCAGCATCTCCAAGCTTTTCGGCGGCGGCCCTATCGGATTCTGGCTTGCCCTCATTCTTTCGCCCTTCATTGTTGCTTTGGTCAGTCTTGTCTCCGAGCGACTGCTCTTTTGTCATCTTTACCAAAGGGAGCACCTCATGCTCCTGCTGTTCACTTTTGCTCTCATGCTGATTCTCGGAGACCTGGTGAAACTCACGTGGGGGGCCGAGTACAGATCCATTATGGCACCGGACTTTTTCAGGGGCTCTGTCTCCATTTTCGGCTTGTCCTTACCGCGGTACAACCTCTTTCTGCTCGTTCTCGGTCCGCTCGTTGCCATAGGCCTGTGGCTGTTTACCAACAAGACAAAGATCGGGAAGATAGCCCGTGCAGCGGCCGTTGACATGGAAATGGTGGGCGCCGTGGGCATCAATGTGAGCTGGGTATTTGCTTTCGCTTTCGTGCTGGGGTGTTTCCTTGCTGGTCTTGGTGGTGCTCTCGTTGCTCCTACTGTGAGCATCACACTGGGGATGGATCATGACATCATCATCGAGGCCTTCCTCATTGTCACGATCGGTGGCTTGGGCAATATGTGGGGTGCCATGGTAGGGTCTCTCATTTTTGGATTGACCCAGTCTTTCGGCGTGTTGTTCTGGCCGCAATTTGCCATCGTGTTTCCCTACACAGCGGTTGTGATTGTGCTGCTGTGGCGTCCTCGTGGTATGCTGAAATCGGTCTGGTAAGAAGGAACCGATGACCATGAAAAACCGATTCAAATCCTTTGTGCCTTATGGGGTGATCTTTGTTGTGCTTCTTTTTCTGCCGCCTGTCATTCCGCGTTTCTATACCTACATTCTCACTTCCATTTTTGTGACAGCCCTGTTGGCCATGAGCTTGAACGTGGTTGTGGGCCATGGCGGGCTCTTTCAGTTCCATCATGCGGCCTTTTATGGCGTGGGCGCTTACACCTTTGCGTTAATCCTAACCAAAACGTCTCTGCCGATCTGGGTTGGCTTTGTTGCCGGGCCTGTTGCTGCGGCGATGGCGGGCCTTCTCGTCGGCTGGTTCTGCGTCAGGCTGACGAGACTCTACTTCGGAATGCTTCAGATCTCCCTGGGTTCCCTCATATGGGCCATCGCCTTCCGGTGGTACAGCCTGACAGGCGGGGATGACGGTATTCACGGCGTTCCTGTCCCCGATTTCGTCACTTCCTCAACGAGCGCCTATTATTTCATCTTGATCCTGCTCACCATCTGTCTTGTAGTCATGTACTTGATTCTGAGATCCCCCTTCGGCATGACGCTTCAGGCCATTCGGGACAACCCGGAGCGGTGTGAAGCGGTGGGCATCAACGTGAGGCGCCACCAACTGCTGGGCATTGTCATCGCCACCTTTTTCGCCGGCGTGGCAGGGGTCCTCTTTGTGGTGCTGGAACGTTCTGTTTTCCCGGACCTTCTTTTCTGGGTTTTGTCCCTGGAGATCTTCATCATGTGCCTCTTGGGCGGATGGTTCACTTTTGCGGGTCCTATACTGGGGGCAGCCATCACGGTTTCCTTGAGAACGTTCGTGGGCATTTACACCGAATATTGGACCCTCATCCTCGGGGTCATGCTCATTTTGTTGATCTTTTTTCTGCCTGAAGGCGTGATGGGTTTTATCACGGAGAAATTTGGCGCACGGCCTGAAAGGGTCTACCAAGAAAGATAAACGGAAATGCTCCGCATCGAGAAAATTCATAAATCCTTCGGCAATTTTGTGGCCGTGAACGGTGCGAGCCTCACGGTTGGAAAGGGTGAACTGGTGGCCGTGATAGGCCCTAACGGCGCCGGAAAAACCACACTTTTCAACCTCATCACCGGCCAGTTGAAGCCCGACAGAGGCAAGGTCCTCTTCAATGATGAGGATATGACCAAACTGCCCACGTACCACATTTGCAGAAAAGGGATCGCCCGTTCCTTTCAAATCGCCAATATCTTTCACCGCCTGACAGTGTTCAGGAATGTTCAGGTCTCGGTTCTCTCGGAACAAGGCAAGAGCAACAAGCTGTTCAGCCCGGCCCACAACATTGCCGTTGAGGAGACAAACCGCATTTTGGAAAGTGTCGGGCTTTTGGAGAATGCTGAGAACATTGCAGGCTCCCTGTCTTATGGCGATCAGAGGATACTGGAAATCGCTATTGCTCTAGGCAATGAACCGGAGTTGCTCATTCTTGATGAGCCCACGGCCGGCATGTCTCCTGAGGAAACAGCTGCCACAATGGCACTCATCAAGACGCTTGCTGAAACCCGGGGATTGACCATCCTATTCTGTGAGCACGATATGGACGTGGTTTTTAACACCGCCCAGAGTATCATGGTCATGCATTACGGGAGAACGATCGTCCAAGCCAAGCCGGAGGAAGTCAAAGCGAACAGTCAAGTACAGGAAGCCTATCTTGGAGGCGAGAATGCTTGACGTACAGGAAATCCACACATTCTATGGCTTGAGTCATATCCTTTTCGGCGTCTCCCTCAAGGTGGGCTCAGGGAACGTGGTGTGTCTCCTGGGTCGAAACGGTGCAGGAAAAACAACCACTCTGAAGAGCATACTGGGCCTGACCCCGCCCAAACAAGGCCGCATTCGCTTCAAAGACGAGGACATTACGGGAAAGGCGCCCTACCTTCTGGTCCGAAAAGGCATTGGTTATGTGCCCGATGATCGCAGGATTTTTGCGGACCTCACGGTGGGGGAAAACCTTGAGATTGCATCCAGAAAAAGGGAAGGCAGGGAAGAATGGAACAAGGATACGGTTTATGGGCTTTTCCCGCGACTTAAGGAGTTTGATTCCCGCAACAGTGGAACGCTTAGCGGGGGTGAGCAGAAAATGCTGGCCATTGGCAGGGCTCTCATGGGGAACCCCGACTTTTTGCTTTTGGACGAACCCACTGAAGGTCTCGCCCCTGTACTGGTGCGGATCTTGGGGGAGAACATCACCAGATTGAAGGACTTTGGTTTGACGGTTCTTTTGGCAGAGCAGAATGTGAAGTTCACGCTTAAATTGAGCGATTTTGGATACATCATCGATAATGGCCGGATTTGCTATGAAGGCACGGTCAAGGAATTGACCGAGAATGAGGAAGTGCGAAAGACCTGCGGGATCTAATGGAAACCGTCTGATATGCGTGTGAGAGGTTGCTGAATGGGAGAAGCCCAGGTTTTTCAAACAGAGAAAGCCGCTATCACGGGCGGGCCCTATGCCCAAGCGATGATTCACAAGGGGGTAATCTATCTTTCAGGCCAGGGGCCTGTAGAGCCCAAAACCAATCGGATTGTTCTGGGGACGATCGAGGAGGAATCCAGGCTGGCTATGGAGAACCTTCGCATTATTCTGGAGGAGGCCGGCTCCTCCTTGGAAAAACTCCTGAAGGTGACCGTGTACTTGCTGGATATGGAAGAGTACAGCCGCTTCAATGAGGTTTACAAGAGCTACTTTCAAGGCAGGTTGCCTGCGAGGACCTGTATTCAAGCCGGAAAGCTTCCTTTTGGCACCCGCGTAGAAATCGATGCGGTAGCCTTCATTTAAACCCGCCTGATCTTTTGGTAACCGATCTTTTCAGCACAAAAAGCTATTTGTGAGGAGAAAGGGAATAACCCATGAAACACTTTGTGGTGAGGAACATGGAGGCGAAACGACCCGTTGAAGGGGTTGAGATGCGGGTCATTCCAGGGGAAAAGATGACCATGGTCTTCTTTCAGTTGGCTCCGGAGGCCGAAATCCCCGAACATGCCCATCCCCACGAGCAGATGGGCACGGTGCTCAAGGGTTCCATCGAACTGGCCGTTGGTGGCGTAAAAAAGACCATCCATGAGGGGGAAGCGTATCACGTGCTTCCCAATGTCCCACACAGCGGCCGATGTGGCGTTTCTCCTACCGAGATTATTGAGGTGTTCTCTCCTGCCAGAGAGGAATATCATTAAGAGGCGCGAGGCTTAAGGCACAAGGCTTAAGGTAAAAGGCAACGCATAAAAAGAATTGGATGATTTTTTCCTTACGCCTTACGCCTTAGGCCTTGAGCCTCTATTTTTCACTTCTTCAGGCCTGGGGTGCTTGTTTTGGCGAGGAGGGTGTTGCGGTGGATGCCCAAGATTGAAGCGGCCTTTTTCTTGTTGCCTTCCACGCTTTCAAGCACTTCGTTAATATACTGCTGCTCAAAAAGATTGACCGCTTCCTTGAGAGTCATATCCTTTATGCTTGCTTTGCCGATGTTGAGGGAGGAGATATCTCTGAGGTGGATGATTGGATCCTTGGTTATGGTGAAGGATCTTTCCACCATGTTTTCGAGTTCCCGGACATTGCCCGGCCAATCATAGTCCATTAGTGCTTTCATCGCCTTCTTGGAAAACCGTTTTGGCGGCTTGGCGGAACGCGCTGCATTCGACTCCAAGAAATGATCGACGAGCAGGGGAATGTCGTTTTTTCTCTCCCTCAGAGGCGGGAGGTCAACAGGAAAAACGTTCAGGCGGTAAAAAAGATCCTCTCGGAATCCTCCGTCCTGCATCAACTGCTTGAGGTCTTTGTTGGAGGCAGCCACAAAGCGGGCATCGATCTTGATAACCTTGGTGGTTCCTAATCTTTCAAATTCCTTTTCTTGAATCACCCGCAGCAGTTTTGCTTGCATATTCACGTCCAGGGTGTCGATGTCATCCAAGAAGAGGGTCCCCTTGTTGCCGATTTCCAGTTTGCCGATGGTCGTGCGAGAGGCGCCGGTAAAAGCGCCTTTCTGATAACCAAAAAGCTCGCTCTCCATCAATGTCGGCGGAATGGCCGCACAGGAGATGACGACAAAGGGTTGCTCCTTTCGTGGGCTCAGGTTGTGTATGGCTCTGGCGACCAGCTCTTTGCCTGTGCCACTTTCCCCCTGAACGAGAACCGGCCCGTCACTTTCGGCAATCGTGGCTATAAGATCGAAGATCTTCCTCATTTTTTCGTCTTCACCAACGATCGCTTCGAAAGGGTGGTATCTCTGGAGTTCATCCCTGAGGTAGGTCACCTCTCTCAGAAGGCTGCGTTTTTCCAAGGCGCGGTTAATAAGATTGATCACATCCTCCACCAGGAAAGGCTTGATGATATACTCGTAGGCGCCGAGTTTGATGGCTTTTACCGCCGTTTGGACCTCTTTGACGGCGGTGACCATGATAACTTCCGGGTTGGGGTCAATGGTCTTGAGTTTTTCCAGGAGATCAATCCCGTTAACGTCTGGGAGGAGGATGTCCAGCAAAATGAGATCGACGGTATTTTTGTTGAAAAGGTCAATGGCTTGCTGTCCGGTTTCGGCAAGCAGTACGTTGAATTGATCTTTGAGGACCATGTTGAAGGACTGGCGAATGCCATGTTCGTCGTCGACAACCAGTATTGTCGCCCATTTTTCCATAACTTCTGCTGTCTCCTCAGCGATTTTCGAGCCTTTTGGATATTCCGGGGTGTTTAATTTAGCACATTCTACGTAAAGATCAATTATTTTGCGCCGGTATTGTGAAGGGGAGACGAAAAAAAGCTTCCCTTTTTTTATGAAGTGATATAAAATACTTGTGTCTATTAAAGCCCGATTCTACAAACATTCAAATACCCGTTACGGCGTGCACAAAATATTGTGCGGTGATGCACATTATTCTGTGCTTTTTTTAGCAGGGTTGTTGCTTTCTTGCAAGTGTCCATAAAGACGGCGTTTTTGGGAAAAAGGATATGTGGGCCCACAAACGCACGCAGCCCCTATATGTTGTATTAAAGCGTGCACAAAATGACAGGCGTGGGCCCGGAGCAAAAAGGGACATTTGGGTAGAAACTTGGCATGGCTATTGAGACTGACACTCTAAAGTCAGAGGCTCATGCCAAGAAGTTCCCCGTCTCTTGAAAGGCCATAAAGAATATAGGGGGGTGGTCTAAGGCATGAAACTCAGCTCTTTTCTCCAAACGAAGCCCAACCTTTTTATCTATCAGAAAATAGGATGGAAAATAGCCCTTTACTACATCATGATACTCGGTCGTTTATACTTTTTGGTGAGGCAGGAAGAAAAGCAGAAAATCGTAGCGTCCCTCGAGAGCGTGTTTTCCACCCGTAAGAAGAAATCCGAAATAGAGACGATCACAAAAGAGGTTTTTCGAGGTATATACGCCCATTACTATGAAAAGCTCTTCAACGCCTATGAAGGGATCACTGAACTGAGATCCTTCATGGAGGAGAGCATAGAATCACATGGGTTGAATAAGTTGGACGCAGCCTTGGAAAAGGGCAGGGGGGTGCTCTTTGTGACGGGTCATTACGGCGGCATTGAATACATCCCGATTTATCTGGCATTGCAAGGATACGCCGTTTCCGTTATTATGAAGTTTTCCACACAACAACTTAGAGAGACCTCCTGCGCCAGAGCCAGTGACCTGGGATTGAAAGTTGTGGATGCGGGGCAAGGCAGAGGGGTTCTAGGCGTTGTGATCAGGGAACTCAGAGCGAAAAGGGTTGTTTTTATCGAGTGTGACGAGATAGAAGAATGGAAGCCATCCAGCAGGGACAGGCTATTCTTTTTAGGAAAAATGATTGGCCTGGATAGAACGATCAACCTTATCCACAGAAGGACGGGGGCAGAAGTGGTGCTGGGTCTTCTCCACAGGTTCAGCCTCCACGAATACGCCCTTGTCATCGAAGACCACCACGACATCCTGTCGCGCATCGGCCGCAAAGCCTCTTCAATAGGAGAGGCGCTTCTAAAATCTTTTGAACAACTTATTTATCAAGATCCAGAGCAATGGTACCAATGGAAAAAGTACGCGGACATCGACGGCGCCCAGCTTGGTGACCTTGGAGACAACAAGACAATAACCTCACCGATTTTACCCCCAGCCTATGGTGATGCTATGTAGATGAGGCTTTGAAGTTCATAGCCGCTTCCGATCCATTGTTCCAAAGCGAACAGGGTGGATAGCATTGGAAAAAGAAATCTGCTGCATCAATACCAAAGCCATCCTTGAGTATGTCAAGGCGCATAATGACGGCGACTGCTCCGCCCTGTTGGGGAACTTGGATCCGGAGATCGACAGCCTTCGGGACCCTGCCGCCTTTCTTGAGGATTCCAACAACTGGGCTTCCTGCGATGTGGTATCCAAGCTTTTTACAAGGGCCAAGGAGGTTCTCGACGATGACCTGGTGGCCAATAAGGTGGCCCAGTACGCGGTCGAGCAAACCGGCCTCGGATATATTCAAAGGATTTTTGTCAAGGCCTTTTGGTCCACCGAAACAGCCCTAAAGCATCTCCAGAAGATCAATGACAAATTCAACCGGAGTAAGAGAGTCGAACTTGTGAGAATCCGGGGAAACGAAGCGGTGGCGAGGCTATACTGGGATTCCCGGATGCCGGTCACGAAAGATATGTGTCTCTACAACCAGGGTGTTTATACATACATGCCACGCATTTGGGGCGGCGCGCCTTTGATTTTCAGGGAGGAATGTTGCTATTTCGAGGGAGCGCAATACTGCGAATACCATCTCAAATGGTCTGCCAAGAACAGGTTTTACGAGACCTTGTCGAGATTTTTCAGGCCAAGATCCGTGCTGATGGACACAATAAAGGAGGTAGAGCAAGACAAGAAGATCATTGAGCAAAAATACGAAGAAGTGTACCGCCTCAATGTGGAGCTTAATCAAAGAATCAAACAGCTATTGGCGGTTCAGGAAACAGGAAAAGCCATTCTTTCGATTCTGGACATAGATCAACTGCTCACAGTGATCATGAACCTCCTGTCTAACGTGTGTTTGCTCAATCGAGCGATTATCATGCTCGTCAACGAAAAGGAGGGATGCCTCGAATACATCTATGGTGTGGGGTTTGACGAAGAGACTTTTGCCGCAATCAAGGACTACAAAGTCCCCCTGCACCGGGTCAGCAATATGCTTGTCAGGGTGACCAATACGGGCCGCTCAGAATATATCCCGGAGGTGGAAAGTTCGAGTTTGAAAAAAGAGAACATCTTGCTCGCCCATGGAAAACCGGTTTCTGCGTTTGTCGTTCCCCTGATCACCCGTTCAAGAGTTATCGGTGTCATCGCTACAGATGCGGTTGAGGGAAAGGGTGTCCCGGAAGAGACCCGTGAGACCCTGGAGATCTTCGCTCCCCAGATCGCCATCGCCATAGAAAATGCCAGGCTTTACAGAAGCCTGGAGGAGAAAATGGAAGATCTGAAACGATCGCAGGCTTTGCTGAGCAGGGTAGAGAAATTCTCCTTTCTGGGGAACCTTGCGGCGAGATTAGCCCATGAAATCAAAAACCCCCTGACAGCCATAGGGACATTCATCCAGCTACTGCCCCTCAAATACGATGACGCCGAATTCAGGGAAGATTTCTACAAAATTGCGATGGAAGAGACCATGCGAGTGAACCGTCTCATCTCAGAACTCCTGGATCTGGTGAAACCAAAAGAGTCTCATTTCGCTTTCAATAATCTTCATGATCTCATTGAAAAGATGATACTACTTATATCGCCCCAGAGCAAAGCCAAGCGGATTGAAATTATTCGCCGATTCGATGAAGGCATGGGGGAGATATGGCTGGATGCCGAAAAAATGAAACAAGTTATCCTTAATCTTCTTTCCAATGCCGTCGAGTTCACTCCCGTGGAGGGCCGGATTGAGATTGTGACGAAATGTCGGACGAAGAGGAAGAAAGAGAAGATGGTAAGGATAGAGATTCGAGACAGTGGCATGGGTATTCCGGCATCCATGATGGACAAAATTTTTGAACCCTATTTCACAACAAAGCACAAAAGCAGTATACATAATGGCACCGGTTTAGGACTCTTTATCGCCCATCAGAATATGCTTGACCAAGGAGGGAGCATCGAGGTTCACAGCAAGGATAACGAGGGGGCAACATTTATTCTCACCCTCCCAGGCCATCCTTCATGAAAACGTTTTTTGCAGAAATGGATTCAAGACGGTGGACATAGACGAGATCAACGTATACAGAGTGACGCTTCCTTTTGTTGGCGACTTCTCCATTTCTCGGGTGCAGGGATTGTCTTCTACCAGAGTCATTGTAGAAATACTGGCAGACGGGGGGGCGAGCCAGGGTTATGGGGAAGGCGTCCCCATTGCCTTTGTAACCGGAGAAACGCCGGATTCAACGGTGAAGAACATTGCCTCATTCGTTTCAACAGTGCGCTTCCCTTGGCGATTGAGCCATGTTTCTGAGGTGTGGGATTTCATAGACAGCCTTCCCATGGCTAAGGAGTGCAACGCGGCGATCTGCGCAATGGAGATGGCCCTATTGGATGCCCTGGGAAAAAGCGAGCATTCCTCCATCTTGGAGTATTTTCCAAAGGAGTTTTATACACCCACAATACGTTATGGAGCTTCCATTACGCTGGGAGACAGGGAGCGAATCAGGCAACTGTGTCGAATGATCAAGGGTATTGGGATCAATCACTTGCGTGTCAAAATGGGGCATGACTTCGAACGGAATAAGGTGGCCATGGATACGGTCGGCGCCATGTTCGACAATGGCTGCGAGTTGCGTATAGATCCAAACGGCGTTTGGGACTATGATTTGGCCCTTCAGCATCTGCCCCTGGTCGATCAATACCGCGTCAAAGTTGTTGAGGAGCCTATGGCCAGAGATGAACCAGGCTTTGCTGAATTTGCGCGAACGCTTCACGCCAAAGGCGTCATACTCATGGCCTGCGAGTCAGCCCCCACGATGAGTGACGTGGACAGGATCGCAGAAGAAGGCTATTACAATATGGTCAATGTGAAACTGTGCAGAAGCGGTGGATTTCGAAGAACGTTCAAGTTGATTGAACGCCTACGCCAGCACAAGATGGCCTTCCAGATCGGATGTACTCTGGGCGAAGCAGGTCTTCTATCTGCGGCGGGGAGAGCCCTTGGGATTCTTTGCAAGGATGCGCTCTACTATGACGGTTCCTACGATGCTTTTATGTTGAAGGAGAACATCACCGATCAGGATGTAACCTTCGGACCCGGTGGTGAGGCAGGTCCCATAGAAGGGCCCGGGTTGGGCGTTACGGTGAGCCGAGAAAAACTGGAGCGCCTCAGCGATCCCGCAAGCAGAATCACCATCAAAAGACCCTAGATCTCCATCATTTTCATGAACAAGGGAAATAACTATTCTCAGTGGACGGAAGAACACCGAACCACCCTTCAGGGTTTCGTGGGGAAACAGGTTTTCCTGCTCTTTTCAGGAGGCAAGGATTCATCCATGTCTATGGACCTGGTTTCCAGGGCGAGCGGGGAATTCGGCTTCAGTTTTGAAGCCCACGCAGGTGCCTACCCGGTTCACCGATATACGGACCAAGAAAAGGAAAAGCTCGATACCTTCTGGGAAAAACGGGGAGTGGAGATCCATTGGCATACCATAGTGGAAACGGATGCCGAACTTGAGAAGGCGTCCAATCCATGCCTCATCTGCCAGAAGGCCAGAAAAGATATGCTCCATACCATGTTGAGTGAATCGGTGAAGGACTGGGAATCCCTTGTCATCATAGCCAACTACACACTGTGGGACATTGTCAGCTATTCTGTGGAACAGGTGCTTGGCTCTATATTTTCCAGTCGGGAAAGGAAGAGGGCGGATACGAAGGAAACCCGGTTTGTAGAGACGGCCCAACGCTTTTACCCTGTCCTCAAGATGAAGGAAGGGTATATGGTTTTCAGGCCTTTGCTCAGGTACAACCGGGATGATATTGTGCGGGCGTTAGAGCGAAAGAACATACCCATTCTCTCCACGCCTTGTCAGTATAAGGATTTCAGGCCCAAAAGGCTCTTGGAGGGGTACTACGAAAAAATGGGGGCTCGGTTCGATTACGATCGGGTTCTTGAATTTGCGAAGAAATCCTTAAACCTCCCCGACATCTCCTCATATGAAGCCACGGACAAAGAGGCGTACTTCAAGAAGATCTTCTGATCACTTATCCGGCTTAACCGCAGTTTCAACAACCTCATATCTTGCCGAAGTGTCGTATTTACCTCTCTGTTTTCCCCTAAGTTCCATCTTATAAAAGACATGATCAGCATTTCACTTGACGGTCGTGGTAGCGGCCACTATACCTTACGAAAGAATCTCGGAAAGAACTTGCCCTTGATAGGGGTGTCTCTTTTGGAGAAGGCTTGGAGGGTGTGTGCAGATCACGCAATGGACACTTCAGGAGCGATGACACTGACTCTCACAAAATTAGGCACCTTTCAGGGGAGAAGGGGCCCGCTCCTTCTGATCATCATGGACGGGATAGGCATTGGGCCGCAGGATGAGCGGAACGCGGTTTACTTGGCCAAAACGCCGATTTTGGATCAATTGATGAAATCATCGCTGTACACGCAGCTTCACGCCCATGGAACCGCGGTTGGCTTGCCAACCGATGATGACATGGGAAACAGCGAGGTTGGGCATAATGCCCTGGGTGCCGGGAGAATTTTCGACCAAGGGGCCCGGTTGGTGAACAAGGCGCTACAGACCGGCAAGATTTTTGAAACGCAGCTATGGGGCGAGATTGTGTCTAGGGGCATGAAAGGGGGCACGATTCATTTTATCGGTCTCCTTTCCGACGGCAATGTCCACTCTCATATTGACCATCTCTACCAGCTCATTGACCGGTGTGCCGAAGCCCGCGTGCCAAGAGTTCGGGTACACGCCCTCCTGGATGGAAGGGATGTGGGAGAGAAATCAGCGCTGGATTACGTGATACCAACCCACAAAAAACTTCTCCACATCTCGAAGCAAGAAGGCTTGGATTATTGTATCGCATCCGGTGGGGGGCGCATGAAAGTGACCATGGATCGTTACAATGCAGACTGGAACATCGTCAAACGGGGTTGGGACGCCCATGTAAGGGGTGAAGGCCGCTCTTTCAAGTCGGCTGTGGAAGCGGTCAGGACCTTTTACGCCGAGGATCCGAAAATCACGGACCAGAACATGCACGCTTTTGTTATCGCAGACGATAAGGGCAACCCTGCTGGCCCAATCAGGGATGGGGATGCCGTTGTTTTCTTCAATTTCAGAGGGGACAGGGCCATTGAAATATCCCGGGCCTTTACAGAGAAGGATTTCCAGGAATTTGATCGAGGCCGCCTGGGCGACATTTTTTATGCGGGTATGATGGAATATGACGGCGACACCCACGTGCCCCCGAAATTTCTGGTCCAGCCACCCGCCATAGACAGGACGCTAAGCGAATACTTATGCGCAGAAGGGATAAGGAGCTTCGCCATTTCTGAGACTCAGAAATTTGGCCATATCACCTATTTCTGGAACGGCAACCGATCCGGTTACATTGATCCGTCCTTGGAAACCTATGCAGAGATTCCGTCCGATAAGATTGATTTTGATAAGGCCCCTGAAATGAAGGCCCATGAAATCAAGGACAAAGTCATAGGCATGCTGAGAGAGGGCCGGTATCGCTTCGGGCGTCTCACCTTTGCCAATGGGGATATGGTGGGGCATACGGGGGTGCTTGAAGCGGCTGTCAGGGCCGTTGAGACCGTCGATCAGTGTGTGGGCGAGTTGTTGCAGGTGATCAAAGATCTTGGGGGAATCGCGGTTGTCACAGCAGATCACGGCAATGCGGACGCAATGTTCACGAGGGACGAAGACGGGCAAAAACGTGTGAAAACAGCCCATTCCCTCAATCCGGTCCCCTTTGCCATCTATGATCCTCCTTATAGAGGGGAGTACGACATGGCGGGCATGGAAAGGCCGGGCCTTTCCAACGTGGCAGCCACCCTGCTGAATCTGCTTGGTTATGAGGCTGTGGAAGATTATGATCCCTCGCTGATACACATAAAGAACCCCTGATCGCTAAGACCGATTCCGATTGGAGTGGGGTGAGAAAACAAGCACGGCGCCCTGGGATAACATGGGTGGGGAATGAATTTTGCAGTCATCGCTTGAATAGAGATGCTTCTTCTGTCGAAACCTTTCCCAAAGCGGCGAAAGCTCCGACAAAATAGTTGTTGAAATCGGATGGAAAAAAAGTTAGGATTATTAATTACTTGTCCCATAGTGATGGGCATCCAACGACCTGACGGACCTTTGCAGAAGCGATGCTTGTTTGCCGGGAGGAGTCCATTCAAGAAAGGCAAATTCCGGGAGACCAGGGGCAGCAATGCATGAGGTCTATCCAGCAACCAAGCACGGTGTCTCTATGTCGCGTATTGAGGAGCAAAGGCAACATGGGTCAAGAACCATTGGAAGGGAGGAAAAATGACAAAGCGAAGAATTGTTGTTGTCGATGATGATCAGACAGTGCTTACCATTATTTCAGCCTTCCTGACCCAAACCGGCTATGAGGTCTTCACCGCAAAGGACATTTCGACATGTGTCGATTTGTTCAAGACCCGTCGAGACGAGATCGACCTTGCCATCATAGACGTGAAAATAGGCCGAGAGAGCGGATTTGACCTTGCGGATATCCTTGAGAAGGATTTCAAGTTTTATGATCAGGTCTTTATGACCGCCTTCTTTTGGGAGGAAAAAACCCTCGAAGAGTTGCTGGAGAGGGGAAAACCCTATTTTGAAAAACCGCTGAAGCTGGAGGCGGAAGTGTTGCCCTTCTTAGGGCAGTACTTTGGTGAAGGCGAACCGTCGCCATGATGCAATCATTGAAATAATCATTCAAGGGGGCACTCGAACATGGGTTCTTTTAGAAGAAGACGGTATGTGATAGATCGGGCCTTGCAGTACCGTCTGCTCATTTACAATGCGATTTATTTCTTGATTATTGTTCTTTCGATCGGGGTGGCGTTGTTTTTGCCGCTTTACTTTGAGATGTCCAAGCCCGGCCTGACCACGGCCCAGCAAGGTGAGGTGGCGGGGAGGGTTCTCTATCTCCATGCCAATTTGTGGCCTGCGGTTTTGGTTGTCCTCATTATCTTGGGGATCCACTCGCTCTTGATTTCTCACAAAATCGCGGGTCCCCTGTACAGATTTCGTCAGACCTTTCAGGATATCATCGATGGTGATATTTCAAAAATGGTGAAAATTCGCAAAAGCGATTTTCTCATGAGCGAGCAGGAAAAGATTGAAGAGATGATGGCCATGCTTCGATCAAGGATCGGTAAGATCCGAAGTGAGCAAGCGGCCATGGAGAACGTGTTAAATGACATTGTTAGAAATCCCGGCAGCCAACTTGAGGAAGGGACAAAGGCGAAGATCGCTGCACTGCAAAATCACAGCATGGCGCTGAAAAAAGAGATTGAGTACTTCAAGTTTTCAGAGGAACCCCGTTCCTAGAAAGCATGAAAGCCAAAAGAATGACACCTGCTTCTATCCCCAAAAGGGTATTCAGCGTCACCCGCGTGCAGGAGAAAATAAGGCGTTGGAGACGGTCTCGGACTGTTAGAGTGCTGGGTTTCACGCTCGTCGAGATGCTGATCGTTGTGGCTATCATGTCCACCCTGGCAGCCATAGCGATTTACCACTACAGCGCGTTTATCGAGAATACCAAAGTTGTTCGTGCAGAGAGTGACATCAAGACGATCGCGGGCCAGATTGATGAATACCTGCAACTCAATGGGACTTACCCGGATAGCTTGGATGAGCTTGTCGGGGGGCCTTTTATGGATCCATGGGGCAACCCTTACGAGTACGTGAATATTAGCACGGCCGATCACCAACTCTGGCGCAGAGACCGGAACAATAAACCCATAAACACCTATTATGACCTGTGGAGCAATGGGCCGGACGGTAAACATCAAAAACAGGTCAACGGAGCCAAGTCGCGGGATGACGTCATCCGTGCCTGGGACGGCCTGTTCATAGGGCTCGGGGAGGAGCTGGACGATCTCTACGGTAAACCCCGTAAATGGAAGCACTCGGAGGACGATAGCGGCGATTGAGGCCGCGCCTGGCCAGGACAAAGAGAAGGACGAGTAGAGGACCGATAACGGAAACCCCGACAAAAGGTGGCCGGGTGCTTTTTGCACATCAGAGAGAAATATTGAAAAGTATCGGAAAAGATGCAAATTGACAAGGCTTTCCTTACCAGCAAAGTAGCGCGGCGCATCTTCTTCCTGTTCGTTTTTTGCGCGCTCCTCCCGTTGGTCATTCTTGCAGGCATCACCTTCAAAACAGTCACCGCACAACTCACCGAACAAGCCATAAAAAGGCTGAGCCAGGAATGCAAGGTCAAGGGCCTGGAGATCTACAATAACCTCATGGTTATGGACACGGCTTTGAGTCTATTCGTCTCCTCCCTGAAGGAAGGCGCCAGCGTAAATCTCCATAGGCCTGAAACAGAAACGAGGAATCCTTTTAGAAGTCTCAACGTCATAGGTAGTAGTGAGGCAAAGCAGGGCAATGGTGCTGAAGCGTTTCAAGGACCATTCGAGCCCACGGCTGATGAGCTCAATCACATGAAGGCCGGACGGAGCCTGGTGTTTGTTCGCCAGATCGATGAAGGGAGGGCCAGGATATTCATGGCCCGGCTTATCGACCCGGACCAACCCCAGGAGGGTGTAGCTCTCGGGGAGGCGGAGCCTAGGTTTCTGTGGGGCATCGAGGGTGAAGCGGACTGGATCGCCGAAATGCCCGTTTTCGTGATTGGGCCAAAGAACCAGACGCTTTTTTCCGTGCCCCAAGATTTCAAATTGGACCGGATGGCCCTGAATATCATATCCGATTTCCCGGTGGCAGGCAGCTTTGAATACGAGTTCAGAGAAGAGCGTTACCTGACAGGTTACTGGGCGCTTTTTTTGAAGTACCATTTCTTCACCCCCGGCTGGACCATTGTCATGAGTCAATCACGATCAAGGGTGCTGGAACCGGTTGCCCATTTCAAGAATTTCTTTTTTCTCTTTGCCCTCCTTACCTTCTTGGTGGTCTGTCTACTGAGCGTCACCCTGATACGTAAAAACCTGGTTCCCATCGAGACGCTGAGAAAGGGAACGCAAGAGATTGCCGACGGAGAGTTCGGCATCGAAGTGGATATCCAAAGCGGCGATGAATTCGAGACTCTGGGCGAGGCATTCAACGAAATGAGTCGAAAACTCAAGGAGGGCAGAGCGCTGCTGGTTCAGTCAGCCAAAATGGGTGCGGTAGGTCAGATGGCTGCAGGCGTGGTGCATGAAATCGGTCAGCCCCTGACCTCCATCTCAGGCCTGATTGACTTGCTCAAGATCTTGGGACCATCCGAAGATGCGAAAAAGCATCTGGAGCTGATGAAGAGCGAAATGGACCGGCTGGTGGGTATCATTTCACGGTTCAAGACCTTTTCCCGTGTGTCCGAGGAGAAAATGACACCCCTTTCTGTCAACCAGGTTGTGGATGCCACAACGGTTTTGCTGGGCCATCAGCTGGAAATGAAACACATTGACTGTGTTGTGGAAAAAACAGAGGTCTTGCCAAACATCATCGCGGATCAGAACAGTTTGCAGCAGGTTCTCATCAATTTGGTGATCAATGCCATGGATGCTCTGGAAGAGAAGAAGGAAGGTCCTCGAACCATCCGTGTGAACACGGCTTTGGACGGGGACAAGGTCCTATTGCGTATCGCCGACAATGGTGCTGGCATTCCAGAAGAGATACAGGAAAGGATTTTTGACCCTTTTTTTACAACAAAAGAAGAGGGAAAGGGTACGGGCCTGGGCTTGGCCATTATCGGCTCGATTCTTCACCAACACCGCGCTCAGATCTCTGTGAAAAGCGAAGTTGGTGTGGGCACGACGTTCCTCATCGCCTTTCCGATTCCCACGTAGTTGTTCCCCGAGGTATACTTCAACAGGAGAAGGGATATGTCCAGACGTTGGGCCGTCTTTGCCCTGGCATCCAGCAACTTTTTTCTTTCCCAGTTCTACCGGGCTTCAAACGCTGTCATATCAAGCCACCTCTTGGAGGATCTCTGTCTCGACACCAAAGGGTTGGGGCTCCTATCCGCCTCCTTTTTCTACGCCTTTGCCCTGACCCAGATACCCATCAGCATTTTCCTTGACAGAGTGGGTTCAAGGCGGACGATGAGCGCCCTGTCCCTCGTCGGTATTCTGGGCGCCCTTGTCTTCTCTTGGTCGAACACCCTGGGTGTGGGTGTTTTAGGGCGTGTGTTGCTCGGGATCGGCATGGCCTGTAACCTGATGGGAACCCTTAAACTCCTCACCCTTTGGTTTGGGCCTCTCAGCTTTGCCACCCTGTCGGGCATTGTTCTGTCCATCGGAACCATGGGAAATATGATGGCCACAACCCCGCTCGTCCTCCTGGTCGGCAAACTGGGCTGGCGCACCACGTTTCAACTGATCGCGGGGGTTAATCTCTTTTTGATCGTTGTTTTCTACATCATCGTGCGGGACAGACCGGAGGGAGGAGGGGAAAAATGGTCTAGGCCCGAGGTGGCGGAAAAGTCAGAGGGGGCCATTTCCAGGCTCCTGCTTCTCTTGAAGCAGAGAGACTATTGGATCATCTCATCAGGAACCTTTGTGAGCTACGGCGTGTTTGCGGCTTTTCAGACCCTTTGGGCAGGACCCTATCTCGTGGAGGTCATGGGCCTATCAGCCATAAGCGCAGGGAACACGATCTTTCTCATGAACATGGGCGTGATTGTGGGTGCCCCTGCGTGGGGGGCCCTTTCAGACAGGCTCTTGAAGACCCGTAAATGGATCGTCGTTGGGGGTCACGTCATCCTCGCCGGAATCATGCTCGCCATGGCTTTCCTGACCCGAGGAACGGGTTTGGCGTTTCTGGCATCCCTTTTTTTCATTTTCGGATTTTTTCGCATGACCGGCGCCTTGATGTATGCCCAGATCAAGGAACTCATGCCCTTGGAGATGGCGGGGACGGCCATGACTGGGATCAACTTCTTCACCATGATCGGGCCTGCCATTTTTCTCCAGGGATTGGGGTCCTTGATGCAGACCCTTTACCCTGCTGCATCAAGGGGGCAGGAAGCTTTCGCCATGGCGCTTCTTCTTTGCTCGGCCTTTACGGCATGCATAGCCTTTTTATATGCATTTACTCGGGAGACGAGACTGTCATGATGAGTTTTGGGGGACAGGCTCAGGCTGGCGATTCTACCGTGGCTGTTCGACGAGCCTGAAGCCATTGAAATGCCAGTATGGCCAGGAACAAGACAGCCCCGACAATGCTCAGCCAGTAAATGGGCCACAACATGGCCAATGCAGCGAGCCCAACGATGCCCGTTTCAATGATGGAGAGCTTTCGCACCAGGTACTGCTCCATGCAGGCAGTGAACGCGATAAGCCCGAGGGCGGTGAGGACCATGGTCAGAATCACCTGGCCCGGGGGGCCGTTCCCAAGGAGGGGTCTGTAGGCCATGACAATGGGGATAATATAGAGGCCTTTGGCGATCTTCCAGGATGAGAAGCCGCACCGCATGGGTGAAGCGCCCGCAAGGCCTGCGCCGGCGAAAGAGGCAAGGGCAACAGGAGGGGTGACATTCGCGTCTTGACTGTACCAGAAGACGACCATGTGGGCGACCAGTATGGGCAGGCCCAGTTCCATCAAAGCAGGACCAGCGAGGATCACCAAAACAATATAGGATGCTGTCACAGGAAGGCCCATCCCCAGCACCAGGGAGGCGGCACCGATGAGCATGATGGCCAAGAAGGGGCTCCCTGCCGAAAGCGATACGACCATGCTGGAAAACTTCAAACCCAACCCCGTTAGGCTGACACAACCCACGATAATGCCCGCACATCCACAGGCCACTGAGACCATAACCGCTTTTTTGGCGCCTGATTCCAGGGCTTCAAAGATGTCCCTAAGACTCAGGCGCGTGGATTTGCGCACCATGGCAGCGGCAACAGTGGAAACGACAGCGATAAACCCGGCCATCATGGGACTGTAATTGTTGATCAGAACATAGATCAAAACCCCTACGGGAATGAGGAAATGAAGGCCGTCTCTGAGCGTGACCCAGAGTTTGGGCAGGTCTTCCTTGGCGGAGGGAATGAATCCTTCTTTCTTGGCCTCGAAGTGGACGAAGAAGAGCACAGACACATAATATAGGATTGCCGGCACGATAGCGATCTTGATGATGTGCAAATATGAGGTGTTGGTGAATTCAGCCATGAGAAAGGCACCGGCACCCATGATGGGAGGCATGAGCTGGCCCCCCGTAGAGGCTGCTGCTTCAATGGCTCCCGAGACATGGGGTCGATATCCTACCCTTTTCATCATAGGGATGGTGAAGGAGCCCGTGGTGACCACGTTTGCAACAGCCGATCCGGAAACAGACCCCATGAAGCCGCTGGCCACAACCGAGGTCTTTGCCGGCCCGCCGCTCATGCGTCCCGTCAGGCTGTAAGCCAGGTCAATGAAAAAGTCGCCTCCCCCCGATCTTTCCAGAAAAGCGCCAAAGAGCACGAAAACAAAGACAAACGTGGCTGCCACACCGACGGGCAGTCCCCAGATACCTTCCGTGGTGAGGTAGAGGGTGGTGGAGATGCGTTCCACGCTGTATCCTTTGTGGGCAAAAAGGTCGGGCATATAGGGCCCAAGGTAGGCATAGAGGAGAAAGACGGCGGCGATAACGGACATAAAGAGACCAATGGCCCGGCGAGTGGCTTCCATAACGAGGACAATGGTGACAATGCCTAAGAAAACATCCAGTCGGGTCCAATCGCCTTGTCTTTCAATGATGGCATCAAACTCGATCCATATGTACAATCCTATGAGGAAAGCCACAAGGATAAGAAACCAGTCAAAAGCCATGTAAATGTCAAAACGGTCCCGGGAAGCCTTTTTCGTGGGTGGATTGAGAGCAAAGGTGATGACCATAATGAGAACGAGATGTACAGAACGCTGATACATGGCCGTCAATGGAGAGATGCCCGCGGTGTAAAGCTGAAAGAGGGAAAGCACCACGGCCGCTGCGGTGACAAAAAGGGCCGTAAAACCTCTCAGCGATCGTTTTCCACTTTGAGCGCTTTCTTTCGCCTCTGATTCGTCCTTTTTTGCAATAGCCATTTAGAAACTCCGTGAGACTGTGAATCCGGCAACAGAGTATACCTCGAGGGAATCGCTCATTCCTCACAGATCATCACTTCAACCCTTCGTCCTGCCGCTCGTTGGGAAAGATTCCATTCTTTTTCACCCATCAAAATGGTGTGAGCCACCCCTTGGCTTCCTACGCGCAAGATGAAACTCCCCAGGGATTGGTTGATGTCCTTGATCTTAATCCACTGGCCCTCCTGGACGATTTTTCCGTGGCCTTCCCAGTGTCCCATGCCGGCACCGAACATGCGAAAATAGGTCTCTTTGAGAACCAGTCCCTCCCCCTTTTTGGCTGTGAATACTTCAAACACAGGGGAGTGGTCCACGGAGTGGATGTACCGGATGGAGAAGGTTTGGCCGTAAGCGAAAGGCGTTTTCAGAATGATTTCTTTGCTGTTGTGGTCACAAACCAAAAGCGCCGCCTTGCCCCCGGCCCGCACCGTGGTCGCAGCAATGAGGGTCAAGAACCCCATCATCATTATGAATAAGTAGCGCCTCATTTGAGCGATACACATTTAGACCTGATCCTCACTCGCAAGGATCAGGTCTAGAAAATGTTTGGTCTTACACCACGTTCACCTACTTGGGCATTAGGCGATCCGGCACGGTCATGCCTCTCTCCTTCATGTAGCGAATGGCCCCTGGGTGCAAAGGAATGACCGCATGCTTAACCGCGTTTTCAGGGGTTGTGTATTTCGCAAAAGGGTGGATTTTTATCATATAGTCCTGATGTTCAAATACCGCTTTGGTGAGCTGGTAAACGAGATCGGCGTCCACTTCAGCGTTGCAGATGACGGTGTTCCAGACTGAGGGATTCCGCACATCATAGTCCTGCCCTCTGTAAGTGTTGGCAGGGAGAATGAATTCGGAGTAAAAGGGGAATTTTTTCACAATCTTTTGGATGTCCTCCTCGGAGAAGGAAATCATCTTGATGTCGTGGGTTGTGGATAAATCCATGACAGAGGAGGTGGGTGCCGCCACATCCCAAAAACCCACTTCGATGGTGCCATCTTTCAAGGCATTGGCATTTTCCGTGAAGGAAAGGCGATAGACATTGAAGGAAGAGTATGGAATGCCCAGGGCCTCTTGAAGAATGAGGTTTGTTTTGTATTCGGTCCCGCTGCCCGGCGCACCGACGGAGACCTTTTTCCCTTTGATATCGTATATGGTGTTCACATCCGATTTCTTCAGGGCCACCACATGGTAATGATGGGGGTACATTTCAAACATGCCCAGTATCTTTTGGGGTTTTCCCTCGAATTTTCCAATTCCATTGAAAGCCTGGTAGGCAACGTCGTTCATAATTTCACCGAACAGGGTTTCTCCCCTGTCACAGAGTTTGGTGTTCTCCACCGAGGCGCCCGTCACTTCTGCGACGGCACGCACGCCTTTGACGTATTTTGTCCAAATCTCGGCAAGACCGCCGCCGTAAGGATAGTACACGCCACCGGTACCGCCGGTGCCGATGGAGATAAATTTCGTGCGGGCCAAGGCGGGGGAGGTCATTGATAAAACAAGGACAAATAATGCCATCAGAACACAAAAAAAGGCCTTATTTCCCATGCGCTTCATTTCATATCCTCCTATGCATTTCTAATGGTTTGGTTGGGAGCATCCCGGCCGATAGTCTCGTGCAACATCAGTAGCCCACGGTCTTAACAACGACCAGGATTTTTTTCGACATTTCACTGGTTTTGATAAAAGGGATTTTTACGGTGTTGGTTTTGCCAGGTTCGAGGACCGGGGGTTTGCCTGTGCGGGGCACCAGATGTCCAGCCGCTTTATCCATGTCCAGCAGGAAGATATTGAGGCGGTAGCGTAAGGGCTTATCGGCTACATTCTGAATTCCAACCTCAAAAAGGAGCGCTGGATCGCTTTTGTGGGTACCTAACGAACAATCGAACTGGGTAATTTGGGCTTCAGAGGTTACTTGCCATTCGATGTCTGCCTCACAACCGACCTCCTCGGGCTTGCCGGTGGTAGCACAGCCGGCGAGGTAAACCGAAAAGGCCAGGCAGAGCAAAAGGACTGCTACAGTGGGTAGGTTTTTCGTTAACCTCATGAGGAAACCTCCTTTTCTTGGGTTGTCCAAAGGGATACCTTCTTGCCCTATCAAAGAACGGACGGCACAGAAACACAACCATTGCCGACAGGCAAAACTAGCAAACCCCGGTGTTCGCTGTCAACAGGAATTTAGTCATGCTTTTCCACCTGTTGGGGGAACCGGAAAGGGGGTGGGGCATTCCAATATAGCTTGCTTTTCGGGGTAATTAGAGCTAAGAATACCGGAGACTTCTGGGGAACGCATGCTCCTGGTCTTCCGTTGGGACAACGTGACATCCCTTGGATATTCATCGTGAACCCCTTCTATCACAAGTGAGATAACGTGAGGAGGTGATGACCATGCCTCTCAATGAGCTCCTTCCAAAAGCGGTCAAGTTGTTTCCCCAGAGGGAAGCAGTCGTCTGTGGCGAACTTCGAATGGACTACAGGACCTTCGCATCGAGGGTCTGGAAACTGTGCCACGGCCTGGCCAGCCTGGGAGTGAAAAGAAGGGACCGGGTGGCTGTGCTTCATGAGAACTGCCACGTCTTCCTTGAGGCCTACTTTGCGGCGGCCCACCTGGGAGCGATCTTGGTTCCCTTAAATTTCAGGCTGTCTCCAAAAGAACTGGCCATGATCCTCAATGACAGCGGATGCCGGATATTGATTGCCCAGGCTGCATTCCTTGACAAGGTGAAGGAAATCCCCGCCCTCGTGTCTGGAATTGAAAGAATCGTTTGGACCCAGAGATCACCCGAAGTCTTGTCCGGGACCCATGAACTGACCTATGAAGCGTTGCTCGAAAACCAGGAGGAAGCACCTCCAAGGGAGCTTACGATTGAGGATGAAGATATCGCCCACCTGTACTACACAAGTGGAACCACGGGACGGCCCAAGGGTGTCATGCTCACCCACAAAAATGTGAAAAGCCATGCCCTGGGGACCATAGGGGACATCCAACTCAGCGACAGCGACCACTGGTTTCATGTCGCCCCATTGTTTCATCTTGCCGATGCCTGGGCGACTTTTGCCATCACTTGGGTCGGCGGAAAGCACGTCATCATTCCCACCTTTGATCCCCTCAAGGTGCTCGAACTGATTCAAAAAGAAAAGATCACCCTCACCAACCTTATTCCCACTATGCTGAACATGATGGTGAACCACCCCAACGTCAATGACTTCGACTATTCCAGTTTGCGGGTTTTGTTGAGCGGGGGAGCGCCCATTGCCCCGGAGGTCGTGCGCAGAATCATCGAGACCTTCAAGTGCGACTACATCCAAACCTACGGCATGACCGAAACAAGTCCTTATCTCACCATGTCCATTCTCAAACATCACCTGAAAGATCTGGGCTGGGATAAACAACTCGAGTTCAAAGCAAGCACGGGAAGGGAGTTTATCAACGTGAGCTTGAAGGTGGTGGACGAACAGGGTAAGGAGGTTGCCAGAGACAACCGCCAAGTGGGGGAGATCATTGTCAAGGGCGACATCGTGACCCCCGGATACTGGAACATGCCGGAGGAGACCGGCAAAGCGATCAAGGGTGGGTGGCTCCACACCGGTGATCTTGCGATTGTCAATGAGGAGGAGTACGTCACCATTGTTGACCGCAAGAAGGACATGATCCTGACGGGAGGCGAGAATGTCTATTCCACCGAGGTGGAAAATGCGCTCTATATGCATCCTGCCGTGCTGGAGGCAGCGGTCATCGGCGTGCCCGACCCGAAATGGGGTGAGGCGGTGAAGGCTTGCGTCGTGCTGAAACCCGGTCACCAACCCACGGAAGGGGACATTGTCGCCTTTTGTAAGGAAAACCTCGCCCACTACAAGGCGCCGAAGAGTGTGGAGTTTCTCGAGGCCCTTCCCAGAACAGGCTCTGGAAAGATTTACAAGAAGGGCTTGAGGGATGCTTACTGGCAGGAACAGGAAAAGAAGGTCTAGAAGCCTAGGCCAGAACAGTTTCCCCTGCTTGACATTTTTTCATGGAATGATCAATTTATTCCAGATTTGAAAATAGAGAGAGGGCTAACATTTTAGCCTTATGAAACAGCCCGGTGATAACGTTGGTCATGGGGGTCTCTTTTCAAAAACGAAAAGTCGCTGCCCGGTAAACAGCGTAAGGCCATGGGTGAGGCCCCGCCATGCGGCGGGACAGGCAGGGCGGAGAGCCTCCTGGGAAAATCCATGCAAGGTGATGTATGGAATCGGCTGATCAGGTCCTCCGCGCGCCTGTCCCGCATACGGGGCCTTTGCTACCCCTTTTTGGATGACTTTTCCTCGATGCCCTTTGTTTTTGAAAAGAGACCCCCATGACCAACACCTGCGGAATTTTCATATGGATAAATTGCTAAGAAAAGGGAATTAGGTTTAGATTGAAACATGAGATTCTGGCCTGTACCGGATAGTTATGACAAAACACTTCCCCTGCATGGTGCTGAAGGCTCCTTTTGGGAGGATCGGGGGGACCGGCACCATTGCGGGGTGGACATTTATGCACCTGAGGGAAGCAACGTGCTCTCAATCGATGACGGGCAAGTTATGGAAGTTGGTGTGTTCACGTCGCCGGACAGGATTCCCTATTGGAATGTGACCTATTATCTTTTTGTCAGGCATGGGGACGGGTTGATCGTACGATACGCCGAATTGGAGGATGTGAGCGTAGAACAAAAGCAGGCCGTCAAGGCAGGACAACTGATTGGGCATATCGGTACGGTGATTAACGCCAAGAAGATCCAGGCATCTTCTCCGGGGTACATCCAGCGTCTCAAGCTCAATGGGCGAGCCAGCATGCTGCACCTCGAGTTGTATCGCAACCTCCCGGGAGCAGGGGAAGACTATCTAGGCGGTAACGTCTTTACAGGCACCAAGCCGGGAAGTCTCCTTGACCCCACAGGCTATCTCAAGGCCCTCCTTTCTTCAGATCAATGAGCTTATAATGGAAACTTTTGAACCCGTGTATTGCAAAACGCCTTTTTTTGGGAGGGGTATATGCTATGTCAGAGGATTTCTCAGATAAAACGAAGGCCAACAATGGGGATAGCTTCGCAGAACTCCTTGAATCCTATACTTCCGGTATGCGCGAGGATGTCCGGGTTGGAGACAGAATTCGGGGTGAGATCCTGTCCATCGGAAATGAGTCTGTCTTTGTCGATACGGGAACCAAGATCGACGGCGTGATCGACAAAGAGGAGCTTCTGAATGAGAAGGGCGAATTGCCCTACAAGGAGGGCGACGTGCTCGAGCTATACGTTGTCTCCTTTCAGAGCAATGAGATCAGGCTTTCGAAGGCGCTTTCAGGCTCTGGGGGTCTGAAAGCTCTGGATGATGCCTATCATCAGGGTATTCCCGTGGAGGGCAAGGTGAAGGGTCAAATCAAAGGGGGTTTTCACGTGGAGACCATGGGAAAGAGGGCCTTTTGCCCTCTAAGTCAAATAGATATGATCAAGTTGGAAGACTTGGGGCAATACGTTGGAAAGTCTTACCCCTTCTTGATTACACAGTTCGAGGACAGGGGCAGGAACATCGTTCTCTCACGGGCTGAACTTCTCAAAAGAGAGCAGGAAAAGGCGATTAAAGCATTCCTTCAAGATTTGAGAGTAGATGATGAACGCGAAGGTCGGGTGACACGGCTCATGCCTTACGGCGCTTTTGTGGAGATCTTCCCGGGCGTGGAGGGTATGGTGCATATTTCGGAAATAAGCTGGTCCCGACTGGAAAACCCAGCCGAAGTGTTGCGCGTTGGTGATCCAGTGCGCATAAGGGTAATCGGCATGGAAGAGGGTGAGAATGTGAAGATTTCCCTTTCTATGAAGCAACTGGAAGGCGATCCCTGGGAAAATGTGGAAAGGAAAGTGGGGGAAGGGGAGAAAGTGAAGGGCAAAGTGACGAGGTGTACAAGCTTTGGCGCTTTCGTTGAGCTGTTTCCCGGGGTGGAAGGGTTGGTGCACATCAGTGAAATGAGCTACACAAAGAGGGTGCTAAAGCCTGAAGAGGTGGTGAGCGTGGGTGAGACCGTTCCGGTTGTGGTTAAGGAGATCGATCCCGTACGAAGAAGAATCTCTTTAAGCATTAAGGATGCGGAAGGAGATCCATGGCTGGAGGTTCAGGAAAGATACAAGGCCGGCCAGTCGCTTGAAGGGACTCTCGAACGGAAAGAGAAATTCGGTTACTTTGTTTCTCTGGAACCGGGCGTCACAGGACTTCTTCCCGTGTCGAAAATCAAGAATTTCCATAAACCTTCACTGATTGAAAAATTAAAGGAAGGGGACCGCCTCCCTGTTTTCATTGAAAAAATCAACGCTGGGGAACGCAAAATCACGCTCGGACCGGCTGATTCAGAAGACGAAGAACACTGGCGACGTTTCGTCAAGAGTGAAGAAAAGCCCTCAGGTATTCTGGGAGAGAAGCTCAAGGAGGCTCTCAAGAAAAAAGAATAACCTTCCAATATTCTTGACAAAAAAATAATCCCACGTTATGTTGGTTTTAGCATTATGGGCCTTGGACCCGGGAAAAGATGGGTATCCGGCAGAGGGTTCTATTTTTGAGAGTCATGTCATGATTAAACTCTATCTCATGGATGGGAAAGATGAGATTCAGTCCTTTGATCTTCTGAAGGATACGCTGACCATCGGGAGGTCTTCGAGCAACGATATCTGCGTAAAAGACGAGTATGTTTCTCGGAAGCATCTCAGAATAATCAAACGAGGGGGGAGCTACTTCATTCTCGACTTGGGAAGTACGAACGGTACTTTTGTGGAGGGGGAACAAATTCCCAAAGGCGTTGAGATCGAAGTGAAGGAAGGCGTGCCCATCATTGTGGGGGTGAGCCTCGTTTGCCTCGGCAAGGCGTGCCTCGAAAATGTGATGCCCCTGGTGGATTCCCTCTATGATTCTGATGCACTGAGTAAAATCGGCGGCATGTCCATCGCAGACAGGCCCCTGACGGCTCAGAAGAATTTGGAACTCATTTACAGCGTATCCGGGCTTCTCAGGAGGCCCCTAAGTCTCAAGGAGATTTTGGAGAACATCTTGAACCAGGTCTTCGGGCTTCTTCCAAGAGTGGATCGGGGTTTTATCCTTCTCGCTGACAGCGAAACAAAAAGAATAACCCACGCCTTGCACCGATCCAAGAGGGTTGCACACGAGGCGTCGGCGAGTTACAGCCGTTCCATTGTGAAGCGCGTATTGCGGGAGGGCAAAGCCATCTCCGTCCTGGATACTTTCAGTGAAGACGAGGTCGATCTTTCTGAGAGCATCAAGATGATGAGAATAAAATCCGTGTTATGCGTTCCTATGGTGAGCAATGCAAAGATCAGAGGCGTCATGTATTTTGACTCCATAAGGGAGCCCCACGGTTTTCGAAGAGAGGATCTCTCTTTGCTGAGTGCCTTGAGTAGCCCGGCAGCGATTGCCATTGAGAACGCGCTGCTCACTACAGGCGGACAGGTCATCGGCATGAACTGAAGCCATTCTCATTTGGAAAAGAGTGCTCCGCCTTTCCTACCCAGTTGCTTTTTGCCCATTCACCACAGACGATCCGGGCCATTTTGCTTTAATTTCTTATGGTCTTTTTCGGTGCCCGTTTTCCGCATCACGGCGGATTTAAAGGTTGAATATTTTCGCAAAAGGTGTAAATAGAAAATTTCCATCAAGTGCCGCTTGTTTACAAGGAGCGTTTTATGTTGCGCATACTCTCCGGTATCCAACCCTCTGGTGATCTCCACATCGGCAACTATTTCGGGATGATGAAGCCCATGATTGAATACCAGGAGGTCTCAGAGCTTTATTGTTTCATCGTGAATTTCCATGCCATGACCTCCGTCAGCGATAAAGAGCGCCTTGCCTGGGGAACCACACAGGTCGCTTTGGATTTTCTTTCTTTGGGTTTGGATCCGGACAAGGCCCTTTTCTATGTGCAATCAGACGTGCCGGAAGTGACGGAGCTGACCTGGATTCTGAACAACGTTACCCCGGTGGGACTTCTCCTTAGAAGCCATTCCTACAAAGATAAGATTGACCAAGGCCTCGCCCCGAACCACGGTCTTCTTTCCTATCCGGTGCTCATGGCCGCAGACATCCTTCTGTACCAGGCTCACCGGGTTCCAGTCGGGAAAGACCAGCAGCAGCACTTGGAGATTACCCGGGATATTGCCATGAAGTTTAACCACACCTATGGCGAAACCTTTGTCATTCCAGAGGCGGAGATCAATCCCAATATCCCGACCGTTGTGGGGACCGACGGCCGTAAGATGAGCAAGTCTTACAACAACACGATCGAGATATTCTGTGACGAGAAACTCCTGCGGGAAAAGATTGCAGGAATTGTCACCGATTCCACTCCTGTGGCTGATCCGAAAGATCCTGACAAGTGTAATCTCTTCATTACCATCTCTCTGTTCCTGAATGATGAAGAGAAGACTGACCTGGCTGACCGGTATCGTCGGGGAGGGCTCAAATACAGTGACGTGAAAGCAGAACTCTTTGAGCGGATGCTGGCGTATTTCCGGCCTGCCCGGGAAAAGCGGGAAGAGCTTGCCCGTGATCTCGATACGATTCGAGATATTCTGAAGGCCGGGGCAGCAAAAGCCCGCGCAAAAGCCTTGCCCACATTGGAAAAGGTGCGGGAACGGGTCGGTTTGATTTATTAGCGCTGTCATTTGGGGACGGACTGTGAATTTCAATACATGGGCCGAGGCCTTCGAAAAATCAGCGCAGGGATGGGCCCAAACGATACGAGCCCCCAAAAGCCTTGGCCTACTGTTTTGAAACAGGCAAATGCCCCTGCGGACAGCTGCATGTTTGAGATTGCAACTCTCAGAATAGCCCACACCCTTCCATCCAACCGGCAGAAAACGCCACCCCCCGCCCCTTGTGACTGCGACTCCATTCTTCACCAAGATGGCTGGAAAGGCTCGCCCGGGGGAAGGAGCATGCCTGTCCGCAATAAACGAGCCGTCTTTCAGCGCCCCATTACAGATGGCTGAGCCACTGGGTTCGGAATTGCTACAGCACAAAAGGGGATACAAACGCCCCGCTGAAAAATTCACGCTTGTTTCAGAGAGGTTACGATGTCCGCAAGCGCCTCAACGTTTCCCACATTACCCGGAAAGACGATGTAGGGAATACCCGGATATCGGCTCTCGGATCCCAATCGCCAAACGGGCACACCGGGCAGAATCTGTCCCAGCACCATAGCCCTTTTTACCCCCAAGCCTTTGGTGGCGATATCGCTCGAGGTAATACCCCCCTTGGTTATCAGGTAACGGGGTCTGGTTGAGGTCGACCTCAGAATGGCAGTGAGACACTCAGATATAGCGTTTCCGATGGAGAGAGCGTGCTGCGCATCCTTACCGGTGAGAACCTTTCGGCTCGTATAGAGGACAACGTCCTTGGCGCTTTTCAGCGCTCTTTCCACGGATTCAACCACACGATCCACCTCTGCTTGGGAACGATGATTGTCCAGCAGAGCTTCAACGCGAACCTCCAGTTGGGCTATCTTGGGCAGGGCGAGAAGGGCATGGAGCTGTCTAGTGGTTCTGGGCACGTGCGAGCCGACGATGATGAGTCCACCGCCGGTTTCGGGCATGTTCAGCTCAGATGGGGAGAGAAGGGGACGCGGTGTAATCCCCGCCCGGACCTGTACAAATGACGCCGCCGAGCGGTACAAGAAGCGCTTGCCATGAGCCTCGGCAACCAGCAGGCCTTTTACAAAAACTTCGAGATCACGATAGCTTACTGCATTAACGATGCATATGTCTCCATTAGCGCATTTTATGAGCTTCTCAGTGATCCGCGTTGGGCCACCCTTTCGGGCATCTTCAATGGAGATGGAGATGATCTGATGATGAGGAATGCGCCCATGGGTCTTTTCCTCCACCCAAGAGCAAAGGTTTGATTGGGTGTAGCCGAAAACAGGATCGCGGGCGAATTCGGAGTCGCCAACTGGAATCAACCACTCTCCTTCCTCGAGGTAGTGAACGTCGCCAACAGTAAAGCGTCCTCCCTCCAGAAAAAAGGGACTGATTATCCAGCCGTCAAAGTGCATTGCCAGCCCGGCGGCCAAGGCTTCTACTTCACCAGGAAAGTGTCCGCGCAAGGTGGAATCACTGCGGCTTACCACGACGAATTGGTAGCCCTCTTCGTGCGCCGCCATAACCAGATTACGGCCAATTTCCCTGCTCATGGTTTGGGCGGCATCAAGGGGAAGACTCCTGGAATTGGTCAAAATAAAGAAGCCTTGAAACCTGTTCGCCAGTTCAGCCTTCAAGGTCTCTGCAGACCACTCTGTTAGAACCGGGATACCGTGGACGGTCTGGGTGCCTGTGGGGTCATCATCAAGGACGACCACTTTCCGGCAACTGGTCCTGATCGCTTCATGGATTTGGGGCCTCAGATCAGCCGGCCATAGATTTGGGAGATTACGGAGCAGGTCGTGCTTGCGAACAGGTTCCGGTTTCAAGACAACCCCACAATATCTGCGCTTTGCCATGACCAGGTCAAGGTCACATCAACCCTTCCGGCCGACCACCTCCTCCACAGCCGCCGCGATATGACTTGCCGAAAGGCCGTATTTGTCGAGGAGGTCTAGGTACGGACCCGACTCCGTGAAGGTGTCCCTGATACCGATGCGCTTCATCGGTATGGGTTGATTTTCCACCAAGACCTCGGCCACCGCGCTACCGAGACCGCCGTAGAACATGTTGTTCTCGGCCGTAACAATGGCGCCTGTTTCCTCGGCAGCCTTGAGGATACTCTCCACATCGAGCGGTTTAAGGGTGTGGCAGTCAATGACCCTCACATGGAGTCCTTTCCTTGTCAAACGCTCCGCAGCGACCAAGGACTGGACGACCAGATCCCTGTTGGCAATGATGGTGGCATCGGCCCCATCCCGCACCGTGACCGCCTTGCCGATCTCGAAAGGATAGTCAAGATCAAAAATGACAGGCACAGGATCGCGCGTGAAGCTGAGGTACACCGGACCCTCCCAATCCGCTGCAGCCCATACCGCCAGTTTGGTGGTCGGGGGGTCAGCCGGTGCGATAACGGTGGAACCTGCGATGGCACGCATGATGGAGAGATCTTCTTGGCCCTGGTGGGTGACACCGTCCGGCCCGGGCGTGATACCGCCATGGCTGGCCGCGATCTTCACGTTCAGTCGGGGATAGTGGATGCTGTTTCGAACCTGGTCAAGGGCGCGCATGCTTGCGAAGACCGCATAGGTCGTTGCGTACGGAATGAGGCCGGTGGTCGCCATGCCCGCGGCAGCCGCCATCATGTTCTGCTCGGCCACCCCGAAATTAAAGGAACGCTCCGGGAACTTCTCCGCAAATTCATTCGTCTTCACGGACTTTGAGACATCCGCATCCAATACGACAACCTTTGAATTCCTTTCTCCAAGCTCAAGGATAGCCTCTGCATAGGAATAACGTGTCGGCTCCTGTTCCGCCTGAGTAAGGGCTTCTTCTGATTTCAGAAGTGGGATGATTTCCGGCCGGATGTGACGATAGGGAGTCGTCTTATGATCATTCACAATAGCACCTCCTGATCTCTTCTAGGGCCTGCTCCGCCTCCTCCTTGCAGGGCGCCCTCCCATGCCATTCCACCACGTTTTCCATGTAGGACACGCCCTTGCCCTTGATAGTGTGGGCGATAATCATCGTTGGCGCACCCTTAAATGATCGAGCCCCTTCCAGCGCCTCCACGATTTCCCCCATGTTGTGTCCGTCTATCTCTACAACATGCCAACCAAAGGCCCGCCACTTATCGCCCAGTGGCTCTATAGGCATCTCGTCGTCCACGCAGTCGTCGTTCTGCAAGTGATTGCGGTCCAGGATGGCGGTGAGGTTGTCAGCCTTCCATTTTGCAGCTGCCATGGCCGCCTCCCAGATGGAGCCCTCCTGAGTCTCCCCATCGCCGATGATGACCCACACGTGGTAGTCCTTGTTTTGGAGCTTACCGCTGAGGGCCATGCCCAGCCCCGCAGACAACCCGTGACCGAGCGACCCGGCGGTCATGTCTAT
>Ga0209427_10000579_pt1 | contig 39544 bp, 52 predicted proteins | sample DeeMarSWOR136_30_FD_187465 | JGI IMG/M metagenome (GOLD analysis project Ga0209427, IMG submission 187465) | Marine sediment microbial communities from White Oak River estuary, North Carolina - WOR-1-36_30 (SPAdes) (version 2) | ecosystem: Environmental > Aquatic > Marine > Intertidal zone >...
ATATGGACACGTCATTGACGAAGAGGACGGGTGAGGGATCCTCGATACACCTATCGAGGAGGGGCCTGATGCTCTCGGCGTTATTATCGACCATGGTGTAGAGCTCCTCAGGCGTCCTAGCCTTGAGCCTCGGGGTCAGGATGACAGCAGGAGCCAGATACCTGACCCGCATAAAGACGTCTGTTAACTCCGACAGGCGCCCGCCTATGCTCCTGCCATCGAAGACCTCTGTCACCGGGGCCATGTCGACGACGGTTATCTCCCGGCTCAGCCCCTTGGCCACGGCCTCCTCAAGGAGCTCCACTGTGAGCTGGGTCTTCCCAGTCCTGACGTTGCCCCTGATCAGCGTCCTCTTGCCGACGAGGCCCTTGAACGAGACCTCATGCGGCAGGCCAGTTCCCCCCATCCTTCTTACACGATCTTCCTGGCAATCTTTATGGCCCTCTCGGCGACCTGGACGGCCGTCTCCCCCACCAAGACTATCATCGGCTCCTTGCCCAGATCGCCGTGGTGGTAGATGACGTCGGGCACCCTGCCGACCCTCTCCACAGCATTCGTCGCGCCCCAGAATGTCGTGCTCCCCTCCATCGCCTTCAGGTCCTCGGGCTCCTCACGCCTGTCGTAATAGGAGACGAGAAGGCCCATCTCCTCGCAGGCCTGGACGGTCTCGTCCGAGTACCTCAGGTTCATGGCGGCCCTCTTCTCGCTCTCGAAGCCCATTACAGCCAGGACCGTCCGGGCGATGTGGCCTGATGCCCCGTACATCGGGCAACCGGACGCCTTGATGCCCTTCGACCTCCTGACCATTCGCCCCTCGACGGCGGCGACGTCCTCGACTCTCGCTGCGTACGGGAGGGCCATGCCGATGTTCATCTGGACCTCAGCCACCAGCGGCCTCATCACACTACAGCCCTCAAGCAGACCCACAGCCTCCCTGACGTTCTCCAGGACCCGGTACCTCTCGGAGTCGTTCCAGAGGTTGGCCATCGGGTTGAGGGGGCCGTGTCCATTGCCTATGCGTAGGCCGTACCTGATGGCGTAATTGACGAAGTGCTTAGCAACTGTGACCGCGTCGAAAATGCTGCTCCCCTTCGCGAGCTCGGCGGCTATGGCCGAGGAGAAGCTGCACCCGGTTCCGTGGGTGTCCTTCGTCTCGTACCTCTTAGCCTCGAGGAGGGTGTGCTCCTCCTCGTGGAGAAGGATGTCTATTGCCATGCCCTCCCTCTGTAGTATGTGACCTCCCTTGACGACCACGGCACTGGGACCCATAGCCAGTATCCTCTCCGCCGCCCTCCTGCCGTCCTCAAGGGTTTCTATCTTGACCCCGGAGATGGCCTCGGACTCCATGGCGTTTGGGGTCACAACCGTTGATAGGGGCAGAAGCCTCTTGATGAGGGTGTCCTTCGCCTCTGGCTGCAGTAAAGCGGCCCCGCCCTTGGCTATCATCACGGGGTCGACGACGACTGGGAAGCCCCATTTCTCGATCTCCTCTGCCACGGCCTCGATGATCTCCGAGACATGGAGCATCCCGGTCTTGGCCGCGTCAACACCGATGTCCCCTGCCACCGCCTCTATCTGAGCCCTTATCACGTCCGTCTCTATATCCTGCACCGCCGTGACGTCAATGGTGTTCTGGGCCGTGATGGCCGTGACTGCTGTCATCCCGTGGACGCCGAGCGCGGCGAAAGTCTTCAGGTCTGCCTGGATTCCGGCGCCACCGCCAGAGTCCGAGCCAGCTATGGAAAGAGCACATGGTATCTTCATCTACCAATCCCCTCTTTATTGGATGGTATCATGGGGGCTACATAGATATTCTTTCCCATTGCTGGCACGGCTGAAGGGGTTGACCCTTCAACTACTTCTTGACCTCGGCCCTGAAGAGTAGAACGCCGGCCTTGGGCCCGGGCTCTACCCTCTCATCACCCGCTTCTGGGTCCTCAGGGCCCGATGTCACCGTTCCGAACGACTCAGTCACCACCATCCCAGCCTCCTCCATGATCGCCCTCGCCTCCTCATAGTTGTAGAGCTTGGAGTTGCTAAATATGAGATTGCCCTTCCTCCCAAGCCTCTCGTAGAATGACCCCCACTTACTTTCACTATTGATGGTGAGCACCACCATCGGCGCGTCCGGCTTCAAGAGCCCTGCAATCATCCAGAGGGCAATAGATGGCTCCTCAAGGAACTCCAAAACCGTTACCAAGTAGACGAAGTCTATGCACATGAGCCTGAACGGGGGCCAGTGGCCAGAGGCAATGATGGATATGAGGCCCCTCTCCCTGGACCTCCCCAGCATCCCCGCTGAAGGATCCAAGCAGACAACGACCCTCTCATCGGTGGAAAGGCGCTCTGCAAAAATCCCGGTCCCGGCCCCCATCTCCATCCCAACACCACGACAGGGGATCAAGAAGTTCACTGCCTCCAGCTCGGATTTGAGAACCTGCATCCCCTTCGGTGTGTCGTACCAGTCATCGTATCGATAGGCAGACCTGTCGAAAGCGTCTATTATGCTAGACAAGGCGGCTCAGCTCAATCAGTGTCTCCACGAGGGCGTCAGGGTCTTGCGCTACTATCGTGGTCGTCGGCTCAATGCCGAAGGCACCGGGGTGATAGTAGGCGTCATGGATCTTCCTCTTCTCCTTGATGTAGTCCGCTACTGCGCATCCCTCGCTACGCGCCGGTGGCAGGACGACGACATCGAGTCCCATCCCCTCCAGGGCTTCAGCCACATGCCTCCTACCCTTAATGTTCACGGCAGCCCGTAGCCCCGGTTCAAGCTTCACCAGCTCGACTACCACCAATGCTAGATGCTGGGAGCCCCCGAAGACGACCTCGCCGCACACCTTGGGCGCCCCCATACTCTCGATTACCCTACCGCTAAGGCCGGCCACGTCTAGGACTCCTTTCGCAGAGGGCTTGGAGTAGACCATGTTAATACCGACCTGGGGGATCAGGTCCACCATCTCCGTATATGTCTCAAGCCTCGTGAGGGAGTGACTCAAAGTCTCTAGGATACCTTCCCCCTCGCTGTTCGTCCCGATCCCAGGCATATGCACCGCCAGTCTGTGAAGGTATTGGGGTCTACGTAGATAAAACATGAGAGCTTTCATCCCCCTGGCCCTCTTGCTACCTCAAGGCTTATATTTATTGTCTACTCGTAAAATATCGCTCCCAGGTGGATTTTGGTCCATCTAAAGGGCTTGGACGGGCTAGGGCTTATATATACAGGCCGTTTATTGAGAAATGAACGGGAAATGGCTCCCCTCTCCACAGACGTCATTGTAGGTTTTGCCGCTTTAGCCGTCGCAGCGGTGGCGATCTACCTCTTCGTGAGAGCTACCAGCGGAACATCCTCGGAAAAGCAGGACGACTCCGTGGCCATCACGGTGGACGATGGGCCTCTCTCCCACCCCCTCACCATCACCTCAACGGATAGAGGGGGGTACAAGATACCCAAGGCCGAGAGACATCTACGCTCGTCGGAAGTCGAGAGGGCGAGGAGCAAGATCAGAACTCTCGCACTCCAGAGGGAGCTCCTCAGCATGGTGCTCAAACGCCTCTTCGAGGCGGAGGACGAGGGGGAGATCACGAGAGAGGAGCGACTCAGCCTCTCCAAGGGCTACGAGGTTGACCTGAAGAGGCTGCAGGACGACCTCAAGCAGTCGGAGCTCATCGTCACACTCCACGAGCTCGAGACCATCAGGGATGACATCCTGAAGAAGTTCGAGGCGACCCTAAACACCACACAGAGCCGCATCGATAACGTCCTGAAGGAGCTGAAGATCCAGGAAAAGCCCCAAAGGGCGCCTAGGAGGATGCCCTCCGAGAAGGAGGAGGAGACCGAGGAAGAGGAGGGAGAGACCGAGGAAGAAGAGGCTCCGCGCAGGAAGCCCAGATCAGACGTTGAGGAAAAGCTCGAGCAGCTCAGGATGGAGGTCCTGAAGGAGCTGGAGGAGCTGGAGAGGCTGGAGCTGGAGGTCTGAGGACGCCCTTTTGAGCTGGGTAAACGAGGCAAAGAGGAGGGCCGCAGAGTCGACGGCGGCCCAAGTCTAGAGCGGAACCGTTATAGGTCTAGGAAGCAGGAGTACGGCAAGAGAGTTCATAAGCATCATTGGCTACCGGCTCGCGTCCAATGAGCTCAGCGACATTAAAGGTGTCCCGACAAGCCACCAGGCCAGACTCGATGCCCTGAATGCAGGCATCCCACTGAGTGATCTTGATACACACCCCAAGCTGGCTTGCTCTGTGGATGGAGTCGACCAGATAGACGAAGGGCTCAGGGCGATAAAGGGCGGCAGGGGAGGCTTCTCCGTGAGAAGGTTGTAGCCGCCTCGTCGAGAGAGTGCATCCTCATCGCGGACGAGAGAACGCTAACCTCCCGTCTAGGGGAGGGGTGCCCGCTCCCGGTTGAGGTCCTGCCGTTCTCCCTCGGCCCCGTCAAACGGAAGATAGAGAGCTTGGGGAGCACGGTGGTCGTGCGTATGGCTGAGGCCAAGCTTGGGCCCGTCATCACCGACAACGGTAACTTTGTCGTCGACGCCGACTTCGGCTTTATCGAAGACCCCGAGGGCCTCGATGCCGCCCTTAGGACTATACCAGGCGTGCTTGAGACAGGGTTGTTCATAGGCTACACCGATACGGCATACATCGGGACAGCCGAAGGCGTGAAGAGATTGGAAAAATAACATCTTTCGAACATATTTTCAGTTTGTACGGTTTCTTTTACTACGTGCTTTCCATTCTAATAACGCTCAATGCTTTAATTATTTGACGTGTGTATTGATCGCAATGGATCCGTATAGGATGAAGCTGTCGCGCCTTCTCCTCCTCGGTGCGCTCTCCCTTGCGGCTTCATTTTGGGTCCATATCGAGAACCTGACGAAGATAGCCCAGAGGAGGAGCATGATCAAGAAGGCCAGGACCTATGCCGCCTCGGTGGGCAAGCCCGTGCTCAACTACGGATGCGAGAACACAGGCTTCGGGGATGTCAACGTCGACATAGTGAACAGGGATGTTCCCAACTTCAGGCTCATCAAACCCTCCCCCAGCCCTATTCCCTTCCCTCCTAAGTGCTTCGGAGCCGTCGTCTGCTCCCATGTGATGGAGCACGTACCCGATCCCGTAGCCCTCCAGAGGGATCTGGAGAGGGTCGCTGACAGGGTCTTCACAGTCGTCCCAAACCCCATATTCCTTTGGACCTGGTTTTGGCCCGATCACAGATGGGTCTTCATCAGAGGCAGGGCGTTCAGGTTAAAAAGAGGATGAAACCGGATCCCCCCCACAGTGAGTGCTGATTATCCTTACGGAAATTTTTTAAGGGCTTTTAAAAATGATAACTCCTCCAAATACGATGTGAGCCCTATGGTCAAGCGCGTGATGATAGCCCTAGGCGGTAACGCCATCAAGCAGCCCCACGAGAAGGGGACCGTCGAGGAGCAGATGAAAAACGTCTTCATAGCTAGCAAGCAGATAGCCGAGATTGCGAAGCAGGGCTACAAGGTGGTGATTACCCACGGTAATGGGCCTCAGGTGGGGAACCTCGCAATCCAGCAGGAGCAAACGCAGGAACTCGTACCCGCCCAGCCCCTCTTCGTCCTAGGTTCCATGACCCAGGGGCAGATAGGATACATGATGCAGCAGAGCCTCAAGAACATTCTAGGGGAGGACTGGGAGGTGGTCACCGTCGTAACACAGGTGATAGTCTCGAAGGAAGACCCCGACTTCGAGGACCCTCACAAGCCCGTGGGTCCCTTCTACAGGGAGGGGGAGGCAAAGAGGCTGGGGGCTGAGAAAGGCTGGACGATGAAGAGGGTCCGCCCCAACGGGGAGCGCCAGTGGAGGAGGGTGGTCCCCTCCCCGATACCCTTGGGCATCGTCGAGGGAAGATCCATATGTAAGATGGTGGACGCCGGGATGATAGTTATAGCCTCCGGTGGTGGCGGTATCCCCGTTGTAGTCAACAGTGATGGGAAGCTCGAGGGTGTCGACGCGGTCATCGACAAGGATAGGGCGGGCGAGGTCCTGGCAGAGGAGGTGGGTGGTGACATCTTCCTGATACTGACTGACGTCAACTACGCCATGCTCGACTACGGCAAGCCGAATCAGAGGCCAGTGGAGAGGATGACAGTGGAGGAGGCGAAAAGGTACTCGAAGGAGGGCCACTTCCTCCCGGGGAGCATGGGGCCGAAGGTTCTCGCTTCAATTAAGTTCGTGGAGCAGGGCGGGGAGAGGGCGATAATAACCTCCCTAGCGAAAGCCGTCGACGCGCTGAATGGTAAGGCTGGGACGACTATCAGCCAGAAATAGCTCATTGCTTAAATATCTCTACCCAAATTTATATTGCGACATGATCGAACTATCCAACCTCCTGACACCCATCGCTGGTGAGGTTGGCATAGGCGGAATAGGTGGCTTCTTCGCCGGCTGGGCCTTGAAGAAGGCAGCGAAGTTACTTGCGGTCATCATAGGACTCGCCTTTCTAGGTCTCCAGTACCTATCATACAAGAGCATAATCATCATAGACTACACGGCACTGCAGGCATGGGCGAACGAGATAGCAGGACAAGCCAGTGGGGCTCAGACCCTGCTGACAGACTTCATCGTCCACGCTCCCTTCGGGGCCGCCTTCGTCGGCGGATTCTACCTGGGACTCCAGAAGGGTTGAGGGGCTCAAGTAAAAGGCAGTAAAGCCTTTCGTAGAAGAGGGGCAGCTCCTCGAGCACGCTGAGAGAGAAAGTCTCCTTAACCTCGTTTCTATCGAAGCTAGTCAGTGATGAGACGACGAGGAGTATTCCTCCACCAGGGTTGAGGTGGTCTCCAGCCTGGTTGAGAAACCTGTCGACCGTCTCGCCTCCTCTCACACCGCCCACCCATGAGACCTCATCGGCCGAGCCCTCAGATGGGAGGTACGGGGGGTTGAAGATGATCCAGTCGAAGCGCTCACCTTCCATGCCCTCGAACAGATCACCCCCCCTGAACTCTATCCGGCTGGATATTCCAGCCTCCCTCGCCCTACTCTCAGCCTTCTCGATGGCCTCCGAGTCGACATCGACGGCGACAACTCCTACAACTTCGGCGTATGACGCTGCTGCGACGGCTAGTACGCCACTGCCGGTCCCCATGTCCAGGACGTTACCACGGATCCTCGACTCCATGTTGCGGAGGAGGAGCATGGAGTCCTCATCTGGCCTGTAGACCGTCGACATCCCGCCTGATCCTTGGCTCTGAGAAGTAAAAGTGTGACCCTCCTGCCCACCCTGTTTTTAAGAGATCTGACTGACTCATGAAGGGATGATCGTCACAGTTCTCGGCTCCGGAGCGAACGGAGGGGTCCCCCAGTGGGACTGCTGCTGCCCCAACTGCACGAGGGCAAGGCTGGATCCAGGGCTCGCTAGGACCCGCTCGTCGGTAGCCGTCTCCCTCGACGGTGGACGGCACGTCCTCTTGGATGCCACCCCGGACCTTAAGTTCCAGCTCGAGAGAGTCGGGCTGGTTCCAAGGCAGGGTGAGGCAGTAAATGGGAGGGAGAGCCGCATCGACTCCGTGCTCGTCACCCACGGGCACGGTGACCACACGGTCGGCATCGCCGAGTTCTCAACGGGAAAGAGCTTCGAGATACCCGTCTACGGCCCCGCTGACCTCATCGAGTTCCTCTTCGGGGACTCGAGAGAGGGTAGTTACTTCGGCGACCTGGGCAGGCTGGCGAGGAACTACGTCGTCCCCCACTCGCTGGAGGAGGGGGAGGAGCTGGAGCTCCTGGGCGGCCTTAGGGTGGTCGGTTTCGAGGTGGACCACACTGACAGGCTGCCAGACGGCTCCTGCTTCCCGAGCAAAACCTACGGATACGAATTGGAGGCAGATGGGATGAGGTTCATCTACACGCCGGACATTGAGACCATCTCTGACGAGCTTACAGTTCGCCTAGAGGGTGCGGACCTGTACATCCTTGACGCCACCTTCTATTGGGACGACGAGCTCGACAGGATCAGCGGGCTCCCCAAGACCTCCTATGAGCTAGGCCATGTCCCAGTGGAGGATAGTATTGATATTCTGAGCGACATCGGCGTGGGAAGGGTTGTGTACACCCACCTTAACCACACAAATCTCCTCCTCGACCCCGACCAGCCCATGGCAGCGAGGTTGCGGGACGCAGGCTTCGAAGTTGCATACGACGGCATGGTGATCGAGCTCTGAGCTCTAGCCGACGGAATAGATGGGGCCCAATGCCTTAAAATTAAAAATTAAATAGAGAAAAGGATTTGAGATAAATAGTTTCAGTAGAACCTCTGGATTTCTATGACGTAGCCTTCCGGGTCTTCGAGCAGGAACATTCTGAGGCCCAGCTCCTCGTTGTCATGGGGCTCCGAGAGGATCCTGGCCCCATGCCTCCCCAGATGGTCGTACCAGGCGTCGACATCGGGCACGACCACCGTGAGCATTACCGGCTTCGTATGGCTCGCCTTGTGGTAGCCCCTCTCACCGTCCACAACGCCGACGTGGGCGCCACCCGTCACCCTGAAGATCTTCGCCCAGCCCTGATCCGTGACGAGCTCGAAGCCCATCACCTCCGAGTAGAACCTCCCGGCCTCGTCGAGGTCTTCGTAGTAGAAGAAGGTGATCAGCCCGTCAACGCCTATTTCAGCCATGAAATCACGGGTACAACAACAAGCCCATCCGACTAAAAGGATTACCATCGGAGGATCAGCTGTAGCATCACATGCCCTGAATAGTAAGGTGGGCGAGGGAGAGGCGAGGGGTTTTCTTCATTTCAGAGGCCTAGCAGCCTCTCGGGGTTGGTCTTCACGAGCCTCGTGATGTCCTCTGTGGGTGTACCGAGATCGAGCAGGCAGGCTATGAACTCCCTCAGCCCCTCGACGGGCTCCGGGAGGGTGTAGACCCCGAAGTCCGTGGCTATGATGCAGCAGTCAGCTCCGAGCTCCTGGATCTGCTCCGCTACGAGCTTCACACCTCCGCTCGGCCCCTCGCTCATGCCCTCGTCGATGGACGCGTACTCCCGCTCGACGTAGTAGTGGGTCTTGGGGATGGAGGTGGTGTGGGTGTACGCGGCCAGCGTGTACTCGATGTAAGCGCCCTGCTCCGTCATTCTTCGAAGCTGGCCGATCTCCGCCATCTTGGCGACGGCCCCGGAGACGACGACCCTTCCTATACCGTACTCTCCCGCCAACTCCACCAGGCGCATCGCCTCCTCGACCGAGGTGTGGCCGGTTACCATGTAGACGTGGGGGTTGGCGGCGATGAGGCGCAGTATTTCGTCGAGCTTGGGGCCTGGCTCATCGTCGACTGGTACCCTGATGCAGTTCTCCAGCTCCTCGTTGAAATTTGGGTAGAGCTCGCTCAGTGGCTTAAACTCGCCGTCGACAAGCCGCCCCTCCCTGGAGGCCTGGTAGTACGTCGAATGGGCGCCGAAGCTGATGTACTTGGCGCCATCGCCGTATTGGAGCGCCGTCTTGACGGCCCTGGGATTCATGCCACCGTAGACGGTGTTCAGGATGAGGCCGCCGTAGGTCTTGAAGTCGGGTACAATGCGGTTCACGAGCCAGGCCGTCCCGTTGCTCATCTCGAAGACGTCCATGTAGACAATGGCCCTCATCCCGGCGTCCCTCGCCTGGATCGCCGCCTGGAAGGGGTCTACCCTCCTAGGGCTGCTGAAGATGTGGGGGCCGGCGTGGACGTGGATGTCTATAGCGCCCTTGAGGAGCCTCTGGGAGAGGTCCAGGGAACGGCCCTCAGGGAGCATACCATACACCTCTAGCCGTGCCTTTCGGTCACATACCAGAAGAGTAGCTCCACGAGTCTCTCCATGTCGTCCAAGTGGACCATCTCGATGGGCATGTGGCTGTACCTGCAGGGGGTGCACAGCAGGTTGGGCTTGGCTCCTCCAGCTATCATCGTCACCGAGTCTGAGCCGTAGTGCTCGAATATGGCGTGCTGGTACGGTATCTCATGCCTTTCGGCGGTTGCCCTCAGCTCCCTTATCACCTCGACGTTGTAGACGATGCTCGCATCCCTGTAGGCTATGACTGGGCCCTCTCCAAGCTTCACGGGCATCCTCCCCTTGGGCAAGGACGGGTAGTCCCCCGCTATTCCTATGTCCAGGGCGAGGGATATATCGAACCCGTGCCTCGCCAGGGACTGAGCGCCCCTCAGGCCGATCTCCTCTTGGACCGTCGAGGCAAGGTAGAGGTCGCAGGCGGGCTCCGCGTTTTTGAGCCTTTCGGCGAGTCCCAGCATCACCGGGTAGGTGAAGCGGTCGTCCATCGCCTTCCCGAACACCTTCTTCCCTAGCCTCTCAGTCGTGGGGTTCCAGATTATGGGGCAGCCAACGTGGACGCCCATCTCATCAACCTCTTCCCTGCTCGAGGCGCCTACGTCCACGTAGACGTTCCAAGGCTCCAAGGGCATCTCCCTCTCCTTCGCGTTAAGCACGTGACCGGCGGTGGAGACGAAGGCCCCCCTAACGTCTCCGCTGTCGCCCAGGACCAATGCCTTCTGCCCCACGAGGCAGTAAGGGTAACCTATCTTCGTAGCGCGGCCCCTGCTGATGTGGAGGAAGCCGTCGTCGGTGACGCTGAGCACGTAGTAGCCTATCTCGTCGGCGTGACCGAAGACGACAACCTTCCTGCCATCACCTGAAAGGTGGGCGACAACATTCCCGACGTTCGTAATCTGCATCTCGTCGGTATAGGGCCTCAGGTCGGCCATGAACTTTTCCTGAACCCGCTGCTCGTGGCCCATAGGTCCCGGGAGCTCAGTGTACTTCTTGAGAAGACCGTACATATCCATTCAGATACCTCACATCCAAGAATAATCACTAGCCTTAAAGGAGTTATCGGGGGTCACCCATTCCTTTATAGGGTGTAGCAAGACCTAGAATGGTCGGAATGGTGATCGACGTTAACATCAGGAGGCTCCTCGCCTCCACGGAGGTGGACCTCCACCCTGAGCCGATGATGATCGTGAGCATCGACAGTCGGGAGGAGGAGAAGGCGAGGAACCTTCTTGGTGAGCTCAAGGCATTCTCATCCGTGACCTTCGACCACTCAGAGGTTTCCCTCGTCGTAAAGGTCGAGGAGTGGGAGGAGATAGAGCATAGTTTCAATGGATTCCTTGCGGAGGGCCCCTATAGGCTCATCACCTTCGACATCGTCTTAGACCTCTCGATAGTAGGTTTCCTCGCCGTAGTCTCAGCGAGGCTCGCAGAGGCGGGTATAAGCATCTACGCCCTCTCTACCTTCCTGCGTGACCACATCCTCGTAAAGGAGGAGGACGCCGAGGGGGCGGAGAAGGTCCTGCTACAGCTTATCGAGGAGAGCCGTGGAGACTAAAGACCGAATCCCAGCTCTTCACATGAGAAACAGCGGTAGGGAGATCAGCGCTAAGTAGACTATATACGCAGATATCGCCACTTTGAAGGCCTTCATTGTCTTGACGCCGTAGTTAATTGAGACAGCGTGTGTGGTAAGCAGGAGGGTCAGTAACCCGAAGAAGTTGAAGATATTCAGAAGGTTTTTAAGGAGCCCCAGGGGGACATTGCCGAGGGGGGTCAGAGCCATTATTGCTTCGACCTCGGCGACCGAGATAAAGTAGGAGTCCGCGACGCGGAGGAGCTGCTGGGCGATGAGCGGGATGGAGGCGAACTCGGTCATTGCAAGCATCCTCTTCGAGCTACCGCCTCCCACCATTATCTTGGCCATGACCACGAGGAGCACGCTGGGGATGAGCCACCTGATGATGGCACCGATAGCGCCCCCCAAGGCGAAGAAGGGAAGCATACTCGACCCAAGCTGTTCCATGTCGAATCCCTGGGCTACTAGATTGAACTCCATCTTCGAAGCGTAGTTCATGCTGGACCAAGCTGAGAAGACGGCGAGGAAAAGGATGAGAACGAGCCCCTTGGACAGGTCTCCCTCCTCTATGTGGCTGAAGCCCTCCCTCGGTGACTTGACGACCTTCGATATCTTCCCGATGAAACCTATCTTTACTTCACTCATTTCTAAGCGCATCCACTGGATTCAAGTTTGAAGCCCTCCAAGCCGGGTACATGCCCGATACCGTGCCCGTTAACACGGCGAAGGCGACGACGCCGACTCCCAGACTCATGGAGGGTGCGGGCTGGAGGTTTATGAAGTCCCCCACCACCTGGCTCAGCGCCATCCCGAAGAGCGAGCCGAGGATGCCTCCGACGAACCCGGTCGTCATCGCCTCGAAGATGAAGATGAGGAGGACATCTAGGCTCTTTGCACCTACGGCCTTGAGAACCCCGATCTCGCGTGTCCTCTCCATCACCGAGATCGTCATGGTGTTAATTATGCCGACGCCAGCCACCACGAGGGATATCGCGGCTATCCCGCCAAGGACGGCCTCTATCGTCCCCATGACCTGCCCCACCTGCTCCCGGGCTGACTCATAGGAGATCACCATGATGTCATCGCCGATCTTCTCCTCGATACGCTCAACCACGTCCTCCACGACCTCTAGGCTCTCGGCCTGGGCCATGATGAAATCGAACTCACCCCCCACCTCGAAGAGCTGCTGGGCGGTCCTCAACGGGATGCCGATGGAGTCGTCGAGGTTCGCCCCGATACTGCCGCCCGTCTCCTGGTAGACGCCGACCACCCTCAGTGTCAGCGTCTTTGTAGTGTCCGCGACACTGACCTCGATCTTAATTCTGTCCCCCACAGTGAGGATGGGCTCTTCCTCGTCCGGGGGATGGGCGACGTTGGCGCCGATGACGACGGCGTTGGTGTCGGTCCTGAGTAATTCCCTTCCATCCTCGACCTTGTACTGTTTGTTGAGATCGAAGTAGTCGTTGGTGACGCCGAAGACCTCGCAGACGAATATCCTCCCCCTCACCGTGAACCTACACATCTTGTTTGCGATTATCGGCGTGGCCTTGCTAACCTGGTAGACCTTCGACACTATCTCCAGGTCCCTCCAGTTGAGGGTTCCTCCAACGATGCCCCGACCCTCCTGTATCTGTCCGGGTATCACCATGATGTTCTGGGGTCCGAAAATGTCAAGCTGCCTAGCCACGTCGTTGCTGAGGCCCTGGGTCATCGAGACGAGGCCCGTGACCGCGGCGCAGCCTATAAGGATGCCTATCAGGTTTAGGGCGAACCTGAACTTCCTCTCCCTAAGGCTCTCCAATGAGATGAAAGTTATATCCCAGAACTTCAAACACTCCACCTAAGGTCCAAGGCCGAATAATCGTCGGAGCCAGGCCCAGAATCCGCCATTGGAGCCCCCAGAGGTTCCCGGCTCTATCGATGTCTCTATGACTGTCACCGGCGCCTCCAGAACATCCTCGTTCTCCTGGTTAAGGTCATCAGTGTATGTCAACTTCAGCCTCAGTGAGTGGTCCCCCTGCTCGGCGTCATCGGCTACCCCGAAGTTGAGGTCGAAAGGTATCGGGCTGTCAGGGTCCACGGCACCTATGTACTCTTCGCTCCCGGAGACCCTCCTGAAGACCGAGTCTTCGACCACCTCGATGTCTAGGAATTGGACGCTCTCAGTGCCTATGAGGAGAAGGTCGGCCTCAAGCTTCTCCTGGTCACCTGCCCCCACCGTCACGGGGTCGTCATTAATCAGGCTGAACTCGACTATCCCCCTGACGCTTATCGTCACCGACTCGACTAGATTCCTAGGCACGCCGTCAACGTCAAGATAGCTCAGGGTCAGGGTAGCGGGGTACTGGCCGGCGAGCAGCCCACCGTTCACAATCAACCTATAGACAACCTCTGCGGTGGCCTCTGCCTCCATGTCGCCGACGTCGATAAGGCTCGGGCTCATGAGGGAGATACCGGAGCCCGGGGTGAGAGCGAGGGAGGTCTTCACCTCGTAGGCTGTCGCCCTAGAGCAGGCCAAGGCGAGCTTTAAGTTGAAGACATCGCCTGGCATGACAGTCTCGGGATTCGTGGAGTATCCCTGTAGGACGACTGAGGTCTGCTCTGCGACCTTCACCGTGTCGACGTTGACGCCGAGGGTGAAGGCCTCGTAGTACTCCTTGCCGTCCATGTCCTCGTAGGTGACCGCAGCAGAAAGGGTGTAGACGCCCAGTGGTGCGTTCCTGGAGATGAATATAGATGGGTTGAAGGTCGTCACGTTCTTCGAGCCCAGGCTTTCATCGGTGTACCGCCCCCCCTCAAGCAGGACTATGTAGGGAGAAGATGAAGAGACCCTGACATCCAGGCCGTAGAGCGGCTCCTCGCCAATGTTTTCCACCGAGACATCAACTACCTCCTCGGCACCAGCCCTCAGCTTGGGCGCAGATATCGAGACGTCGAGGTCGATGCGGGGCTTTGTCACGTTGTGGACCACGACGCCCACTTGGACAACGCTGGAGGCCTGCTGGAGAGAACCAAGCTTGTAGACTTTGATGTAGTTCACCTGGAAGGTCAAGGTGTATGTCCCTAGGGGAGTGCTCCTGTCGACATAGAGGACAGGGTAAAGCCTCTTCACCTGGCCATCGCTTATCTTGTTGACGACGCTGTGGGCTCCCTCTAGTATGCTGATGCCCGGCGTCGTAGCTGATACGGACAGGAAGGTCTGAACCTCATAGACGTTAAAGTCACCAGTATTCTTGAGGGCTATCTCTATCTTGTTCTCCTGGCCAGCTGTGAGGTAGTTGTCACTTACAGTGACACTCAGCAGAGGTGTGAACTCCTCCGCCGAGGCGACCGGTGTGAAGACGATAGTCGCGCACGCGACTATAATGATCATTAAGAATATTCTTCCTCTATTCATTTTACTCACCATACCTTCTTCTCTCCTAATATCATTCCGTCTTGGAGCTGGACGAGCCTATCCGTCGACTGGGCGACGACGGGATCGTGGGTGATGAGGACAAAGGTCTTCCCCTGCTCCTGGTTGAGGGTCCTCAGGAGGTGCATGATATCTTGTCCCGTCTTGGAGTCCAAGTTCCCCGTTACCTCGTCGCAGAGCAGCACGGAGGCGTCATTGACAAGCGCCCTCGCTATGGCCACTCGCTGCTGCTCTCCACCGCTCAACTGGCTGGGCTTGTGGTGCATCCTTTCGCTTAGTCCCACGAGATCCAATAACTTCTCGGCCCTCTCCCTGCGCTCGCCCCTGCCCACCCCAGCTATGGTCATGGGGAGCTCGACGTTCCCTCGTGCATCCATACGGTGTATGAGGTTGAAGAACTGGAAGATGAACCCTATCTCCTTGTTCCTGAGATCGGCGAGCTGGTTATCGTTGAGTGTGGAGAGGTCGATGCCCTTGATATAGACCTTCCCAGAGGTGGGCTTGTCGAGGGCCCCGATCATGTGTAGGAGGGTCGACTTGCCACTTCCAGACGGCCCCATTATGGCCATGAAGTCCCTCTCCTCGACGAGGAGGTTTACATCCTTCAGAACCACGAGGGGATCCCCGGCCTGTGGGTACTCCTTCACGAGATTGACGGTCTCGATGATGGGGGTCAGTTCTCTTCACCCTCCGAGATCTCCTTGTGTAGACTCTCTACGACCTCTAGGTGGGTTGTCAGCAACTTCCTCAGGCTCTTTAGGAACTCAAGCCGCCTGTCCCTGTCCAAAGAGTCGTCGAGGATCTTGGGGAGGTATGAGTAGATATTCACGTTCTGATGGGACATCCACCGGATGACGTTAAAGAGCCTCTCCTTCATAGCCGTTGGCATCCACTTCAGAATAGTGCTGAAATATCTGTTGGTAAACTCGTACTCAACTTTGAAGCGATCCCCCATCTGCAAAAATACCTTTCTTCCCTTCTCAGTCAGGTCATAGAACTCCCTTTCGTCCAAGAGGCTTGTCTCCACAAAACCCCCGGCCTCCAACCGCCTAAGGGCCGGGTAGAAGGTGCCTGTCTTGAGCTCCCAGACCCCGTCGAACTCATCCTGAATTGTCTTCATGAGCTCGTAGCCGTACTTTGGGCCTCCATTTAGCTGGAGGAGCATGAGGATCTGCAGGGGGCTCAACACCCTGCCAACGGTGGGACCGAACCTCATCATAGTAGACTTCAACCTAGTAGACTTCTACTTGAGGATATAGGACTCCTAATAAACATTGTTGAGCCACCGAGCCATCGGGATATCCATTGCCGTTGACGAGACGGATACATTTCGTTGTGCCCACCAACCCAAATTATACTCAAAACTTAGGCAAGCCTAAAATATTTAAATCTTTATCCCTTGTCCATGCAAACTAAGAGTCTCCACCAATAATTCGAGTTGTTTATCTACTCCCTCGCCACTCTCCTTTTTGACGCATATGGAATACTGCATGGAGTGCGGAAAAGAGCTACCCGAGGGCGCGAGGTTCTGCCCCCAGTGCGGGGCGCCTGTGGCGATGACCGAGTGGGAGGAGTTCCAGGTCTCGGCCGACGATCTCGTCAAGCGAGTGAAGGAACTAATTAAAGAGGGAAACATACGCAGGGTCGTCGTTAGGAACGAGGCTGGTAAAAACCTACTCGAGATACCAGTTACATTCGGGGTGATCGGGGCCCTCCTAGCACCCCAGTTGGCCGCCCTAGGGGCGATAGCCGCCCTGGCCACGAGGTGCACCATCGTCGTTGAGAGGGCGAAGAAGTCCGGCGACTAGACGTCGAATGCGACCAGTCTGCTCTTCTCACCTTCTTTTATCAATGCCTCCAAGTGGACGTAGTCCTCAATCCCGCTCTCCTTGATCTTCGTCCATAGGAGGTTGTCTACCTGGAAGATGCCGGCAGGATTCGACATCTCGATGTGGATCTTTATTGGCTTCTCATCCCCCTCCTCGATCCGCACCTCCTCGATGGCGATGGCCGAGACCGAGTGTATACCCATGCGCCCGGCCTCATATGGGATCCTGGCGCGGCCCTTTTCCATGTCGAGGGTGTCGGCCACCTTGACTATCCCCGCCTCGACGGTCAGGGGCCTTCTAGGGGCGTGGTGGCTGACTATGGCGTGTACGACCTCCGAGGAGATAATGGTGGCCTCCTCCATTGAGTAAACGGGAGGCAACAACCGCCCCAGGATACGAAGAGCCAGTGGGACGCTGAAGAACTCGTGATCATCCCTGACTATCGCCATGCCCAGGTCGTGCATCATGGATGCGAGGACGACCACGATCTCAGCGTCCTCGACGGACATCCCGTAGTCTTTCTTAATGCTGGGTTCGATCCCCCGTCCTGTGAGGAGCCTGAGCATCTTGAGAGCCCCGTTGGCGACGATCTTCATGTGAACAGGCCCGTGATCGTTGTACCCAAGCCTGTCCACAGCCATCATGTTAGAGCATCTCCACAGGGTCTGTAGCTCGACATCGTCGGCGAAGCCGAGGACCGTCCCAAGCTTGTAGTTCTCCCTCACGGGTATGCTGAGGATGTTAGACAATGCCTACACCGCATTCTCAAGCGCAATACAACCTAAAAACGGTAGCAGTCCCCACGACCGATCTTGGCTTTCACTTTTAATATCACTGGGTCACGTCTTAAGGTGAGGCATATGAGGATAGAGGTCATCGGCGTCGTGGGAATGCCCATCATCGAGGAGGGGGACGACCTTGCCTCCCTGGTCGCCGAGGCTGCTGAGGCCCAGGGCACGCCCCTCATGGACGGTGACATCTTGGTGCTCTCCCACGTCATCGTCTCCCGCGCGGAGGGCAGAACAGTGGATCTGAGATACATCAAGCCGTCCCAGATCGCCGAGGGCTTCGCGGAGTTCACCGGTAAGGACCCGAGGCTTGTTGAGGTGGTCCTCAGCGACTCCAGGGCAGTCAGGCGCATGGCTCCAGGCATCCTGATAACGGAGACGAGACAGGGATTCGTCTGCGCCAACGCAGGGGTAGACAAGTCGAATGTCCCAGGTGAAGACGTGGTAGCCCTCCTACCCGAGGACCCGGACGACTCCGCCAGAAGATTTAGGGAGAGGGCCCGCGAGCTGACTGGGAAGGAGATAGCAGTGATCGTGTGCGACACCCATGGACGGGGGCACAGGGACGGCGAGGTGAACGTCGCAGTCGGGGCCTCCGGCCTCAACGTTATAAGGGACAGGAGAGGAGAGCACGATCTCTTCGGCTACCAACTCAGGGTGAAGCGGACCGCCGTGGCGGATGAGCTCGCCGCCTCCGCTGAGCTCGTGATAGGCCAGGCGGACGAGGGTGTCCCGGCCGCGATCATAAGGGGCTACGAGTACGAGCCGTCAGAGGAGTCATCCGCTAAGGATCTTGTAAGGCCAAGGGAGAAAGACCTCTTCATCTGATGGTAACCAAAAATGTTCATAAGTGACAGTTGGAGCTTGTTAGTAGGTGTGAGGATAGAGTAGATTCTTGAGGTTATCGTGTTGATGGACAGAGGTTATTCTCAAAGGGGAGTATCTTCTCTTGACCTGTTCAGCCTGAGCAGGAGGTACAGGGATGATGAGTTCTGCTTCGGCTCCAGACGAGGGAGCAACTGGTTCGGCATATTCATTGGCTTCGTGATAATCCTGGCGGGAGTCGTCGCCCTCTACGAGGGTCAGTTCTGGTGGGCCTCTTGGGACAAGCTCTGGCCCCTGGTGGTCATGGTTCTAGGGCTCATTATAATTGTTAACACCCTCACTAGGCGATGGTGAACTAGTATCTGAGATCGCAGGGCTCCTCACATTCCCTGCAGACCCTGTTATGGCTCCACCTCGACAACTGTATACGGGTAAGAATCCAGTAGACGCATAGCCCTACCACCACGAAGTCGAAGGTTGGGTTGCCTAGGCCATCGACCGACGCAAGCACGAGAGAGAAGCCTGCTACGAGGAGGGCGTTGAAAAGAACCCTCAAAGGCCTGGGTTCTTTCTCTAGTAAGGGCACATGGAGAAGCCCCATCGATACGAACAGCAGCCCCACGTATCCCACAAGGGAGGGGAGCTGAGACCCCCTGTAAGAATAAAGGGCAGTAACGGCGAGAGCGGCCACAGCTCCGATTAAGAGGCCCGTGCATCCTGCGCAGAACCTCTTCTCACCCAAGGTGAACTCGTGGCCCTGGAACCCACCGCAGGTGGGGTGGTGGCCGTGCACCAGTCGCACGCAGAGAAGCTCAGTATACCTGGAAGGATCCAAGTCCTCGGGCAGGGTGGTCGAGGGGCTACAGATGTGGGGAAATAGGGTTGCCGCAGCCCCAAGGATGCACAGGAGGGAGAACGTTAACCAGACGAGACCAGAGTCTCCCACACCGACGGGGGCCCTCTGCTGGGTCAGGAACCCGGCGACAAGTATGACGCCGCCTAGCGCCACCGCCAGTGAGGCCCATGTGATCCTGTCCTCTCCCCACATGTCAGTCCCCTTAGCTGGCGCAGGAGGTTCTGCTGACAACGCCTCACACCCGCCTATAGCCCTCACTTTCTACGATGTCTGAAATCAATATGGTTGGTGATGCCCTGAAGCGTAATGAAGTTGTATCAAATATTCTGTAGGTCCTCTTGACAAGTTCTAACGCTTAGAAAGGTTACCTATCACTATGAGCAGGCCGAGGGCGATGACAAATAAGGGCCAGATGTTTCCCCAAGACCACCTGAAGACGCCAACCAGCAGACTCGTCAGACCCCAGAAGACTATGAGAAGACCAAAGAGGAGGGCGATCACCGGTGTACCCGCGACGCCGAAGCATATTTCATCCTCGCTACGCCTCAGATACCTGCGGCGTGAGGGTAACGACAGGGTGGCCCCGCAGTTCTTGCACACAGTGGCGTCGTCCTCGTTCTCGGCCCCACATTTTGAGCAGTAGACCAGTCTGAACACCAACTGAATCTTAGTAACAGCCAGGGATATAGAAACATTCCTGTCCGGGATCGATGCGCCTCACCTGACTGACAGGCTTATGTCAACAGTAACTAAGAAATAGCGCCGAACCTTCAGTGTCATGAAGGTTAAGGAGTGTAAAAGAGGCATGATTGAATTTTATGTTTCTCTGCTAGTGATCGTTGTAGTCCTGCTGACACTTGTCTCCTCCTCAGTTTTTATCGTGAGGCAGTGGGAGAACGGGGCAGTGTTACGCTTCGGTCGCATAATAAGTATCGAGGAGACAGGGCTCCACTTCCGGATTCCTTTCATCGACACTGTCCGTACAGTAGATATTAGGACTCAGACCGTCGATATGAAGGGGCAGTCCGCCATCACCAAGGACAACATCTCTGTCGGCATAGACGCCGTCGTTTTCATGAGGGTCGAGAACCCCGAAAAGCTGATAACCCAAATCAGGGACTACCAGATGGCGGTGTCCAAATACGCCCAGACCGCCATCAGGAACATCATAGGCCAGTACAACCTCGACGACCTCTTGGAGAGCCGTGAGGAGATTGCCATCAAGTTGAAGGAGGAGATCGACAGGCTTTCTAAGGACTGGGGCATAGATATCGCCAGAGCAGGCCTCCAGGACATCAGTCTCCCTGAGGACATGAAACGGGCCTTCGCAGTCCAGGCCGAGGCTGAGAGAGAGTCTAGGGCGATACTCATCAAGGCGGAGGCAGAGCTGAAGGCCTCAACAAAACTCGCTGAGGCCGCTCGTAATATGGGAGATCCAAACGCAATGCAGCTCAGGATACTGTCGACGCTGAACGACGTTAGCAAGGATCAGAGCAACACCATAGTCCTCGCCCTACCGTTGGAGACACTGAGGTCTGCAGGAATACAAGGCGTCGCCAGCCTGTCGGCTATAAGGCCTAAGTTCGAGCAAGCCGAATAGCCGAATGAGGAACGGCCAACACACAAACGCACTTCCCTTTTTCTACTTGACCGGCTTACAGGAAGCCCAGCATCTGGGGTATGAGGGCTATGGCGCCCAGAAGGATGCAGAGACTCCAAAACCTAATCCTCCTGGCCAAGCTCAGAAGGGCGTCCATCGAGATAAGGGAGGTCACAAACGATGCGGCAATCGCCAGGAGAACCCCCAGCCCGAGGGGGGGAGCCCCCTCTACAATGCTGAGGCCTAGTGCCGCGGCGAAGACGGCGGGGATGCTCATGAGGAAGGAGACGCGGAAGGCCTCCTCCCCGGAGAACTTCATCATGAGGAGGAGGGACATGGTCAGGCCCGAACGGGAGAGCCCTGGAACCGCCGACAAACCTTGGACGACGCCAAGGATAAAACCGTCTCTTACGTTTAGGGTCCCAGCCCTCCTTGTACCTTGCTCACGAGCACTCCACTGCACCAAGCCTGTAGCGACTAGAGCCACACCGGTAATCGCCAGCAGATACTCGCCTTGGAAGCCGATGTCCCTGGCGAGGAGGAACAGGGGCAACCCCACGACTCCTGTTAAGGCTGTGGCGATAGCAAGAAATCTGACGATTCTATCCGAATCGGGTTCCCGGCGGATCATCCCAGCCACATCACCCCTCAAATAGGCTAGGGCGGCAAACCCCGTTCCAAGGTGGAGGTAGACAGAAAGGCTCAGGGCGGAAGCTGGCTCCACTCCTAGGAATGAGGATAGCGCCAGCACCAGGTTACCTTGGCTCGATATCGGCAGCCACTCCAGCAGCCCCTGGATTAGGCCGGCGATCAGTGCCGTTGATGGGGAATCCACAGACAAGGTCTGCGAATGCGGAGGATAAAACACCTCCGAAAGTAGAAGGGGGGATGCTCGGCCCCGTCCCGATGAAAGGGATTTATTTACCCCATCGATGTTGAGATAGGGAGACATCCTTGAAGGTCCTAGTCCTCTACGGGAGAAGGTCCAGCGCCAACGGAAGGGAGCTTGCCGAGAAGGCGGAGACGCTGGGCCACGAGGTGACCATGGGGAGCATAATGGAGATCTCATCCCAGGTCTCCTCGGAAGGCTCCTGTTTCTGGCTAAAGGAAGACGAGATTACTGACACTGACGTCTGCTTCATCAGGAGCTTTGGACCTGGCTCGTGTGAGCAGCTCACCAGGCGGATAAGCATGGTGGAGCACATGGAGGTTTCCGGGATGAGGGTGATCAACCCGACATACCCTTTCAGGAGGGCCAGGGACAAGTACGCCACCCAGTACACCCTAGCGGCAGCGGGGCTCCCGGTGGCCATGACATTCACGACGGAGAACATGGAGAGCGCCTACAGGCGCGCCATCGAGATGGGCGAGTGTGTCTACAAGCCCATCCTCGGCTCCATGGGGAAGGGCTCCCTTAAGTTCGAGGACCCCGATCTCGCCTACAACGCGTGGAGGACACTCAGCCGCATAGGGCAACCCCTGATAGTGCAGGAATTCATCCACAACCCAGGGAGGGACATCAGGGTCTTTGTCGTAGGGGACCGCATCGTTGGCACTGCCTTCAAGTACGGAGGGAAGGGCAAGTGGAAAACCAATGTCGCCCAGGGGGGTAGGATGGTCGACGAGCCCGTCCCGTCGGAAATTATGGAGATGGGGCTTAAGGCTGTGGAGGTGATGGGCTTGGAGTATGCTGGAGTCGACATCATGGAGTCGAACAGGGGGCCAATCATCCTGGAGGTTAATGGGGCTCCGGGCTGGCAGGCCTTGAAGAGGGTGACTGGAGTCGACATAGCGAATGAGATAGTGGGGCACGCGGTCTCCCTGACGGGTGCATAAGGATGAGCGAGAGCCAGTCTAGGATACCTCTCAAGATGACTATTGAGGGAGTGGGGGAGGTCTACGGGGAGCTTGTTAGGTTCTCGGCGCCCCTCACTGTAGAGACCATCCTGAAGAAGCTGCCCATGGAGGGGAGAGCCCATCCCCAGGACGGCGGCCACTCCTTCATCATCGGCATCAGGAGAGGCGCGGAGAAGGCCGTGAGGTCGGTGAAGGCCGGCACCATCGCGTACTGGCCGATGGGGGACGCCATTGTAGTCTACCACAGCGACACAAGCACGTACAGCCCCGTGAACACCCTCGGCAGGGTGACCGAGAACCTGGAACTGTTCAGGAAGCTGAGGAGCGGCACGAAGATAAGGATAGAGAGGGCCTAGTCCGCCATTAGAGCGTAGACCTTCAGGTTGTGGCTCCGGGAGACGAGGTCGATGACCCTGTCGTCTCTGAGCTCCTCAAGTAGCCTCTTCGCCATGCTCACCTTGATGTTGAAACGGATTGCGACACCCGTGGGGGTTATGGCCTTCATCTTCCTGAGCTGATCCATGAGCTCGTCGCTGTTCACGTCAGGTATGTCTAGGGAGCCGATGGTCTTCTCGACCCTGCTACCCTTGTCCTGCTTCTCTTTGTCCTTCCGACTCTGCTGCCTCTCGATCTGCTTTAGGCTCCTCTTCTGGGGCATTACGCTCACCATAAAGTCCAATCTATGATTGATAAAGATGACGTCGATGGGCCCCCGAATGGTTTATATGTTACCTTATGGTAATTACCAAATAGTAACTTACCAAATGGTAAGGAGGATCTCTGAGATGCTGAAACTGATGCTCGTCGAGGACGGAAAAACCCTCTGGGAGATACCGCTACAGGCAAGGCACTGGGACAATACTAGCCTTAGGCACGAGTTCAAAGAGATGGAGGGCGAGCTCGAGCGCTTCGAGAGGCTCTTCAACACCCTAGCCAACGAGGGTAGGATGAGGATGATGAGAACACTCTTCATGGGTCATGAGAGGTCCATGGGTTTCACCGAGCTTATGAACCAGCTACAGATGAACCCTAAGATCGTCTCTGAGTCCACGAAGCGCCTAAGGCGAACGGGGCTAATAGAGAAGGACGACAACGGAAGGTACAGGCCCACCAGGAGCGGGGAAGCCCAGTTCCTGATGATGAGCGTCGCCATGAGGCGGATGCTCGAGATCCTAGACGAACTGTAGGAGGTTGAAACATGAAGATAGACGATATATTCAGGGAGATGGAGGAGCTGCAGAAAAAGCTCGCGGATGACATGTTCAGAGACTTCGACGATCTGGAGGAGATGGTTAAAAGCGGCAAACTCGAGGGCGATTGGCGCTTCGAGCCTATAGAGAGGCCGGGGATGAAGGGCTTCATCGCTCGGGGCTACTTCTCAACGCCGAGCCCACTTGAGAGGCCGACAGACATACTACCCCCTCTGAGGCCCAAGCTGAGGGAGCCCAGGGAGCCCCTCTACGACATCTCCGTTGGAGAGGACGAGCTCACTCTGTTCATCGAGCTGCCTGGTGTCGAGGAGAAAGACATAAACCTCGAAGTCACTGATGGGAAGCTATCCGTCGAGGCCAAGGACTTCAAGACCGAGATCGACCTATCCGGCTGGGTACTCAAGACCGACGAGATGAAAAAGGAGTACAGGAACGGAGTGATCAAGGTCGTCATCCCAAAGATCGGATTAGACGAGCAGCTCATCTAGGCTTACATCCAGAAAGGCCGTTTCCTTATCAAGTTTTTTATTAGAGCATCTACAGTCTCTCAGCTAATTTTCTTGCATCGGATTTCACCTTATCCAAATCATCTACCGTGGGTTTGCCCCTTATGTCACCCATCCTGCCCTTGGTGCTGGCGTCCTCCCTGCCATGGAACTCACTCAGGATGTACCATTCATCGAGGACCTTGAACCCGATGTGCTCTAGGAACTGCCCGGCGTACAGACCAGCGGGGACCGCCTCTCTCATCCCTGTGTGGGGCCCGGAGTAGGTGCAGAAGATTAGGGCGTTCTTACCAGGGATAACGGGGGCACAGGGCTTGATCCTTCCCTGCTTTCGGTGCTCGTCGAGCTTCTCCCGGAGGAAGTCCACCATCGGTTTCGGGGGGTGCCACTCATGCGAAGGGAATCCCAAACATACCAGATCGTAGTCGAAGTAGTTTATGCCACCTGCCTCCTCTGCCACCATGACGGAGACCTCCATACCCGCGTACTCCAGACCGTCCCTGATAGCTTGGGCAACCTTCTCGGTGTTCCCGGTTCTCGACCAGTAGATTATCGCCGCTCTCTTACACCCCTGAGAAAAACCTACGCTCATTCTTCTACCTTCCTCAAGATGCTCTCCGCCTTCCTCAGAGCCTCCCTCGTGTCCGCATCAAAAAGCGTGAGGAGCTCCGGGTCTATGTTCTTGAGAATGTCGATTTTAATATAATTGACGTTAGGCATCTCAAGTAGAATCTTTCGAATCCGTAGGTCGTCTGAGTCATATAGGTCTTGGGCCTTCCTCAGGGATGGTTCCACCTTATACACCGCTATGAGTGGCTCTATCCAACCGTTTGGCCATTGGAAGACGGCTCCATTATAACCTTCAGCCACCTCGAACAACATCCGTATTATCTTTCCTGAGAGGAAGGGCATATCGCACGCCGTTATGAGGGCATAACCCCCCTGGCAGCTCCTCAGGCCCGTTATCGCGCCCACTAGGGGGGAGCCGCTCTCATAGACATCAGCGATGACCCTAAAGCCATCACCAACGACCGAGGAATAGGCAGCCTTCTGCTCGTCGGTACCTACCACGAGGAGGACCTCGTCGACGAGGTCTCGGAGCCTCCGGATTACGTGCGCCACCATGGGCTCCCCATCTAGCTCCTTGAGGCCCTTGTCCTCATCCATCCGGGTGGATCTCCCACCAGCCAGTATAATGGCGGAGCGCATAGCCAACGCTCAACTGATCTAGTGAAGAATATCTAAACTTAACCATGGCCCGGAGGAGGTTAGCCACTTTCAGTGCTCTCCCCTCTACTGGAATCTACGTTCCCCTTATATTTCAGAGTTCAAAGTTCGCCTCGGGGAGTGTTTATTGGCTGAGGTCCTTGAGCCCGGGATACTGAAGGGGGTAGCTATTACCACCATCAACAAGCTGTTGAAGGCAGGATTCACTACTCTGGAGTCTATAGCCGTCACGCCAGCGAGGGAGGTCTCGGAGGTCGCGGGTATGGGTGGGGACACCGCTCTCAAGGTTTGCCGCCTCGCTAGGATGCACGTCAACCCCGGCTTCATCCCTGCCCTTGAGGTGCTGGAGATGAGGAAGCAGATGATTAAGTGCACCACGGGCTCCAAGGAGCTCGACCGCATCCTCGGCGGCGGAGTCGAGACCGGGGCGATAACAGAGCTCATAGGCGAGTTCGGTTCCGGCAAGACCCAGATATGCTTCACCCTCAGCGTCACCGCCCAGCTCCCGGTACAAGAGGGCGGTCTCGCCGGAAGGGTCTGTGCCATAGACACCGAGGGCACCTTCATGCCCGAGCGCATAATGCAGATAGCCCAGGAGAAGGGCGTCAACCCTGAGAAGGTCCTAGAGGGCATCCTCGTCGCCCGGGCCTACAACAGTGAGCACCAGGCGATCCTCATAAGTAGCCTACCCGAGCTTGTGGATAAGAGCAACGTCAAGCTCGTTATTGTTGACAGCATGATAGGTCATTTCAGGGGCGAGTATATTGGTCGCGCCAACCTCTCCGAGCGCCAGCAGAAGCTGGGTAGCTGCCTAAGCCACCTCTTACGCGTCGCCGAGGCCTTCAACATCGCCGTCGTCATCACCAACCAGGTCCAAGCCACCCCAGACACGATGTACGGTGACCCCAACAAGCCGACCGGCGGCCACGTCATGGCCCACGCCTGCACCCACAGGGTCTACCTGAGGAAGGGGAGGAAGAACACCCGCCTCGCCAGGGTCATAGACTCCCCCAGCCTCCCCGAAGAGAGGATACGGTTCGCCATAACGGAGGCGGGCATCGTCGACTCAGAAGAAGACTAACCAAGCTCGGTATCTACAACCATATCATACGCCTTATCTGGCACCATTCTCCTGAATCGTAACTGGATATTTTGAATGAAAACTGAAGTTCATGGTTGCGATGTCGTAAAGGCACTAAGGGGTTCACAATTGCATTAGAGACTATGTACAGGGATGACGGCATCTATGACATATATTTGGCTACCACTTCTTCTTGCAGCCTTCTCAGGACCTTCGTGTCCACCGGTATCACGGCCATCTTAGTCACTGCAGATGAGAGCTCGGCTTCGGACGCCTCCGCCACCGCCTCGATGGCGAGTTTCAGGGCGTCGTCGAGGCTGAGCCCTTCAACGTATTTATCCTCCAGCAGCTTGTTCGCCTGCTCGGCATTCCTGCCCAGGGCCCTCGCCTTATACCCCCTGAAGGAGCCGCTTGGGTCCGTGGTAAGAAGCTTCGGGCCTACCGTGTCGACGCCTGCGAATATTATGCTGACCCCGAAGGGTCTTATCCCCCCGTGCTGTGTATAGACCTGGATACGGTCACTAAGCGTGCCCACGAGAGCCTCGACATCGGCCGCCTCGTCGTAGAGCAGCCTGTTGCTCTGGCAGTAAACCCTGCCCTGGTCGATGAGGACCCTGGCGTCCGAGCTGAGCCCCGCTATGGCGACTCCCACGTGCTCGTCCAGCTGGAAGATCTTCCTGAAGTAGTCAGGGTCCTCGAGGGCGCTGTCGGGAGTCTCGTTCGCAGCTAGTACAACCCCCTCCGGAGACAGTACTCCTACAATGGGGGCGCCCCTCTTCACAAGCTCCAGAGCGTACTCAACCTGGTAGAGGCGGCCGTCAGGCGAGAATATCGTGATGGCGGCATCGTACTGGTTTCCCCTCATCATATCTAATAACCGTTCCTCTGTGATTCGCTTCGATATTGTTGGGAAACGGAATATATAAACATCTTAGTCCCCGGACGGGCAAGAATCAAATAGGAATACGAGATAGTCGTTGGAGGTGTTCTGATTTGGTTAAGACGAACAAGGAGAAACTTCTGAAGGTTGCAGTCATCGGAGAGATCACCCATAGCGCTGTCGGACCCTCCTACCTGACCAAGTGGGACCAAACCCCCGTACTCGGCCTCGGACGGGGCGGGATCGTCTACAACGTGAGAGTCGGCGATCCCTGCTTCGGTTGGGTCCAGGGAGAGAAGGTGGAGCCCGGCGTTTCAGCGGATGGCATCGGCAACGACAGGGAGAAGGGCGCATTCCGAAACCTATCCTGCATCGGGAATAGGGTTAAAGTTCTAAAGGAGGAGGCGAAGGGCGACTGGGGCACAGTCGTAGGGAAGGTCGGCTACCTCCCCGGCAGGAACCACCATGTTGTAATTGACTTCGAAGAGGAGACACTGGCGAAGCTGGCGATAGGCGACAAGGTCCAGATCAAGGTCTACGGTGCTGGGCTAGAGATGACGGACTATCCGGGGGTGAGGGTGATGAGCTGCTCGCCTCGCATCCTAGAGGGCATTGGCATCGAGGAGAAGGGCAGAAAGCTCGTGATACCGGTTGCCAAGGTGGTGCCAGCCGAGTACGTAGGTCAGGGAGCCGGAGGCTCGCCCCCCGAGGCTAGCAACTGGGATATCCAGACACAGTCCCCGGATGCAGTGGAGTACGTTAAAAGCCTCAGGTTTGGCGACTTGGTGGTGCTAGAGGATATTCTAAGTGCTTGGGGGCGGGGCTACTACGAGGGGGCAGTCACCGTGGGAGTCGTCTCCTGCGGGCCAAGCTGCTCCCTGGGCCAGGGGATCGGCGTCACCTCTCTCCTCACAGGCAAGGAGGGGGAGATAGAGGCGAAGATCGATAGCGAAGCGAATCTCAAGAACCTCATCGAACAGGGAGGTAGCGAATGATGCTGGAGACAAACAAGGACAAACTTCTCAAGATAGCCGTGATGGGCGAGATAGTCTCCCCCAGCAGCATGGGATATAGGGTACAATGGGACGGGAAGCCCAAGCTCGCACTGGGAATGGCGGGCATCAAGTACAACCTACGGGTGGGAGACTCCTGCTTCGGGTGGGCATCTGGCGACCACGTCGAGCCCGGCGTCACTATCAGGGGGAAGGAGAAGCCGAGCCCCAGCGAGTGCGCCCTCGCCCTACTCGCCTGCATAGGAAACGAGGCGACGGTCGTCTCAGGGGATGCAAAGGGGGAGAAGGGAGTATTTACAGGTCGCCACGCGGGCTCAGATGACCTCGTCTGGTTCCCCCCCGAGACTATTGAGAAGCTGACAATAGGTGACAAGGTCCAGATCAAGTCCTACGGAGTAGGCCTCAAGATCAAGGGCTTCGAAGACATACGAGTGAATAAGTGCGATCCTAGGTTGCTGGATTCTCTAGGCATCGAGGTCAAGGACGGGAAACTGGTTGTGCCTATCACCGCAGAGATACCAGGCTTCCTAATGGGCTCGGGCATAGGCTCCAGCACCGTCCTGGAGACCGTGGACTACGACATCCAGACGACGGACCCCAAGGCCATCAAGAAGTACGGCCTAGAGAAGCTTAGACTCGGGGATATTGTCTGCCTTAAGGATCAGCTCTGCGTTAACGGCAGGGGTTACTACAACGGAGCGGTGACGATCGGCGTGATAGTACACGGCATGAGCGACTACGCAGGTCACGGACCTGGAGTCAACCCCATCCTAAGCACGAAGGATGGGAAGGTAGAAACCAAGATCGACAACGAAGCTAACATAGCCCTATACCTCGGCCTAAGGGACAAGCTCTGAAACATCCATCCTATCTTCTCTTTTTTTTACTCAATACTGGAATATTATAAAAAAGAGTACATCTAGTACCTATGCCTTTATCCGTACACAAGACGGTACCATTCATCCAGTGGACCACCGTTGAGGTCCCACCAGTCATCGAAGTCAAGCCCTCCGTATACACCCCCAATATTGCATCCAGGCTCGTAATCAGAGTCGTACCCATTGAGGATTGTGAGGGCCTCCTCCAGCTTGTAGGTCTGGTAGGCACAAAGGACATTCAATTGGTAATACTCAGTATTCAGCTGCTCTAGAAGGGCATCTGTAGATTCTATATAGGCCTCATAACCCGCTATAACAGCCTCCTTAGCTGCTATGTCAGCCTCTAGGATCGAGACTGCTTCGATGGCAGTCTCCGCCGTGTCTATTATCTCCTGCTTCGCATCCAAGACCTGGTTTAGGTTCTCGTTCGCTGTCTCAAGGCTCGAAATCTGGTTATTCAGCTTTGAGATGTTCTGCATGTTTATGGCGTACATCAACGCTACACCTACCACGATCCCCAGCATAGCGCCGATCGCAATATTCTTAGTATCCATAGTTTAAATCAGACCGTACAAATATTAAAAATCATATGGTTTTAAACTCAAGCTTTTCTATAAATTTGGTTGGATATGGTATTCGAATACTGATTTTAAATAGATTTTATTATATTGATTTTTTATAGTTATAATTAGTGTGGATAATTCTACATAAAACAATATAGGATATACACAATTTCTATAAAGCGGTGGATGCAATGGATGGTTAGTCACATTAGAAAGAATTAATTCAGAGTGAGATCGAGACTATAATGCTGATCGAGGCATTTTCGTGCAGCTTAAAGGGGAAGAGGAACTATCTGGGGCAGACAGTGTAATATACGTGGTTTTTCTGTATTATTGGTCGAGCCTTTAGGATGTCTAAGGCATCTCCCTTCATGACTTCTTCGTCTACACTTGTTGCCACAACTTTCCCTACGAATAACGTGTGGTCCCCGCAGACGTGCTGCTGCACCATCTTACACTCGAGGTGACTGAAGTACTCCTCGATAAGGGGAGGTCTTACCTTAATGGCCTTTATAGGGGTGAGCCCTGTCTCAGTGAACTTGTCCACGTCCCTTCCCGAGTTTACCCCGCAGTAGTGCATCTCCTCCTCGAGGTCTATGGACGGCACGTTGATGACGAACTCCCCGGTCTCCTCGATGAGCCTATGGCTGTATCGCTGGGGTGCGACGCCGATGCAGATGAGAGGCAGCTTTATACTGATGGGCATGTACATCCCGAGGGTTATGATATTGGGTTTCCCGTCGCCACCTATACAGGTCGCCATCACGACGTTGCCTGCGGGTCCTGGCTGAAGCCTTCTTCCTGCTGGTAACTCCCTCTTCACTTTGCTTCCCCCCTACTTCCCAATATACCTCTCCCAACTTACTATCTCGCCGAGGCTCTTCCTCTCCTTGGGGCTAGGGGTTTCGTCAGGCACGCCCAGGGGCGTAAGGGCTATGACCTTCAGATTCTCTGGTATCTTGAGGAGCTTCCTGATCTCGGTATCCCTCCTAGTCTGACCCATCCAGCACGTACCCAGTCCCAAGTCTGCGGCTGCGAGGACTAGATGCTCGAAGGAAATGCCAAGGTCATTGTAGCACCAGCTGGGGGAGACCCCAACGTCGGCCAGTCCTACTATCATGGCTGGAGCCTTTGCAGCCCATTTCTGCCTTCCTGCCAGCCTATGCCGCATCTCCTCTTCCTGCACTACTATGAAGTGCCAAGGCTACCTGTTTGTTGCAGAGGGCACCAGCCTAGCGGCCTCCAGCACCTTCACGATTGACTCCTTGGACACAGGTGTCTCCTTGTACCTGCGTATGCTCCTCCTCTTCCTTATGACTTCCGAGAACTCCAATCAAATCATACTCCTAACAATCGAGATAACCAGGAAACCAGGTGGTTTATTTATATTGAGCTGAGGGGAGGAAGCCTTGTGAGCTTGAGGTTCATAGCGAGTGCCAGGGCTCACACATTCCAGATGGTGGGTGCTCTTTCTCCCTGCCGTATCTCTTGAGGGGCTTGGTCAGATGCCTTTGGGCTTTCGGCGGCGGTAAGTAGAGCCCCGGCTTAAGCACTCGCTCCGTGACGGCCTCCTGCTTACTCAATGACCCTTCCCTGTGACCGCAACGCCGGCAGCGGAATCCCTGATTCCTCCCCATCGACTCCATTCTGCCACCGCAGCTTGGGCATTCAGGGTTCAAGAGCCTTATATCCTGGGCCAAGGTGATGACCTCCAGCTTCTCGAGGTTCAATGTCCCAGCCCCTCCTGAGTTGGACTCCCTGATGCCGCCATAAGCTATAATCCCGTCCCCAGGGATCAGCTGCCTAACGATCTCCCTAAAATTACCAGTGGGCTCGTAGGCGGCGCAGTCGATCCTACCTGTGTCGTCCTTAATACTGAATATGACGTGCCCTCCCTGAATTGAGACTGGCCCCTCGATGACCTCACCGCCGACTATGGCAGGGTTGAAAGGCCTGAGGCCCGAAATCTTGGACTTCTGCTTGAAATGCCAATCAGTACCCTGATTGGAACGGTATATCACCCACCTCTCGACCTCCTCGATCGACTCTACCATCATGCTGGCCCTTTGGACGGCTTCAGGGGACTCACCTCGGACACCGAAAAAAACAGGATCCGAGCCATGGGGGGCAATGAGCACCCTACCGGACTCGGGATCAATGTTGTTGAAAGTATCAACATGCTCGGCCTCGTCCATGAGCCTTACCGAGGCCTCGTCTAAAAGCCGGGGGCTGCCCCTATTTCCTGACTTCCTGTACGAAAGGAGCTCGAATGTGTAGTCTCCTCTTTGGAGGCCCCCTACAGCCGCTAGGGCCCCTATCAAGCCCCTCATGTTCTTGAAGCCGACCGCGTAGGTCCCTGTCTCATCGATGAGCTTCTCTGCTTCCTGTATGGTGACGACGCTCTGGACGACCCTGTCGGAGAAGCGATTCAGGGATTCAGGCACCTTCCCCTCTAGGAAAACGATGCCGGGGTTGGTGTTCACGCAATCGAACTCCGCGTGGGACTCAACTGTTGATATTACGGCCTCCTGAACTCTGCCTGTTAGGTCTTTTCCGATATCTACTCGAAGGCAGACGGCTCCGTTACCTCTCGTCTTCCAAGGCACATTGGGGTTGAGCCGCAGTAGATTGGGGTAGTCGATGAAGCGACAGCCCAAGGCCAATAGCTCCTCGACCAGCAGCGCCGCTATATATGTGGTGCAGCCATTACTAGGAGAGTCTGTGTCATCGATACCAATGTGAAGGAACAATCCTGTGTATCCTCTTGAATGGAATGGGAGAACAATAAGATAAAATTTGGTGAAGATTTTATTTCCCATTTGTGGAAGAATCTTCTGAAACCGGTTTATATTGTCAAAAACGGATAAAACAGGCCTATTTTTCCACATATTGGTATCTAATGTCTAATTCTCTCAGAGAAGGCTTATATTCAATTTATGGGTCGTAATAGCTTAGAAAAAGGTGGAAAGGATGAGGCGAAATAACCTGGACATCTGCGCAGACATCCTCCGGGTGTCTCGTAGCGGAGCGAAGAAGACACACCTTGTCTACAGGGCTAACCTGAACTTCAACATTGTCAAGAAATACCTGAACGAGCTGATCTCGAACGACCTCCTAGAGAACAACGGTGAGATGTTCTTCCTGACAGATAAGGGAGCTAAATTCATTGAGAGATATGACGCCCTGGTCGAACCACTAGAAAAGATGTAAAGGGGACAAGAAAAGATGAAAAAGAGAATCTTAGGGTTCTTCCTATCTGTGGCCTCAGTCATTATGGTCATGAACCTTCTCACAATGCTTTTCGTCGACATGCTCAGCAACTTCGTTTTCACTATGTAGACTCGCTAAATGTAGAAAAGAATTGTAAGGTGTATCAAATGGTCGTAAAAGATCTGAAAAAGGGACTTTTGTGGAATGGCTTAATGACCTCCGTGGTAGTCGGAGCCTCTCTACTCATGAAATTCTTCATGATAATTTCATGAGAATGAAAATGCGTTAGCTATCTATACCTCTTTTAACTAGTTTGAGTTCTTGAGATAGGTAAAAGACTAAGAGCTGCCCCGCAAGCTGTGCAACTATGAGAGTTCCATTATTTTAGGGCAGATCCTGCTTCCTTAGAATGATCCTACTCAAACAGTACATGTCTCCCTTATTCCGAAAAGAATATTCCGAAGTGATCCTTTCAGTAGTTACATGTTGTACTCCTTGGAGACCATAGCCCTGCGAAGGCGCTCCTTGGGTCTAACTCAGACCCAGCTGGCTAAACTAGCAGGGGTGAGCCAGTCTTACATTGCCAAGCTGGAGGCAAAGAAGATCGAGCCCTCATACACGAAGGTGAAGGCGATCCTCGAGGCCTTGGGTCGTCTCGAGCAAGGTAGGGAGACTAAGGCGGGCGAGATCATGTCTACTGAGATAGTCAGCGTCCAGAAGGACCATAGGGTCAAGGACGTTGTGAAAATTTTCTGGGAGCACGGCTTCTCCCAGCTCCCCGTCTTCGACGACGAGAGACCGATAGGTAGTATCACTGAGAGGACCATAATCGACAGGATGCTTGTCTCAGAGGGGGATGGACCTGTCACCGATAGACCGGTCTCTGATATCATGGACGACCCATTCCCCCAAGTGGGGGAGGACGCCCCAGTCTCACTAGTGGCCTCGATATTGGGTCTATACCCCGCTGTACTCGTCCAGAGAAAGATGGAGATCGTGGGAATAATAACGAAGGCCGACCTCCTCAAGACGCTCACCTAGGAAGGACAAGACCCCCGAGGGACAGGGAGAGGGCTATTTAAGCAGGTATAAAAACTGTATAAATTGAAATTAAGACTAGACAACGATCATAGTTAGCGTGGATCTAACCTTGTCCAGACGCCTGATCTTCCAGCTGATTGTGTCCTTGAGGTCCTGCATCGTCTCTGTCTCGATACGGGCGATGATATCGTAGACACCGTACACCATATGCGCCTCCTTGACCTCAGGGATATCCTTGAGATCCTTAAGCACATCGCTCTCAGAGCCAATTTCAGCGTTGATCAGGACGAATGCTGTCGCCAAAATCGTTCACCTCAAACATAACAATCCTTCCCGGATACTTAACGTTTGCTAGATTAGAATACAAATCCGAGAATAATCTAGAAATCTCAGAGAATTGGGCCGATGAGGAAGATTCTCGCGTTCACAGCGGTAAATATCAGTATATATTTTCTATAAAGGTATGACAGGAGCACATGTGTGTGATTGCAGGCATTGAAAAACTATGCATATCAGGCTGGTCTCTTGAATGCGCCTTAACTATCTTTGACATGACGGGGACCTTGATTGCTACCGAACCAAGAATGCGCGCCCGTCCCAAGGCCAGGATTCTAGTGAGATAAGCTGGTGAGGAGGATGTTGAAAATTGGGCTAGGCTCTCGGGGGTAAACCTAGAGACCTGGGATATCGATGAGGATGGACCCCAAGCTAGGGCTCCGAGGAGGGAGGATCTGATAGTGGGCACTACGGCCATCTATCTCACAGGGCGCTATTGGGAGGAGGCGAAAAAACCTGCGAAGAGCGCCTACGATAAGGCCGATAGTGCGATGGTCGAAACATATGAGCCTTCACTTATCAACGGGGTCGAGGCCAAGCTCAGGGGATTGAAGGTGGCAGGTGTCAAGCTGGTTTTAGCCACCAATGATAGGCATGACGAAACAGAGGCAACGATGAGAAGAATAGGTGTGGTGGAATTGTACAATGCCATAGTCGGTGCAGATGAGGTTGAGAACCCTAAGCCCTCTCCTGATTCCATCCTCTTGGCTTGTAAGATATATGGATGCTTGCCTTCTTAGGCGAATCTGTATTGGTGATCAGCCCTCTGACATGGAAGCTAGAAAGGCAGCCAAGGTAGTGTCAGTCGTCGCGATCTGCCCAGATGGTGTTGCATCCACTGAACTCGCCGATCTTTCAGACTTCATAGTGAAATCAGTTGGAGGTATCGAGATCTGCTGACTCGCACAACAAATTAGTACCCTGTTCGCTCGGCCGAGATGCTATAAATACTCAAGGAGCCTATTGGAAGTTAGTGGAAGCGCTTTGATTCTCGACGACATCCTCACCTCGGAGGAGATGAGGGCGGTGGAGATGAACTCGGAGTACCTTGGGATCCCAAAGCTCATACTGATGGAAAACGCGGGCCGAGCTGTGGCCCAAGCCATCATGGAAAGATTTAATGTTGGAGTAAAAATCACCGTGGTCTGCGGCTTGGGGGGAAACGGGGGAGACGGATTCGTGGCCGCAAGGCACCTAGCTGGGGCCGGATACCAAGTAGAAGTACTCCTCTTGGGGAGGTCAGGTAACATTGGCTCCATTGAGGCCTGCACCAACTGGGAAGCCATTGAGGCCATGATGGAAACCACTAGAGTGCAGGAGATCCACGACTCGGCTCAGATACCCGAGCTAGAGGCCGATGTCATAGTTGATGCCCTCATCGGTACGGGGGTCTCGGGAATCCTGTCTTCCCCTTTTGGAGAGATGGTCAGCGCCATAAACGATGCTGAGGCATTCAAGATTGCCGTGGACTTGCCTACGGGGATCGAGTCAGATACCGGAGATATATACGGTGAGGCTGTGAAGGCCGACGTTACAGTCACCTTCCACAAGCTGAAGCCAGGTCTGTTAAAGGCTATTGGCAACACGGGCGTCATTGAGGTCAAACAGATCGGGATACCTCTGGAAGCCGAGAGATACGCAGGTCCAGGGGATGTCTATCTAGCCCAGAAGCGGAGGGCACTCGATTCCCATAAGGGGGATTTTGGCTACCTTCTTGTCATAGGGGGCAGTGAGACCTACTCCGGAGCTCCCGCACTTACAGGTCTGGGGGCTTACGCAGCGGGAGTCGACCTGGTCTACGTGGCTGCTCCTGAGACAGCCGCTCATATAATTGCTGGCTTCTCGCCTAGTCTGGTGACTGTCAAGCTGAAGGGGAAGAGGCTGACTGCGAAGGGCCTTGAAATTCTTCGTCCCTTCCTTGATAGGGCTAATGCCGTTGCCATTGGGCCCGGACTCGGGCTCCACGAGGAGACCATGGAAGCCGTGGAAATCATTCTCCGGGATTTAGATGCGAGGGGGATGCCCCTGCTCGTTGACGCCGACGCCCTGAAGTCCATGGCGGGACTAAGTCGTAGTAGGGATACCGAGATGGTCCTCACCCCTCACAGCGGAGAGTTCGAGGCATTGACGGGGAAGCGGGTCAGTGGATCCCTAACTGAGAGAGGGGAGATGGTTGGGAGGGAGGCGAAAAGGCTTGGCGCGACGATCCTACTGAAGGGGCATGTGGACGTGATCAGCGATGGCGTCCACACCCGGTTCAATAGTACTGGAAATCCTGGAATGACCGTGGGGGGCACGGGCGACGTTCTATCTGGGGTGACCGCCGCCTTCTTAGCCATGGGAGTCCTTCCTTTCCAAGCGGCCGTGTCGGGGGCATTCATCAACGGGGTGGCTGGAGACTACGCCTGTGCTGAGAAGGGATACCACCTAGAACCCATGGACATCGTGAATAAGATCCCCAGGGTCATGGAAGACGCCCTGAGGGATAATCTGCCGCTTAGATCTGGGGCTTCACGAAAATAAAATTGACTGGATCATTCCCGGGTTTTCGTAATCTCCTCTATCTTCAGGTACTCCTTCCCGCGGTTGAAGTAGGTTATTATGTTCTCACCCTTCTGGGTTATCTCGAACATCGTATTTGTTCTCTTGTCCCTATTGTCTGTGACATCGATCTCCTCAATTAGGCCCTGTGACTTCATCGATCCCAGTATTCTCTGGAGGGGTTTCCAGCTGAGGTTCGCCTCGTACATGATCCGGGTTGGCTTCCTTGTACCCCTCTTTATAGCCCATAGGACGTCCAAATATATCTCCAATCTCGATCTTCGGGGCAAGCCTTTTCTCCCCTCCTAGTCTTACGAGAGGTTAAACTCAATATTCCACCTTCAGTTATTTCCGTTTGTATGTAGCTGACCTCTACATTATCAATACTGTATTGTGGTATAGTTCAAAGAATCCTGATAGGATGATTTATGAGATGGAAAAGAAAGGGCACTATCAGAACTTAATCTTCGGCGTGATCTCTAGTTCCAGGAGATCCTCGGCCCTCTTGAAGTACTTTATGACGTTCTCGCCCTTCTGGGTGAGTTCGTAGCACGCGGTCGTGCGTTTGTCGCGGAGGTTTTCGGGGCTGTACTCAGCTATTAGTTCCTGGGTTAGCAAGGAGTTCAGCGTTCTCTGCAGTGGCTTCCACGAGAGGTTCGATTCATACATGATGCGAGTTGGCTTCTTTGTTCCGTTCTTAATTGTCCATAGGACATCGAGATAGACCTCAAGTTTCGATCGGCGGTGCTTCACTGTTGACCCCCCATATCAGCTCTTTCCTTCATTCTTAGTCCCTCAATCTGTACCTGTGTCGTACACATCTACATTATATCGGTTTCCCGATACATCCGCTATAGCACCCCATAAGTCAGATATAAGTATTTCTGATCCGTATCTGGGGTACATTAGTTCAAACACATGTTTAGCCCTTAAATACTGTTATGGATCATTGATTCATAAGTTTCTGAAGCCAGATCACCGTGTTATAACATGTAAAAACAAGAATTCTGCGATCTTCTAGGGCCCTTTTCTCTCCTTTTACAGATTAGGTATAAGAATTATTCCTCAAACTATAATTAGGCGCGACGATATTAACATCGGCATGGAGATAAAGGGTTTCGATCATATCCACTTCTTTGTGACGGATATCAACAAAGCTATCGAATTCTATCAGGGGATAGGCTTCGAGTTGGTTAGGAAGTTTATCCATGGTGGGCGTGAGTCAGCTCAGATGAAAGTTGGGGAGATAATCGTGGATTTAAACCTCACTAAGGCTGCTGATAATCCAGGCTATAGCCATTTCTCTTTGAAGGTCGACGACCTCGATGAGGCTGCAAACAGTCTGAGGGAACGCGGGTGGTACTTCGATGGCCCCCTAGATGTTGCCGAGACGCGGAGGAGGATAATAACATTACGGGACCCCAACGGTTTTCTGGTCCAGCTTGTAGGGTCAAGGTAGCCGAAGGTCCTTGTGTAGAGCTAGTCTTCGGATAAATTGATATATTGGTGTTTGGTATCGTCACCGTTATCGATGAGGCTGTAGGATGACCGAGACCAAGCAGACCCGTGCTACAGGAATACTGACCTATGGGCTCATCGTGATGACCTTGACCCATACGCTGACCCACGTCTTCGGGAGGCTATACACCGCCTCGTTTCCCCTCCTCAGATCGGAGTTCAACCTCAGCATCCAGCAGCTCGGATACATAGCTGCAATCCCCCCTCTCTGCCAGACCGTGTTGTCAATCCCCTTTGGCCTTCTGGCTGACAGATACGGATCAAAGCGGATGCTGATTGTTAGCCTTGTCGTTGCCATAGTGGGGAGCCTGCTTGCTGCGTCTTCTCAAAACACGGTGATGCTCATATCAGCCGTTAGCCTTGTCTACCTGAACACCACCATCTACCATCCTGCCGCATACAGCTATGTTACACGCCTATTCCTTAGGGGAGACAGGCCCAAGGCCTTGGGTATCCATGGTGCTGGGGGGACCTTCGGCATGGCACTTGGACCCCTCACCCTGGGTATCTTTCTTGGCTCTTTTGGCTTGAGCTGGCGTCACGTCTACCTTTTCTGGGCCGTCCCTATTCTATTGGGGGCGATACTGTCATTTAGGCTAAAGGACGTGGAAGAGGAAAATGGTTTTACTGTAACCTCTGAGCAGGGAGGGGATGATGAGGGTCCGACATCGCTCCTGACGAAGGCACTGGCCATCTTCCTGATATACACAGCCATCCAGTCCGTGGCGCAGCAGATGATCAGCACCTTCATGCCAATCATAATTGTAGATGTGAAGGGGTTCACAGCGGATCAGATGAGCTTCATCTATGGCACTACCTCACTCACCGGGCTCCTTTCCGCCCCAATAGGAGGTTACATAGCGTCTAGGTTCGGGACCAAAAGGTGGCTGACTGTGTCTCTGATCATGAACCTCCTCATGCTAGGGCTGGTGGCCCTGATCCCAGGCGACTTATCCTTTATCGTCGTCTACATCCTCTACGGCTTCTCAGGGACACTCGGGATGGC
>Ga0209427_10000581_pt1 | contig 39512 bp, 37 predicted proteins | sample DeeMarSWOR136_30_FD_187465 | JGI IMG/M metagenome (GOLD analysis project Ga0209427, IMG submission 187465) | Marine sediment microbial communities from White Oak River estuary, North Carolina - WOR-1-36_30 (SPAdes) (version 2) | ecosystem: Environmental > Aquatic > Marine > Intertidal zone >...
CAATGATAAAGGATATTGAAGAAAGGACTATAGATTTATATAAAGAAACTGAAGGAATTTCGGCAGATGGCGTTTCTATTGGACATGTAGAGATTAAAACAGATAAAGAGAATTAATGATTTCTGAATTCATCATTTTCTATTTCTTTCTTACTTACTTTTTTTATTAAGTCTATTAAGTTTATCTTAAGCATCAAATAAACAAAAACAACAATTATATAGAGAGATGCTATAGAAATAATCCATGACTCTCCTCCAATTAAAGTACAAATTTTTAGTACATTATATGCAAAAATAAGCATTAAGCAAAATTTACCTAAAAAAACCCAGAATATCGTTTTTTTAACATCATATTTAATCAATCCTAGAGGTATAGTTATCAAATCATCATTTAAGGGAGTAAGGCCAAAAAAATATATCAAGAAAGGAGCTAATTTTGGATGATTAATAATATATTGTTGATATTTTGCTAAATTCTCAGTTCTTTCTTCAGAAATTAATTTAGAAGTACCTCTACCAAGAAAATATCCCCCTAATTCTCCAACTAAGCACCCTAATGAAGCAACAAACCCAACAAGAAGAGGTACAGAAAGATTTATCTTCAAAAATGGTTGGGAAGAAAAACACACTACAAAAGTATAAGGTGTCGGTACTGGAAGTATGTTGCCAATTAAACAAACCCAAAAAGTTATAAGCAGTCCAATGCCTAAATTTTGAAAGGTTTCATATTTTGAGATATTTTCTATAGCTTTACGATGAGAAATGTTCAATAATAAATCGATAGAAATGATAGTGATTATAATAATTAAAACAAAGAAAATATAATCTACTTTCTTTAAGTTCAATGTCTTTCGACTTTTTTTTGATATTTTATATAAATGATTTTGGATTAAATAATTATTTATTTAATTCCATTTCAAGGCATATATAACAATATAGTGATTATACTAACAATAACACTGACGAAAAGTAGGAAAATTATTATCAAACCAGGACCCAATTTTCTTTTTGGTTTCTTTTTAGTTTTTATTCGATATTTTGTGGAAGGCATAATTTATTTTGTTTAGAAAGCGAATAATTTAATTCCCTTTATTGTTTCCATCTGTTTTTAGTAAAAGTTCGGTAAGAACGACATTATTAAAAGAAAAGAGCATCCTAGGAGTATATTTTTCGGCCAGATATGGTCCATCTTCAACATCTTCTTTTAATGGAAATAATTGTTTTTCTCTTATAATGGTTCCTAAGTAATCTCTATCATATTCTTTATAACCAAATATTTTATTATTAACTATTACCATTTTCCTCTCATACCCATCAGGTATACCTGTCTTTTCTAAGAGGAGTAAAATTTTTTCTCGCGATAAAGATTCAAGTAGTTCTAAATCATCTTTAGTTCCCTCATATGTGGGGCCTTTCTGTATTTCCTCATAATCCTTTTCCACTTCCTTCCCCGCAGCTATATTAAATCCTAAAGTTTCATCGCCCTCATCAACTGCTGTAATTTTATATCCAATTCCATACCGATCTCTTATACTGGGTGCCAATTTAGCAGCAATAAATTTCATTCTTGTAGTGGTATTACTTCCGTGCCAAATCCAAATCCGATATCTCTTTGGATCCACAAATAGTAAAATAAAATCTGGATCTAGAAGATCTTGTATTTCTACTCCTTCCTCAACTTCTAATTCTTGATACTCGTTTAATTCATCATTATAATGAAAAACAATTAATTCTTCTTTTTCCTCTTCTGGAGGGGGTTCTTCTGACATAATTATACTAATTAACAGTTATTCTATATTTGCACTTATTTTTAATAATATATTATTATTTTTGCTTTAAAAATGAATACATCTTAATTTTTCTTTTTAGTAAACATATTAGTGCGGGAAGGGAGATTTGAACTCCCGAACTCCTACGAGACTGGATTCTGAGTCCAGCGCCTTTACCAGACTTGGCAATTCCCGCACTTTAATTTCTGAAGGTAATTAATATAAATGAATGAAGACTAAAATAAACTTTTAAAAAATTTCTTATTATTAATATTAAAATTATTTAATTATTAGTTCAATTAGTTTGAAAATATTACCTAATAGAAGATTCGAATCTAAATTTGATAATCTGTTAAAGAAAGCTCCACCATTAGGTAGGTTGTTATCAAGTCTTTTTGGACTTTTTGAATTATTTATCCTTGAATTTTTTCGAAAAATAGATAAAAAATTCCATATCTATACTTTTGGTATTGTTAATAAATATGTTCTAAAGGGAAGATGGGGTGGAAAAGTTGTTCCCTTAAACAAGAATATTTCTGTTGAAACAAAATTCGCTTCATCTCAAGAAATTTTAGGATTATTAAGTAAATCAAAGGTAGTAGGAATCAGCTGGTGCTATTGTAGAGCAATTCAACGAAAATATAATAAACCAAATTGTGACCACCCACTCCACACTTGTATTCACCTAGGATTTGGTGAATCTTTATATGAAATTCCTTTTAAATCTTCAAAATTAAAAAGAGTTACCAAAAGTGAGATTAAAGAGCTTTTAGAAAAATGCGATGAAAGAGGATTAATACATCAATTAATATATTTCCCAAATCCACAATTTTATTACTTAGTCTGTAATTGTTGTTCTTGTTGTTGCGTTGTTTTAAATAAATTTCTTAAGACCGGTTCACCACAAATAATTAAAAGTGATTTTATTGCTGAAACAGATTTAAATTTGTGTGAAAATTGCGGTGAATGTGAGATTTGGTGCAACTTTGGGGCAAGAATTATTTGTAATGATCAATTACAATTTAATTCTATCAGATGTTTTGGATGTGGAATTTGTATTTCGAAATGCCCTAATAATGCAATTTATTTGAGAAAAATATCTTAATAGGTTATTATTTAATCTAGTCTTAATATTAATCATAAAAATTATAAATAAATATTCCATAAATGATTAGAAATGCCAAAAGAAATAGGTAATTCTGATAAAGAAATTGAAATGGACCCTACATGCCATAATTGTAACAGTCTTTATTATTGTACAGTTGGAAATCCCAATACACAAAAAAAAAATTGTCCCATGGTCGTTAATCCTGAGATTGAAAAGGAGGTAATTAAACTCTATAAATCGGATGATTTTGTAAGAAAATCGACTAAAATTGCCTCTATTGTAGAAGCTCAAGGGTATATTAATTGGCCCCGTTTAAAGGATACCATTGAATATGCAAAGGGAATGGGCTTTAAAAAGTTAGGTTTAGCGTTTTGCGTTGGTTTAAGAAAAGAAGCTGAGAAAACTGGCGAGATCCTAAATAAATATGGATTTGAAGTGTGTTCTGTTTGCTGTAAGACTGAAGCTATTAAAAAAACTGATGTAGAGATACCTCAAGAATTTACAATGATATCAAAAACAGGTTATCCTATTGGGATTATGACATGTAACCCTGCGGGTCAAGCATTATTACTCAATAAAGCAAAAACTGATATGAATATAATAGTAGGATTATGCGTAGGGCATGATATTACATTTACTCATCTTTCTAAAGCACCTGTAACTACATTTATAGCTAAAGATAGGTCAAATCCACATAATCCTGCAGCAGTTCTATATACACACTATGGAGAATCTTTTATTTCCAGAGATTTAAGAATGCAGCAAAAAGAAAAGAAATAATAAACGACAATTTGATATCTTCTACACTATTAAGAGTTTTTTTAATTACGTAAATATAAATATAAAGGTATGAAAATTAACATTAATGAAGATAAAAAGAAGAAGTGATTTAAGATAAAGCTTCCAGAAAAGGTAAATGCATTCATTAAGAAAATTCCTAAAGGACATTCTGGTTTAAAAGATCTTATAATAAAGAATTACCAAAGTATTAAATTTGATAAATTGAAGGTTTTCACTTCAAAAAGTAATAAAACAATAGTACAGAAATTTTATAAACAAGTTATAGAAGATTTACTTGCCTTAAATCCAGAAGCACTAGAATTACTCATAAATTTAAGTATATTAAACCCGGAAGTCTTAACTAATATTGATAGAAAATCAGTAGAAGCTAGTTATAAAATACAAAATATAGAGCAACTTTTTAATGATTTACTGAATAAAGGACTGTTAGAAAAGGAAAAGAATAAGGAAGAGATATACAAATTTTCAATTCAACAAGTACAAACTGCTTTTGAAACTGTAGCAAATGAAAAAAATCATGAAAAAGCAATAGAATATTATACAAGAAAAATTCAAAAATATGGACCTAATACTGAAGATCACATTGAAATCCTTTTCCATAACGTAAAAATAAACCCAACTGAAGATTTAGTTAACGATTATCTTGGACTAGTAAAAAATGTAGAACAAATTGACATTAGTAATAAAAGATTGATTGCTATTGCTGAAGAATTAATCAAACTTGAAAGCAAATATAAAGCACCAATTTTAGTTGTACTTGGTAACTTATATTCCGTTATGGGAAGAGCTGATAAAGCAGAAAATGCTTATTTGAATGCTTTAGATAATTATAAAAAGTTAGCCAAACAATATTATCGCATCTATTTACCTTATATTGCTGCAATACAAAAAAACTTAGGGACTCTCTATATCGACTTGAAACGGTTTGAAGAAGCAGAAAAGATCTTCCTCGATACATTAAAAGTGTATAATGAACTAGAAAAACAATACTACAGTGTACATTCATCTGATCTTGATTTTACTGATAATAATATTGTTGACCAGAATTATAAATTAGAAAATACTTATCTTGACGATATAAAAAACTATAACGAGTTATTAAAAAAATATTATGATGTATATTTACCCAATGACACATCAAGTTCGAGTTATTTCGGAAATGTTTGTGTTGATTTAGACTTATTGGAGGATATACAAGATGGCTCAATTGATTCAACTGATAGTTATAAGAAGTTAGCGAAAATGTGCTATGATATGTATTTAACTGATGTAGCAACGACTCAGAGTAATCTAGGACTCATATATAGTGAAGAGATGAAATTTGAGGAAGCTGAAAAAATGCACCTTGAAGCATTAAAAATAAGAAAGAAATTAAAACAGCAATATCCTGATCAAATATTACCTGACTTAGCCTTTACTTTAATAGATCTTGGAGACCTCTATGCAGGTCAAAATAAATTTGAAGAAGCAGAACGGATGTATCTTGAGGGATTAGAAATCTCTAAACAGTTAGCACAACAATACCCAGAAGTGTATTCATATAATGTTGCTATTATTATGAATTGTCTAGGGGCTGTGCACATTAAATTAGAGAAATTTAAAGATGCAGAAAGAATTTTCCTTGGAGCATTAAGGATCTTTAAAGTATTTGCAAGTAAGGATCCAAAAACTTATTCCAAAGATGTCGCTAATGTCCAAAATAACCTAGGTACTGTAAATATGTTGTTAAATAATATTGAAAGGGCTGAATATTATCTTAATAAAGTTTTTAAGCGGGATCCTGAAAATATTGAATTTCTCTATAACAAGGCTAGCCTTGAATCTTTAAAAAATAATTCAAAAGTTGCTTTGGAGTTACTAAAGAAAGTAATAAAAAAGGACAAGGATTATATTGAGCGGGTTTTGGAAGATAAACGATTTGATAATATTAGGGGATTAAAAGAATATAAAGAATTAATTGGTCAATGAAATCACTTATATAATTAAATAAAAATGGATATCATTATTTCTTCTAGTAATAAATTTAAACGAACAAATTTTACTCTATCAATCATTAGAACTTAAATATAGAAAATTAAGAATTTACTAATCAAAGTTAGATTTATAAATTGGCTAGTTAGAAAGAAGAGATGATGGGAAACCTAAAAGTTCTTGTTCTTGATAATTTACACGCCTCTGGGGTTGAGGTGTTTATTCGAGAAGGTATTCAAGTTGATATAAAAAAAAAAATTAAACCGCACGAGTTGGCTAGCATTATTGATAATTATGATGGAATTGCTATCCGTGGTGCTACAAAAATAACAGAGGATTTATTTGATGGAATTTCTCGTTTAAGAGTAATAGGTCGCGCAGGTTCAGGTACTGATAATATTGATAAGACTATTGCTACAAAAAAAGGAATTGTTGTTATGAACACCCCTGGAGGTAATACAATTACTACAGGAGAACACACCATCGCCTTAATACTCGCTCTTGCACGTCAAGTACCTCAGGCTTCAGCTTCTATGAAGGAGGGAATGTGGGAGAAGAAAAAGTTCATCGGAACTGAACTTACAGATAAGATCCTAGGGATTGTAGGATTTGGTAATATAGGAAAAGTTGTAGCTGAAAGAGCCCTAGGTCTTAAAATGGTAGTTTTAGGATACGATCCTTATGTTCCTAATGAGGATCTCCTAAAGCTAGGTGTAGAACCAGTTGATCTTGACGAACTTTATGCTCGTTCTAATTTTATCACTTTCCACACTCCCCTCACACCTGAAACTAAAGAAATGATTAATGCCCAAGCAATTACTAAGATGAAAAAAGGAGTCTATATTATTAATTGTGCACGTGGGGCATTAATCAACGAATTAGATCTTCTAAAAGCTCTTCAATCTAACCATGTTAAAGGTGTAGCTATTGATGTCTATCCTGTTGAGCCCCCTTCCCCAGATAATTCTCTATATAAACATCCTAATGTAATTTTAACTCCTCATTTGGGAGCTTCTACAATGGAAGCTCAGAAAAGGGTTGCTATTCAGATTGCCGAACAAATTTGCGACTACTTGAAAAAAGGAATAATACGAAATTCAGTTAATTTCCCTTGTGTAGCACCAGAGCTACTCCCAATATTAAGACCTTACTTATCTCTATGTGAGAAATTAGGTTCATTTCTTGGACAACTTTTAGAAGATCCTCTCAAGGAAATCCGTATAGAGTATCTAGGGGATGCTTCGAAGCTTAATATCGCTCCACTCACTATCTCAGTTCTAAAAGGACTCCTTCAGCACCAAACTGAAGATATCAATTTAGTTAATGCTCGTATGATCGCTGAAGAGCGCGGAATTAAAATATCTGAAACAAGATCGACCAAAGTAGAAAATTATGCGAGTTTGATTAGTGTCATTACAATAACCGAGAAGCAAAAGACCACAGTATCAGGAATTCTATTTGGGAATATCCAAAAAATCATGAAGTTCAATCTTTTCCCAGTTGAGGCAGAACTCTCTGGAGGGATTCTCTTGCTGGAAAACTTAGATGTTCCTGGAGTAGTTGGGCGAGTAGGAACTTTTCTTGGTGAAAAAAACATCAATATTGCAGGATTTCAGCTGGGTCGAAATGAACCGGGTGGTATTGCAATATCACTCATTAATGTAGATAATCATGTACCCGAAGAATTTCTCTCCCAGCTTGCTCAGTTACCTCATATCACCTCAGCTAAGTATCTTATATTTTAATAAAAAAATTTTAGAATGAATTAGAAAATTATTTACTTAAAATTTAATTGAAATTTATAAAATTATGGCGTATTGTAAGATTTGCGGTGCAGAAATAGAAGAAAATTTAGTATTATGTTCCTCATGTGAATTACGTTTAGTCCCTGAGGAGAAACGAAAACCAAAGCGCCGAATAACTAAAATCTTAAAAATAACTATAATGGTTATCTCTTATATTCTAATGATTGTGTTTATTATCTCATTTATCTATATTACTAGAGCCTGTTTCAAAAGCAATGATTATAGATGTTATAATTTAAGTATAGTATTTTTAATTCTTTTTTCTTGTTTTTGTTTTATTGCTGCTATTCTTGTTGGAGAAGAATTACCAAAATGGAAAATATAAGACTAAAAAATCTCTATATTGAAGTCCCTACTCCTACTTTAAAAAAATTTTAAATACAGTATTTCTTTTGGAACTCTCTTAACTATATTCTCTGGTTAATTCTAATCTTTAAAACTAAGAAGGACTTGAATTTTATATAATAAAAGGAAATTTATATTAATATGGGAGAAAAAAAGAATCTCGATTCTACATTGATGAATTTTATCGAACCAGCTCAAGCTAGCCAAGATTACTTCATCAAAAAAGAAATTAGTAAGTTAGTAGATTTTGAATTAAAAGGATTTGAATTCTTTTTCGAAATTATTGATTTAGATGAAAATACAAAAGAGGAACTGCGTAGTATACTTTCTGATGCAAAAAGACTTCCAGCTGCACTAGGTGGTTTTCATGGGGCTTATCCCGGTGGTCTTTTTGATCATATTCTCTTAGTTGTTAATTATGCGAATTTTATTTGTAGTAGCTTAATAAAGGATACATATTGGCTTAAAAAATTAATTCTAACGGCTATATGTCATGATTTTGGGAAAATTCAATATTATGGATTTAAGCTCGATCTTAATGATCGTAAAATTAAAATAAATGTAAACGATGCTGATGATGTTCGGAAAGAACTTACTTCGAAATTTAAGATAAGTGGAAAGGATACACATGTTGAACATGGAATCGCGATTATTAAAAAATACTTAACAAAACATACTCAGCTTTTTGATGAGGAGATGTATCAAGCAATTGTTTTTCATCACGGAAGTTGGAGTAAATACCAACCACAAAAGCTTAATGAACTTGCATCCCTTCTTCATGTTGCTGATATGATCGCAAGTCAAATTCTTAAAATCTAAAAAATATATTAAGGTAGAAATTAAAAAAAGTGTACTGATTTTATTGAATAAAGAAGATGCTGTTATAACAATAATTCTTGAAGATTTAAAAGCACGATATAAAGAAAATATCATTGCGATTTATGGAATAGGAAGTTATTTTGATAATGAAATTCCCGATTTATGGATGAAAAATGATATTGATATCATTGTAATTGCTAAATCAATTAATTCGTTTCCTAAAGTTGATTGGACTAAAATAAAATTTCACAAGAGAAAAATTGAAGGAAAAGAAATATGGATTGGTTTTAATACATTAGAAGGATTCCAAAAAAAAGAAGTATTTAAAACTCAATCGTTTTCTAACTATGAGTGGAGCGTATTAAATATTAAATATCCTGAAAATTCTACATTACTATATGGAAATGATATTCGCACCCAATTACCAGACATAAAGCGATCCCAATTCGATTTTGACGATATACTAGCAAGAGGTTTATACCATCTTGATAAAAGCCTTGGTGAGAGAGATCAGAATATCTCTATGAGAGAGTTTTCAAAAGCAGTTTTCAAGATTGGCTTTTACTTCTGTATCTACTTTACTTTTGATGAGATCTTCAGAGATACAAGAATCTTACAAATTGGAAATAAATTAAAAGAAATATGCAAAAAAATAAGAAAAATTGAAGATCTTTTTGGTTATTTCGAAGAAACAATAATCTATAGAAACACAGGGTATTTTATAACTGAATTCAAGAAATTAGTAAAAGAATTTACAAATTTTATTCTTTTACTGTTAAAAACTGGGGGATTACATAAAAAGATGACTACATCAGAACTAAGAGATTATTTAACTACCTCATTTAACGGATTCCCTCATTTAATACAGGCTCTTAAAAAATATCAAACAGCTAAAGAATTTCAATCAATTAAAAAATTACGGGAAAGGAATATCAACCAAGAAATAGAATTTCAGAGTGTAAATATTATTGGCACAGTGAAAGAAATAGGAAGTAAACATTATTTCAAAAGAGCTGATGGTTCAAAAGGTAGCTTTATATCATTTTTATTAGAGGATCAAACAGGGATTGTCCGAGTTGTCATATGGAATGTTGAAATTATAAACAGAATATTTCGAGAGGGTAATATTACTAAGAATTCTATTTTAGAACTAATAAATGGGTATATTCGAACGGGATATAAAGATAAATTTGAGATACACATAGGTAAATATGGAAATGTTGTTGTACATGAGATATTTTCACCAACGAAGAGGCAAAAACAAGACATTTCTAAGTCCCAGATTATAGAAAGATTAAAATCTTTAGATATTAATGAGACAAAAGTCTCTAAAGTACCTTGTCATCATTGTGGATTATTGTGTTCTCCTTCAGCAAAGAGGTGCCCGAAATGTGGTGAACCACTGATTTTTGAATTATACTTAAAAGAAAAATAATATGCTATTTTAATTCTAACTTATTTTCACAATATGGACAGTGGAGTGGTAATTCTTCATCGCAGGTTTCCAATTCTTCACTACTCAAAATATTCTTCCAACAAACTAACTTATCTCCTTTCTGAACCATATCTCGACCATGATGTTGTGGAATAATATCCTTGGTTGAACAGTTTTCGCAAATAATTAATTTAGCCTCATTATCTAACATCTCTTTAGAGATTTCTTTATATTCGAATCTGAATTTAAAGATTGAAAGACTATTAAAAAGCACAAGGATGGAAATACCCATATCCCCGAACCCTACAGCAAACCATAGATTCATTAAGCCTAGAACTGTTAGAATAGCAAAAGAGACTTTTACTGTGATTGAAGTCCAAATATTTTGTTTAATTTTTCTATTTGTTTTGTTAGCGATGTCAACGTAAGTAAGGATTTTCTTCAAATCATCGTTAATTATAATAATATCAGCAGTTTCAAGTGTAATATCTGTAGCAGATGCCCCAATTGCTATACCTAAATCTGAGATTGCTAAAGCTGGAGCATCATTGATCCCATCACCTACCATTGCAACTCCCTTGTATTGATTTTTTAACTCTTGGATATCCTGTAGTTTTTGATCGGGTAATTGTTCCCCATATATGTGATCTATATCTAAACATGCTCCAATTGAATTGCATACCCTTTGGTTATCACCTGATATCAAAACAGTCTTATAACCCCTACTTTTTAAACCATTTATAAGAATTGGAGCTGAAACTCGTAATACATCTCTAATTGATAATATTCCTAACAATTTTAAATCATTACCAAGAAGAATTGGAATTGTACCTGATTCCTCAATATCTTTGATGTCATCCTTTGGAAGCTCATAGTTTAGTTCTTCAAGAAAGTTTTGGCTTCCTATGTAGAAAATTTCACCGTTGATTTCTCCTTTTATCCCTTTTCCCTTAATCACTTCGAATTTATCTACACTATGAAAAGGTAGATTCATATCTTTTGCTTGTTTTACTATTGTTTTAGCAATAGGATGTTCAGATAATGCTTCTAAACTTGCAGCAATACTAATTACATCTGATTTTGAAGCACTATTATAGGTAAAAACATCAAATAACTTTAAATTACCTTCTGTAAGTGTACCTGTTTTATCAAAAGCAAATACATCTATGTTTTGAATTTGTTCAATAAACTTATTTCCTTTAACAAGTATACCTTCTCTTGCTTGCTTTGTTAAAGAAGCAATATTTGCTAAAGGAGTAGATAAAGTTAAGGCACACGGACAAGAAACTACTAATAGAACCAAACCGCGATAGAACCAATCATAGAAACTTAAATTAAATAAAAACGGTATGATCATTACTAAAATTGAAGATATAATAATAATTGGAGTGTAATATTTAGCGAATTTTTCAATAAATCTTTCATGATTACTTTTATTTTGCTGTGCAATCTTTACACTTTCAGCAATCTGAGCCACTATCGTATTTGAACTTTCTCGAATAACTTCAATATCAACAAAACTATCTGAATTTAGACTTGCAGCAAAGACTTCATCTCCAACTTCTTTAAAGATGGGAACAGATTCTCCAGTTATCGCACTTTCATCAAAATAGGAACTTCCTTTAATAATGACTCCATCTAATGGAATTTTCATTCCGGGTTTTATGCCTATTATGTTACCAATTTTGATTTCTTTAGATGGTACATTAATATATCCATTTTCACTTTTCAGTAAAGCGTAGTCAGGAGCTAATTCTAGAAGTTGTTTAATCGCATTTCTAGACTTATCAGCTGTTAATTCTTCTAATCTTTCTGCTATTGCGTATAATAGCAATGCAGTTGCCCCCTCTTGTCCATGAAAGATAAAAAACGAAGCAACAGCTGCAACAATCATTAAAAGATTTGCCGTAATTTTCTTATTTTTGATATTTTCGAATGCCTCCTTTATTACACCTGAACTTGAAAGAAAAATTGATACAACAGCTAAGGTTTGATCAATGACTATCAATTCAAAAGCAATTTCTATGAAAATTGAGAGTGCTAAAATTATCCCTGCTGGTATAAGGAAGTACCAGAAATGTTCTTCAAAGAAAGATTCTTCTTCAAATTCCTCATCTATTCCTTCACAAATAGATTTTGAACATGCTATTGTATTTATAATTTCTCACCTATGTAATGATTGTCCAAGCTTCAATTAGAACTTAACATTTATTGAGTATAAAAGAATGAATCTAAGTGTGAACTCTAGTAATAATTTTCCTTAAATATTTTTATTTTTAATAAATCTTGACTGAAAAAATTATTATAGATTTGAGAAGGTATTTAATTACGATTTTGCAGATTGCCTTTATTATCGTATTTCATAATGATTCATGAAATATTCTAATACTCCTTAAATATTTGCGTTTTTGGCGTAAAAATTCGATTTTTTCGTCCCTATTTTTTATATTTTAAAAATTAACTTTCTAAAATAATTTTCATGGCCTATTCTTCCTCTGCTTTAAAATTAACAATATTACCATAATTTAAAACTAGAGAGGGATCAAGAGTTTTTTTGATTAGGCGCATTTCATCAAGTTCTTTTTGACTATACATAATTTTTAAATATTCTCTTTTTATCTTTCCTATTCCATGTTCTCCAGATATACTTCCCCCATATTCTACAGCTTTTTCTGCAAATTTTCCATAAATAATTTCTCCTAATTTTAATTCTTCCATAGTTTTTGGGAGGATGTTAACATGCATATGATTATCTCCAAGATGACCAAAAATTACATATTCTAAATTTGCATTATTTAATTCAGTGTGATAAAATTTCATCATTTCTTTTAGATATTTTTCAGGAACACTCATATCAGTCCCAAGTTTATGTAATTCGGGGTATCTTTGCTTGCGATGAGCAATTATTGTATTAATATATTCAGGAACCGCATGCCTAAAACGTTTAAATCGTGCAAAATCTTGATTTTCATAGCCTGACCAGCCATCAGACAAATTAGTTTTGCATTTTTCGGCAATTTTATTTAATTCGTTATAAATTTCTTCTAAATTATCTTCATCATAAGCCATATCAAAAAATAATGCTGATTTAGCTGAAATTGGAATTTGAGGTATACCTATTGAACTGGGTTCTTCATTTTGGATCGTTTTTAACAGTTTTAATGCCTCATCTGAAAAAAATTCAATAAACTCAGTAGATAAAATTTTAGTTTTCCTTAATATTTCACCAAAGCTTATTGCATCTTTTTCAGTATTAAAGAATAAAATATTATAAATTAGAGGGTGTTTTTCAGTTATCCAAATATCAATTTGTGTTATTATCCCTAAAATCCCTTCACTCCCAATAAATAAATCAATAAGATCCATATTTGGTTTCGAATATATTCCAGCAGCATTTTTCACATTTGTATTGAATATATAATTTGGTATTTTAAACTGTAGTTTTTCTCCATCTGGTTTATTTATAATAAATTTACCTTCATTTGAGGCAAAATACTTTCCACGTTGAATATTTAAAATATCACCAGAAGATAAAATAACCCTTAATCCTTTAATCCAATCTCTTGTAGGACCATACTTCAAGGTTCTTGCCCCAGAGGCATTCGTTGCTACAGTCCCACCAATAGTTGCAGACATCTCTGTTGGATCAATAGGATAATGAAATTCTTTATTTGACTCTTTAAATTTGATTTTTGCACCAGGAGTTAATTCTATAGCATTCTCAAACTTTTTTTTCATTAACCTATCATTTATTTCGCTTAAAATAACTCCAGGCTCAACACGGATGAAGTAATTCCCTCTACTCCTATCTAATCCAATTCCAATAATTTTATTCATCTTTTCAGTTGATAATATACAACCCGAAAAAGGAACGCATGCACCGACAATTCCAGTCCGAGCAGCACTGATATATGTCCGTATTTCATTTTCCCTTGAGAAGTTTAAAATTGAAATTATTTCTGCCTCAGATTTTGGGAAGAATAGCCAATCTGCAGTCCCGCTTAATTTACTCTCATCCATGAGGTATATTGGATAATCTGTTAGAATTTTAGCTTTTCCATATATCGATTGAATTTCACTAAATGAGATTTCTTTATTGCTTTTTTCTGAAAAAATAATATTACTAGACAAGCTTTTCATTCTAGTTTTTCTGAAGATCTATATATATTTACTAATACTATAATTCAATTAAGTTATGTTGAAAGAAAAGGTTTGAGTGATAAAAAATATAATAAGGTCTGGTTAAAATTCATTTTATAACATACACTAATTTTTTTCCTTCTTGTTCTTCAAGACTCAAATCTCTTCTTATAGCATTTCTAACCAAATAACCCGCTACATGAAGAATCGAATCTTTTAATATAGAATCTTGATCCATTGAGGCGTTACACGGATATGCATGATGAGCTTTACTTATTCTTTCATTCAATGAAAGTTCACCACTCTTTCCATTCTTAAAATATTTTGATTTCAGTTGTTGACAAATATAATAGGTACTCCCACAAGGAGCTGCTTGTAGTACGCAAGTGTCTTCGATCGATTCCCCATCTTTGCTTAATAAGATAGAAACGTTTGGAACTCCTATTTTAAAATAATCAATGAATTCATGAATATAGTTATGTTCTTTCGTGATGTGAAATCCAATTTTGTTGTATTCGTTTAATTCTCTACTTAATGCGCAGAACGGTTTGGGAAATGCTGCCTGAATCCCATATTTTTCAAAATCCTCTAAAACTTGAACTTGTAAACCCACAGGAACCCATTTAGGATTTTCTATTGGTACTATTACCGCTTTTATAAATTTCTTGTCTTTTAAGTAATCAGGAAGACCAGATAATAAATCCTGATGAATACCAACAATCAGGATGAAATCTACGGGAGGGAGATTTTTTGGCAGATATTGTTCAGGTTCTTCAATAAAATCAGGAAGATTTTTACCAACTTTTTCATAAAAGTAAATTGAACTTGAAAAACTCTTCAAATGTTCTCTACATTTATCACACTTTACATTTTGCTCCAAGTCTTCGCAAGCTTTACAGAATTCCTCATTATTAATGAGATTTCCCGCAAATTTTTGAGCTAACATCTCAGTATCAGGATCAGTTCCATAAAGTATTCCAATCATATAGCTTTTATCAGTCAACATTAAAATGCAAAAAATTTGAGTTTTTATTTGTATTTTTAATAATTTATAACACATTTAAGAATTTAGCTGAACATGTTCAGATTCTTTAGGGTGTTTTATAAATTTAGTTAGATAAAATCTCATAATTTATTCTTCATATGATGCCATGGTACTTTTGCTTTCTCCCACTTTCACCACAATTCTTTTATTCTGATAAATTTCTTTTAGTTTATTATGTATATATTTTGCTAATAATTCACTTGTCGTTGCGGGTAAGGGAAGAAAAAGGACATCCGAGCGAGGAAATAAATATTTCTTATTAGATACTATAATCTCTACAGTTTCATCATCTTTAGATATCTTTAAATCCTTAGATTTTTCAGGAATTAATATATAGTGATCTAAAGGACTAATTATCTCACCTAATCTTCGATTGAGTTCAATGAAATCTACTACAAAATAATTATTGTCCAGATCATCACTAATCTCAACAGATACATAGTAATTATGACCGTGAAGCCGTGAACACTGATCAGGCTCTTTTAGAAAATGGCAAGCGCTAAATTTAATTTCTGTTGAGTCTAAAAAAACTTTATATCCCATATTTTAATTCGATTAGATTGTTCTTTAAATAATAGTTTTGATTATAATAGTTTTTATAATTTATGTTTAAAAACAATAAATATGAGAAAAATAACATAACAATTAAACATGTATAAAGAGAAAAGATAAGATGACAAATTCTAAAACATTAGCAATCACAGGCGCAAATGGATTTTTAGGAAAACATACAATAGAAGCCGCGATTTCTAAAGGATGGGATGTAATTGGTATTGTACGACGTGAAGAAGCTGCTAAAGAGGTGGAATCCATAGGAGCAAAAGCAATTATAATAAAAAATTTCAATACTGACTCGCTTAAAAAGATTCTTGTTGGTTGCAAAGCGGTAATCCATTTCAGAGGAGTGGTGTGTGGCTCAAAAGAATTATTTGAAACAATAAATATTGAAGGGATGCGGATCTTAGTAAATGTCGCCAAAGAAATAGACCTCCCAAGAATCATATTTCCTTCTGGTTTAGGAGTTGATCTATATGGAGAAGTCGAATGGGCGACTAATGAATATTTTCGCTCAAAGAAAGAAGCTGAAAGAATTCTAAAGGAAGGAAAAGTTTGTTATACCATTTTTAGACCTTCTTATATCTTGGGACCTCATGATGAATTAATTCCAGATTTAATAGAACAGATTGGAGAAGGGATTATACAAATTGCTGGAAATGGAGATATTCCTATGCAACCGGTATTTGTCAAAGATGCTACAAACGCGTTTTTAACTGCTGCTGAGGGAAAAGGAGGTGATAATCAAATATTTGACCTCGTTGGACCTAAAATTATTGACTTGCGTACATTGATAGATATGGTCGTAGAGAATATGAGTAATTTGGGATTTAATCTACCACCTCCACGGATTCAGAATATCCCATATAATGAAGCTCCAGAAAAGCTTGAAATATGTAAAGAAATGATTGATGTAATGAGATGTAATGTCACTTCTGATGGAACAATTGCCGCTAAAGTTTTAGGTTATCAGCTTACTAATGTCAATGAAGCTATTAAGGTCTCTATTAAGGCAAAAATGTTTACAAAAGAAGATAAAGTAGAAAAAGAAGCGATAATTTTATTATCAGGCGGAATTGATTCCGCAACAGCTCTCTATTGGGCAAAAAGGGAGGGCTATAAATTAATTGCAATTTCATTTAATTATAATCTTCGACCCGAAAGAGAGAAAAAAGCAGCATTAAAATTAGCTAAAGGAATGGGTATTAAATTAATTGAAGTCCCGATTGAATATTTAAAAGAAGCAATTGATTTACGAATAGAAGGATTTACGATTCCAAGTGCTTTACATGCCCCTGAGGGATTTATCCCTGCACGAAACCTTGTATTTTATTCTATTGCGGCTTATTATGCTGAAATTTATGGATGCAAGTTTATTATTGGAGGGCATAACTCAGCAGATATCAACTTATTCCCGGATGCCAATATTCATTTCTTTAAAGACCTTGAAAAACTAATTAATAGAGGAAAACATAAACAGGATAAATCTAAAATTAGCATATTAATCCCTTTAATAACATTGAATAAAATTGAAGTGATAAAGTTGGCTAAGGACTTAAAAGTTCCAATAGAATGGACATGGAGTTGCTATAGTGATGGAGAAGAACCTTGTGGTCAGTGTTCATCTTGTGTTAAGAGAAAAGAAGCTTTTGATAACCTGGATAATATTAAACCAAAATTGTCTTTATGATAAGTAAAATTAATATTGAAGTTAGATGAATCAATATCTAACAGATAAATTTATTTTATTGTATTAATATTTACCACTAAAATAAATTCAATTAAGGCAATTAAATTACAAATTATGCTGGATACAAAAAGTACTGAAGAAAAAGAATTATTTGAAACTATTCGGGTAATTTGTCCTACTTGTAGTAAAGGAAAAGAACTTAAAATTCCCTCAAAAATAATAAACCAAAGCAAAACATTAACAACAGTCTCTATTCCTTCAGGAGCGGTATGTGAGCATAGTTTTCAATCTTTTGTAGATAAAAACTTCAAAGTTCGTGGATATCAGAAAGTTGATTTTGAGTTTACCCATATGGAATATTATGAGGGCGGGGGTGAGTCTTCAGAAGCATTATCGAATGATCAAATTACCAGCTTTACTTCATTACCTCTATTTCAAGAGATAGTTAAAATCTTACGAGGTTATGTGGATGATAAAGAAATATTAGGCAGCGGTATTTTTACTGTTGATGGTATTGTTTTATATTCATCACTCCCAAGCACCACGTTGTTTTCGATAACGAAAGAATTTGAGGTTCGAAGTGAGAAAAAATTAAGTAGCTTAAAAAAAATGTATCTTGAACTAGAAAATAACCAAAAGATTTGTTCAAGTTATATTGATATAATGGGAACCAGATTTGCATTAGTATTATTTTTTTCCCATATTGTAAAGTTGGGGATGGGTAACTTATATCTTAATGATTTAGTTAAGAGAATTAGAAGGTTAGAAAATTAAGGTGTATTTGGTATTATTACTCCTTTACTTCTTTTACATAGCATCGAAAATTACAGGTTTTATTGCCTTCTCAGGACAAAGAGCTTCACATCGTAAACAACCCTGGCATTTTGCTATTTCTTTAAATTTAAACCGTATCCCTTCAATATCTTCATTTTCTTTAGATTTCACTTTATCCTTATAAAAAAGATTTTTTGGGCAGAAATTTCCTTTATCATCGAGGCATTCTTCACACATAGAGCATTTTTCATGATCAACCTTAATACTAATTATTTGATCTTCAAATTCAATTGAAGTGACCTCTACAGCATTTCTCGGACATACCTGAACACAATTCAAACATGCTTTACATTTACTATAATCTACTAATCGAATACTATGCTCGAAATATATTGCTTTAGCCTTACAGGCACGTAAACACCGTTCACATCGTAAACATAATTCCTGATTTATCTGTACCGGAACGAATTTCTCTTTAATTTTTATCTAGATCCCCATTTTTTATTTCTATCCTTTCTAACCTTTTCTTAACATGAATTGCTAGTCTTACACTTAATTTACCTATCTGCGCTTTTATTGATGCACTATCCTTAAGAGTCGAATAAATAACTCTAAGTAATAAAATAATAATTAAGAAGGTGAGTGGCATAAAAATCCAAAAAGTTAATGCATTAGTTCTTTTAAATAATACAAAATATAACACGTTATGTGCAAAATAGATAGAAAAAGAATAATAAGAGAAATAAAAGAAAAATCTGTAGCTTCTTTCTGCATTAATAAGTTCGAATTCTTCAATGATTAATAATATTGAAGTTGAAATCAATATTACTCCTAAAGAATAAACTGTTGATGAGAATGAGGCATGAGTTAAAAAACTAGGAAAAAGAGATAAAACCCCAATAATTATTAGAATTGGACCTATTATGAAGGAAGGAAGCAAAAATTCATTTTTTAAAGCCAATCTTCTCTCTTCTTGATCAGTTATAAGATAAATATTGAATATTATATCCCCAATAACTGTTCCTATTAAAAAAAAGCTGAAATATAATAAAATGGGATGTAAACCGATGGAATTGTATAAAAAATGGTATAAAACTCCAAAAGTATTAGGTTCTCCCTGATAAGGTAAAAGTAATGCTAAGATGAAATAATGACTTAACCAAAAACCCATAGCTATAATTATTCTATATGATTTTATGGTTGACAATAATGGAAACGACATTAATAGTGAAAACGAAATGGTAAATGGTATGTACCATTTCCAAATATTTAAAAGATCTAATGTTCCTAATGATATAATACTGTTATACACTATAGCAATAGCTAAAATAAGTAAAGCTCGAAATAAATATTCGTTTCGAACTTGATCTTCACTATAATCCATTGAAACCACGGCTTTTGAAAGTCTACTCCTAAAAAATATTACCGCACTTAATCCTGAAATAAATAAAAATCCAATACCAACAATATCACCAAAAATCGAATGAAGTGATGATGTCAACCAACTATCTTGTGATATCATCCACCAAGAAAGCATATGCCCCCATACCATCATGAACATACACCATCCCCGGATAATGTCAAAAGTCTTGACTCTTTTCATTTTAAACACCAAAAACCATATATTATCGGTATAAGAAAGATAAGAACCTTAATTCTCCCAAGAACTTCAAACAACCTTATTTCTTAATCTTATTAACTTCTTTCTTATGTAGTATTAAATAAAATATTTTCCTTCAAAAAAAAAAAATGAGATATTAAAGAAATTTGATTTTAATCGCTTTTCAATTTAGATTGTTGTTTTGCTAGGAATTCCCATATTTTTTTACCATGTTTTTCTGTGTACTTATTACTAGGTTGATTTCCACATGATCTACAATTAGAATCGTATGTTGAATTTATTGTTCCACATTCTGAGCATGAATAATGTTTTATCATGTCCTCCATCCATTTTTCATATCCATCTTTAACAATTTGTTCCTGTGCTTCCCATAATTCAAAACGATGAGGTGCTAGCGATTGAAACTCTTTTAAGTCATCACAAGGATATTCATTGCATTCTCCACAGAAATCTATCCCTTTTTCCTCAGCACAAGGATATAATTTACAGGTATCGCAATATGGAATACGTTTATCTGATCGGCAGCCATTGCATTTCATTTCTTCTTCAGATATACCAAATTGATTAGCAATTAATTTAAGACGCGCCGGATCTTCCTGTGTAGCAATAAATACAGTGCAAGCAGGACAAAAAAGACCACAAACTGCTGCTTGTGTCTTGTTATATTTCATAAAAAGAATTAATTTTTGGTAATTCTTTAATCTTTTTCTTTCCTTTTATAAACCTAAATGATCAGCAATGAAAATATGATTAAAATTATAATGAAGAATTCTATAATCAGAAAAATAAAAAATAGAATAGAATTTTAGAATTTATTGAAAATATTGAGTATATTCTTTACCTGTTCCGGGTAACTGTTGCTGTTGTTGATATTCTTGTGCTTTTTGGGCCAGCTCTAACATCTTAGCCTTGATTTCTTTTCCTTGTTCAATAAGAGGAGCTGTGTTTATTGATAGTTTGTAAATTTTGTTTAGTACTTCCAAAATACTAGCAGCACCTTCAGGAGTAGGAATCTCTAAGACTGGTGTGAACAAGGCATAAGCTTTCAATCTATTTGTTAATGCTTCATTTAAGATAGTCGCTTCCGGACCTACTATTATTCCTTTCTCAACCTTAGTTATCCCGAATTTTTCAAGATGCTCCATCATTACTTCTTCAGCAGCATAATAAACCGGATATTCATCAATTATCCCTCTCTGGGGGATTCCTTGAAAGATTACTATCTCCTTCGCTCTAACATCTTCAGATAAAGCCCAATTACAAATAGTTTTAGAAAGATCATTGTATGCGGAGACAACTTGGAAGGGAACTTCACATATGCCAATAAGTAAGTTATGCTTTGGAGAATAAAGAATTCGGAATGGATGTTTCAATACTCCTGCATAAAATACACTTATAGGGGGAAGGTATTCACTCGTAATAAAACCAATTTCTTTAGCATCTGGGAGTTGTTCAATAAGAGTATTAGCAACGATAGGACCTATAAGACCTATCCCTGCGAATCCAAGAACGAGTGTGGCACCTTCTTTAATTTCTACTGAAAGATCATCAATAACAATGGAACTCCTCTTACCTTTTTCACAGATATATTCTTTTTTAACCAAAAGACTCACTTTTAGTATTATATTGAATTTTATATTTTTTGATTAAGTTAAGTAATAGAATTCAACCATATTAATATTAATTTTATTTTTTAAAATATCTACGGTTTATGAAATACACTAGAAACTTTCTGAAAAAATCTTTTATGAAACTCTACATTAAAAAAAATAATTTATATTATAAGTGAATACTATGAGCAATAAAGAAATTAATGAAGGAGATCAAGCTCCTCTATTCAAATTAAATTCTTACAATGTGGGGGAAATCGATTTAGCTAAATTTAAGGGAAAAAAAGTAGTTTTGATTTTCTCAAGGTACTTTGGATGCCCTATTTGTTTGTTAGATCTCAACATATTGATGACACGTAAGACTGAAATTGAAAATAAAGGGGGAGAAATAATATACATTACGCAATCTGGTGAGAAAATTGCGAAAGAATATATTGAAAAAGAAAAGATTGACTTTCCCGTTATTCCAAGTTTAAAAGATGAATTATATGCAGATTATGGCTTAGGAATGATGACAAAGGAAGCTGTTTCTCAAATACCTTCAAAATTAAAAGAAGTAAAAGAAAAAAACTTTATTCACGGAGTATACGAAGGTTGGGAGCAGCAAGGACCAGGACAATTTGTACTTGATGAGAATGGAAAAGTAATTCTTTCTCAAAAAGGATGGCTTGATATTGATAGCATACTTTCTGTACTCTAATCTTTAAATTCTACAAATATTTTTAAAATTTTTTTTTTTCATTGTAAAATTTGAGATTGAGGATATTACTAGGATATCACTTAATTTCATTATAAAAAATTTAATTTTTAATATATATGTGGATATTTCTCTGCTATTATAAGAGAATTACAAGAGAAATATAAACAAAATAATTCATGCAAAATTAATGAAAATGATAATCTCAAATCTACATGAATCAGAAAACACCCTTAAAAAAATAACTAATACTTGTTATATAAAATTGACTCAAGACTTGCGTGATTGTCAAAATTGTAGATATTGGTATAAAGGGATTTGTGATGAATATTTTGAACAGAAATCTGATAAAATTACAAAAAATCTTGAGGAAGGAATAAAAATTATGAAAAATTCAAGATCAGAAGATTCAGAACCCGTTCTTAATCTAAAAAATTTATTTTATGAAATCGAAATAGATTATGATATAAATCAAATCTCAGGAGTCATACAAGAAAAAGCAAAATATGATAATTTTAAACTACTTATGGATATCCAAAGTGTCTTACAAAATTGTAGGCATTTGACTGATAAGGATAGATTAAATTATTGTAATACTCAACGTTATTTCATGAAATTATATTTACGTGAATTTAATAAGCCTAAATAAAGGTTTCAATAACTTGAATAATACTTTTTAACTTCTGTTATTACTAAATCAATCAGATCTTTAGTATTTCTTATCCCATAGAAGCTTACTTTATCTAGAAGGGTCTTAAATTTATCCTTTGGTATTTTTGATGCTCCTATGAAAAATCCTACAATTTTATGACCAGTTTGAGCTAGATCAATCATAATTTTCTTTGACTTACTCCAATTATAGATCCCAAAATCCGTAATAATAAAGATAAGGGTTTTTCTCTCTGCTCTATCACACTGCTGAACAATTTCTTTTATTGGCAAAACTGTACCACCTCCTTGGTATTTTAATAAGACGCGTTCAGCTTTTTTAAAATCTGAAGTCCACAGGCAAATATCAGCAACATTTGAGAAATTTATAATACTGAATTTTGCCCCCTTACTGGCTGCATGATGAAGAGCGGCAAATGCAGCGATAAGTGCTACATGATATTGTCCTCTCCCTCTTTCTATTCTTGAAGTGTAATTCCATTTCATAGAACCAGAAGAATCCAGGACGATTAATAAGTCTGGGAGTTGTTTTTCTACATGGTGACCTGATCCTTCCTTAAATGCCCATTTTCTCGTAGTAAGATTAGGAATTATAATCGGACTGTTTAATAATGTCTGAACTACATCTAAATCTTCTATTGGATCTCCTATACGCCATACTTCAGGATAGACTGGTAACTGTCCACTTGGTTTTTCTTCAACTATTCTAATCTCAATTAGGTCCTTTGCTAATCCTCTATACCACGTAGCTAAAGGGAGTCCATCTAATAAAATTCCAGCTTGTCTTGCAGGTCCACCAAACTCAGAATATGGGATATTTTTAGCAAATTCTTCAGCTTTTTGTCTTAATGCATCTTCATTTTCTTTCAATTTATCAGAATTTTTACTCTCCAGAGGATTATCCATAACTTCTAAAATGTCTTTTGGAATCTCTATATATGCTCCTCCAGGACTTTTTCTTTTTTCTTTTCCTTTGTCACATTTTGTATTTTTACCAATCAGTGCGAATGTATCTTGGATTAGATTGTTCAAATACCTTGCGACATTAGATACTTTTTTCTCCCATGTCGATTCATCTTCAAAATCTTTAAGCATAATTTTGGTAACTTTATCTGTCAAAGGATCCATTTCTTTGAGCGTTTCATCTTTTATAATGTCTATATTCCACATTTTTTCATAAGTTCGGAAAAGGAATTTTGAAAAATCACTTACTTTACCCTTATTTTTAATATGATTGTAAGTTGTTTCTACCTCCCAAGTTATCAACTCTGGGTATTTTTTATAGAGCTTATAATCAATAATAAGATCAGCAAATACATTTACAACTATCGGTGCATAATTTTGATTAATATACTCCATTGCTGCTCGAAGTAATTTAGCATTTGTTAAACCATCATAGGGAATAATCTGGTAATGAGAAACTTCGTGGAGAGAGACTATATGAAAGTAGTCAATATATTCCTGATCATCCTTAAACAATGGGGTACTAGCAAGATTCATCGTTATTTCCCATTGATTTTCAGGATCTATATAAAATCCTTCTGAGTGAGTATAATCAAATACAAAATTAGGCTCATTTAATGGAGGATAATAAAATTCCGCTAGTGCTTTATTAAATGCGATTTTAGCCAGTTTTTTGATTGAATTCTCTTTTATATTTAAATCTCTACTTTTAGTACTCAAATCTCTTATCTAATTTGTTTTTAAGTTCTTTTTAATTAAAATAATCATTCTTATATATAAATAAATAAATTTCCCAGTCCATCCTATAGGGAAAAATATTCTCAGTTCATATAATGTTGAAATTTTTTGCTTTTAAATATTGATATTTACTCTTGTTTTTTAATATAGTTTAGATTATCCATTAATGATCTTAATTTCAGAGCTTCCGATCCTCCAGAAATTTGAATATTTACTAAGGAATCTTCATTAGTTCCAGTGACATTAATTTCAATTAAAAGATCTTCAGTACGGATTTGTTTAGTCTGCCGCTGACTAAACGCTTCCCTAAAAGGTTGATCTAAATTTGGAAATTCAGTAGCTATATCTGCCCAAACATCTTTCCAATAGGAAAATTTAATTATGTAATCTGTAACAGTTTGTTTATACAACTCAAGATTACACCACTCGATTAGATCTCCCCTATTTGGAAAATCAATTTCTTCCAATAATTCATTTCTTATATCTGCTAGTTTTTCTAAATCCCCTTTTTTAGCAGCATTTTTTATCTGTTGAGCCAAAGGAGGGTATTTTTTATTATTGACTGAACTTACAAACGGGATTAAATCGAATTTCACTATTAAATCATTTTTTTCAAATTTTTTTAACTCTTCTAAGTCATTTTCTTTTGAATTTCCTTCTCGAAAGCGTTCAGCAATTTCATAACATGTTTGGCGGTTTTTAAATCGTTTTTGAATTGAATTCAAAAGGTTCTCGGAAAATTGGTATTTATTGCCAAAATAGGGAGATTTATCTAATTCTCTTTTAACATAAACAGCCCGATGGGAAATTACATACGGGGCAATTGTATTTACAATATTGACATCAATTTTACCGATTCCCAATAACCATGCTAAGGCTTTAGAGTATCTTAATAAATCTTTTGCGACCCTTACACTTAGGATTGAATCTATTTTATTGCAAACGTTTTGAGCTGTGTTAAAATGGCACCCTGAACATAAACCAGTACTGGGTTTTATATCTTCAGTATTTCCTTTATCAATTCTAGAACATAATGTAAACTCTCTAATTATAGCATGGATGTAGTTGTTTACTTCATTAGGAAAACTGATTTTATTAATATAGTACCAAATCTCCATCAATTCATCTATAGTCAGGATCTTTGGAACCTCTATTAATTCATCTCGTCCACTATATTTTTCATCTTTTCCTGCTAAAATCAGTTGTAAGTCATGACTAGCAGGCATAGCAATTGGAACTGAAATACCAAATCTGTCTAAGAATGGTTGAGATAAATCAAATGTTCCGACATCGTTAGGATTAATTGTAGCAAATAAGCAAAATTTATTAATAGTTGTAATAGAATCATAATACTTAACAGTGCCCTCAGCAAGGAGAGATAATAGTATGTCTTGAGCATAGGGAGTTAAACGATTAACCTCATCGATAATCTTCCAAAAATTTGTAACAAATTGTCTCCAAACTACTTCTTCTTCACCTTCCTTCATCAATTTGCCTAATTTTAGGGTTCCTATGAGCTTTTCTTCAGTTAATTGAGGATGTCCTCTAATTATCGAATTTTCTATTTCATTGAGGGAAGTTGCGGTGATCATTCTTCCTAAAAGTTTTACTAAGGTAGTCTTACCTCCTCCATGACCACCTATTAAGAGCATGGCTGAATTAGGAACTAAAGCATTTAATATACATAAAGTCAGTATTTCTGGGAGAATTTTTGATTGCATTTTTTTACTCCCTTCAGAAAAATGTTTGATATTCAATTCTCTATGATGAACAAACAATTGATTCGCTTGGATTAAATTTATTATTCTCCAAACTTTTTTCCTTAAAATATCTTCTTCTCCTAAATTTGTCGGCATATCTTCTATTCTCTTAAGATTTTCAATATTATATAAGAAGCTGTTTGAATATATAATATTTTTGGATTATAACTCGAGAACTTCATCCAACCGGTCTATAATATAATCTGGTTGAAATTTCCAGTCATTGAAACCTTTTTCAAATCTCTTTTTGTCCCTTTTTATTAGACATGCAAAAATATTCGCTTTTTTCGCAGCAATTATATCAGACATTGAATCTCCAATCATTAAAGCTTTGTGATCATTTCCATCGTAATGAAAATTCTCTAAGATTGAGATTATTCCACTAGGAGAAGGCTTTGCAAACTCCTGGTCATTTTTAGCTCCCATACTAAATATATTTTGAAAAAAGTGGGCGATTTTAAACTTTTTTAATATAAAATCCACAACATAATTAGCAGTATTAGTCACAATACCAAGTCTCTTTCCGTCTTTATGATTATAAATTCTTTTCAACACGAATCTAACGTCATCAAATAAAGCAATTTTTTTTTGATCAAATAGGACTTTTCTTTGTTTAAAGTCGATCTTGTCATAATGCTCCCAAAAGTCTCTAGCTTTAGAAACACCCCATTTATTTAGTACTTCGATGTATTTATCTCCAGCAGACCAAAATTTATATCTTTCCTCCTTATCAGGAATTTGGGGAGTTCTTAATTCATTGAGAGTTTTTACTAAAATTTGATTTGCATAAGCCCCTATATCCCCAAGGTTGAGTAATGTGCCGTCTAAATCAAATAAATAAAAATTAAAATTCATGAGAAAAATTTTTTATATTAAAAGTAACCTATATGTCCTAAATCATTTTTATTCTCATCTAAAGCATAGACCATTCCCATCGATAAAGGTTCTTCATTACTTTCTTTAGTAGATTTAGCTACTCTTTTTAATGTGACTAATTTTAGAATGAATACTCTATTACATTTCTTGCATTTTATATAAATTTCTTTTGTTTCTCTTTTATCATCTTCATATTCTTCTTTCTTAAGAGGTTCTAATAGTTCAGGATTCTCATTATCACAATTATTCAAAAAACATTGATCTAACGAGATTTTTTCCATCCCACGTCGTGCAAGTGCTATAAATGCGTAACTTGGAATCTCATCTTTTAACTTTTCATTATCAGTCATATTTAATGTAAAATAGTATTTTAATTAATTCTTATTGTTATTTTTTATAGAATTTTCTTGAAATAATCTCATAAATTTTTCATACAATCTATGCCTAAATTAAAAAATGGTTAAGCTTAATTAACTATTATTTTTATATTTAATTGAGTTGAGTTATGACAAAGAAAGAAGAACTTTCAAAAGATACCATTGAACACATATCAAAATTAGCATTATTGGAATTATCCGAGGAAGAAAAAGAAAAATTTTCGAAGCAACTCGGTGATATTCTTGCTTATTTTAAGAAATTGAATGATTTAGATACAAGTAATATTAAACCTACTACTCACCCAATTGAAGGATTATCTAATGTTTTCAGAGAGGATGAACCTTGGGAATCTCTTTCAAATGAAGAGGCTACCAAAAATTCCAAATATAAACAAGATGGATACTTTAAAGCTCCGAGAATTTTAAAAAAATAAAGGCACATAAATCCTATTTTTTATATTCATCAGTTAATTTTTTTATTGCTTCTGCCATGTCTTTAAGTGCTTGTCTTCTTTCTACAGGATTCAAATTATCAAAATCATCACCCACGTCTGTACCGATTGTAGAAGCCATTAATTGAAATTTTTTGTAGACTAAACTGCCTATATAGCGATCATAATATGTTAATGCTTTCTCTAATTTTGGATCAGATTTAATTTCCTCCCATAACTCCAGAGTTTCTAATGACTTTATTCCTAGATCTATTCGAAACCAACTAATTGGAAATAATAACTGCCTTTCAATTCCCATATCAATGATACTTAGGTTTTCCTCATCAATGTAGAGTTCGGGGATTTTATCTTCTTTAAGTATGATATTATCACTCATAATGTAAAGATTTGCAGCCCCACGAGAGGTACACACTATTCCTGTAGCGAAACCTTTACAAACTCTCAAGCTATCTGCATAATCTTCTAATTTTGTCCCATTTAAATGAAGATTCACTCTTTTTGCTCCCTGGAACTCTAATTTAATCTTTTTAGTCCCTTTTGCATCAGATAAAATTTTTGGAAATAATTGTTCATCTCGGCTTTTCTTATGAGCATTGAGTAATTTATTAATAATTCTATAATCTAATTTTAATCCTGGAATAATGGTGTTTTGGTTTAGAAAGGCATCAACTTCAAAATCTGCAATACCATAAAAGAGTCTTTGGCTATTCATAATATTGTATATACTATCTACGATAGTTTTAATTAATTCCTGTGGATTCTCACGAACAGAGTCGTATTCTCTCGTTTCAAAAGTATCTATTTGGTCTTCTAATCCTTCTTCTTGGTAAAATGCCCCCCAACTTAATTCACTAAAGACAGAGCCTTCAGAATATAGATTATGAAATTGATCAATACTTAAGATGCTCTTTGAACCCCCAAGCTCAACTCCTAATTTGGTTCCAGAGGCCAAAATCGCAGAGGGTGGATTATGAAATTCAATCGACATTTATCAACACTTGATAAATTGTATTATGAGTTTTAAAAATCTTTTTCAAATGATCATAGAAAGAATTTATATAAATAATTAGTGGAAACAAATGCGAAATTACTTGAAATAAACATTGCAAAGAGAAGATAAAAAAAGAGTTAAAAGATTATTTAAAGGTAGAAACTAAAATTTAAATATCTTTTATTAACTCAATTTCAGCAGAAAAGCTAGGAATCATCCCCTCATATTCAACAATTCCTTTTTCTTTTAATTTTTTTAAAATCAATCTTACTCCTTCAAACTCGTCTTGACATTGAGTTTGTAAATCCTTATAATTTAGTTTTCCTCCCTTTTCTTTTAGTTTTTTAATTATAAATTTTTCTGCATGATTTAATTCTGACATTTCATATACACCAATTTATACAGAATCTTAAAATTTTATTCCTTTCCGGTGGATCCGAACCCTCCTAATGCTCTTTCGGAATCTGGAAGAACGTTTGTTTCGATAAACTCATAATCATGAAGTTTCCCCAAAATAATTTGGCATATTCTTTCACCCTTTTTCAAAATAACCTCTTTATTTGAAAGATTTACTACAATGGCCATCCATTCATTACGATAACCGGAATCAATAGTCCCTGGGGAATTTACTATAGATAATCCATCCCATAATGCCAAACCGCTCCTAGGAACAACCTTAAAATAATATCCTTCGGGGATGGCTGTAGCAAATCCAAGGGGACAACCGATTCTCTCAAGAGGTTTCAATATATAAGAATTTCCTTTAATATCTTCTAATTCCTTTTTATTTCCATCTCTTATTATCTTCTTAAATCCCAGTATTCTTGCATCTGCTCCAGCGTCTCCAGATTTAGATATAGTTGGGATTTTTACATCCTTACTTAATTTCTTAATTGGAATTAAGAGTTTGTTTTCATCTTTAGAAAGACTTTTGTTGGTATTATTCATTATTTATCATTCGTATAAGGATTAAGTTCTAAAAAATAGTTCTTATTAAACAATCATTAAGTTTGAATAGAAAAAAAATCTTATACAATTATTCATTTAAATACAAAATTAATATTTCCTCCGGTGAAATAAGTGATTATAATTGATAGATTTGACCCGAGAAGTGATAAACCTGCTTTGAAAGAAATTTTTGAAGATTTCATTGAAAATAAATCCTATTTCTTCTCTCATTGGAAAAAATTTGAAGAAGAACTAAATCGTAGGGCTTTAGATCTCCAATATAGGAATTCAATGGTTGTGGCTAAAGATGAGGGAAAAATCGTAGGTTTTGGAACATATACTTTATTTCGAGATTATTTTGGAAATGATAGGGTATTAATTCATCAAGTTATGACTAAAAAAGAAGATTCTTTCAAAAAAGGAATTGAAGAGAAGGTCATTCGTGAAATTCAGTTATATGTAAAAAGAACATTAAAAATAGATAATGTCTATTTTATTTGTCCTGATGAAGACAGAGCTCAAAGAAGTTTATTTTTAAAACTAGGTGTAAATAAATCCAAGTATATTTGGTATGAACACGAAATATAACTCCGTTCTTTTGAATTTCTACTAAAAATATATTAAATGTGACGTTTTTGACAGAAAATATTGAAGAACTTATTAAAAAAGTAAAAGAATTAACGAAGCAAGAAAGATTTGAAGAAGCACTAGAAATTTTAGAGAAATTATTTGCAGATAAACCTCATTCTGAAAATGTCAAAAAGAGTCTTTTAGAAACTCTATTTACTTACGGAGGCTATCTTAATGATGAGTATACCTTAGAATATGAAAAAGCGAAGGATATGTTTAAAAGAATTATAGAAATTGATCCTACTAACTATCGAGCTCACTATAATCTAGGTATCGCTAATTTTAATTTAGATGACCTCGAAAAAGCAAAGGAATGTTATGAGGAAGCAGTTAGAATTAAACCTGATTATCATTACTGTTTTTACAATATAGGATTGGTTTACGAGAGAAAGGGGAATTTACAGGAAGCATTAAGATATTACGAAAAAGCCTTAGAGATAGATCCTACATTTCTATATGCAATTAATGCAAGATCTTATATTTTAAGCAATTTAGATGATCTAAAAAAAAGCAGTGATAATTCAAATCAGCAAAAAAATATTGAGCATTTAAAATCATTACTAGAAGTCTCAAAAAGAATAAGAATTGATATAATTCAATCTTTATTCAGTATAGGAAAGGAAGAATTTTTTGACTTGCTAATTGGTTGGTGTAAGAAATATAAATTTGAAATAGATGGTGATTTTTTAATTATAAATAAAGAGACTTTACCATATTTGCTCAAAACTTTAGAATAATAGGATGCTCTTAGTTGATTAATTGTATAATTTATTAGTTCTGTACGCAAGAAGTTTTATTTTGTCATTCTATGATGAATTGAATAGCAAATAATAACTACCACAAGGAATATTATCCCCGCTATTATATATCTTATAACTGTAGGATCAGTAAGTACGTCTGTTATACTGTCTGACTGAAACATGAAAAACAAATCCTAAATGATTTAAAATCTTAATAGAACGCGTCATATATAAAATTTAACAATTAATTTGATAATGTGTTGCTTTTAGGAAAAAATTATAAAAGAAAATAAGAAAAAAAATAGAAATTAGTTTATTTTAATTATCTCTCTAATTGGAAATTTACTTGTACTCTGACTCGATAGATTAACTTATCCACGTCTTCTTTAGTTAAAGTTAAGGATCCCTTAAGCTTCTTTAACCTTGACGTCAGACTCGATAATCTGAATGTTTCTAATACCACGAAGAGTCTTTTTCGCCTCTGCATAACAATTTTGTACGGCATCAGCCCAGTTCAAGACTTAAAAGGCTTACTTCTAAGTTTTCTTTTCGCTAGTGCCGACTAATTGGATACTTTTATAAACTGGCATTTTGATTTCACTTTTTTTATAATTTTGTAAGTTAATTTGTTATTAATTAATATTTAAATATTACTCAGAAAGCCTAAAATTCACAATATTTTAGTTTAGAAATACCTTAGAGAAAAATGAAAATTCAAAAAAAAAAGAAAATGAAGTATTTATAATACAATTTTAAAATTATAGGCTTAAGCATCAAGATTTTCAAGTAAAGTCGCTACGCCCTGCCCTCCACCAACGCAAGCATTCGCGATACCATATTTAACTTTTTTATCTTTTATGATTCGAGCTAGTGTGCCAGTAAGCCTAATCATTGTGGCACCCAATGGATGTCCAATAGCAGTAGCACCGCCCATAACATTAACCTTTTCTTCAGGAATATTTAAAGCATTCATACAATTTAACGTGACAATAGTAAATGCCTCATTTATTTCCCAAAAGTGAATATCATCAACAGTTAAACCGGCATATTTTAAGGCTTGTTCACTTGCAGGTACAGGACCTCTACCCATAACTGATGGGTCTACTCCTGCAAAACCAATTGAAACAATTCTCGCCATTGGTTCGAGACCTCTCTTTTTTGCCTCCTCAGCCTCCATCATAAGACATGCTGTGGCTCCTGCATTTAAAGGTGAAGAATTTCCCGCAGTAATTACTCCTTCTGGAGTACCTTCTCGCTTCTCATAACCTTCCTTTCCACCATTCTTTTCTAAATAGAAAGGCCTTGATAGTCTACGTAGTGCCCCCACACCTTCTAAAGTAGATTTTCTTGCTGCCATATCTCTATCTACCATCATCTTTTCTTCTTTGTTTCCTTCTGCGTGTCCTTCGATTGGGATAATTTCACCTTTAAACCATCCCTTTTCAGTATTTTCCACTGTTAAGTTATGAGATCGTACACCGAATTTATCTAAATCCTCTTTTGTGAATGTTGGCATTTCCTCTTCATAAAGTTTTTGAGCAGTTTGAAGCATTTGACTTGTAGTTCTAAAATCTATTTTTGGTCGATACCATTTACTCTTGGTATTCATTATTTGCATGTTTGGAGCAATATGGTTATTCTGCATAGGAACACGTGTCATATGCTCAATACCTGTGGATAATACACATTTACTAAATCCAGTCATTATTTCCATTATACCCATATGCATACCGGCTCCAGCACTACCACATTGCTTATCAAGGAAAACTGCTGATGTTTTAACTGGAAAATCCGCTAGAAATACAGGATTTCTCCCTCCATATGTCCAATTTTCGCCAACACCCATTGCTGATCCAACTGTAAGTTCATCAACATCTTCTCTAGTTATTCCTTTATCTGCGAGTTTTTCATCAAAAAGTTTCATTAATAAGGTAGCAAGCAGCTCATCTCCTCGTATCTCACCAAATACATCTCTCTCAGGCTGTTGCGGTCTCGAACGAGAGAATGCAGTTCGAGCGTAATCTATCAACCATACTTCTTTTAATTCCATTACTTTCACTCTTATTTTTTTTAATGATTCGTTTTTAGATTAAAATTTTAAAATTTTCAAATTAGGAAGTTCGAAAAAAGTATTAAACTTTATGTAAATGTCTATTTTATAGCATCCCTCTAAAAATAATATGAGATTATTAGTAGTATTTTTATTTATAAAATTGTTAGATACAATATGCCTAAAACAAATTTAGATGTAAGTGTAAATCCATTAGTTTCGATAATCGCTGGTAGTACTTCAGATAAAGATGTTTATGAAAAAGCAGAAAAGATACTTAAAGATAATGGTGTAAAATGTGATCTTCAAATAATATCAGCACACAGAAATCCCGACAAATTAGACCAATATTTAAAATCATCGGAAACTTTAATTTATATTGCTGTAGCTGGTCTCTCTGCAGCACTACCCGGAGTAATAGCTTCAAAAACAGATAAACCCGTAATTGGCGTACCTGTTAGTTCAAAATTAGGAGGATTAGATGCATTATTATCTATAGTCCAAATGCCTCCCGGAGTTCCTGTTGCATGTGTGGGTATTGATAGAGGTGATAACGCAGCCCATCTGGCTATTAGAATACTAAATATATTAAAAAAATAAAAATAAAGAACTCAATTATGACTGAAGAATTGATCGAAATTGGAAAAAAAAATGCTGCCACTAAAGCTGTAGACGAAAATATAAGAAAAAATATGATCATTGGGATTGGTAGTGGATCTACTGTTGTGCATGCTGTACAAAGATTAGGTGAAATAAATAAAGAAAAATCTATGAATTTAAAATGTATCCCTAGCTCATTTCAAGCTTATCAGTTAATAATACAAAATGGTTTAGAGTTAGTTTCTCTCGAACAATTTCCAGAAATTGATATAGATTTTGATGGTGCAGATGAGATAGATGAAGATCTAAATTTAATAAAAGGTGGAGGAGGCTGTCTAGTCCAAGAGAAAATACTTGCTTCTAATTCAAAAGAATTAATAATTATTGCGGATTTTAGAAAAAATTCAAAAAGATTAGGTATGAAATGGAAAAAAGGAATTCCTATTGAAGTTATTCCTATGTCATATTTGCCAATAATGAAAAAATTAGAAAAATTGGGGGGGAAACCATCCCTAAGAATGGCAAAATCTAAAAGTGGACCTCTAATAACTGATAACGGTAATTTTATTATAGATGTTGATTTTGGCGAAATCACTAATCCGGGTGAATTAAATATGGATTTCTTAAAAATTGCAGGAGTAGTTGATACAGGATTATTTATCAATATGGCTTCAAAAGCTTATATAGGTCTAGAAGATGGAAATGTATTAACTCTCCTTAAAGAAAAGTAAATTATTAATAAATCTAAAGATCTTCTATTCTTCTTGTTGATTAAAAGAAAGAGATTCTCCACAGTGGGGACAGAATTTTTTAGGTGTGTTTATAAATCCTCCGCAAAAAGGACAGAAAAATGATTCTCCTAATGAGGCTATTGGTTCAGGTGTAATATATCCATCGTCATCCCTAACATCTGAGGGTTGATAATAATAATCCTGATACTTAGGTTCAAAAGTAGTATATCTGGTATATTTTCTTCTTCGCACAAAATAAATTGACATACTAACTACTCCTATAAGGGCAATCACTCCGATTACTATGACCATTATCATGGAATAATCCAACAATCTTTCATTTATAACTAAAATAATAACAAAATCATCGAATTCTCCTTCAGTATCATAAACAGTGATGTATAAAATACCTAAATATCCATCTTTAGTTGAAAAATCAAAATCCGAGGCTGTAGACACTGTTTTAATTCCTTCAATTGAATTATAATCCATAGAATTTGGAATCGTAAAGGAACCCTCGTGTGTATCAGTAAGAGCATCATAAGATAATTCATCAACTATAAATGAAGATGGAAGGATAAGTATAATGTAATTATCGTCAGTTACAGAAGCAATAATCAAGTTTATAAAGATCTTCATGGTGGAATTATCATCCTCATAATTAACTGAATCTCTAACATCTACTGTGAAGTCAATTGTACTTCCTTTAAAAGCATTATACACTAAAGTCCCTTCATCTGTTTCTATGTCATCGAAAATAATTTCCCCACTACCATCAATATTGAAGCTTGATGTTGTTTTCAATATTTCTGGGGGATTATTTATGATTTGAAATGAAATTCTTGGTGAATTTGGGATAGTATAATTCTCATTTGAGGGAGTAATATAAAAAATAGCATAACCAGAAGGATCATTTATTTCTGGGTCAAAAATGTTTCTATAATTGTTAGAAGCAAAATGGTTGAATGTTAATGCTTTATTGATTGATTGTTTTGAATTAAAGAACGAGTAAGAATAGATTGATAAAAATCCATCAAAACTCCCATATGCAGAACTATCGAGTTCAGCATTTAGAATATTAGACTCACTAATGGCTCTCGTTATACTGGTATCGCTTGCCGTTAAACTATTGATAATTGGGACCTTAGACTGGTCAAAATAAAGTATCTTGGTCGTCTTACTATAATTTATTGATCCAACAGTTAGGTTGACTATAACTGAATAAGGATTATAACTTGGTGACGGAAGATTATAAGTGTTGTTTAGATATATACCACTACTATTATACACCGCATTTAAATCAATTGAATTTGTATAGGAATCATTTTTTATTATAACTTCTAATGAATCATAATCAGCACTAGTTATTGGAGATTCTAAAGTTTGATTTTTTAGATATATTGAAAGATTAACCTGAGAATTTGATGTATATTCAGAATCTACCTTAATATTAATCGAACTATCATCTTGAGGTAAAAGAAAATCTAAAATATTTTTCAATAAATTGGCATGATCGTGACTATAAATTTCTGATTCAAATTCATCATACATCCAATATAAATCTCCAAAAGCTAAAAATCGTCCTTTACCATAGGAAGAACCATTATACTTGGCAACAACCGTTTTATTATCTATACTAGCAATCGATTCACCATTATTTGAGATTGTAAAACTACTACCTTTTAACCAAAGAAATTTATTAACCTCATTAAAAATGATTGGATCATTGAAATCTTGAACACTTTGAGAATCCACACTTACCCCTATTCCAAACCAGTTATCATCGATCATATTTTCTTCATTAATTTGAAGATCTACTTCAAGTGCTGTAAATAAGTCATTAATGTTTTCAATTACCATATCCTGATAACGAGTTCCTAAGAATAAAATATTTCCCTCACTATCAAAATAATTCTTTAAATTTGTAATCTCATATGGACTGTAAGGTAATATAGGTGCTTGAAGTACAACTAAATCATACTGTGCTAGTCTTTCTTCTGTTAAAATCGAATTATCTGTATCTTTATCATAATCTGGGGACCAATATTCCATTTTATAATCAATTGAAATATTGAGAGCAGAGATATGATTCATAGCCTCATAAAAACCCATTTGACTAAAGGAGAATTCTGGAAACCAATCATTTAAACCATGATATGAATCCATCAGTATGCTATATTCTGGCAATCTAATATTTAAAAATATCTTAACCACATCATATACCTGTCCTCCCGAGGTTAAGTTAAGCTCTATATCCCTAATTCCTGGGAGGGCATCGGCATTAATTTTTATATCTATTTCTATAAAATCAATTCCAGCAGTTGTAAAATTAAGACTGTCCTTATCAATCGTAATCGACACTCCTTGAATGTTATTCGGTAATTCTATGATAAAATCATTATCTTTACCAGAGAGTACAGTTAAATTGAATTTTTGATGGTCTCCAGGAAAATGTAATAAATCAAATGGTTTTATAGGTAAATCATTAGGAAAAACTTTAGCAGTATCATTATAGTCTGGAGAAATACTATTCAAATAATTTAATGATGCGGTTAGATTTATTAATCCTACACCAGATTTGAGAAAATCGTCATCCACATCTCTAGATAGTTTCTTGGCACCGTCTATAAGAGCAATTCTTGCAGTTTCTGGTGTTAAGTTAGGGTACGCATCTTTTAAAATTGCTAAAGCCCCAGATACCATAGGAGCAGACATACTTGTTCCACTTAATGGTATATAATCAGCATTACCAGAAAAATCAAAATAATTGTCGATATAACGTTCTTCTTTTGAAATCGTTGAGTCCTCTGCATCTGTTGAAATAATATTAACTCCTGGAGCTACAACATCAGGATATCCTAGATATCCAAATGTGGGTCCCCAACTACTGAAATATGCAAGGTCATCATTTTGATCTGTTGCTCCAACAGATATAACATCTATACCAGAAGCAGGTGTTGAACCTGTAAAATAATTTGGACCATCATTCCCTGCTGACGCTACAAAAATAACACCATAGGTTTCCTGAACCTCTGTTATTTCTTGAGTTATTAAATCAGAAATGTATGGATAACCCCCACCAAAACTCATTGATATTATATCAGCACCAGCCCCTCCTAAACCAATAGGTTTAGAACTCCATTCAATAGCATTAATGATATCACCTTCTTCTAAACCACTATTATTTCCTGCTCTAGCATTAATTAGGGAAACACCAGTAGCAACACCACGATATTTCCCATCGGAACCAGTTCCATCACCGCCGATAATTCCAGCAACATGAGTACCATGTCCCACATCATCATTATAATCTGATGGATCTTCATCAGAAACAAAATTACGATTAGCTACAATATTCAATGCTGGATGATCATAAATTCCTGTATCTATTACAGCAACTCTTACACCTGATCCATCATAAGCTATTCCCTCTGCGCTTATTGCGGATAGCCACCAATTAGGATAAAAATCATCGTTTAAAGCACTTAATTGGGCGCTATTGTCTATAATATAAGGGTTTTTAAAAGTCTCTGATTTATAAATTCTTTGAATATGTTTGATTTCTTCTAAATTATTTTCATTCAATAATAACTCCATTGGATTTAATTTGAGATATGTTCCTGAAATAAGTTCATAATGAGTAATAATCGTGAAATTATTGAAAACTGAATTTAAAATTTCTTCTCTTAATATCGGAGGTAGATCCTCATTAAAGAGAACAATAATTTTAACATCATTCGTATCAGTTAGGGAGTATAATGAGAAATTAGTTAAGAATTGTTTAAGATTATTATCAAAAATTGAAAATCCATTATCTAAAGTTGACCCCAAAACTGTATCGCTTGATCTCATACTATTAGAAAGAGGAGAACTTGAATATTCCATATTGATCACATCTCCTTGGCGTGAGGCTGTATTATAATTACTTTTTACACTAAAATCTAATAAAACAGGAAGTTGAAAAGCAAAAACAGCAAAAACTAACATTAAAAAAAGAATATTTTTTCTTGACTTTCTCATAGACAACACAAATAAGAACAGTTATTTAATCTTTCTTTTAATAAGCTAAAAAAATATTCTGTTATAAAATTATAGATTCTATATATATAGAATAATTGAATTATAGTCTAAAGAGAATAAATCGAGTCAAATCCCCGCCTATTTAGTTGATCTCATATAATTTATAAGAAAATATTTAAAAACAAGAAGAATATAAACCAATATTAACAAAAATTTATTTAAATGTGTTTTTAATGAAATATTATACTTTTAAAGTACTTTTAATTGGTGCTCCAAACGTAGGAAAAACTAGCATTTTTTATAGATATGTAAAAAATCAATTTTCTCAGGATTACATAACAACAATAGGTATTAATTATTTAACAAAAGAAATAACTATAGATTCGAAGAAAAAGATTAAACTCGTAATATCGGATATAGCAGGTCAAGAAAAGTTTAAATCTCTGCGTAAAGAATTTTATCAAGGTGCTAATGGAGCCTTAGTTATTTTTGATCTTACTCAGCTTAAAACATATGAAGCGATTGAAGGATGGCTTTCGGAAATGTTTGAAATATTAGAAGAAAACATCCCCTTTATTATTACAGGGAATAAGGTAGACTTAATAGAAGAAATAAACCGTTCAATTGATAAAGATATTGTAAAAGATTATGCAGAAAGTAAAAATAGCATTTACATCGAAACTTCAGCCAAAACTGGGGAAAAAGTTGAAGAAGCTTTCGAAGAACTTGCATTGCGTATGGTTAAACGCGCTTCTAAAAAATAAAATAGATTAGATATTATTC
>Ga0209427_10000582_pt1 | contig 39495 bp, 34 predicted proteins | sample DeeMarSWOR136_30_FD_187465 | JGI IMG/M metagenome (GOLD analysis project Ga0209427, IMG submission 187465) | Marine sediment microbial communities from White Oak River estuary, North Carolina - WOR-1-36_30 (SPAdes) (version 2) | ecosystem: Environmental > Aquatic > Marine > Intertidal zone >...
CGTGTATGAATGCAGCCCCGTACACCGGGAGGAGCCCGGAAAACGCCCTTTCACGATCCGATTCGAACCAAAAGGGGTATCTATTCGGACCAAAAGGGGTACCCATAAAAACAACCGTAACAACGAATAACATATTCCCTACTTGACAAAATAGTATTTCTTTTACCCCCACATCTAACTTTCGATAATCTATAACGATATATAGCACTAACAAGGATTAATGAACCACTATTCAGTCGACTCGACGTGAGCGCACGGAAGAGGCGAAAACGATGAGCGAAGATGGGGATGTCATCATCTCACTGGACACCAAACGGATTCTCGCACTGGTACTGATACTGGCCCTTAGCGCATTCTCAATCTACGGATACATCGCCGCAATATTCACTTTCGTCCCCCCCTCAGAGGACGCACTCGCACACGCACAATATGCCCCCCCAGGTGGAGGGGGTACCAACAAGCCACCCGTGGCAAGGGCCGGTCCGGACAGGAAAGCCTTCGTGGGCCGCCCAATAGTTTTCGACGCATCCAAGTCCAGCGACCCAGAAGGCATCGTCAAGTACTTCCTCTGGGAATTCGGCGACGGACAAAAATCCACTCAAAAGAAAAAAGAACACGCATACGCCGCGGCCGGAAACTACACCGTCACGCTCACCGTGAAAGATGTCAGGATGAAGCCCGACACGGACACCCTCAAGGTCACAGTCATGGAGCTACCGATAGAGCCAGTGGGAGAGGCCCAAGCAGGCCTCGACGTGGAGCCTAAGCAAAACTACGTGCTAGACGCATCAGAGCAGGCGGACACGACGCTGACTCTCAACTCCACAGACCAGGTAAACGTCTGGGTCTTCAAGTACCCGAGCAACCCCCACCCGGAGGCACCGCTCCCCGAGCACAGCCTCCCAACCGTGGTCGACATCGCAGTCAGCACAAAGGAATCCATCACATGGCCCATGCACATCGAGAGACACTACACAGACGAAGAAGCAGCCGGCATCGAAGAATCACAGCTCGGAATCTACTACAAGGAAGGAGCATGGCACACATGCCGCGAGACCGGGGTCCACGAAGACCGCAACATAGTCTGGGCAAACATGTACGAGGACGAGGTCACCGGAAGCCTCACCATCATAGCCGAGAAACCAGTAGCAGCTCTATTCGAGGCAGTCCTCGCCCTGGAACCAGAGGAAGTAGAACTGGATGAGGAGGCAACAGTCACGTTCACCGTGACCAACATCGGCGAGGAGACAGGTAACTATACATGGACCATGATGGTAAACAGCGTCGAGCTGGAGAACGGCACAGTCACTCTGTCTGGGAACGAATCCGAGACGATAACCAGGACGCTCAGCTACGACGAGGCAGGCGCCTACCTGATAGAGATGGGCGGGCTGGCAGCAAGACTGAAGGTCACCGCATTCCAGGTGGAGATATCAGTCAGCCCCCAGGAGGTCACGCTCAATGAGCAAGCGTTCGTAACCATCACCGTGACGAACATGGGAGTCCTCGGCGAATACAGATGGACCCTGAAAGTGGATGGCGTCGAGGTGGATTATGGCACAGTCACACTGGCAGAAGACGAGTCCGAGACGATAACCACGACGCTGAGCTACGAGGAGGCAGACACCTACTCACTAGAGGCAGACGGGGCCACAGCCACCCTGACCGTCACGGCTGCCCTAGCCCCCGCCCAGTTCGAGGGATCAGGGCTCTCGATCTCACCAGCAGAGGTGGAGCCCGGAGAGGATGTCACGGTTTCAGTGAACGTGGAGAACGTCGGCGAGGAGCAAGGATTCCACCACGTCGAGTTCAAGATGGACGGAGTCGCCGTAATATACGAACTAGTAACCCTAGACGGAGGCGAATCAACGACAGTAGAGGCCACACTCTTCACCGAAGAGGAAGGAGAGCACATCGTCGAAGTCGAAGGAATAACGGGGACCTTCACGGTTACCCCGCCACCCTCGAAAAAATTCCCATGGGGCCTCACAATAGGCGCTGTCGTCATAATAATCGCCGCAGTGGTATACATGTACTTGAGGCAGAGCGGCACACCCTCTTTCTCAGAAAAGCCCACTTAAGCAAAGTACAGCAGAAATTATATCTCAAATCGATTAAATAGCATATCAAGTTTATTCAAATAGCACGCCTCACCGACAGAGGGTAGCAGACAGGATGATCATAGTAGTCTCAGGCCTCCCGAGATCAGGCACCAGCATGACGATGAGGATGCTGGAAAAAGCGGGCATAGAGACCCTGACAGACGAGATCAGAGAACCGGACCAGGACAACCCCAAGGGATACTACGAATACCAGCCGGTGAAGGACCTGGAACGGGACAGCCAGTGGCTGAAGACGGCTGAGGGAAAGGCAGTCAAGATAGTCTCCCCCCTGCTGAGAAACCTACCCCCGGAACACACCTACAAGGTCCTGTTCATGGAGAGAAACCTGGACGAGGTACTGGCGAGCCAGAGAAAGATGATGGAGAGAAGAGGAGAACGAGACACCACCCCGGAAAATGAGATGAAGGCCATATACCTAATCCACCTGCAAAACATGAAGAACTGGCTCCAAACCCAAGCCAACATCCAGACACTCTACATAGACTACAACCAGGTCATCCAGAACCCCGAAGCCTGGGCACACAAAATCCAAAAATTCCTGAACCTAGAAGACGCCGCCCAAGAAATGGCCTCAGTAGTAGATCCCAAACTATATCGGCAGAGAACATAACTCCGAGCGCATAAAAATACTGTATTCCGATATTGAATTAAACTTCAGAAATAATATTTTTAAAATAATAGGAAGAGATGAATGCAGCTCGGAGCCGATGTTCATTTGATACCCTCAACCCTCTTATCACCGCCGGTGAATGAGCTGGGGATAGGTGGGATAGGAGGTTTCTGTGTAGGTTACACAATAAAAAAAATCGCAAAGACCATAATCACAGTATTAGCAATCGGTTTCCTAGGACTCCAATACCTGGCCTTCAAGGGCATCGTCGAGATAAACTACTTAGCCCTACAAGACTTGGCCATGAGCCTTCTCGGAAAAGCTGGCGCCCTACAAGGGGCTATCACCACTCTACTCGCCCAGATGCCTTTCGGGGTCGGATTCGCCGTAGGATTGGTCTTAGGCTTAAAAAAAGGATGATAGGATATAACAACAACCACTCCAAAGCACGTTTGCATGAAAGTTAATACTTTAAAACATCTCCAAGGTGATTTTAAAACAATACAATCACTTGTTTCCCTTGATAATAGATTCACTACGTGTGTAACCATGAAAATAAAGTTAACATAAAAAATTTCTAGAATTTAGGTACAAACCAGCACACTATGGCATTGTACATGCGATCACTTATCTGCAAGAAAAAGGATATGATGATCTGTCATATTAGGGCCATTAAAGGAGTCATCATTGTTATAACAATCATTTGTGTAACAGATATCATGATGGAAGTTCTGCGAATCGAGACGGAATTCCCTAATCACATGTGCGTCATGGTATGAGAAAAGATGTCGAAATCTGGGGGCCGAAAACATAAGTGGGAGCGAAACGGTGAGTGGGCAACATGCATCAACTGTGGGTTAAAGGTGGAGACAAAGCGTATCAGGAGAGGTGGCCTCCCTACTTGTGATGAGGTCCTCAGTTCAAAAGCCCAACCAAGCCTAACTGATGAGAAGACTGGTGAGCGCGCGCAGGTCCCCAGCTCAGAAATCCAACCAAGCCTATCTGATGAGAACGCCGGTAACTTTTTCCAAGAATATCTCGTCAGCTACCGAAAAGGATGTGAGCTTTTCGGTGTTTGGTGGAAGCTTTTCACGTTTTCAATGATTACCTTCTCAGTCGTCTTCTTCCTGGTGGCGATTATTTTGGTCCTACTGTATCTGGTATAGTTGATCTTTAATAAACAGCGATATACAGGCAACCGTCTGCAGCCCCGTTAGCAGAGACTAAAAACCCCCTAGCAAGCATCACATCTATCACAAAAAACAACCCACCCAATCATCCTGCACCTCACCCAGCCACCCCCCCCAACCCCTTAAAACTACGCCGCTCGTAAAAAATACAGGAAGATAGATTATTCTACGAAAAAATACGTCGGCTAACCGGAAACACGACCCCTCCCACGAAAAGGAGAAGGAAAACACACTTCAAGGAAGGGGGGAGGGGGGAGGGGGGGTCATGCATCCGCCTGTGAAGAACACGCCTAACAGAGGGACAGACCTGAAAAACGCTCCTTCACGATCCGATTCGAACCAAAAGGGGTATCTATACAGACCAAAAGGGGTACACATAGAGACCAAAAACATATGATAAGGAACTAAAGACTGTCACCACGACGGCGCCGAAGAAATGGCTTCAATAGTAGATTACGAACTGTATCAGCTAAGAACATGATACTATATAACCCATGTAATGATTACATGATTTTTTTCATCGCTGCTAGCTTGCGGAAATTTTAATACTCCTCAAGAATTCACCAAACACACAGAACCCTTAAAACCAAAACCGTCATGAAAGAACCGATGAAACCCCTCAGCACAGCGGTAGTGGGATGCGGCGTCTGGGGCAGGAACCACGCTCGCGTCTACAAACAGATCCCGGATATCCAGCTGAAAACCGTCGTCGACGCCGATGAGACAAAGGCGAGGGAGATAGGAGAGCTATACAAGGTCGAATGGTCGACCGACTCTCAGAAGGTTTTCGAGGACCATGACATTGACGCGGTCTCCATATGCACTCCAACCGTAACCCACGCCGAGATAGCCCTGAAAGCCATCAAACACGGAAAACACGTGCTCGTCGAAAAGCCTATGACCAACACCCTCGAGGAGGCCAAGAAACTCATAGAAACGGCTGAAAAACACGCAGTTCAACTGGCGGTCGGGTTCGTGGAACGATTCAACCCCGCAGTAAACGAGGCCATGAACCTCATAGACCAGGGCAAGATAGGCGACGTCATCCTCGCCCACACCCGAAGGGTCAGCAGGAGACCCCTACGAATCGGCGACGTCGGCGTGATAAAGGACCTGGCCATCCACGACATCGACATAGTAAACAACCTCTTCCCCGAGGAACCCGACTCCGTCTTCTGCACCGCAGGCAGCATCGCCCACGCCTTCGAGGACTACGCCAACATCAACCTCAGATACGACGGCAACAGAAACGCATTCATAGAGACAAACTGGCTCACCCCCAGAATCGTCCGAAACCTCACCATCACGGGCTCAGAGGGGATAATAACCGTCCACTACCGCACCCAGGAGATAACCGTAGAGAACAACGAGCAGCTCATCCAGCCCTTCCTCCCCTACAAGGAACCCCTATACCTCGAGCTCCAGAGCTTCACGAATGCCGTCATGAACGACACGACCCCGGAGGTAACAGGGGAGGACGGCCTGAACGCCCTCAGGATCTGCGAGGCAGCCCTTAGATCAGCGAAGACGGGGGAGACCGTAAACCTCGAAGACATAAAATGATTTTTCTACTCCTCAGATAATAGTACCCGCGATGGAACTCGTCATAGTAGGCATGGGATACGTAGGCATACCAGTCGCAGCCCTGTTCGCCGACGTCCCGGGCATAAACGTCACAGGCATACAGAGAAGATCGAAGAGATCCGGATGGAAGATCGACCACATCAACGCGGGCAAATCCCCGATAGGAGGAGAAGAGCCTGGCCTAGAGGAGCTCATCAAGAGGGTAGTCGGGAAAGGCACCCTCCACGTGACCGATGATATCTCGAACTACGAGAAGGCGGACGCAATCCTCATAGCGGTACAAACCCCCGTCGACGAGAACCACCAGCCAAGATACGAATCCCTGAGACAGGTCTGCGCCGACGTCGGCGACAGGATGAAGAGAGGCGCCCTAATCTGCGTAGAATCAACCGTAGCCCCGGGCACCACCAACAACCTCGTGAAGCCAATCCTCGAGGAGCACTCCGGTATGCAGGCCGGCGAGGACTTCAACCTGGTATTCTCGTACGAGAGAGTCATGGTGGGACGCCTCCTCCACAACCTCCAGAACTACGCGAGAATAGTAGGGGGCTACACGCCTGAATGCACCAAACGCGGAGTCGAACTATTCAAGCACATAATGAAGGCGGAGCTCATGCCGACCGACAGCCTCACAGCCGAGGTCGCCAAGGTGACAGAGAACACATACAGGGACGTCAACGTGGCCTTCGCCAACGAGGTCGCCCTGATCTGCGAGTCCCTAGGCACCAACGTCCACGAGGTGCGCCGGTTCGTCAACAGCCTCCCCAACGACCCGTCCAACCCGGCCGCTAACCCCTACCGCAACATGCACACGCCGGGAGCAGGCGTCGGAGGCCACTGCCTCCCCAAGGACCCCTGGCTCCTCAAGTACGGCCTCGACGCATTCGGAACCTCGAAGTTCACACCCAACATCCTCGTGGAGAGCCGACGCCTCAACGACGGCATGCCCCACCACATGAAGGAGCTCATAGCAGAAGCCCTCGATGAACGGGGGAAAAAACTGAGGGAATCCAGGATAGCGATCCTGGGATTCGCCTTCCTGGAGAACTCCGACGATAGCAGGAACACGCCGGCGCTGCCTATCTACAACCTCCTCAAAGGGTCGTGCGGAGAGGTGATAGTCCACGATCCCTACATCAGGGAATACGAGGATGTCAGCGTCACCTCGGACCTCGACGAAGCTCTCAGAGGAAGGGACTGCCTGGTTCTCGTCACCCGCCACAACCTGTATCTAGATCTGCCCCTGGATCGGGTGAGGCGCCTCCTCCGCACCCCAGTCATCGTCGACGGGAGAAACGTCTTCAACAGGGACGAGTGCAGGAGGGCAGGCTTCGCGTTCAGAGGAGTGGGAATACCAAAATAGCACTCTAAGCGATGTAAAATTACCAAATTTACTGTGTTTCTGAGAACTCAACCTCGTAATTATACGATCCTAGGGTGATCATGTACTCGAATTCAAACGTCTTCTCAATCGAGACAGTACTCCCACCAGCCATATCTCCTACAAACACGGAATCAACGTGCCTCCCTCCCCCCATCTCACTCCAACGGATGTGCACTGTGACGTCGTAGACATTACTCCTGCGCGGATTGACGACGCTGCCTGAAAAGACAATGGTGTATTTACCCCCGACCTGGCGTATGTCATAATCCATCTCCGAGACGTGAGGACTAGGCCGTTTATACAGAACAGCCCCAAATCTAAACCCGACTAGGCTTGCGACGAGAACCGCTAAGGTAGCCACTACGATGTACCTACGATCCATTGATCCCTATGGCTAAGATTGACCTTCATCGCAAGATAAAGATTCTGAATCGAGAATCTATATATGTATAAAACGTGCATCGAATCTATTTCTGACCATACGATCTATCGTGCATAATTAATTAATAAAATCTAATTTGCATCAGTAGGAGCGGGTGGGAAGCATCACGGAGACCCCAACCATGTCACCAGCTTCCCCCCGCGGAATTCTCCAATATTTACCATCATATAACTCATGATATATTTACAATAGCTTCATACTATACCCTTACTCATCAATACCAATGAGCGATTTAGTAGACAAAGCACTAGAATACGCCAGCGAGAAACACAAGGGCCAACTGGATGATCAAGGCAGGCCCTACTTCTTCGCCCACATAGTCCAAGTCCACAGCATACTAAAGGATGTTACAGAAGACCCAGAAATCCTGTGCGCCGGAATACTCCACGACATAATAGAGGACACCGATACCACCTACAAGGATCTAGTCCACGAGTTCAACAAACCCATAGCAGACCTAGTCCACGAACTAACCCACGAAGGCAACCGGGGAACAGGCTACTACTTCCCAAGACTCCGCAGCAAGAAAGCTATCATAGTAAAATTCGCCGACCGCCTCAGCAACCTCAGCAGAATGGACGACTGGCACGGAGACCGACAGCTCACCTATCTCAACATGAGCCGCTTCTGGCCCACCGAGCCCCCAGGAGACACCGTACCCAGCCCCAACACCCCAATAGAAGGAAACCAGTAAACTCTGCCCTCAACCTTAATCAGCCGCGTGCATGTATAACACACCGAGCTTACAACGAGTTTTTAAAACCATTCATCCTATGATAATGTGAGGCAAATGTTCGATCCACTGTTCAGCAGGATACTGGTGGCATTCGATGGCTCGGAACCTTCAAAGCGCGCCCTAGACCTGGCCGCAAAGACCGCCGCGATGTTCAAGGGAGAACTCATCATCCTGACTGTCATATCCAACGTCTCAGTCCCCCTGTTCACCCAGGAAGGCGTAGAGTCTCCGAGCACGCTATACGTACATGAATACCTGGACAAGATGAGAGAATTCCACCGGAGATCCCTGGAGAAAGCCGAGGCCGAGGTGAGGATGCGCTACCCAGGTCTCAAGCTCGAGGTGCTGCTAGTCGAAGGACGACCTTCCGCCACAATCGTCGAGACCGCTGAGGAGAGAGACGCCAACCTGATTATACTCGGAAGCAGGGGTCTGGGAGGGATCACCGGCTGGATACTGGGAAGCACAAGCCGTCAAGTGGTGGACCACTGCACGAAGCCCATCCTAATAGTGAAATAACCCCGATATCGAGAGGGAAACCCAGGTCACCTATTTTTCAAGTCTACGCGACAGTTCCTTCCATCCACTCTCATCCCTCAGGACAGACCTGAAAAACACCCCTTCAAGATATGATTCGAACCAAAAGGGGTATCTATACAGACAAAAAAAATGTACCAATTTAATATAAAATAGATAAACATGTACCCCTCGAAAGAAGATTATCGCAGCTACACGACTAAGCTTAATACCGGAAGACGATCCCCAGATAACCATAGACCTCTGGAGAAAACGAAATGGTAAAACTAGCGCTCTATGGAGGAGAACCGGCCTCACCCTACAAGATCCCCATAGCCAAACCCCTCTTCGACGAGAAGACGATAAGCGACGTGGCCGACGTCCTCCGTTCGGGATACGTACGTCAGGGCCCCCGGACAAGGGAGCTGGAGGAGAAGTTCAGGGAGAAGACAGGAGCGGGATACTGCTACGCCGTCAGCTCCGGCACCGGGGCCCTCCACGTCGCCTACCTCTCCACCCTCAAGCCCGGAGACGAGGTAATAGCCCCCTCATTCACCTTCTTCGCCACCGTGAGCACCGTCATCTACGCCAGCGGAAAACCAGTATTCGCCGACATAGACCCTGATACATTCGTCATAGACCCGGAGGACGTCAAGGAGAAGATAACCGGCAACACCAGGGCCATCGCCCCGGTCCACCTATTCGGTAATGCCGCCGACATGAGGGCCCTCAACGACATCGCCGAGGACCACGACCTCCTTATCGTCAACGACTCAGCCCAGGCCCACGGCACAAAGGTCCACGGCAGGGACATAGGCTCATATGACACGGTTAACTGCTACAGCTTCTACCCAACCAAGAGCATGACCACAGGCGAGGGCGGCGTCGTCACCACCAACGACCCCGAGCTCCACAGGCTCGGCACCCTCCTCAGAAGCCACGGCGACGACGCCAGGTACCACCATGTCATCCTCGGCCTCAACTACAGGATGACCGACATCGCCGCCGCCATAGGCCTCAACCAGCTCGAGGACCTGGACGAACACCTCAGGGACAGGCGGAGAAACGGCAAGACCCTCCGGGAGGCACTGTCCAGGATCGACGGCCTCCACCCCCAGAAGGTCACCGACGGGGTCAACCACTCATACAGCTACTTCTCCGTCGTAATGGACCCTGATAGTTATAGGTGTACCAGGGACGAGTTCATGGAGGCCCTGGAGGCCGAGAACATCAGCTGCGCCATCCACTACCCCACACCCCTCACCAAGCAGCCCGCCATCACAAACCTCATGACCCCGGAGAAGACGCCGGTATCCGAGGAGGTATCCCAGAGGATATTCTCCCTCCCCATGCACCCAGAACTCACGGAGGAAGACCTGAAGAACATAGTAAGAGGAGTAGAGAAGGTGGCCTCACACCACCACGTCTAGGACCCTTCTTCCCACTCCCGCTTCTTCTCAAGGTACTCATCCAGGCTGTACTTGACCCGAGCCGGGTTACCGAACACCACGACCTCCGGCGGCACATCCTTCGTCACGACCGCCCCCATCCCTACCACGGCCTTGGCGCCCACACGCACACCCGCCTTTAGCATCGCGCCCGCGCAGATCACCGCACCATCCTCCACGATCACCCCCACCATCTTCGGAGACATCGGATAAGGGTCGTTCGTGAAAACCACCCCAGGACCCACGAACACGTCATCTCCAATCACCGTCAAAGGCGGAATATACGCAGACCCCTCGATCTTACACCTGCACCCGATCCTAACCCCGTAGTCGACATGCACTAGGGAGCCGATCTTAGTCTCATCCCCTATCTCAGTATCGCTCCCTATGTATGTGAAGTTCCAGATCCTAACATCCCTACCGATCTTCACATTCCTGCCTATATGCCTGACAACCTCGGACATACAGAACAACCGGAAAGAAGGTCCAGTCACCTCCAATAAAAGCCCTTCTAACATCCCAGATAATACTCCCAAAACGCCAAAGTCATATTATATCAGCACAAACCACTAATCGACCATCATGGACAAACCAAGTAGTTTACAGGAGATCAAAGAACACGTCGACGGTCTAAGGATAATAGACACCCACGAGCACCTCGCACAGGAGCACGAGCGCATAGGTCACGACGTAGATGTACTCTCCACATTCTTCTCCCACTACGCGTCTTCGGACCTCCTCTCAGCCGGCATACCAGAGAAGGACCTATCCACCATACGAGACGGCTCGAAGCCCCTCAAAGAGAGGTGGGCGCTCTTCGAGCCGTGGTGGGAGAAGATCAGGAACACCGGATACGCCAGGGCGCTGGAGATCGCCGCGAGAGACCTCTACGGAGTAGACGGAATCAACTCCGCCACCTACAGACAGCTATCCCAGAGGATGCAGGAGAAGAACATAGAAGGACTCTACAGATGGGTGCTGAAGGAGAGGTCGGGCATCGACATCTCTATTAACAACGTGAACGTCGAGAAGATGGACACGGCATTCTTCGCCCCCGTCTGGAGCTTCAGCGAATACGTCCTCATCAAGGAGAGGAGCGACCTCGAAACCTTGGGAAGGAGGGTAGGGGTGCGTATACACACCCTCAAGTCCCTGGAATCGGCGATGAAGGCCGAGTTCGACAGGCAGCAAGATAGGATAGTGGGAGTTAAGATCGCCCTCGCCTACAACCGTTCCATCTACTTCGAGAAGACATCCTACTCGGAGGCGGAGGAGGCCTTCAACGAGATCTACAGGGTGAGAAGCTTCAGGTGGATGGACCTCCCAGGCGGTTCCAAGCAGGTCCCCAACGCAGTTAACTTCGAGACCCTCAGACCCCTACAGGACTACCTCGTCCACAAGATCATCGAGGAGGCCGAGAGGCGCAGGCTGCCCATCCAGATCCACACTGGGATACAGGAGGGCAACGAGAACATAGTCTCCCACTCAAATCCCATCCACCTCGTCAACCTATTCATGGAGTACGCTGACGCTCGATTCGACCTCTTCCACGGCGGATGGCCATACTGCGGGGAGCTCGGATCCCTGGCGAAGAACTTCCCCAACGTCTACATCGACATGTGCTGGATGCACATAATCTCCCCCAGCAAGTCTCGAACCGCCCTCACCGACTGGCTCGACGAGGTCCCAGCCAGCAAGATCATGGGCTTCGGAGGTGACTACCTATTCGTCGAGGGAGCTTACGGCCACTCGGTTATGGCGAGGGAGAACATAGCGAGGGTCTTGGCCTCAAAGGTCGATGACGGAACCTACACCCCAGAGCAGGCGAAGAAGTACGCCACCTGGCTCCTCAGGGAGAACCCGAGAAGACTGTTCTTCCCAGATGGAATAAGGCCGTGAGAGCCACACACCTCGCTGAGTAGAATGAACCTGGGACGTCCATTTAGATGCGACCAGGATCATGAGCAACCCAAGAAGCAGGCGATGATTTTAATATAGAACCCAATAGTAGAGTGGAGATTTATGGCAAGCGAAGGTGAATTTCAGACCGAGAGCATCGTAGACCACTTCAAGGAGAACACGGGCCTCAGCCTCCACGAGCAGTACATGAAGTACCACCCTCAGGTCCTCTCCGACTTCGGCGAGGAGCTGGAGAAGATGTGGGGGCGCAAGTGGAGGGCCAACACCAACATCGGCAAGCTCCGCCTGGTCCTCCTCCACAAACCCGGCAAGGAGTTCCTCAGCGTCGGCAAGCCAACCCCGTGGCCGCCCCACGAGAGCAACCTGGCGGCATGGAGGATGAGCTTCAAGCCCGACCTAGACGAGATGGTGGAGCACCACGAAAATCTCGCCAAGGCATACAGGGACGAGGGCGTCGAGGTCTTAATCAGGAAGCCAGACACCAACGATCCCCCGTACCAGGTTAAGGCCATCTACACCGACGACGTCTGCCACCCCGCCGTCTACGGACAGATCATCCTCCGTATGTATGACCACGTCCGCAAGGGAGAGGAACCCCCAACCTACCAGACACTCGCAGAGGCCGGCTGCCCCGTCGTCGGCATGATCATGGGCAAAGGCATGGCCGAGGGAGGACCCATAGGATGGCTAGACGAGAAGCACGTAGTCGTTTCAGTCCACTACCCCCGCGCCAACACCCCCCAGTCCGAGCTGACACGGGCCAACGAGTGGGGCCACGTCCAGTTCGCCAACATCGTTAAAACCCAAGACCCCGAAGTCGACGTCAGGCTCATGCCCGGATACGGAACCCGCCTCGGGGCCAGCCACTACGCCCTCATAGACAGGCACACCTCGGTTCAGGATCCAAAGACACTGGACCCCTACCTACTCGCCTGGATGAAGGCCGAGATGGACTGGAACTTCATAGTACCCCCAGACGAAGTCTGCAGGACATTCGTCACCAGGGACGAACGGCGCATAGTCGTCAAGCGGGGACCCGAGACAGGAGTCGTCCTGGAGCCCATGAAGATACTCGTACCCTCAGGGCACCCCAAGGCCACCAAGTGGTTTGAGAGCATAGGCATAGAGGTAGTCGAGGTAGAGTGCCCAACCCTCGTGGGCCCCAGGAACAGCGGCTCCATACACTGCGCGGCAGGCTCGATAATCAGGGACCCAGAGCCCACAAGCTACTGATAGCCCCCCCTTTAACCCATTTTTTTCACGATGTGAACACACATCGCCTTTTATGTCGAGAGCATCAAGACAGAACCGGTGCATTCACAGTGCCCAACCTCGTCGTCGTTATCCCAACCATCAATGAGGCGGGCACCATAAAGGCGCTAATCGAGGGCGTCGAGAAGCACCAGGCCCAATACAGCCTGCACATCATCGTTGTCGACGACGGCAGCACCGACGGCACCCTCGAAACCCTTGAAAGGCTAGCCGAGAAACACGGGAACATCACCGTCATCGAGCGCGAAAGGAAACTCGGCTTCGGCTCGGCGATCAGGGACGGACTGAAGGCAGCCCTGCAATCCGACCTCCCACCGGACATGATCGTCACCATAGACGCAGACCTTTCCCACGACCCGGAGCAGCTCCCAACACTCACCGGCGCCTACAACCCCGACACCATCGTCATCGGAAGCAGATACGTAGACAGCGGGGAGATCCATGGGTGGGGGCCCTACAGGAAGCTCGCCTCCTCGGGAGCCAACTTCCTGGTCAGAGTATTCACCAACATCCCGGCCAGAGACTGCACCTCTGGCTACCGATGTTACGGCACCGAACTCGTCCAGGCCATACTACCCGGATTGGAGAGCACGGGATACGACATCCAGATCGAGACACTGGAGAATGCAGTCCGCCGAGGCCACAAAATCGTAGAGGTCCCAATCAAATTCACGGATCGACACACGGGCGAAAGCAAGCTGAACAGGAACCAGATATGGATCTTCCTAAGACGCATAATCACCATATTCATGAGCTCAGGCGAGTGGCGGAGAATTTTAAAATTCATGTCCGTCGGTCTCAGCGGGGTAATTGTCACTGAAGGTCTTTTATGGCTATTCACAGATTTTTACAGAGTACACTATGTGATATCAGCGCTGCTAAGCATAGAAATAGCCATATTGAATAATTTCATCTGGAACGAGACCTGGACCTTCAAAGATAGAGTACAGGGTTCCGGGATATATACAATTCAAAGATTTCTGAAATTCAATATAAGCAGGCTTCTAGGTATGATGATAAGCGTTTCACTCATGACGTTCTTCACTGAAGTTTACGGTATACATTATTTAATTTCAAACCTGTCCGCTGTCTTCATCGTCTTCGTTATCAATTATCTGTTCAGTGTCTCATACATTTGGTAGATATCAATCTGAAAAATCAATGATCGACCTTAGTCCCGCTTTCTACAAATCAGCATTATCAGCATGAAAAAATTAACGTAATCCACTGTAACATCAGTGAAATAAGGATAAATGGATCCAACTAACTTCTCCCTATTAAATTTATAGATATGCTTGTGCTTCCATGCGGTGCCCCTACCAATATTTTGCCAGAAAAACCAGATAAACCTCCAAAGAACCTTCCCATCATCAGGAGTGCTGATGAACAATCTCCCATCATTCCTTAAAATTCGCCAAGACCCCCGAATAACCCTATCCGGATTCGGTAAATGCTCCAAAACCTCTAGGCAAGTAACCAGATCACAGACTCCCTCCCTAAGAGGCAGATACTGAACATCGGTCAGTACAAAACTAGCCCCCTTCACACGCCTCTTACTCGCCTGAATGAAACTCCTGGAAACATCTAAACCAACTACATCCCCAAAATCAAGAAGACTCTCCGTGAAATTACCGCCATTACAACCAACGTCCACTATAATGAAGCCCTTCTCACTGATGTCAATAATATCATAGGCTCTACGAAATCGATTCTTATGCCACCATCCAAAAAGCCTACTGCGGGCGTAATACTCCCCGTCTATCCGGTCGTAACTTTTCTTTAATGCATACATTATCCTCAGATCATACAAATAAATTTCAATAGAAGGAATTATGAAAGCTTTATCAATGATACTCCATCTTTCCACGCATTCTGTATTTTATACAAAAGGATAATAAAAACCGAGAAAAGTAGTACCCTCATAGTTAACAATGATAATGGCGCAAGATAGAAAAAAGGAGAAGGAATTTCATACATAAAATAAACTGAAAAAAATTACCTAAAGAGAATCGAAGGGCCACCATTTTCGTTATACAATTTTTTATCCTGTTTATCACGAGCACAGGATTCACTTGATTAGATATGAATCTATTGAAGTCTGATTGATACTATATAGCTCAAGACCTTTCCAACTAGAATTAATGATGAAGATCTCATCCTTCAAATCATATTCATCGAAAAAGGACAACAACCTTTCGGCGTTAGGGTCAGCTTTAATTAAGTAAGTGGCATTTTCTTTCTGTAACCATTCTAGAGCTGTTTCCAAACTCTGATAATTAGCGTATAAGGAACCCAATATTTCGATGTGTGATATCCCTCCCTGATGGATCAATCTGTATGTCATCATCGGCACATCACACAGAATTCTACCCCCTGAATATTCATCTATAAGAATGTCTGTAAATTCATTCCTAACTCTTATAGCGCTCTGTTCTTCTACATAGTATGGAACTAAAATAGTATATGATGTCAACAAGACCACCGCAATAACTATGCCAACATCCCTCTTACGAGATATTTTAATGAAGAAAATCCCCGCTAAACATGAGATTAGTGCAGAGTCGAGTACAAAGAATCTTTCAAATAGCGGTGCGGTCCCGCTGACCGCATAGACGATTCCGTGATACCCCATAAATCCGATCGCGGTTATTAGGATGATGTAATATTTCCCGATCCTCCTCCGGTACTTAAGTGACGTAAAATAACCAACTATCGAGGCAATAAGTATCACAATAAATATCTCCCTTATTAAGGGAGTAACGTACCAAGGATTCCAGACACCCACGATGTTTCCCAGGAAATTCCAATAAAAAGGATATATCGCATTTCCTGTAGCCAACTGCAAGTGAATCATATACGGCACAAGAGGTATCATCCATCCAATCAGCACGTGAAACCAATGTGACCCTAATTTTCCCCTCTCAAACAGGTATATACTGAAAACGATGCCTAGGGAAAGGGGCCAAAACTCGATCCTGCACAGGCTAGCGATACCAAGGAATAAACCTCCATAAACCCATCTATCACTTATAACCAGCAAAGAAAGAAGCATAAAAAAAACACCCAATGTTTCTTCCATACCAATTATACTGTTGAAAATCAATATCGGATTAACCGCTGCAATCATCGCGGATACCTTCGCAGAAGTAGCGTCACCATATCTCAAACCAATTCTATACGCTAGAAAAACCGTAGCACATCCAATCAAAGTGTTAAAAATCCTGAAAGGCATCATCGAAGTAGTTCTGAATATCCACAATAGAATCGATTGAAACCAAATAGGGAAAGGACCCCAGAAATACTCCATTCCCCCCAGATCCCACATTCGGAAATGCTCGGTTCCGACATGCAATGTATAATATGCTATCTGCCAATAATGATAGGACTCCCACCTGAAGTCAATGGGAGCAACGAAAAAAAAGCTGAAGAATCTAATCGTAAGACCCAAGAAAACGATACCAAGTGCTACCTTCATCTGGCTTACACTGTGGTAACTCCCGAACAACATTTCGAATAGCGTGAGACGTTTCTTTACGTCATATTTTTCAAAATCGTAGATGCCAGAGGGCTTTTCCGTTTCCTCAGGTGGTATAATCCCTGTCCCATACTCTAACTCATTTAAGATCCCTCTCACCCCCTCAAGATCGAGACCCGACTCGATGGCTTCGCTCACATGTCCATAGCCTCCTTCCCTATCCCCCCGGTTATAGTGGATCCAGGCCAGAGCATAATGGGCCTGTCCGCAGTCTGGATCGATCTCGACGGCTCTCTCCCACTCCTCTTCCGCCCCGTCCCATAGACCCCTAAAGGCATACACGCATCCGAGCCCGAAATGAGCGGGCGCAAACTCGGGATCTTCCGCTAAAATAGTCTTAAATACAGCCTCGGCCTCATCGACTCGAGTCTCCCTGATATATCTCATACCCTTATCGTAAAGTTCGATGTATCTAGTTGAACCCGACCTCAACTCATCAGAACTGACTTTCCCCAACGATTTATCACTTTACATCAAGACTGTGGCTATGCTTCACTATTATCATCGAACGATCTGAGATTTATCTTTAATAATTATTTAACGAACTTAATTGCCCTGATGGTATTCGCCACTAGCCCGTATGGTAAAATGATGAAAAAAACACTCCCTTCCCCCTTACCCCGTAAATAGAGGAGTCACCCAGAACCCATAAAGCTCAGGGCCTCATCCAGAACCGCCCTGACCCTGCTCGCCACCTCGGAGTCGATCACGCCCGACTCCACAAGGCCCTCAAGGGAACCCAGACCATCCTCAGCCATCCCCACGAGCTCCATAACCTTCCCCTCAGGAATCACCTGAGTGATATTCACCAGATACCCGATCTCGGCCTTCTTCCTGTCAACGTCATCCTCATACTGCCCAATATCCCATTCGAATCCCGGTGACTTCGCCATGAACTCCTCCTCAGAGACATCGCCGATGGACCTCCTGATCTTCAGCTCCTCAAGCCCTATCTTCGCCTCGTTCAACGCCTTCTCCCTAGAGTCGAGATCATACCTCACCCTCTCCATCATCTCGTTCCGGCTGTTCATGTACAACTCACCCCTAGCAATATAACTCTCGAAAAGCCTATTGAAGGTCTCAAACTTAACCTCTCCACCCTTGAAGAGACCAACAAGCTTAATTTTCATAGAGATGTTCTTCACCAGGTTCTCCATCACCTCAACCACCACCGGGTCAGGTACGAACACCGATTCAGGCTCCGTGACCCTCAAAGGCTCATATTCTTTCTTCTCAGCCACTTCTTCCGCTTCCTGCGCAACCTCAGATACCACAGTCTCCTCTTCCTCAACTATATCAACTTGATGTACCACAACCGTATCAGACACGTCAGCCTCAACCACCTGAGGTACAACGATGATCTCCTTCTCCCTCTGCACATCAGATCTCTCAGGAACAGGTTCCTGGACCATTTCTTTATCTACAATCTCAGGAACCGTAAATTCCCGTGCATCATCAACATTTTCAACCGATGAGTCCGGTTCTAGCATAACATCCCCGGTTTCAATCTCAACAACAGGAACAGGGAGCTCTTCTTCTTGAACTGTTGTCTCCTCCACATGTTTCAAGAGGGGCTGAATACTGTATGGGTCAGAATCGATTTCTATAGTAATATCCTCGGACTCCTTAGGTGTTGATTCCGCCATCTCAATTTTGTAGAGCGGGTACCCACAGTTAAGACAGTAAAGGGTCTTTGGTACCTCTTCCTTACAGTTAGGACAGAGAACGACTTCTGCCCGCGATTCAGTCTGCATACCGTAATCACCATAAACTCTGCTCTTACTATATGATAACGGGAATTTATCGATTTATGGGTTTTAGGTATTATTTTTAACAATATGTGTTAAGTAAAGACAAATATAGACATTTAACTTAACACAGTTACTAAAAAAAACTGTGAAGCCTCTCCAAAATGACAATGGATAATACAAAATAAAGCGTTCAGTATTTGTATTCTTATAAAAAACATGAAAAAAGACTATTGTACATGTAATCAAATAGGGAATAAAACAAGTAATTAAAGTCCATTTCAAAATATATAAAAAGATATATCGAAACAAAATCGAATATATTCGTAAAATTAACAGAACCCCTTTTAGAAAGTGATAACATATACTTACAACAAACCGCGTAGCAGACATATGCTTGAAATGTCGTCATTAAGAAGAGATCATGATGATGTCATGCTGGGGAGTCTTCACATGTAATTATCCTTCTTTGGTGGGTATAGATGTTCATCCTTACTCCACGTACAAAGCAGACGAGGGTAATTCCCGTAGCCTCTGCTACCCTTATCCCGGACTCCAAAGGTCCTGCCACGGAGGCTATTATAGGTATGCCGCTTCTAGCGACCTTGAGCACGATCTCGCTTGACTGTCTACCTGATGAGACCAGCACGCATTCACCGAAGTTCACTCCGTCCAGTAATCCCGCTCCTATAACCTTGTCCACAGCATTGTGCCTGCCAACATCCTCAGAAAAGGCGAGTATCCCACCTTTCGCGGTGGCGAGCATAGCGCAGTGGGTTCCTCCCGTCCTTCTGTAAACCTTGCTCCTCAAGTTTAGTTCCCTGACCATATCCAAAATTGTCTCAGCCTTAACATGAACATCTGACCCTATCGCCAGAGACTTAAGCTCACGTTCTCCCAAAGGCGTTGATAACGAGCCACATGCCGTCGTGATTAGCTCAACCTTGCTCCTGCCAATGAGATCAAGGTCCACTTCGCCATCGAGCTCGACATATGCCTTCATGAGCTTGATCTCTATCTCCTTGAGATCATCCAAAGAGTGAATTATGCCCTCGCCCAGTAGATGGCCAACTACAAGTTCCTTCAGCATTGCAGGCGTCGTGATCATTGTTCTATAGTATTCTCCGTTGATGAAGATGCAAATTGCCTCGTCTAACGCCACCGTATCCTCCCGGATCTCCTCGATTCCCACTTTAAGATCAAAGCGTATGATCTTGACAGTACTAGTTACCACTTCTAACCCCTTGGAATGTATGGCACATCCGACTTAACTAATATTCGTATATCCAGCGACGGAGGTTGTGAGGTAAAAACCGCGGATATCAAACAGTCATGCATAAATTGGTTAGTGGCTTCAAGTAAAAAGGGGCTGTAAGAGTTGAATCTTACTCAAGACCTCTCTGAGGAGGAGCTTGACTACTATTCCAGGCAAATAGTCTTAACTGAGATGGGGATTGAAGGTCAGAAGAAGCTTAAAGGGGCTAAGATCTGCGTCGTAGGCTTAGGAGGCCTCGGTAGTCCCGTTTCAATTCAGTTAGCTTCAATGGGTGTAGGCCATATCAGGATCGTAGATAGAGATATTGTGGAGAACTCGAATCTCCAGAGACAGCCTCTATACGACTTTGACAAGGTTGGATACCCGAAGGTTGAGGCTGCAGCTGAGAGGCTCAGGGGGCTAAACCCCTTCATCGATGTTGAGCCGCTGCCCCTTTCCCTGAACGAGAGAAACTCCGAGAGGATCATAAAAGGAATGGATGTCGTGGTGGACTGCCTAGACAGCATGACTTCTAGGTACGCCCTCAACAGAGCTTGCATCAAGCTTGGGATCCCCCTGATATTCGGCGCAGTAATAACCCACATCGGGAATACGACGACGATCATCCCCGGAAAGACTGTATGCCTCGAGTGCTTCCAAGGAGGCATGGACGATGAGACGTTACCATCGTGTGCCCTGGTAGGCGTTCACCCCTCTATCATCGCTATCATAGCGAGCATCCAGGTCTCTGAGGCAATCAGGATCATCCTCGGGAGGCCACCCAACCTTAAAAACATACTTCTATTCTGCGATCTTGAAGACCTATCACTCGAGAGGATAGAACTGACGAAAGTAGAGACCTGCCCTGTCTGCGGTAGTAGGCCCCGGTCAACGCCCACCCTCCTTAAACACCAAGACGTTGAGGAGATATGTGGCAGGGAGGGGCGGCGAGTATTTATTTTCGCTCAACAAGAGGAACTCGAACTAGATATTAGCGGAGTTGAAAGGCATCTCGAGGAACTTGGATTTACCATCGAGGTTGGAGCCGAGCTGGGATTAACTTTCTCACTTGGATCAAAGAGGGGAAGTGTCCTGAAGAGCGGTGTTACAATACTTGAGGGTATGGAGACAAAGGATGAAGCTAATGAACTCTACCATAAACTACTGAAGTCCAAATGATGTGAAAATACCATATTTTCACAGAGAGAAGTTTGATAAGACTCAATGTCAAGCGTAAGATGACTTGTTGTTACGCCTAAGATTATCACTATCTTGGGAACTCAGATGTATGTGGATTTTTTTTTATTCTTATTCTCCTGGTGGGGCTACAACCTCTTTGTGTTCTTTCTTGATCAGTATCTTCTCGCCCTTCAGCTTTCTCTTTTTGAAGGTAGGAAACCGGGTTTTCTCTTTTTCGTCGCTCATCCTTTCACACCTCCTTTCGGTCTTCATCCAACATCTCGTGGTCTTTAGATGGTACGTGTAAAACGGATTCTCCATGGACTTCTATCTGTGCAACTGCCTGTAGGAATGACGCAAGATTCTCCGTCGACGCCTCTAATACCTCCCCACACATGGTCTTGTTAAATTTGAATGGCTCCTCAAGGTTAATGCTGGCGCTGTGAAAGTTGATAATCTCCCACTCCACCGAATTGAGGAGGAACGGGAACTCCCGCGCCGCTAAGCATCTGATGTATTCCCTAGTATCCTCAGGTCCTCGTTTCAGCGCTTTCCTGATTAAAATGGTAAGTGAGCCCCAATCTACAGTCGGGATTGCGTCGCGCGCGAACTCGATGCTCCTTTCTAGATTGAACGTTGTCTCTTTTTCATCATCATTCAAATCCTCACCCAGATATCCCAATACTGTTCCGTCGATTAGGGCATACTGATTACATATCCCCAAGGCGTCGTTCAGGTCGTTGGAGGCGTATTCCTCAATGATCATCTTCTTCGTTATCCAATCAATACCGTCTAGGAGGTACTCTAGGCGGCGCTCATTGAGCACCTGAACCGTTGCATCAAGGAATTTAAACGCCAATCGGTCGACGGGGCTTGGATCTCCACTGCTGATCATCTCTTCGACTCCTGCAAGGTAGAAGCCTTCAAGTATCTCTGCTATTGGATCTACCTTCTTCCCACCCTGCATTGTGATCTTCCATTCGCAAGCTTCTGTGTCACCCGAAACTTCTTTGATGGCGCTAATCGGATCCTCTAGCACTGGTGGATTCCTCAAGAACCCTTCCTCATAGGCCATCATCACTAGGATCTCTAGAATATCCCTGAGGTAGATTTGGAAAGGGCTCCTCAGTCCTTCCCAATTAATGTCGTGTAGCCTCCAGTACCTATTCGGGTCTGCGTGGGGATCGTCACGCTGATTGAGCAGCCCCCGGGCCTCAACAGTGTCGTTGGATGAGAGCTTCCTGATGAAGAATGCCCTTGGGGAGATGACGAACCGTAGTTTATCACCTGTCAATTCCTTACCGCGATGCCGAATGCTACCATCCTTTCGTACAGGTACCAGATCACCGCTTCCAATGAGTGGTATCCTTACGACCATATATGGGATGAGAGCTTCCTCTACTCGATTCCATATTTCTAGGTTGCAGGTAGTCCTATCCATGATGATGCTGGAGTGAGTGGAATAGGATACGGCTGACCATTCTTCCGGTCCCTTCCGGATATTGGATATGTTGTTCTTGTAAACGTTTATTTCCTTGAAGTGTTGCCTCAAGTTGCGGACTGCATAATAGGCGAACAATTCAGCCACCTTGTCGTAGACGACAGCTTCGAGGGGAGTATTATAAGAAGGAGTTGAGAGTTCAAGATGGCTCATGTCGTTATAAACTCTGAAACCGTTGAGGGCGAGGTAATCGAGTCTCGGCTCCTCAACCCTGATGTTAGTGACCAATCCCTCTTTCTTTAGTTCCTCTATAGCCATGCCGACGAGATGTACGAGGGAACCATGAGGAAGGGGTGGTCGAGTGTTCATCGCAAGCTCCTGTTCGACTCCCCTAATCTTATTCTCAATCAAAACGTTGACCCCGTTTCTTTATACATGGAATTTCGCTACGTTAGCATATACAATTTACTGATAATCCTTTCGCGTGTTTGAAAGAGTCTTATTAATAGCATGCTCAGAACCCAAAGTCTAATTTATAATTTTGACCCTAAATATTGACGATATAAAATTAATTCCCAATTATTTTTGCTATTTCGGTTAGTTTGATCTCAATACTGGTTTCATCCCAACCTTCAAGGCTTGAGAAATAGTAAGGTATCGAGGAGTATCCTTTCTTGAGCTTCAGATAGGACCAGCTTAGGGTGTCTAGATTCTTTCCGAACTTTTTAGCTACCGCTACCCTGAACTCACCTCTGCTGTCTTCTGGGGGATTTCTGAAGGCACTCTCAACTTCTTTCTCGGAGACAACGGTCTTTATAATGTGCTCTTCAACAAGGCTGTCGAATAGGGGGTCTGTTACCGAACTATACTGGAATGTTGCAGCCCGTTTTGCAGATGCCTCGTCGAGTCCCTTCTCTGCTAAGAAGTAAGATTTGAAGTCCCTTTCGATGAGAGAAAGCTTGATGACCCACTCGAGCGATGAGGCGAGGTCCTCTATAAGGCCTTCCTCAAGCTTCTTCAGAACCCATTTTAACTCTTTAAGGGCGAATCTATCGTGTTGATGCACCTCTAATTCCGAGAAAACTTTTTCGACTCCTTCCAAGTAGTAAGCATTCAAATAATCCGTTACTTTTATCTTCCCTCCATCTACGAGGTCGATCCCCCAGTCACCTTCGAGATTGCTAGATATTTTTCGGTTCTGTTCCATAGGATTTGTTAACTCAGGTACATGATCGATGAGCCCTCGCTGGATGGCTGTCAGAACATATGAGGTAAAGCTATATTTGAGGAAAGTTGTGTAATCGCTCCGAGTACCCTCACCATTCACCACATGGACGCGGAAGAATTTCTCGTAAGCATGGGGTTCATCCCTTGTGCTTATAATCGGGTAGTCAGTGCTTGTCTCGGAATAGACCTTTTTGGGGAAAATTACCCTAGGTGATATCATATAGACACCTCCTACGTATCCGCCAGCGCCAAATAGAATCTGCCTAAGGACCATGTAGGGTACCATCTTATGCATATTATCGATATACGTTTCCCTCTCGACGAGGTAGTTCTCGTGGGCTCCTACTGTCGTATACTGCTCTAGGTGTTTAGGATCTGAGGCGATGTTCGTCTTGTAGAGGTGCACCTTCTGACCAGTCTCTTCTTCAAAGCCCCATGAGGCTAAACGAGCGAATCCCTCACAAGCCTTCTCGTAAGCAACAAGCTCCAAAGAGTCTCGACACTCTGGGGTTGAGACTTCAAAGAGGTTTGAGTGAATGTAACAGACTCCCCCATTACTAAGGCAGGCGCGAGGGATGTTGTCCGGCGGTCTGAAGACGAAAACCCCATGTCTCCATAAGGACTCAAACAATCCTACTGGATTTGTACCTGCTGCAAACTCCTGCTCAGCGCCCTGCCACATCTCCAGCGTCACATGAACCAAAAACTGTGTCGTTATCGAATATAAATAATGTTTACACAGTCCTAATCGTGTAGTGAAGCAATTATATAATCCTAATAGATATTGAAATGGGTTATACCAATGGCAGCTAATATAAAAGTGCCAGATGAACTATATGCAGATCTCGTGATTCTGAACGGCAATATAATCACAATGGACGCCAATAACTCCATTGTTGATGCTGTAGCCTGCAAGGACAAGAAGTTCTTAGCGGTTGGTTCAAACGAGAAGGTCAGAGCCTACATTGGTAAGCACACTAATATCATTGATATGGAAGGGAAAACGGTTACACCTGGATTCGTGGACTCTCACTTTCACTTTTATGGCGGAGGTAGAAGGGCAAGGTCGGTCGATCTTCGTTACGTGAGGACCATGGACGATCTGATCGACGAGCTAAGAAAAAAGGCAGAAACCCTGCCACAAGGTCGTTGGATTCAAGGCTTCGGATATAACGAGTCAAAGCTCAAGGAAAAAAGGTTCCCCAATAGGTACGACCTTGACAAGGCCTCGACAGAACATCCTATCTCGGTCACTCGCCAAGGAGGTCATGACGGCATTAGGGTCAACAGTCTCGCGTTAGAACTCGCAGGTATCACCAAGGACACACCGGATCCGCCACTGCCATCATTGATAGAGAGAGACATTGAAACCGGGGAGCCCTTAGGAAACCTGAGGGAGCTAGGAGCCCAACCTGTTAATCAGCTTATAGCCCAGGAGCCAGCCATGACCAGAGAGGAGCTTAAAGAGGGTCTTAGAGACACTATAGAGCTGATGCTCTCCTGGGGCATCACGAGCATCCAGGAACCAGGTGCTCCGATGGATTTCCTTCCTCTTTACCAAGAGATGCTTCGGGACGGAGAGTTCCTAATAAGAAATAGCTTCCTAATCAGCGCTCCCTCTATGGGAAGATCCTACGAGCGCGGGGAGAGATATAAGGTAGCCGTTGACCTGTCCGTAGAGGTTGGGTTACAAAGTAGCTTCGGTAACGACCATCTCAAGTTCGCTGGCATCAAGTTGGGTCACGATGGAAGTATGAGCGCAGGCAACTGCGCCGTTTACGAACCTTACCTCAACTACCCTACGCCCGATAACTATGGCGTCATCCATGGTTACAGTAACGAGCAGATGGAGAACGGCGAGGCCCTAGCCGATTTTGCACCTCTAGTCATCAAGTTACACAACGCAGGTATGAGATGCGGCATCGGCGCAATAGGTGACAGGGGCATAGACTTCTTCCTAGATGCGATAGAGATGGCTCACAACCAGAATCCTAGGGAAGATGTAAGACATAGCCTAGAACACTGTAGTCTACCTACGATGGAGGCTTTGAAAAGGATGAAGAGGTTGGGAGTCACGTCCTCAACTTCTGTCGGTTTCGGTTGGGAGTTGGGCGACCAGCATAGAGGCTTCATGGGTATGGAACGGATGAAGCGTTACATGCCCATGAAGAGCTTCAAAGAGATTGGTATCGTCGCTAGTGGGAACGCCGACTGGTCAGTCTGCTCTGCCAATGTGATGGAGGGAATCCACGTCTGCGTTAACAGGACATCCGAGACAGGGCAGGACCTGAGTCAGAACCAAGCAATTTCGGTTATGGACGCCCTACGTGTATATACTTGGAATGGCGCCTATATCACCCACGAGGAGGACATCAAAGGCTCCATCGAACCGGGAAAATACGCTGACATGACCGTCCTAGACAGGGATATTCTGACATGCGACACCGCTGAGATTAATGATATCAAAGTACTTACTACTTTCATCGATGGTGAAATAGTCTACCAGAGAGAGTGAAAACCCACTTTTTTTCTTATACCCCCTTTTTTGGGGTCAATTACCTTTCTGACTGCAAAGCCTCAGCTATAGCAGTAGCAAACTGTGAAGTACTGTTAGATCCTTTGAGATCGGGTGTTCTAACTTTTCCACTATTGAGAACTGAGTCGACTGATCTGTCAATACCTTTCCATGCTTCTTGTAACTTCGAATCTCCCCTTTTTTTTCCTATCCAGTTCAGCATCATGCCTACTGAGAGTATGATCGAAATGGGATTGGCTATCCCCTTCCCTGCGATATCAGGGGCAGATCCATGTGTCGGCTCAGCATAGCAGTATTTTTCACCAGCATTGAGGGCTCCGGCTAGGCCCATACTTCCTTGGATCGCCCCACTCATGTCAGACATTATATCACCATATTGGTTGGGCATGACAACTATATCATAATAATTGGGTCTCATTATTGCCCAGTAGCTCCATGCGTCCACCCATGCGTAATCCGTCGCCACATCAGGATAATCCTCAGCCACTTCCCTGAAGACCTCCCTGAACAGATCGTCACCCTTGCAAATACCCCACTTCCCCACACACGAGAGCCTCCTCTTACCATCTAAGGGAGCTCCTGCTCTACCCTTGTAATCTCCACTGCTGGCTAGTTCAAAGCCATACCTGATCACCCTCTCACATCCCTTTCTGGTTTGGACATAGTTGTCTATCGCCATTTCAGTCTCACCCGCCCGCTTTAGGTAGCCGCCTATGTTTACGTACATCTGCTCCGTATTCTCTCTCAGGATGATGTAGTCGATGTCACCCGCCCTTCTCCTCGCTAGAACACTGTCAACTCCAGGTCTGAGTCTACAGGGCCTGATGTTGGCGTATACATCAAGGTCTGGCCTCATGTCGATTGGGAGGTAAGGCCGGGGCATTAAACCTACCCACTCAGGTAACCCTACAGGCCCCTTGAAGATTCCATCCGCTTCTAATATAATATCCTCAGTAATTGCCGGATCCCAGACTGTCTTCTTATCGTGTTCAATCCAGTATCTGGCACCTAGCGGATAAGGTCCTAATATCTCAAGATTGAAATCGAACGTTTTCTCGGCGCCCCTCAGAATCTTTAATGCCTCTGGCACGATCTCCTCAGCGATTCCGTCACCGATAAGTGCTAGAACCTTGTATTTCCTTGGCATTCTCAGCCTCACCAATCATCTTGTTATGTAAGGTTGACTTAAAATCTCCTAATTGAGTTCCCAAGGTTCAGGATATACAACATGAAAGGCTTGAGGAGTGGCTTGAAGTCTGCACGAGCATTAGAATGTATATTTGGTTCATTGTAATGAGAACTTTACGAAATCTAGCTGATTCTTGCACGAAACAGGAAATCCCTTTCCTTTTTTTTAGCGTTTGGTAGTTTTTCTAAAAGCTCGTCTACCATTCTCGGCTGGGTTATAAGGGAGTCAACTATTAGATTTACGAGATTAAAAAGTATAAGAGCTGTCTCTCTGTCATCCCTCTCGTTTATCTGCCCTGGGGGAGTGGCTTTTCTACCAGTGACTCTAACAGATTCAAGTGCCTTCTGAATCTTGATGTCGAGGCCCTTCTTCTCTAAATTTTTTAAGGCTTCGCTGAGGCTCTCACCATTCTCCCCAAGGTGGGATACGAGCTTGTAAAGCGTCAACCTTAACAAGGCTGAAGCAGAGCGAGGGGAGATATTGTAAACATACCTAGCTTCGATAAAGTCGTCTATAATCTCATCGGGCATGTCCTTCACAGGGAGTGGAGCAGTTGAGGTGGTTGGGTGAACCATCTTCTCTTCGACCCAGACTGCATAGTTACCACAGTTCTCACAGACGTTTATCGATATTTCCTCGGTGTCCACCTCTTCCTGCTCCAGAAGTTTCTCTACGGATACCTCGTACCAATCTTGGTGAGCGAAGACCCCGCAATGGGGACAGTGAAAGGCTTCACCTCTAAAACTTGGCGGGGTGAACTCCGCTTTCATCGCATCCACTCTCTTTGCTCTACATTATAAAGTATGTGCCTTATGAAACTAATTGAATAATATCCTAAGAGAACAACGTTCTTATAGTTCCTTCACTAGGTAGGCTCACTTAATATCTGCCTTGTGGATTCAAGATCCGTTAAATCGTATTCACCTTGTATGGGTTTTAAGTTTAAAACCTCGCTTGTTTCAAGAATTATCTTATTCTTGATGTTTTCATTATGATTGATCTGCGCGTTATAGATCAGAGATATTATGATATTTTTCAGGAACAAGCTGCTGACATGCATATCATTCATTTTAAAGTGGCTATTTATATCTTTGAAGATTTCACTTAATACGTTGAAACCTAGAATGAAGTTAGTTGATACAGAGTTTAGGGCCAGGTCTTTCAATATTCTGAGAGATTGGTTTATTTCCTCAATCTCTTCCTGTTTATAAACATACTCTTTCAATTTGTTCATTATAATTGAGTATGAGTAAACGTTATGATTATGGATTGAAACGAGAACGTAATCACATATGTATTTCATTACTTCATTAGAATCTATCCAATCATCTTCCTCATACATGATTTTAAAAAGAGAATCAACGAAATACTGGAATGTGTCATAATCCCCTGAATAAAAAGACATATTTCCGATGTTTATAAAAAACTTCACAACTTCTTCAGGTGTGTCCATATCTATTTTGTGAAATTTTCTGAGTTTCTTCGATGATCCGCTAAGGATCAAATTTGTCATTTCGTCTATCAGCTTCCGCTTCTCGGCGAGTTCGTTTATAAACTTTTTTACTGACATTATTTTCTTCAGTCCTCCGCCATCCACCAGATACAGCGGTTGGGGTCAGAGAATCCAACTTCGTATATCAGATGCTCTCCTATTTCCACGTTCCTATACGCTTTCACCCAATCTCCTTTCGAGGCCCAAAAATACCCCTCTTTTATACTTTTCCACCCTCTAAGTATCTCACTCTTTTTAACCCACTCATCCCCTACTATTTTTAAAAGGTCATCTATGAGCTTGTTAGACTGAAATCTAATCTTGGATAAGTTCTCTACAACTATAGCGATGTATTCCATTTTAATTTCTTCTTTGGAGTCCTTGATTTCTCTGCTGTATTTTAGCGCTTTCTCAAAGTAATCTTCGGCCTCCGATGTTTTTCCCAGTTTGCTTGAGACCACTCCGAGGTTGTTGAAGTTACTTACTAGACCTATCTCTTCTTCTGAAGAATTAAATACATCAAGACTTTTCGTGAGATACGCGCGCGCCTCCTCGTATGATGTAAGCTCAGTCTTAACAACTCCAATGTTATTCAGTGCTCCACCAATACCTGATACGTTTTTTAATGCCTCGAAATATCCAAGGGCTTCACTTAGAGTGTGCTCAGCATCTTTATAATTCATCTGGCGAGCCTTCATAACTCCCAGATCATTGTAAACGGTGGCCAACTTTTCTTTTGCGTCAATAGCTTTATATTCGGTGAGTGCTTCTTCGTAGAATTCTATAGCTTTCTTATAAGCTCCCTCCCTATAGTGGAATCGACCGAGATTATAGAGGTTATCAGCGATCGATTTTTTGTCACCGATTTCCCTCCATATTTGGAGGGCTTCTTCGAACCTTATCCTCGCGTTAGCCTGGTCGCCTATTTTGACTAAAACCATACCGAGGTTGTAGGATGCCTCAGCGGTCGATATTCTATCTTCGAACTCCTTACATTTCTCAAGAGCTTCCTCAAGATGTTGTTTTGCCTCATCTAACTTATCAAGATCACCAAGAACTACACCCAGGGTTAATATAGTCTTAGCAATAGCTTTCTCATCTTTTAACTCCTTCTGGATTGTGAGGGCTTCATCAAGGTATCTTTTAGCTACGGTATATACTTTGAGCCTTTGTGAAGCGACTCCAAGTTTGTATAGGTTCCTAGCTATTTTTTTATTATCTTGGTAAGTTCTTAGGATCTTAAGACTACTTTCTAGTTGTTTTCTACCTTTCTTATTATTACCTGTTTCAAGGGAAACTATACCAAGATTATAAAGAGTCTCCGATATTGCTAGCTTATCTTTTAATTCTCTCTGTATTTTTAAGGCTTCTATTAGGTGTTTATTCGCTTTATTTAGTTTACCAAGTTTAATGGAGACAGCTCCTAGATTGAATAAGGTCTCTGCCACTGTACTTCTATCTAGCATATCTCTTTGTATTTTCAAGGCTTCTTCGAAGTTTTTGGTTGCTCCTAAATAATCGGAGAACCCACTCAATATTATTCCAAGACGTTGTAATGTTTTAGACCGACCTATATTGTCTCCTATCCTTTCTTGAATCGCAAGAGCCTGTTCCAGGTACTCCTTAGCTTTTTTATTCTCACCATTTTGAGTTAGTGCAAGGCTAAAATGATACAATGTCTCAGCGATTGCTTCCTTGTCGTCCAGTTCTTTCTGGATTTTCAAGGCCTCTATAAAATGCTTCATTGCTTTCTTTATTCTTCCGAGTTCTATCGATAGATTCCCGAGGTTATGTAAAGTTTCTGCTATCGCCTCCCTGTCGTTAAGATCCTCCTGTATTTTTAAGGCCTCTTCTAAGTGCTTAGTTGCCCCAGAATAATCGGATAGATTGCAGAGCAGTACAGCAATCTCCTTGAGGACTTCGGCGACATCTCCCATCCTCTCTTGTTCTTTATAGAGACTCAAGGCTTCTCTTAGGTTGATTAACCCCTCTTCATCCTCGCCTATTTTACCCATTAACGTACCAAGATTGCTGAGGAGACTCGCAATCTCTGATTTTTTATCAAGTTCTCGGAATTTCGTTAAACTCTCTTCGAAATATGTCTTAGCCTCTTCAGTCCTACCATTCTGGTCCAATACCATTCCTAAATTGTAGAGGGTCCAAGCCCATCCTTCTTCGTCTTCGTCTTCTTTTTGTATTTTGAGGGCTTCTTTTAAATATTCACTGGCTTTGCCATAATCTCCAAGCTCACTTGAGATTAATCCAAGAGTGTAGAGAGTAATCCCGATAGATGCCTTATCCGCTTTGTCTTTTTGTTCTCCTAAGACTGCTTCAAGGTACTTTTTAGAGTTCTCATATTCACCTAGTTCGTAGAGTACCGTTCCTAGATTGTATAGTGTCTTTGATAAGGTCTCCCTGTCGCTAGTTTCTTTTTGTATTTCAAAGGCTTCTTCGAGATACTTTTTCGCCTTCTTATACTCACCAAGTTCACTTGATATAGCACCAAGGTTATTGAGAGTATTTGCTATTCCCTCTTTGCAATATATCTCGTTATAACCCTCTAATGCAGCTTCAAAATGTTTTTTTGCCTTCTTATACGTTCCAAGTTTATCATAGAGGTTACCAAGATGGTAGTTTGTATTTGCTAGGTATTCCTTGTTGTCTAGCCTTTCCCGTATTTTGAGTGCTTTCTTAAGGTGTTTTTCAGCTATATCATTGTTTTCAAGTTCACCTTCTGTAATTCCTAAGTTATATAGTACATCAGCAAGGCCCTCTTCGTCTTCGATGTCTTTATGGAGTAATAAGGCCTCCTCGAGGTATTCCTTGGCTTTAATATATTTTCCAAGCTTACGCTGAACCGATCCATTGTGAAGGAGAACACCGGCTAGGCCCTTCTTATCGCTAATTTCCCTGAATATTTTCAAAGCCTCGTCAAGGTGTTCATTAGCTTCTTTATTGTCCCCTAGTTTGCCTTTAACTGCGCCAAGGTTTAAAAGACAATCAGCAAATAGCTCTTTATCCTCAAGTTCCTTAAACTTAGCTAGACATTCTTGAAATATTTGTTTAGCTTCTCTATTTCTACCTATTTTCAAGACTAGCTTGCCGATATGGTAATTAGTTTTCAGAATACCATTTTCATCCTCTATACTTTTAAAGATCTGGAGTACAAGTCGGTAGTAGATCCTAGACTCATTATAATCACCTATCTTCTCAAATATGTCCCCAAGATTTGATAGTATCTCTGCCATTCCTCTCTTGTCATTACGCTCACGCTTTATCTTCAGGGCCTGTTTTAATCTGGCCTCAGCATTTTTATAATCACCAGTTCTACTTAGGATCACCCCCATCTCTTTCAAGATGTCAGCTAGTCTTTTTCTTTGTCCAAGTGTTCTATATAGATCTAAGGCTTCCTCAAAATGAGGTAAGGATTTTTCGTAATCTCCCTTCCACTCGAAAAGAAATCCTAATTGGTAAAGAGTCTCCGCTATTCCTTCATCCTTTTTTAGGTTCCTATAAATCTTCAATGCTTTATTGAAATTCACCCTAGCTTCTTCTAAGTCTCCCTTTTCAAGCATAGCTATCCGAGCTTGAGCAGATGCAAGAAGGGCTTTAGCTTCATCAAGATTGCTCTTATCGGTAACACTACTGGCTGAGACTCCAATACCCGATTTAATTTTTGACTCTACCACTGTCTTGCTCTCCGGAGTAGCCCTGACTAGGATTTTTCCTATTTCACTAAAGTAAGCCGTTTAAGAATATTGAAAAAGAAATTGGACTTAAAACACTGAATATAAAATCATTAATACCCAACTAGTATTTAAAAAAAAGATAAATTACCTAGAATACTTATTTTTTTATAAATATTAACGCATATTTATGATTTAAAAAAGTAATGTTTGGGCTCCTGATAAAAATAAGATGAGCTATTTAGGGGGGCTTATACTATTACTACTTCTCCTCTTTCTTCGACTGTGCCTTCAGTTATTAGTGTCTCCTCCCATAATTCGGAGAAGATCTCAGGATGATATTCAACTAGGTCAGATAAGGAGAGTAATCCTACAAGACGTGCGTTACTTCTCTCACCCTCTATGAGGGGAAGCTTCTTTATTCGTTTTTGGAGCATGATTTTAATAGCTTCCGTTAGGGGCGTCTCAGGCCTCATTATAATTACTGGTTTTGTCATAACCTCCTTCACATATACTTTCTCAGGATCCATCCCCTTGGCTACAACACGGAAGATGACATCGCGTGTCGTGAGTATACCGTCTATAATGTTGCCAGTCAATACAACAAGGCAACTTGTATAGTTTTCATTCATCATATCAGTTGCCTGTTTAATAGTGAATTCGGAATTTATAGTAACTACTTTTCGAATTAAGACATCCTCAATATGAAGATCCATACAGCCACTGACCCTGTTTCAAAGGTTGAATTCGTCGTGAAGATATTGTTTATGGACCAGTAATCGTCATTTATAATTAAGGAAATTTAAGAGGGTAACATACAGGATTTCTTTTAAAATTGTTAGTAGAAGAGACTACTTACACAGCTCTAAATTGAACTAGATTTTCAATACGGATCAGCAGTAAACAGGGGGTAAGATCGTGCAGGTTGAAGCGGATATGGGTCAACTGACAATTATGGAGAGGAGCATTGAAGAGATAGCAAGGGAATCAATACCCCGGATAAGCGTTATCGGCGTAGGAGGCGGCGGATCCAACATAGTCTCATGGATGAAAAAGGGAACTACTGGTGCTAAGATATATGCACTTAACAGCGACGCCCAGCACCTCAGCATAACAAAGGCCGACGAGAAAATCCTGCTGGGATACAAGATCACTGGTGGCCTTGGTTGCGGGGGATTTCCCGAGCAGGGCGAGAAGGCAGCCGAGGAGAGCGCGGTAGAGATCGAGAAGGCGATCGGCGATGCGAGCCTTGTTTTCCTCACCACAACTTTAGGTGGTGGAACTGGAACCGGAGCAAGCCCTGTTGTGGCGAAAATATCGAAGGAGCTTGGTAGCCTAACGATTGGCGTCGTGACGATACCATTCGATGTGGAGGGGATAAGGCGTAACAAGGCGAAGGAAGGACTGAAGAAGCTCGTGGATATCTGCGACTCAGTCATAGTCATCGACAACAATAGCCTGAGGGTATTGGCCGGTAACCTCCCCATAAAGGAGGCATTCGGAGTAGCCAACGAGAGGATCTCGACCTTCGTTAGGAACCTGTCTGAGGCTCTATCGACCCCGGGCCTCATGAACTTGGACTTCGCAGATATGAAGGCCATCATGAAGAATGGGGGAGTTTGCGCTATTGGTTTTGGCGAGGGCAATGGCGACACTAAAGTCGAAGATGCTGTTGCCAAGGCTCTTGACTCGCAGCTCTTCGATGTAGGGGATATCAGGGAGGCGAAAGGAGCCTTGGTCTATGTCGAGGGCGGTGAGGATATGACTCTCGAGGATGTCAACAGAGCAGGAGAACTTGTTCTCGACAGGGTCTCACCTGAATCTATGGTTACCTGGGGCGCAAAAGTGAACAACGATCTAGAGGACAGGATGAAGGCTACTGTGGTCGTAGCAGGGGTTAACAGTCCTTTTCTTTCGGAGGGACCCGAATCCACCGTCAAAGTGGTAAAAGAGAAGCCTAAAAAGGTAATCGTCGCGAAAAAGTCAGTAAAACCCGTAAATAAGTCGATGAAAGGCAAGTTGGCTCGTTCTAAAGCAGGCTAGTGGATTCTCTTCTCTTTATGATAAGCCCTTTTTTTTTAAATCTGACTGACACTCTTTTTTCAAGATAAAAACCTATTGACAAAGGCATAATCACGACTTTTTTATTAGGTATTCTATTATCCAAAATGCCTATTGTCTTATACTCTTAATATGCGTGTTTGATCCTGTAGATAAGCCTAGTTAATGTACTATTTAGATTAAATTTGATTGGGAAAAGGGGGTTCTTGATTTCCCATCGGGTCTTCATTCTATGAAGGCTTTGAGGAGGTCGTTGTCCGAAAGGGTGCCTGCTACATCCCCTTCGCCCACGTTGAGTATGTGGTCCTGTTAGCTGATGGCCCTCACCCTTACCTCGTTAGCTATTATGTCCCTCTCGCTAAGGCTGATGCAGGTCTGAGTGCCTTTCAGGCCACAGGCCGCCATGAAGTCCGCCTTAGTGCCCTCCAATATCTCCTGAACCTTGATTTCACTATTCTCGTATCGATTCTTTTTACGTCTAATAACGTTTTAATCCAGTCGAGAAAACTTAGATGTAAATGTCCCTATCTGATGAGCTGAGAGACTTTCTAGGTGAAGGCGATGAAATCAGGGTAGCTATTCTTGGTATAGGGAGCACTATCAGAGGAGACGACGCCGTGGGAATGGAGGTGGTAAAACACCTCAAGGAACGCGAGATGGATAACGTGCTACTATTGGAAACCCATACTGTACCCGAGAACTTCACTGGCCATCTGAGGGAGTTCTCGCCGACCCATATAATCATGGTCGACGCAGCTCACCTCCAAGAGGAACCTGGTGCCATGAAGATAGTCCCTGCCCAGATGATCGGCGATGTGTGTATCTCGACGCATAAACTACCTCTAACTGTCTTGATCACTTTCATCGAGAAGTCTTTTAATGCACAGTCTATTCTCGTGGGAATTCAGCCTCTCAGCATAACCTTCGGGACGGAGATGACGCCAGAAGTCGACAAGGCCGCGAAGGAAGTCTCCGAGCAAATTTACGAGGCTTTAAGAAGGAGAAAAATGAAAAGGGGGTAATCTTATTTCTCCCTCAGTTGAGGTATCTCCTTTTTCTTGAGGTCGAGTTTTAGCAGTATAATATTCGGCAGCGACCTAATATCGCTTGTTTTTTCGATTTATACAGAATCTTTTTATCCGCCCTAAATGGCGTGTCTCTATCTGGGGAACTTATAGGCGTTTCATTAGACTAAGAGTCTTCTCCACGAGTTTCATGTTCGTATCTATCTTGCAAAGGATGAACTTCTCTATCATCTCCTCCGTGAGCCAACCCCGCTTCGTGACGAGCTCTATCATTCTTCTATTCTCGAAGAAGATGTCGCTCATCTTTCTCAGTCTCAGGGAGTTCTCGAGGACAGTCCCCATCTGTTTCCTCCAAGCCCTATCATAGAGGGTTAGAGGTTTATCATTGATCAAGTGCTCGGTCACGGCTTGACCGGCTATCCTCCCGCATATCAAGGCCGGTGGGATGCCTCCCCCTACAGTCGGTATTGTATGCCCAGCAGCATCACCCACCACGATGACGCTTTTCGTGCTAGTCCTCCTAATGGGTCCTCCCACAGGGATGCAGCCAGCCTTTATAGCTGTCGGACGGGCTTTCAGCAGCTTCCGTGATGCGACCTTGTGTTTCTCGACGAAGTTTCGTTGGTAATCTCTTACATTCATACCTTTCTTCATGAACGGTGTCCTAATGCCTATTCCTACATTGGCGATATCGCTACCTTTGGGGATGATCCAGGCGTATGTACCTGGGGCTATGTCTTCCCCCAAGTACATTTCTACATACTCGGGGTCATGATCCACGTCTACCATCTCATATTGGTACCCCACACCGTAGTCCATGGGGTCCCTGGAGACGGACATGCCCGCTCTCCGGGCAACGAGGGAGTAGGCACCATCGGCGCCTGCGATTGTCCTCGACTGGATGTCGAACGACCCCTCGATGTTCTTGGCCCTCACGCCTCTCCCGCCGTCGAGAAGGTCCACGGCTCTTGTAAGGGGGGCGATATCTGCTCCAGCTCTTGCTGCCTCGTTCGCAAGGTGTTTGTCGTAGAGTTTCCTCTCCACGACGATTCCTCTGAAAGGTACGGAGATCTCCCTATCGTTGGGAAAGATAAACTTCACATATTTACTACGGTTGACTATGCAGCTGTTAGGTGGGTCGAATAGCTTATCAAGTTCCTTTGCATCTGGTGCGAGCCGCTTCATCTCCTCGAGGCTTGGGAGGAACTCCCCGCATTTATCGGGGACACCAACTTCTCGCTCCCTTTCTATGAGGAGGACATTGAGCCCTTTTTCCGCCGCTGTCTTAGCCATCATCGAACCTGCAGGTCCTGCGCCTACTACAACAAGATCGTACAAGGGATCCTCTCCGAGTGGTTCAATAAGTGACTGGTCGCTTGTTTTTAAGGATGTACATAGCCGTGTCAGATTATAATTTCAAGCTTCTTTTCGGGGCTAAATTGTTTGTAATACCGGTCTATGAGATAGTTCAGGAATTCCTTTGCCTCCGTCCTTTCGAAGCAGTTCAGTTGTGCATGTCCTCTCTCGGCGAACTCCTTCATTTTCTTTATGGACTTTTCTAGCGCTCCGGTGTCCTCATAGATACGCTGGACCTCTGCAAGGTCTATCTTTTCTCTCTCAACCTGAAACATTGATATCAGTGTATTTCTATCCTCTTCTGAGATGGCCTCTGATTCCAAGGCGTATATGAAGGGGAGTGATGCATCCCCGTTTAATATATCGTTTCTGGAGAGGTAGTCGTTCCTGTCCTCGTAATATACGCTGCAGATGTCGTCCCTGATCTGGTAGGCGTTGCCGAAGTTCTTACCGAATTCCGCTAGTTTCCTAGAATCATCGGGGCTCTCGGATCCGATGAGGCCACCGAGTGCTGCTGCGGCCTCGAAGAGGCTGCCGCTTTTCAGATAGTTGATATTCAAGTATTCGGGTTCGGTAACTAGCTTTCTCCTGTAGAAGGTCTGGAGAGCTACGCCCTGCACCATCTTGAGGGCGGTCTCCGATAGCCAGTTGACTACTTCTAGCCTACCTGTCTTAGTCGCGTACTTCAGTCCAAGGCTGAGGAGGGCGTCGCCCGTTAATACGGCACGTTTCCCACCGAACTTCACTGGGACCGATGATGTTCCTCTCCTGAAGAGGTCCTCATCTATGATGTCATCATGGACGAGGGTGCCGCTGTGTATCAACTCCAAGGCGAGGAATGCGTCCCTAGCATCCCTGTAGTCACCCCCTACGACTTCAGTGCAATAGACGCATATGATTGGCCTTAGGCGCTTCCCCCCGCCAGCGACGGCGAACTTTGTGGGCACTTGGAGAAGGGAGTGGATGTGGGATAGATCGAGCTCTATTAGAGCGTTGTTGATGTACTCTAGCTTGTCGCTCAGTCGCTCAACGAGGTTTATCAACTGATAGCTCCTATCCTTCCGAACTCGTATCTAACCCCCTTTAATCCTATTTTAACTTTAAGGCTTCATTCTAAACAAATTGGCAAGAAATATAGAGGGGCAACACCAGAAGGTCACGACCATTGATATGAACCTCAGGGTCTGGTTATGGAGACGAGACCACCATTCCTCCTGCTCATCCCCATCACGTACTCTGTAGGGATAGCTTCTGCATACATCGCGGGGAGCTTCAATCTGTTCCGGGCCCTCCTGGGATTCGTGGGGGTTCTCCTAGCGCACGTTAGCATGAATGTTATCAACGACTATTTCGACTACAAGAGCGGTCTCGATTTCACCACGAAGCTAACCCCCTTCCGTGGAGGCAGTGGGCTGCTTCCCTCTGGAACTCTCAATGCGAAAGATGTCTACAAGTTCGCGATGGGTAGCCTCATTATAGGGAGTGCCATCGGCCTTTACTTCGCCTATACCGTCGGATGGATGCTCTTGCTGCTAATAGCCTTCGCGGCGATCTCGATTTACTTCTATACAGAGAGCTTATCCCACTGGTATATCGGTGAGATCGTAACGGGGATCAACTTCGGACCCCTCATGGTCCTGGGGGGATATTTCATAATGACGGGACACTACAGCGTCGAAGCCCTTGCAGCAGGGGTAATTCCAGGCATCCTTGTCGGTACACTACTGTACCTAAACGAGTTCCCCGACCTTGAGGCCGACAAGGCTGTTAGACGTAAAAATACCGTGATCGCCCTCGGCTTGAGTAAGGCCTCTAAACTCTATGTCGTCCTAATCTCTGCGGTCTTCATCTGGGTCCTAGTGGCAATTGCTTTAAATCTCCTCTCATTCACAACCCTCGTCACGTACCTGGCGCTACCCACGGCGTTGAAGGCAACGAGTGGTGTGCTCTGCGACTACGGCGATATAGGGCAGCTTATACCTGCCATGGGCGCCAACGTCACCCTGACTTTACACATGACGGCTTGGACAACCATAGGCCTTCTCTTGTCCCTCTTACTATAATCGTATCTTTACAGGGATAGCTTAAACGGGGATTTCTCCGAACACACTTGAAGTCGGAATATTGTCAAGCAACCTTCCTGCTTCACCTAGGAGAATACTCGGGTGCTAATCACAGTAGATAATCGTTGAAGGATCGGCTTGTGTTCCAGATGAGACTCAAGAATGCCAAGGTCTGCTTCGTATACATGAGAATCACTACGAGAAACACATGAATGTGTGGCTTACTTTACTGGGTCTTTACCGCGGTCGCTACAATTAGCCCCCCTAACGAGAGCTGTTCAAGGTCTGCCTTACCGATAGATTCTCTCATCATCCTCTCGTAGTCCCTGTTGATAGGTAATGAGAGGTACGTCTCATGAAGCATGCACCACGGATTCCTGAAGCCGTATCCGGCCATTAGGCCTCCAATGATGGGAACGATGTACTTAATGTAGATGTCTAACCCCTTTCGCATTATACCATTGTTAGGTCTGCCGA
>Ga0209427_10000583_pt1 | contig 39444 bp, 42 predicted proteins | sample DeeMarSWOR136_30_FD_187465 | JGI IMG/M metagenome (GOLD analysis project Ga0209427, IMG submission 187465) | Marine sediment microbial communities from White Oak River estuary, North Carolina - WOR-1-36_30 (SPAdes) (version 2) | ecosystem: Environmental > Aquatic > Marine > Intertidal zone >...
GCACAGCGGAACCAAAGTTTTGCGCGAATCATAAGCAACCTCCACTCAAACATGCGCAAGGTTCTTATCAAGATTTCTTGGAACGATCTACTAGTCGGTAATCGTTTTCTTGAAGTCGGGAAAGGTTTCCGGTTTGTCGGGGCGGACATAGCGGCTTTCGCCCTCTCTGGCGGTCACGTTCTCATACATGCCGTCATCCCTTTTGACGAGTTTGGTAAAGCCCATGTCACGCAACTCGGTATCCGTTTTCGGGTTGTTTACAAAACACCGTGAAATGAGTTTGCGGACAGGTCCTTTACAATTGGGACACCCGGTGAAGGGTTCATCGTGAATCGACTGCTCAACCTCAAAGACCCGACCCCATGAACAAGGTTTGTCCACATGTTCGTATTCATAAATCGCCATCAGGGAACCCCCTTCGATTTGATGGTGAAGATGGCTCGGCTTGCCTTTTTCAGGGCGTCATCAGCCCCCCGAGCCAGGCTTGTTTCCGCCTCTTCGATCTCCTGGTAAAGCCGGGCATCATCCTTACCCCAGGCTTTCACAAAATCGAGATACCCCTCCTTCGTAAACCGGTGCAGGAGAAACTGGGCCCTTTGAAGGAGGGGCAGCGCTCGGTACCATTCAATGGCATCCAGCATCGCCTCTTTTGTTTGGAAGAAGGGGCCCTTTATGCTGAACAGGGGGTTGGTCATCTGAAGGGTCTCGAAGGTGCAGTCAAAAGAGAGGCCCTCGACGAGCATGCGGAGTTCCTCAATCACCTGGTCTTCCCCTGCCGGGTCAAAGGCACCGGACTTCCATTGTTCATAAAGGGGTGTTTCCTCAAGAAGCGCAAGGCTTCGCACCCTCACCTCGGTGGGCTGAATCGCATTCAATACGGTGACCGTATCGGCGATGTGTTTTCGTGACCGGTGGATGTTGCTGCCCGCCAAACCGGGCATGACAAAGGCGGCCATGTGGATGCCTGAAGCCATAAGGGTTTCGCCGCCCTGGATGTGCTCTTCCTTGGTCACGCCTTTTCTCATGTCCTCCAGAGTGTCATCGTCACCTGATTCGATCCCCACGAAGCACCAGGAAAGCCCTGCTTCCTTCAAAGCGCAAAGCTCTTCCAGGGACCTTCGCGCACAGGTCTTGGACCTGGCATAGCAGGTCACCGTGTCGACCGAGGGAAAACCCCCCTTCAGGTCAAGGAGCACTTCGGCCAGTTTTGCGGGCTTCATAGCCAGGGCATTGGCATCCTGGAGGAAAACCCTGGTGGCCCCGTTCATGAGCCATCTGGCCACATTGTTAAGACCCGTCAAGGCGGGCAGCTGGGCCTCTGAGACATGGAGAGGGTATTGGCCATAGATCTCAGGATGACGCTTCACGGTTTCCTGGACCACTTCCGCCCTGAGCAGACCTTGGAGGCCCATATACCGGGAGGTCTGATCCAGCAAATCCCGGATTCGGATAATGGCATCGATGTCACGCTTGATCTCAGCGACATTCCGGGCGCTGAAGGTTTTGTCCTTGTACACGGGGCAGAAAAGGCATTGATTCCAAGGACAGTTCCGATTCACCCTCAGGATCAGTGCCTGGCCTTCTCCGATAGGACCCATGGGCCCACATTCTATGGCGTAGTCTTCAGGGTTTGCAGCCGCCAAAGTCTTTCCCTTTCCTAACGCTAATGATAAGCCAAGAAGCAGGGCGTGTCAAAGCGGTGTGGAAAGAACAAAAACCTTGACACCCCTTTGTGTTGTGCGATTCTAGTATCACGTCCCAGAAATAACTTGAAAAAGTTCTCGCTTGCTTGAGGGGCTGTCCCGGGGTGGTCGTCCAGCCCGCAACCATACCTTCGGTGCTTTTGGAACGGCCCCATAAAAATCGAATTCTAGCCATTCCCTGTTTGGGAATTATTGTAGGGATTTCTGGGACACGACACTTCTCAGTTGCGTAAATAACAGTGTCATTTCGAAGGAACGAAGTGACTGAGAAATCTTTGATAACAGTAATGAAGATTTTTCCCGGAGTTTACCCTAAGGCACTCGAAGGGGTCGAAATGACATAACGCGGACTTTTGCAGCTAAGTACTAGATTATACGAGACGTGCCGTAGTAGCCCGTTTCATATAATCTATATGGAAGGAGGATAACGGTATGGGTCGGTTTGTAATCGTGCTTTTCGCCGTGTTCTTGTTCATCGGCGGCGAAGCTCTGGCGCAGCCATTCGGCATCGCGTCTTCCCAGCCTCAGGCGCAGCCTGAATACAAGACTTTGTCGTCTGGGACGGGAAGGTATGTGTTTGGTCAGATATCGGGCTCGAGCAAAGATCAGTTCATGCTGGATACCCTGACAGGCCGCCTTTGGCAAATTGCAGAAAGCGGGGAGATTGGTACATATCTGAGGACTGTGCCCTATCGCGATGCGGAAGGGAAATGCTCACCCCTTCCGGAGACAGTCTCTGAGTGCGTTTCCGAAAAAAAGGAAGAGAACTAAGGCCCAATAACATCCGTATCAGTTTAACTGTAAGAAAACTCTGCGGGTGTTGGCCATGGGAGTCTCTTTTCAAAAACGAAGGGCATCGAGAAAAAGTCGTGAGAAAAGGGGTGGTAAAGGCCCCGCAGGGGCGGGACAGGCGGGGCGGAGGACCTGATCAGTCAATTCCATCCATCCCCTTGCATGGATTTTCCCAGGAGGCTCTCCGCCCGCCTCACCCACGGCCTTACGCTGGTTACCGGGCAGTGACTTTTCGTTTTTGAAAAGAGACTCCCATGGCCAACCATATTACCGAGCCGTTTCGTAAGGCTAATATTTTCCACACTAATTCTCCATGAGAGCCAGCATTTCCGAAATATCTGTGGTGGGCATTCTGCATGCATTTCCCAGACAGACGTAAGCAGTAACTTTTCCGTCCACGGGAATGTGACGGGCCGTGAATGGGGCCACATGGGTGATCTCAGGTGATGTTTCTTCGGAAGGGCGGAAGAGAATGACTTTATTGGGCAGGAAGCGACTCCGAAGTGTCTGGAGCATCTCGGCCGAACCCGAAGAGGAGAGCGGCCCTGCCACGACCACCTCGTAGGAAGGTCCGATGGCGAAATCCACGGCGGTGAGGAATTGGGTATACCCGGATGCGAATTGGCCTATCTGTCCAGAGAAGGCTGTTCCAATTTTGGCGGCCTTTTCATCCAGGTCGGACCGACCTGTAAAGCGTGCCAAATGCAGGAGATTGAGCATGGCCACGGCATTTCCGGACGGTACGGCACCGTCATAGATCTCCTTTTTTCGGATGATGAGGCTTTCCCCATCATCGGGCGTAAAGTACAACCCGCCGCCGCGATCATCCCAAAAGTGCTCCAACATGTCTTTGCTCAGTTCAAGGGCTGTTTTCAGGTAAGGGACTTGAAAAGTGGCTTCATAGAGTCGGGTCAATCCCCAGATCATAAAAGCGTAATCATCGAGGTGAGCGTTGATCCCGGCCTCTCCGTCTCGATAGCGATGGAGAAGACGTCCGTCCGGCTTGCGCATGGTCTTCAGAATAAATTCCGCGGCTGCAGCGGCTGCCTCGGCGTAGGCGGAATCCCCGAAGACCTGGGCGGCCTGGGCCAGTGCAGCGATCATCAGGCCGTTCCAGTCGGTTAAGATTTTGTCGTCCTTATGAGGGTGAACGCGCTTTTCGCGAACGTCGAAAAGTTTGGGCCGCGCTGATTCCATGATCTTCTCAAGTGTCGGAAGGGGGATCTTCAGCTCGGCTGCGATCTCAGGGACGGTCATTCCAAGGTAGAGGATGTTGGTGCCCGTGGGCTTGCTTGTGGCCTCTTCCCTGAAATTACCACCCTTTTGAACATTAAAGACCCGCACGAGGATATCCGCCTCTTCTTTGTCAAGAACCTCCCGAAGTTCCTCCTCAGTCCAAACATAAAATTTGCCCTCCACCCCTTCGCTGTCCGCATCTTCAGCGGAATAAAAACCGCCTTGAGGCGATTGCATATCGCGCAAAACGTACTCGAAAATCTCTTGTGCTGTTTTTGCGTAGAGGTCCTTGCCTGTTGCTTGAAAGGCTTCCATGGCAGCGAGGCTGAGCATCGCCTGATCGTAGAGCATTTTCTCGAAGTGAGGCACGAGCCACTCGCGGTCCGTTGAGTAGCGATGAACGCCGAAGCCCAGTTGGTCGTAAACGCCGCCGAGGCGAATCTCCTGAAGTGTTTTTTCAACCATGCTGAGAGCCTCTTTTTTTCCTGTCCGTTTCCAATATCGGAGGAGAAAGAGAAAATTGTGAGGCGTCGGGAACTTGGGTGCATGACCGAAACCGCCGTATGTTTCGTCAAAGCGCTCCGCAAGTTCGGCATAGGCCTTGTCCAGCACAGGTAGACCCATTTCCTCTCCGGCTGTTTCACTTTCCAGGCCCCGAAGCGCGTTCGTAATACTCGCGGCCGATTGGAGAACGTCACCCCGGCGGGTGTCCCACACGGCTTTGATTCTGGGAACGAGTTCCAGCATGCCCACCCGGCCAAAGCGGCTTTCCTTCGGGATGTAGGTTCCTGCAAAGAAAGGCTCCTTCCCGGGTGTCATGACGATGGTCAAGGGCCACCCGCCGCTCCCCGTCATGATTTGACCAACCGTCATGTAGATGTGGTCCAGATCAGGCCTCTCTTCGCGATCCACTTTGATGGAAACAAAAGCTTGATTCATCAAGCGAGCCACTTCAGGGTCCTCGAAAGACTCCTTTTCCATGACGTGGCACCAGTGGCACGTGGAGTAGCCGATAGAGAGGAAGACGGGCTTATTCTCTCTTCGCGCTTTTTCAAAAGCCTCGTCTCCCCAAGGGTACCAATCCACGGGGTTATAGGCGTGTTGTAAGAGATAAGGGCTCTTTTCGTGGATGAGGTGGTTGGGATGATCGTGCTCTCTGTCTGGTTCGGATGCCTTTGCCATAGCAGTGTGCCTCCCTTGTGCTGATAAGCCGCCTATGCTGAACATAAACATGAAAGAGGCGACAACAATCAAAAACCCCCAATTCCGGGGTCACGGCGATGACCCTTCACTGGACCCTCTACCAGACCCTGCCCGCCCCCGGCAGGCCCATCCTTCAAGGGGTATAAGCACTAAAATAAGGGGCCAATGATGCCTTTTCTTTCGTACCGAGGCTCCCGTGCTGGTCTTTTCTAATGACTTATCCACGGGGGAGTTCTGCCCCCTCCGCATTCCCTTCGGCAAGCTCAGGGCTGCGGCTTCCCCCATGGATAAGTCATGAAAAGACAGCGCCCTCCCGCCAGGCACGTCAGAAAAGGCATCATACCCCCTCAAAGATGGGTCCACGTGGGTCTTTGAGATAGCGCTTATGCCCTCAAGGGGGGGAGGGCAAGGCTTGCTCCGCACTGGATGCGGGGGTGAGGGTGGAATGGCGATTGTAAAGACTAAAGCGAAACGCCGTACCAGACTCTTGGACAATCCTGAATTCCAATGGGCACCGAATAAGGTCTTTCTTTGGAAAAAATACGCACTTCACCCCATTTCATCCCGGCTTTCTTTCCCTTATGTTAAGTGCCGTGAGCGCGTAAGTGGAAATCACTTCAAAAAGCGCCATGTCCAACGAAAAGAGAAAGGAGATGAAGGATGAGCAAGTCAGAACAGAACCTCAGGGATGCTTTCGCAGGAGAATCTCAGGCCAACCGAAGATACCTTGCCTTTGCCAAGCAGGCGGAGAAAGAGGGGCTCAAACAGGTGGCGAAGCTTTTCAGGGCGGCTGCAGAGGCTGAAACGGTTCACGCCCACGCTCATTTGAGAGCCCTCGGCGGCATAAACAGCACAGCGGAAAACCTCAAAGAGGCCATATCCGGGGAAACCCATGAGTTCAAGACCATGTATCCCGCCATGATTGAGGCTGCAAAAGAAGAAGGAAACAAGGCGGCTGAGCGCACCTTCAGCTATGCAAACGAGGTCGAAAAGGTCCATGCTGCGTTGTATCAAAAGGCCCTGGGCAATCTCGAGACGCTCGAAGAGGTGGATTATTATGTCTGCTCAGTGTGCGGTTACACCTGCGAGAAAGAAGCGCCCGAGAAATGTCCTGTGTGTGGTGCAGTAAAAAAAGCCTTTTTCAAAACCTCATAATTGAGAGAGGAAAAGAGCACAGATGGCAAGACCAGAGGATATGTGGCAGTGCCAGACCATAAATTGCGGCTATATATACGATCCTGACAGGGGTGACCGGAAGGGCAAAATACCCAAAGGGACCCTGTTCGAGGAATTGCCTGACGACTGGAAATGTCCGATCTGCGGCGCGGGCAAGAAAATGTTTCGGCCCCTTGCGGGGCCTGGTTCGGTCGCTGCTGAGGGAACATAATTCCCCGATATTTCAAATAAAAAGTGGCATATTAGAGGCTTGAGGGTTCGACCTTGGGCGGGGTTTACAACACCGACACCTTGGAAGGGTGTGCAATTCCCTTGACAGGGGCTCTTCCTTGTTTAACATTAGGAATCATTACTGATAACGAGGGGGAGCCGCTATTGACTGAAGAGTCGAAATATCGAATGACCCGTCAGCGGAGGGTGATCCTGGAAGAAGTGAAAAAGGACCACTCCCATCCCACAGCGGATGTGATCTACGAAAGAGTGAGAAAAAGGCTCCCACGGATCAGCATGGGAACGGTCTATCGCAATTTGGACATTCTCGCATCGAGCGGTCTGATCCACAAGTTGGAGCCGGGTCTGCCTCAGATGCGTTTCGACGGCAACACCCATGACCACTACCACCTCACCTGCGTCCGTTGCGGCAAAATTGAGGATGCGTCGATAGAAGCCTCGGACGACACCCTGGAAGACCTTGAAAATGCCCTAGGACACCTGACCAAATACGGCATATTCGGACATAAGCTGGAATTTCTGGGGCTTTGCCGGGCATGTCAAGAAAAGGAGGCTTTCTTGCCCGATGAGTTCTGCTCAGAAGGGGGCATCGGTGGGAAGGGGAAAAAGGAATAGAGCGCATGGAGAAAGAGACAATGACCGCTTTCAGAAGGAGGTTTTATGGAAGAGCGCACCGGGTTAATTACCATGAAGGGGAACCCGCTGACCCTCCTTGGGCCGGCACTTAACGTGGGTGACAAAGCACCCGAATTTGAAGTCTTGGACAATGATCTTTCGCCTGTCCGCTTTTCATCGTACCAAGGCAAAGTTTGTGTGATCGCATCTGTTCCTTCACTCGATACACCGGTTTGCGATATGGAGACGCGACGGTTTAACCAGGAAGCCGGTGATCTCGATTCCGACGTGGCCATCCTGACTATCAGCATGGATTTGCCTTTTGCACAAAAGCGTTGGTGCGGGGCGGCCGGGGTGGACAAGGTCATCACCCTGTCCGATCATCGCGATGCCTCTTTTGGGACCGCCTACGGTGTGCTCATCAAGGAACTGCGGTTGCTTGCGAGGGGGGTCTTTGTGGTGGATCGTGACGGTGTCATTCAATATGTCGAGCTTGTCAAAGAACTTACTGAGGAGCCCAATTATGATGCGGCACTGGGTGCCGTGAAAAAGCTGGTCTAAAAACGTCGGCCCCTTTCATGGCGGGTCACTCATTTCAAACACTAGGATTGAGGAGGGATTAAAATGGCAGAGAAGTTGGAGATTTACAAATGTGAGCTGTGTGGCAACATTGTTGAAGTCCTGCATGGCGGCAAAGGAGAACTGGTTTGCTGCGGGCAGCCCATGAAGCTATTCAAGGAGAACACGGTTGATGCGGCCAAAGAAAAACATGTACCGGTTTTGGAAAAAACCGCTGACGGCTACACCGTGAAAGTGGGCAGCGTTGCCCATCCCATGGAAGAGAAGCACTACATCGAGTGGATCGAGGTTATTGCGGACGGAGCAGCTTATCGCTATTTTCTGAAACCGGGCGTCGCCCCTGAAGCCACGTTCAAGATCGACGCGGCCCAGGTTACGGCCCGCGAATACTGTAACATCCACGGGCTTTGGAAAGCGTAAATGGTTTTACAGCCATGTCTTGGTGCCCGGGCCCATTCTGGGTGCCCGGCACTGAGCTTTCCCTTTGATGCGTGGAAAAAGGAGGTATGAACCAATGCCGGAATGGAAATGTAACAAGTGCGGTTATACGCTGACGGCTGAAACGCCACCTGAGGACTGCCCGTCCTGCAAGGAGAAGTGTGAATTTCTGGACGTATCATGCTATATTCCGGAATGCGGTCAAACGGGGAGTGACCGCAGACTGAGATGATTTAGCAGGGGAGGTTCAGCCATGTCGAAGAGAAAGTATCGTGTAAGGGCGGAATGTCCGGCTTGTGCGTGCGGCGATGTCACCTTTCTGGGCCCCGAGAAACTGCGGGAAAAGTTCATAGGGGATGAGAAGGAGATTGAAATCCTCTGCCCCATGTGCGGGACCAAGCACAAAGGCACAGTTGAAGAGGAGGAGGCCGACTGAGGGGGACCGGGCATTTCTTGTTGATGGTTGTTTTCTGAGCTGGAGGGTCAGGATGGCAAAGGCACTGATCGTATTTTCCACAAGAACAGGTGAAACCAAAGACATTGCGGAACTCATTGCTGAAGGCATCCGCATGCAGGGCCATGAAGCCAATGTGGTCAACGTAACCGGCATCAAGAAAGAAAGTGATCTCGAGGGCTACGACACCTATGTTTTCGGGTCCGCCACATACCACGGCGAGATGATGCAGGGCATGAAGACCATGCTTTTCTTGGCTGAGAAGGCAAACCTGGAAGGCAAGGTGGGTGGTTCCTTCGGCGCCTTTGGGTGGAGCGGTGAAGCGCCTGACCGCATTTTTGACACCATGAAAAACATTTTCAAGATGAACCTGGTCAGCGGGCCCCTGAGGCTCAAATCGGCCTCTTTGGGTGGCGGCACCCAGATGGCCCAGGACTACGGCAAACAGATTGCTAAAAAAATGGGCTGACCGTCTTATTCGCCACGGAGGGGTTGAAAGGATGAGAATCAGAGACTGCATGAAGACGGACGTCATACGGGTGGATGTAAACACCCCGATCATGGCGGCCCTGGAAACGATGAAGCACAATAACATCAAGCGCTTACCGGTTACCAGGAATGGCAAATTCGTGGGGCTCGTGACCCGGGCTATGATCCGAGACGCCTCGCCGTCCGAGGCAACTAGCCTCAGTGTTTACGAACTGAACTATCTCATATCAAAGATGACCGTGGGTGACATCATGGTGGGGAAACCCATGACCGTTTCTCCGGATATGCCTGTTGAGGAAGCGATTTGGCTGGGAAAGAAACACGGCATCGGTGCTTTTCCGGTTCTGGAGAACGGTGAGTTGGTGGGAATTATCACGGAATCGGACATCTCCGGGATGGTGATTAAAGCTTTAGGGGTAGACGAGCGGGACAGCACGCGGATCACCATTCACGCTACAGGAAAGCGCATCGGTTTCATCAAGAATCTTGTAGAAATTCTGGACAGCCACGATATTCCTATCCTGAGCATTATGAGCATTCCCAAATCCGACAAAGGAGACTGGTTCTTGATTTTGAGAGTGAAAGCAAAAGATGCCGGTGAAGCAACAGAGGACCTCAAGAGAAAAGGATTTCAGGTGACCGATATCAGTTAGGGGATGCCTGGATCCATTTGCGGCCCCCTGACACGAACCCGTCAGAGAGAAAGGAAAGGAGGAGACCCATGACAACACCCCAACATTGTCCTGGATTTGAACAAGTCAAACATCTGAAGTCTTTCGTTTGCAAGTGCCCCAAGTGTGGGAAAGAGAAAGAGATCTTTTCGGACGAGTTTGAAAAAAAGCACAAATGTTCCGGCTGTGGTGAGCCCATCGACTTCAGCCAGTGCACCCCTGAAGCGGCAGCCTAGCGAAGCCCGTTTTGGAAAACGTTCTGGCCCTATTCAAGGCCTGAATGGAAGCAAACCGGCACTTCCGCGACTTTGCATGTCTCCATGCGAATGCCGAGGGAGAGGATTTTGCGGGAATGCAAAGGATTGCGGTCGGTAGGTCCTGCGGACTGGAGAAGGCAAACGTTTTTTTGAGGTGACGTCCGCTCGAAGGCGGCTTGATCATCAAGGCACCAACGTCTTTCTGGGAGGATTAAGGTATGGCGCAATTTGAATATGAAATCACCAAGCACCCTGCTGAGGCGTTTCACCAGCTGGTTTATTTCTGCTCCGAAAGCGGGGAATGCAAGTTCAGTGAACTGCCATCCGACCAGATGGGGGTTCTGAAGGATATTTTGAATGAGAGAGGCGCTCAAGGCTGGGAGCTGATACAGCTCTCGTTCGGAAAGGACGGCATTGTCGCTTTTTGGAAGAGACCCATTGATGTGGTTCTTAATTAGGAATAGTTACTAATCTCCATGGAGGAGAACATTTCAACCCATGAAGGAGGGAACTTAATGGATAAGACAAAAGAGGTGGAAAAGAAATCACTCAACATCAAAGACGTTACAATTTGTGACGCCACAGCCCAGATGCTCAAAAAGGCTGAAAAAGACGGCGTTGAGACGGCGTTTCATCGCGCCGCAACCATGAAGGCCTGCCCCATCGGTGCTGATTCAGCCTGTTGCAAGCACTGCTCCATGGGCCCTTGCCGGCTGAATTCCAAGGACCCCTACGGAAGGGTTGGTGTTTGTGGGGCCACCGTGGACACGATTCAGGCCAGAAATTTTGCGAGGATGGTGGCCAGCGGCGCGGCCGCGCACACGGATCACGGCATGAGCATGCTGGATTTATTCAGGGAAGTGGTAAGCGGAAAGATTAAGGATTACACGATCAAGGACCCGATCAAACTCGAAGAGGTGGCCAAGGAGATCGGGATCGAGACCGAAGGTCGTGAACTCAAAGAGATCGCAATGGCCCTCTATGAGGAGCTGGAACGCACCTACACCCAAGTGGATGGTGAAATTCCTTTTGCCCAAAGGGTGCCCGAGAAGACTCTCGAGACCTGGAGAAAGCACGGGGTGGTTCCCCGAGGCGCCATGCGGGAGATCATGGAGCTGATGCATCGGACCCATATGGGTGTGGACCAGCACTACGAAAATATCACCAAGCAGTGCAGCCGTACGGCTCTGGCAGATGGCTGGGGGGGATCCATGGTGGCGACGGAGATTTCGGACATTCTCTACGGAACACCCACGCCTGTAAGGACGGAAGTCAACATGGGATGCCTCAAGGAGGATCATGTCAACATCATTATTCATGGTCACGAGCCGAATCTCTTCGAATCCATGCTGGACTCGGTCAACGATCCGAGCCTGATTCAAGCGGCCAAGGATGCCGGGGCGGCAGGGATCAACCTGGTGGGTATGTGCTGCTCGGGTGCTGAGATGCTATCCAGGCACGGCATTCCCCATGCCGGGAACTTCATGTCCACCGAGGCCATTTTGGTTACCGGTGCCGTGGATGCGATGGGAGTGGACGTGCAATGTATCAAGCAAGGATTGGCCAAGGTGGCGGAGTGTTATGACACCAAGCTTTTCACCACAAATCCCCGGTGCCACATCGAAGGGGTGGAGCATATTGAGTTTCGCGAGCACACCCCGAGAGCGTGCACAGATGCGATTGTGGAAAATGCCATTGTAAGGTTCAAGAACCGTAAAATGCCCATCGAGATTCCCAACATCAGGAATATGGGAATTCACGGCTTTTCCCATGAATACATCAACTACATGCTGGGCGGGACGTTCAGGGCCTCTTACACCCCTCTCAATGACAACATCATCAATGGAAGAATCCGGGGTGTTGCAGGCGTGGTAGGTTGCACGAACCCGCGTGTCAAACAGGACTATGTGCACGTCGAGCTGGTGAAGGATCTGATCAAAAATGATGTGCTGGTGGTTCAAACAGGATGCTCCCAGATCGCCCTTGCCAAGGCGGGGCTGTACACGCCGGAAGCCGCTCACTTGGCCGGTGCGGGTCTGAGGGAAGTGTGCGAAACCGTGGGCATGCCGCCCGTTCTGGGCTTGGGCTCCTGTGTGGACAACAGCCGAATCCTCATCGCCTGTGCTGAGATGGTGCGCGTGGGAGGCCTGGGTGACAGCATCGCCGACCTGCCTGTGGCAGGGGCAGCCCCGGAATGGATGAGTGAAAAGGCGATTTCCATCGGCCATTATTTTGTGGCATCCGGCGTTTACACCGTTTTCGGCGTCACCTTTCCCATTATCGAGGAGACCAAGTTCCACAAGTACCTTTTTGGCGGGCTGGAGGAACAGGGATTCGGAAAATGGGGATTTACGCCAGACCCCCACGAGATGGCCCAAATGATGATTGCCCATATTGACAAGAAGAGGAAGGCTCTCGGCATTGACAAAGCCCGAGAGAGGGTTCTCATGGATATGGCGGATCGGCAAAAACTGGAAGCCGCCTAAAGCCCATTATGGCTTATCTTGCATGGAGGAGGGGAAATCCGCCCCTCCTCTTTTTTTTCCGTGGAGAGAATCAAATAAGAGTCCGGAGAGGTGTGGTGAAAAAATCACACCCCCTGGCCATTGCAAAATCGCTGAGGGGGCTTAATTTTAATCATATTGTAAAGATAGGAAATGTACCATTAGGGTTTAAGGCAACAGGCTTAACATGAACGCGTGCTATGAAGAAAAGAAGCATATTGCCATCTTGGAGGGTGCTGTTGAAAACACCAACGAGGCTTTTGTTACCATAGATCAAAACCACAAGGTCCTCCACTTTAACAAGGCGGCGGAAAGGATTTTTGGTTACAGCCGAGAAGAGGTGATCGGCCGCGACCTCGATGTGATCATGGCCCCCGCCTGTAGTCGGGATCACCGCAAAGCGGTACAGCGCTACATCAGGACGAGGGCCCCCAGACGGATCGGCCACGCGACCGAGATCACGGCAACGCGCAAGAGCGGCGAGACCTTCCCGGCAAGGATTTCTTTTTCCGTATCGGAGGTGGAAGGCAAACTGTACTTCACCGCTATTGTCCGGGATCTCACGGAAACAAAAGCCCTTCAAGAGCGCATGATCCGATCGGAGCGCCTTGCAGCTCTGGGCCAGGTTGTGGCAGAGATCAACCACGAGATCAAAAACCCGCTCGTGTTGATCGGCGGATTCGCCCGTCAGTTGATCAATCAAGCGAGGGATGAGAAAACACTCAAAAAATTGAAAATCATCGCAGACGAGGTCTTGAGACTGGAAAATCTGCTCAAGGATCTCAGGGTGTTTTACTCGCCGAGGACTGTGAAGTCAGAAGACGTGGATATCCATAGCCTTCTCATGGAGGTTCACGACTTGATAAAAAGTGATTGCCGGGCTAAGAAAATACAGACCTCTTTTGAAACAGACGGCCGCAAGGCGATTGTCAAGGGCGACCGAGAAAAGTTGAAACAGGTTTTTTTGAATCTTGTAAACAACGGTATTGAGGCTATGGAAAAAGGGGGACATTTGTCTCTTCGATCCGATGTGAAGGGCGACCGGGTTGAGATCATGATCGTTGATGAGGGTTGTGGCATTCCCAAGCAAGAACAAGAAAAAATCTTCTCCCCTTTTTACACGACCAAAAGACACGGCACGGGCCTTGGTTTGAGCATTTCCAAGAGTATTATCGAAGATCATGCCGGCAGCTCTTTTTTTGTGAAAAGCGAAGAAGGGAAAGGCACCCGCTTTACGGTGTCCATGCCACTTGTGAAGAAAACTCAGTAGCGAGATGGAGGAAGACATGAAGCCGATAGAGATTGCAAAGGACATGTATTGGGTTGGTGTGATTGACTGGAACATCAGGGATTTTCATGGGTATTCCACCTATGAGGGCACGACTTACAATGCTTATCTGATCATGGATGAGAAGGTCACTTTAATTGATACGGTGAAAAAGGATTTTGCCGACGTGCTCATCGGGAATATCGGTCAGATTGTGGACCCCAAGAAGATCGACTACGTGATCAGCAACCACACGGAAATGGATCATTCGGGAGGGTTGGCGAGGATCATGCACCGGGTGGGCGAAGACAAACCGCTCTACTGCTCCAAGATGGGCCACAAGAACCTTTCCAAGCATTTCCCCCAGAAATGGAACTACCAGCCGGTCGAGGATGGGGGTGAAATGAGCATAGGGAAGCGGACACTGGCTTTCATGGAGACAAGGATGCTCCACTGGCCGGACAGTATGTTCACCTATGCCAAGGAGGATAAGATCCTTTTCTCAAGCGATGCCTTTGGCCAGCATTATGCCGCTTTGGACAGGTTCGACGACCAGGTTGGGGACGCCATCATGCCCCATGCGAGAAAATACTTTGCGAACATCTTGCTGCTCTATGCTCCTCTCATACTCAAACTGGTGGACAAGGTCAAAGGCATGGGCCTGGCTCTGGACATGGTCTGTCCCGATCACGGCATTATATGGCGTCAGGACCCTATGAAGATCATCAGTGCCTATGTCGAATGGAGCGAGCAAAAGCCGAAAAGAAAAGCGATCGTGGTCTATGACACGATGTGGCACAGTACGGAGAAAATGGCTGAGGCGATCGTGGCCGCGCTCGGGCGGGAAGGGGTGGATGCGAAACCCATGCACCTGAGAAGCTGCCACCGGAGCGATATCATGACCGAAGTCTTGGACGCCGGGGCTGTCATCGTGGGATCTCCCACCTTGAACAACGGTCTGTTCCCCACGGTCAGTGATTTTCTCACCTACATGAAGGGTCTCAAGCCGATAAACAAGGTGGGGGCGGCTTTCGGCTCTTACGGCTGGAGTGGTGAAGCGGTCAAGCTCCTCAACAAGGAACTGGAAGAGATGAAATTCAAGGTGGTGGATCCGGGCCTGAGGGTCCAGTACGTCCCCGACGAGAAAGGAATCGAAGCCTGCCACGAACTGGGAAAAAGAATTGCTCAAGAACTGCCCAAGTAAGCGATCGGATACCTTGGAGAAAATGGACGACAGGTCGCATAGATGCCCGGATTGCCATTTTTGTCAGAGGTGCAGCGAAACCCGTTGCCGTGTTTGCCGAGGTGAGGGCCGTGAGAGTGGCCGCTGCGAGCTCGGCAGAGGGTTTACCCTTGGAGCGTACGAGAGCTGGAAAAGGGAAAAGATGGCGTGAAAAAAGTCCCGGTTATTGATCGGTATGCGTGTACGGATTGCGAGTCGTGCCTCGATCTCTGTCCCGAGGTCTTTCGACGCAACGCCGACACAGGGTATATCGAAGTGGTGGATCTTTCCGAGTATCCCGAAGAGAAGATTCAGGAAGTCATGAGTGTGTGCCCGGCCGATTGTATCACCTGGGAAGACTCATGAGAAAGCAATCATCATGGCGTCAATGCGAGGAGCCGGGGGGAGAGGGAGCAATCTCCTCTTGAGGGCATTCAGGGAACTAGGGATGCGGAATGGGGGGATGAAAATCAGGAATCAATTGATTTTGTGTTTTATTTTTTACATCTCTTCTTCTCTGGGCTTTGCCTGAAAGCCGAGCCGAGAACGGGGTGGATCACAGCCTTTACGCTGAACTGCTCCAGAAACACGTGAAGGATGGGGTTGTGGACTATCAAGGCTTCAAGCGGGAGGAAGGCAAGCTCGACCAGTACCTTGAGATCTTGGAGAACACCGGTCCAGGGTCGCTTTCTATGTGAACGCTTACAACGCCTGGACTATGACTGGTCCTTGAATGGGAAGTTGAGAACAGAGGTTTGGACCATTGGAAATTGAAGAGGGCTCAAATGCCCGGTTATGATTATGATATGGGCATTATTGGCGGGGGAGCAGCAGGGCTCACGGTGGCATCCGGGGCGGCCCAGCTGGGCGCCAGAACGCTTCTCATCGAAAAGGAGAAAGCGCTTGGCGGCGACTGCCTCCATTACGGGTGTGTTCCCAGCAAAACGCTCATTCGAACAGCCCATGTCCGTCATTTCATGAAAAACGCTGCCGCCTACGGACTTCCCAAGGTGGATGTGCCGCCTGTGGATTATGGTGAGATACGAAAGAGGATCCAGTCGGTGATCACCACCATCCAAAAACATGATTCGGAAGCACGGTTTTGCAGTCTTGGCGCCCGGGTCGAATTCGGGTGCCCGGCCTTTATGGATGAGCACACCGTTCAGTTGAACGGCAAGACCTACTCCGCCAAGAACTGGGTGATCGCCTCCGGCTCCTCTCCTGCCATTCCGCCTGTAGCAGGTCTGGAGAAAGTCCCTTACATCACCAACAAGGAGATTTTTTCTCTGGATCGGCTTCCGGAGTCCATGATCATCCTTGGTGCGGGCCCCATTGCCACGGAGATGGCGCAGGCCTTCTGCCGCCTGGGCACAAGGGTGAGCGTGGTCCAGAGGAGCGGACAGATCCTCAGCAAAGAAGACAAGGACATGGCTGATGCGGTGATGGAGGTCTTGCGTGCCGAAGGCGTCACCTTTTATTTGAATGCCTCCGTCGAGAACACAAGGGATCTTGGTCAAGAGCGCGAGGTGACCATCAAGGACAAGGCGGGTCAGACAACCCGCCTCACGGCGGAAAGAGTTTTGGTGGCCTTGGGAAGAAGCCCGAACATCGACGGGCTCCAACTTGACCGAATCGATGTGGCCTTCGATCGGAAAGGGGTCAAGGTGGATGAGCGCATGCGAACGACCCAGAAGCACATCTATGGGGCCGGCGATGTGAACGGCGCCTATCAGTTCACCCACGCTGCGGGATACGAGGGCGGCATCGTGGTGAGCAATGCCGTCTTTCATCTTCCCAGGAAAGCGAATTACACTTTCTTGCCGTGGTGTACCTACACGGACCCGGAGCTTGCCAGTATCGGCATGAACGAAAAACGGGCCAAGGAAGGGGGCATTGAATACACCGTCTACACCGAGGCCTTCGAGGACAATGACAGAAGCCTTGCAGAAGGGGAAAAAGTGGGCAAGGTGAAGATGCTTCTGGACAAGGATGAAAAGCCCCTGGGCGTTCAGATCCTGGGCCCTCAGGCCGGAGAACTGCTCAGTGAATGGGTGGCTGTCTTGAACGGCAGGGTGAAGCTTTCCACCCTTGCAGCAGCGGTCCACCCCTACCCCACCCTGGGCGAGATCAATAAGCGTGTTGCCGGGACGTATCTGTCCCCCAAAATATTCTCGGACAGGGTGAGGAAAGGACTCAAGTTCTTTTTTCATCTCAAGGGAAGGGCCTGCGGGTAGGAAACCAAGGTGCGGGATGAGCTTTTTTTCTCCTATTTAGGCTTTAGCTATTTGAGCTTTGGTGGCATTTTAGCCGCGTGATAATTCCGCAGGTGTTGGCCACGGGGGTCTCTTTTCAAAAACGAATGGTATCGAGCAAGAGTCATGCAAAAAGGGGTAGCAAAGGCGGGCGGAGGACCTCATCAGTCGATTCCATACAGAACCTTGCGTGGATTTTCCCAGAAGGCTCTCCGCCCGCCTCAACCATGGCCTTAGGCTGATTACCGGGCAACGACATCTCGTTTTTGAAAAGAGACCCCCATGGCCAACGTTATCACCGAGCTGTTTCGTTAGGCTAAAATGTCACGAAATTTGGATTTTGACATTGGACATTTCAAATCGGGAGGCCTTCCCGATTTGAAATGGCAATTTCATGTTGATGGACAGGAGGCGATGGACATGCAGTTGGCAATGATTGGTTTGGGCCGCATGGGCATGAACATGGCAAGACGGCTCTTGCAGGGTGGTCACGAGGTGGTGGCTTACAACAGGACACCTCAGAAGACGGACGAGATCGTAAGAGAGGGCGCTGTCGGTGCGTACAGCCTCAAGGAAGCGGCGGAAAAACTGGCGCCGCCCCGTATTGTTTGGATCATGCTCCCGGCCGGTTCCGCGGTGGATGACCACCTCCTTCAGCTCAAAGATCTCCTCGCTGAGGGGGACACGGTCATTGATGGGGGGAACACTTACTACAAAGACGATATCCGCCGAGCCGAGATGCTGGCCGGGAAAGGAATCCGTTTCATGGACGTGGGCGTGAGCGGGGGCATCTGGGGGCTTGAGGTGGGTTACTGCATGATGATCGGGGGCATGGAAGACGTTTGCCACGATTTGGAGCCCGTCTTCCGGACTTTGGCGCCTGAAGGAGGGTACCTGTATTGCGGGCCGACCGGGTCCGGCCACTTTGTGAAGATGGTCCACAACGGCATAGAATACGGCATGATGCAAGCCTACGGGGAGGGCTTTCAGATTTTGGAGGCTTCCCCCTATGCGGCATCTTTCAATTATGCCGCCATCGCCCGTGTTTGGAATCAGGGCAGCGTGATCCGGTCCTGGTTGCTGGAACTCGCCGAGGACGCTTTTGCCAAGGATGAAAAACTCGCGGGGATTCGGGGATATGTGGAAGATTCGGGCGAAGGTCGCTGGACTGTGGCGCAAGCCATAGAGAGCGGGGTTTCAGCGCCCGTCATTGCTTTGTCTTTGATGAACCGGTTTCGCTCCAAGGAGACAGACACTTTCTCGGACAAGGTGGTTGCAGCCCTGCGCCGGGAATTTGGCGGACACGCCGTGGTCGCGGCAGATAAGAAGTAGGGCGTCGGTTTTGTTCGGTCATTTTTTCACAAAGGGATTTAAGGATTACGTGAACGATTTTATATGAAACTGACGAGGAGCCTATGGAAAATCCAAGCCATCCTGAGAACAATACCTTAGAGACCATCGTCGAGGGCATTGCACAGGAGCCGGGTCTGCCCCGTGACAAATGCCTCATAGACGGCACGATCGACCCTTGCACCATTGTCATTGTCGGGGCCTCCGGTGATTTGACGGCAAGAAAGCTGATGCCTGCTCTGTACAACCTGTACACCAACGGAGGGCTGCCCCGCCCTTTTCTGATTGTGGGGTGCAGCCGAACCAAGATGAGCAGCGACGCCTTCAGAGACCGCACAGAAAAATCTCTCAGCGGCAAGGGCCAATTGGATCGCCCGCAATGGGAGAAGTTCGGCGCAGCCCTTCACTACCTCTCTATCGAATATGATGATTTGTACTCTTTTGAGGAACTCGCGAAGGCCCTCGACGACATGAACAAAGCTTACGGGACAAGGGGAAACCGCATCTTCTATCTGGCCATACCACCCACGCTCTATGGGACAACGTCCCAAATGCTCGGCAGGGCGGGTCTTTCCGCGGAAGGCAAGGAGGGGAGGGGTTGGTCAAGAATTGTGGTGGAAAAACCCTTCGGCCGCGACTTGGAAACAGCCAGAGCCCTGGATCGAACGCTTCACGAACACTTTGAAGAGCGGCAGATTTACAGGATCGATCATTACCTGGCCAAGGAAACGGTGCAGAGCATTCTCATGTTGCGTTTTGCAAACGCTATCTTCGAACCGATCTGGAACAGAACCTATATCGATCATGTCCGTATCACGGCGGCAGAGTCCATCGGCATTGAGCACCGGGCGGGCTATTACGAACAGTCCGGGGTTTTAAGAGATATGTTTCAGAACCACATGATGCAGCTTTTGTCTCTGACGGCCATGGAGCCCCCTTCCCTTTTCGAGCCGAACCGGGTGCGTGACGAGAAGGTGAAGCTTTACCGATCACTCCGGCCCTTTCCCGTGGACAACCTTGGAGACTATCTGGTTCTTGGCCAGTACAGGGGTGGTGTTGTTGACGGCAAGGACGTCCCGGCCTACAGGGAAGAGTCGGGCGTAGACCCCGAGTCCCTCACCCCCACCTTTGCGATGATGAAGGTGTTTGTAGACAACTGGCGATGGCAGGGGGTCCCCTTTTTCATGACCTCCGGCAAGAGGCTGGCGGAAAAGGTGACGGAGATTGCCATCCAGTTCAAGGAAGTGCCTCACTCCATGTTTCGCCAAACACTGGGTGAGCACATTTCCGAAAACCGCTTGGTTCTCGGCATTTACCCGGATGAAAAGATGACCTTGACGTTTCAGACCAAGAATCCCGGGGCACGGGTCTGTCTGAGATCGGTGACCATGGATTTCCACTATCACCAGGGTTATGAGGGCCCTGTTCTCGACGCCTATGAGAAGGTGTTGCTCGACTGTATGCTGGGAGACCACATGCTCTTCTGGCGCCAGGACGGCGTGGAAGTGTGCTGGTCTTTCCTCACCCCCATTCTGTGGGAATGTGAAACCTGCGGCAACCGGGCGGACATGCTTCAATTCTATGAAGCTGGAAGCCGGGGTCCGGAGGCTGCGGGAAGACTCATGAAGGAAATGCGGTGAATCCCGGTGCGGGGAAAACCCCAACAATTTCAACCCGTGCAAAGGGGCAAGGGTTTCAAATCCGCGAACAAAGGATGCTGTTTTTCCCAGCCCCAGGCGATCCAAGCGAAAGGAGGAGTACGATGGAAACCTATTACAAGCCAGAAGATTTACCAAAATTCGAGGAGATCGGCAAAGAGGCACAAGATCTGGCCACAAAATTTTTTGATTATTACGCCGCCGTGTTTGCGGAAGGAGAACTGACGGAGAGGGAGAAGGCGCTCATCGCCCTTGCCGTTGCCCATACCATTCAATGTCCCTATTGCATCGATGCCTTCACTCAAAGCTGCCTGGAGAAGGGGTCCAATCTGGCAGAGATGACCGAGGCCGTCCATGTGGTCACGGCCATCAGGGGCGGCGCCTCACTGGTTCATGGTATCCAGATGCGCAATGTGGCGCAGAAGCTTTCCATGTAAGCAAGGAGGATGTAGAGTAAATGTACCCCGAGCTTGCGCTAAAAGAAAGTTCGGACCTATCCGGGAACGGGGCTGTGACGATAGAGCCTTTCCGGCAGACCCTCTCGAAGCATGGTCTCAGACTGGATCGGGGGAAGACGGCCACACTGCAGATCAATGTGGGGTTGCTCTGCAATCAGGCTTGCCGGCACTGCCATCTGGATGGAGGTCCTGGGCGTAAAGAGAACATGAGTTCAAGGACGGCAGAGGAGGTAATTGCGTATGCAGAGAGAAGTCATTTCGAGGTTGTCGACCTTACCGGAGGGGCGCCGGAGTTGAATCCAAATATTGTCAGACTCATCCAAGGGCTTTCTGCCATTTCTCAAAGGGTAACGATTCGCTCCAACCTGTCTGCCTTGAACGATGGGAAGAGGGATCACCTGATGCATCTTTTCAAAGACTACGGCGTGGTGGTCGTTGCCTCCTTTCCTTCGTTGAATGAAGCTCAGGCAGACTCTCAACGAGGCGACGGAGTCTTCCAAATCAGCCTGGCTGCTCTCAGAAAACTCAATGCCATGGGTTACGGCCAGGAAGAGTCCGGATTGGAGCTCAACCTGGTATCCAACCCGACCGGGGCATTTTTGCCTTCAAGCCAGGCAACGGTCGAGAAGCGATTCCGCCAGGTTTTGCAGAAAAAGTGGGGCATCGTTTTTAACAATCTCTTTGCTTTTGCCAATGTGCCCCTCGGGCGATTTCGGCAATGGCTCTTGCAATCTGGGAATCTTGAGACATACCTCGGTAAACTCGCTTCCAGTTTCAATTCCTGTGCCGTGGAAGGGCTTATGTGCCGAACCCTTGTTTCTGTTTCCTGGGATGGATACCTCTATGACTGCGATTTCAACCTGGCAAGAGGTCTTCATTTGGGCGGGAGAAAAATTCATGTTTCTGAAATGTCGGGGCCTCCGAAACCGGGCAGCCCCATCGCTGTTTCAGACCATTGCTATACCTGCACGGCCGGCGCGGGTTTTACCTGAGGAGGGGCCATTTCGACCTGAGTTCAGGTTTCATTCTAGTGCCATGTGTCGTAAATCCGCACACCTGAAGATTGTGTTTTCGGATTGACTGCGTGACGGCAATGCGCAGTGGAATTCTTTTGAGATATCGTCTTTCAGGAACAGGCCATCACTTCATAATACAAGAATATATGATACGGAGCACTAGCAAGGAGCAAGACAGTGAATGAGGCAATCCAAGACACAAGGGCGAGCCGAAAAAAAGCGGTGGTGAAGGCATCGGTCTTCTTGCTTTTCATTATAGCGGCCATTTATGTGATGCGGTTTACGCCAGTAAAAGGCTATCTGACAGCGGAAGCACTGGGTAGTTTCCTGGAAAAAGCCGGGATCTGGGCGCCCATTGCCTATATGGTGGTCTATGCCGTAGGCGTTTGCCTCCTCTTGCCCGGCACCCTGTTGACCGGCCTGGGTGCCGCTATTTTTGGTGCCTACTGGGGATTTCTGTATGTTTGGGTGGGGGCCATGTTGGGTGCGAGCGCGGCCTTTCTGGTCGGTCGGACTTTGGGGCGGGAATTTGCCGCGTCCCTCATTAGGGACAAACTCAGGAAGTATGACGACGCCATCGAACGCAACGGCTTTGCTACAGTGCTCTACCTGCGGCTGGTGTATTTTCCTTTCACGCCCATGAACTTCGGCATGGGACTGACCAAGGTGCGCTTCTGGGACTACTTCTTCGGAACAGGCCTGGGCATCATTGTGGGGACCTTTATTTTCACGTTCTTCATCGGCACGCTGAAGGATGTTTGGGTTTCCAAAGACTGGGGCCAGTTGATCTCCTTTAGGGTTTTTTTCTCTGTGGCCCTTTTCGTTTTTTCGCTTTTCATTCCCAAAATCATAAAGCGCATCAAAGGCGGAGCCTAGCGCGTTGTGATAAAAACCACTAATAATGCGCCAATTCTTTTGATATAGGCAATGTGAGCCCCCTCACCTGGTCCCCTGCTCGCCTCTGGCGCCGCCGAAGGCGAGTATCCCTCTCCCCCGTTGAGGGCACAGGCGCTAACCTAAGGAGCATCGTGTTGCCCCTTCTTCAGTACCAAGGCTCCCGGCCTGGTCATTTCAATAGGTTACAGACGGGTGAAGCCCGCCAAAAATCAAGGCGGGCTAGCCTCCCCCCTCCCTGTTCTCCCCGGTCCTTCGGACCGAAGAGCCAGGGGGTCCCCCATTCCGTAACCAATTGAAATGACGAAGGCCTCCCGCCAGGCACTTCAGAAGGGGCAACATGACACCCTTTGTTTTTCTGAGCATGCTATCTACAAGGTTAGCGCTTACGCCCGGTGGGGGAGAGTTACCGACGTGCCATAGCCGCTTTGGCGGCGGCGCGGGGAAGACCTGCCCGCCATTGCCAGGCGGGGCGAGGCGAAGCGAATGTTGCTCACTAAAGTGCGTTTGTATTAGATTATTGGCGGTTTGTGTGGCCGCAGCAGCTGTAAGGCGGAAGTCATGAAAAAACGAAGACAGTTTCTTAAGCTCGTTCTTGGATTTTTTGCGGGACTCGGTGTTTGGTTGAACCCTGTTTTTTCTGTTCTTGGGTCAGGGGTGAAAAAAATGGGCAGGATCATTTTGCCGAAAGAGACGGCCAGGGAGACGCTGAAGGACAAAAACCCGGCTACTCTGGACACGAGGAATCTGGAGCCGACCCCTTTGGGAGGTTTCGGGACCATGGGGTTGAGTGATTATGCGGTCAGCCTGGACTCATGGCGCCTGGAGGTAACTGGAGAGGTGCAAAAGCCCCTTCGCCTGCGCTATGAGGAGATCACAGGGCTACCGGCCATTGAAAGAAATGTGCTTCTCATCTGTCCGGGTTTTTTCGCCAACCACGGTGCATGGAAAGGCATCTCCATCAAAGCTTTGCTGGATTTGGCCCAAGCCCGGGAGGGCGTTACCCATGTCACGGTGCACGGTCCGGAAGGGAAGTATGAGTCCCTTCAGCGATATCCCATGGAGGATGTCCTCTCAAACAAGGTCTTTCTCGCTTATCAGGTCAATGGGAAGGCACTTCCCCAGCGGCACGGTTTCCCTCTTCGCACTGTGGCTGAGGATTATTACGGCTATGACTGGGTCAAATATGTGTACAAGGTCACGGTGGAGAAGATTGGGTGAGAAAGGTAGAGGGAGTTGTCGGACAGCATTTAAGAGGAGATTTCGCTATTTAGCGGGCTGATTAGGAGACCACAGTGCCCCTCAAATCGGAAATCATTGTTCAAGAAAGCCTGGAGCGGTTGTCGGCGGCTGCGGCCGGCCTCTTTGCCATGCGCGCGAAAGAGTGCGTTCAACAGAAAAGGCGTTTCTCTGTGGCGCTCTCCGGGGGCTCAACGCCGAGGGGCATGCACAGGGCGCTCTCTGAAGAGCCCTTCCTTTCCGAATTACCGTGGCCTCTCATCCATGTCTGGTGGGCGGACGAAAGATGCGTTGCAGGTGATGACCCGAGCAGCAATTACGGCGCGGCTAAACGGGATTTTCTTGATCGGGTCCCACTGCCCCCCGGTCAAATTCACCCCATGCCCGCGGAGATGGTGCCAAAAGACGGGGCCCGGCATTACGAGGATGAGCTGGTTCACCACTTCCAGTTGAAGCGGGGACAGTTTCCGATTTTTGATTTGATATTTCTGGGCATCGGCAAAGACGGCCACACCGCTTCCCTGTTCCCCGGGCAGCATGCGCTGAATGAGCAGAGGCGGTTGGTGCTTTCCGTAAAAGGGGGAGAGCCGGATGTGGCCCGGCTCACCCTGACTTTGCCGGTCCTCAACAGAGCACGGCAGATCGTTTTTCTGGTTTCTGGCAAGGAGAAGGCCGAGATCGTCAAAGCCGTGCTGGATTCCAAGGATCTGCAACGCCCTGCTCAGAGGATCCAACCTGTAAAGGGACGGTTGACCTGGATTCTGGATCGGGATGCCGCCTCGCTGATTTCAGCCTAGTAGGAAGAAGGCGCAAGCCACAAGGCTTAAGGTGCACGGAAAAGATTCATCCGGTAAATGAGTACTAATGATGAAATGACCATGCCATTCATGAGAGAAAAGGGCCATGGAGGTTCTCTGACAAACGACAATCCCTTTCCTCCCGGAGGGGAGAGGTCAGGCGAGGGGGTGTGAATTCAAGGGAAAGGAAGTTATCGGACAGCATCTGAAGGGTTTTTTGTTTCCCATGACCACATGAATCCATCACTCCAAGGGACTATGAAGGGAGAGCATTATGTCAAAACTTCGTGAACCGGGAAAGCTGGGGCGGACCGTAGGGTATGGCTCATTCCTCGGTTCTTATGAAGCCACGGTGAATCACGCGCTTGAGGGGCTGCGAGACGAGAAAGTCATGAACAGAATCTGGGCCCACGATCACACCGTATGGCGGAAGGATCCGGCGGAAATCAGCAACCGCCTTGGTTGGCTCCACAGTCCCGAGGTGATGGTTGAAGCCATCCCTGAACTAACCGCCATGGCCAATGGGTTGCGGGCCGAGGGATATGAGAAAGCTTTGCTTCTGGGCATGGGCGGCTCCAGCCTGGCGCCGGAGGTGTATCGCCTGACGTTCGGCGTTCAAGAGGGGTATCTCGACCTGTCCGTGCTGGACAGCACGGATCCGGGGGCTGTCCTGAGCCGAGCCGAATCCCTTGATCCGGCTAAGACCCTTTTCATCGTTTCCACGAAATCGGGTGGTACCGTGGAAACCCTGTCTTTTATGAAATACTTTTACACCCGAGCTGCCCAGGCCCTCGGCACTGAGGAGGCGAAAAAGCATTTTGTCGCCATCACGGATCCAGGGAGCGGCTTAGAGACAAAGGCCAAGGAACTGGGCTTCCGCAGGATTTTTCTCAATGACCCGAATATCGGAGGTCGTTATTCAGCCCTGTCCTACTTTGGCCTGGTGCCTGCGGTGCTGATCGGCATGGATCTGAATACCCTTCTCGAAAGGGCGGCGACCATGGCATGCAATTCGGAAGGGTGCAATTGCCCTGTTGGTGGTGACAATGCTGCTGCATGGCTTGGCGCAACCATGGGGGCATTGGCGGAAGTCGGTCGGGATAAACTCACGCTCGTGCTCTCACCCGCCATTTCGGCTTTCGGTCCGTGGGTCGAGCAGCTCATCGCCGAAAGCACCGGAAAGGACGGTAAGGGCATCCTGCCTGTGGAAGGCGAAATGCTGAAATCGCCGGAAATCTACGGCCATGATCGCCTCTTTGTTTACCTCAAGCTTGAAGATGACAGCACCCAAGATGACAAGGTCAAGGCTCTCGCAGATTCAGGCGCTCCCGTCGTTCAGTTGAATCTTGTCGACCTCTACGATCTGGGCGGTCAGTTCTTCCTGTGGGAGATGGCCACCGCTGTAGCGGGAAGGTGTCTGGGGATCAATCCCTTTGATCAGCCCAATGTGGAGTCCGCGAAGGTTGTGGCCCGTCAGATGGTTGCCGCTTTTGAAAAGGAGGGAAAGCTGCCGGAGCTGAGCCCGGTGCTTCAAACAGAGGGCATAACGGTTTATGCCGATGAGGGCGCCGAAAGCCTGGAGGAAGCATTTCGGGCATTCATGTCAAAGGCCCGTCAGGGAAAGGACGAGTCTGCCGGCCGAAGCTATGTCGCCATCCAAGCTTACCTGGAACCCACATCGGGGACGACTGCTGCTCTTCAAGAGCTCCGTACGAAACTACAGGGGACCTACCGTATGGCCACGACCGTGGGGTACGGGCCGCGTTTTCTCCATTCCACAGGGCAGCTTCACAAGGGAGACGGCGGACACGGCATGTTTGTTCAGCTCACGGCGGATACGGCCAAGGACGTCGCCATTCCAGACCGTGCAGGAGGGGAAGGGTCGTCAATCAGTTTCGGGGTGCTCAAGATGGCACAGGCCCTGGGTGACCGTCAGGCCTTGTTGGACGGTGGTCGTCAGGTCATTCGTTTTCATTTGGGCAAGGATATTACAGGAGGTTTGAGGCGACTGGTGGAGGCCTTGGTGTGATTAAGGCGGTCCATACAAAAGGGCTCTTGAAGGATCGCTGAACAGTTGATTCTCCGAGCGAACTGCAATCCGTGGCAGAGCGCTTCATTGCTGAAAGCGAGGAACATGAAACCGATTAAAGGTGAAGTCACAGTTCTGGCAGGGGATGTTGGCGGGACCAAAACGAATTTGGGTCTCTATATCGTCGGCAAGCAGCGTCCTAGGGCTACGATTGTCGAAAGTTTCCCCAGTGGGGAGTCTGCGGATCTGGAGACGATTGTTGAACGGTTCCTTGAAAGACATCCGGTCCTTGTCCGTAGCGCCTGCTTCGGCATCGCGGGTCCGGTGCTCCAGGGGGAATCCAAAACAACCAACTTGCCCTGGAAGGTGTCCGAAGTATCACTCAAGAAAAGATTTCAATGGCACCGTGTTCGTTTGCTCAATGATCTGACCGCAACAGCGTTGACCGTTCCTCTTTTGACAAGCCGGGAGCGAATCGCCATCAACAAGGTCAGGGTCCCAAAGAATCAGAACCTCGCACTCGTCGCTCCGGGAACCGGACTGGGGGAAGCCCTCCTTGTTTTCCGGAACGGTGAATACATTCCTATTCCTTCTGAAGGCGGGCATGTCGATTTTGCACCCTCCAATGAAGCTGAGGTCAGGTTGTGGCGGTTTCTTCGGGAGAAGTTCGGTCATGTGAGTGTAGAAAGGGTCCTCTCAGGTCCCGGTCTGGTCAATCTCTACGCATGGCTGAGAGATGCGGAGGGTTATCGGGAACCTGGCTGGCTCAAGAAGCGCTTTGAGGAGGGAGATCCCGCCAGGGTGGTCACGGAAACGGCTTTGAAAGAAAGACATCCCCTTTGTCGGGAAGCCCTCCATGTCTTTGTCTCTGTTCTGGGGAGGACGGCGGGAAATCTTGCCTTGACCGGCACGGCAACAGGCGGCGTTTATCTGGGTGGCGGGATTCCACCCAAAATTCTTCCTGCCTTGAGGCAAGGCCTTTTCATGAAGGCCTTCGTGGACAAGGGGCGGTTCGAGGATTATTTGAAAGAAATACCGGTGCGCGTGATTATGAACGACAAGGCGGCCCTTTTGGGCGCAGCGATAGGTGCTTTTGATTTGCTTTAGTTCTTGGATTGAAAAACAATGAGAACATAAAGGAGTGTCAGAGTATGGAATTCAAGGATGTGGTAAACCAGAGACGAGCGGTCGATTTTTTTGATCCGGAAAAACCGGTTTCCGACGCGCTCATCAAAGAGCTGATAGAGATGGCTGCAAAAGCACCCTCCAGCTTCAACCTTCAACCATGGAGCCTGATGATCATCAAGGACCCTGATGAAAAGATGCGCCTCCGAAAGCTGGCTTGGGACCAGCCCAAGGTCGGTGAGGCCCCGGTGGTCTTCATTGTGCTTGCGGACCGGGATGGATGGAAAAAGGGACATCCCGTTGTTGAGAAGAACTTCCGGGAAATGGTCCAAGCAGGCAGCATGACCGAGGACAAACACGACTGGTTTTTCAATGCCTGTCAAAGCCTATACGGGGAAAGCGAGGAAAAACAGCAGGCCTTTGCGTGCAAGAACACGGGCTTTTTTGCCATGACCCTCATGCTTGCCGCAAAAAGTCTTGGCCTGGACACGCATCCCATGGACGGGTTTGATCACGACGGGGTCCGAAAGGCCTTCAACATCCCTGAAAATTACTGGATTCCCCTTCTCCTGGCTGTGGGGCACTTTGACGAGAAAAAAACCCTGCCTTCGCCCAAGTGGAGAAAGACGTTTGACGACATTGTACTGAAGTAATGCCTTCCTGAGAGGTCCCAGCGAATGGATGCCCAATCAAGTAGCCGGTCCGATCGGCTGATCGTCTTTGGCCGGTATCCGGTGCCGGGACGAACAAAAACGCGGCTCATTCCGGATCTGGGTCCGGCCGGCGCTGCGGAGCTTCAAAAGCAGCTTACAGAGAAGATTTTCCGGACTGCCAAAGCCTTTGCCTCAAAACAGAAGCTTGAAATGCAGGTATGCTACGAAGGCGGGAGCGGGAAAAAAATCCGTCGCTGGCTCGGGACCGGAGCCCACTTTTCAATGCAAAAGCCCGGGGATCTTGGAGCGCGCATGGAGGCGGCATTCCATGACGCCTTCCAGGGCGGGTGCCGCCGCGTGGTTCTTGTGGGGACCGATGTCCCGGAATCAACGGTGCGTCACCTTGAAGAGGCCTTTGATGCATTGAAAGAGAAGGACCTCGTGCTGGGGCCGAGTGCGGATGGGGGTTACTGGCTCGTGGGTCTCAAAGGGTCGGCCCCTATTTTTCGCAACATGCCCTGGGGAACACCGGAGGTCTTTGGGAAGACCCTTTCTGTGGCAAGGCACCAGGCGCTTTCAATCCACTGCCTCGATCCCATAGGGGATGTGGATACACCGGAAGATCTCGAGAAGAGACTCCCGGAATGGAAAAGGCCTTACATTTCCGTTATCATTCCGGCACTGGACGAGGCTGAAGTCATAGAAAGCACCATGGATCATGCCCGGAGTGACGATGCAGAGATCATTGTGGTGGATGGGGGAAGCAGGGACGAGACGGTGGTGCGGGCAAGGCAAAGTGGAGCGCGCATTCTGGAGCGTCCGCGGGGCAGAGCCGTGCAGCAGAATCGGGGCGCTTCGGTTGCTGAAGGTCGTGTGCTCCTGTTCCTGCACGCCGACACACGCCTGCCCGAGGACTATGTGTTGCAGGTCTTTGATACCCTCATGGACCCAAGCATCATTCTGGGGGCCTTCCGTTTTAGAACCGATCTGAAAAGCTCTCCCATAAGGCTCATCGAGATCCTCACGAACTTTCGCTCCCAATTTCTCAGGCTTCCCTACGGCGATCAGGCTTTCTTCGTCCGAAAGCCGGTTTTTCATGCTTTCGGGGGTTTTCCTGAGGTGCCGATAGCGGAGGACCTCCTTTTTGTGCGGAAACTATCAAAGCACGGCCGCATCCGTATGGCGCCGGGTGCAGCCGTGACCTCCGCCCGGAGGTGGCGGTCCATCGGGACGCTTCGCACCCTCATGATCAATCAAGTGATTCTCGTCGGATTGGCGCTTCGCATATCGCCCCACGTTCTTGCCACGCTTTACAGGCATCCAGCAAGAGGGGTAAAACCTTGACGGGCTGTTGCCCAAATCTGCTTTTGGCTTTAGATGGGGGGTTTTGGGGTCTTACCCAAAATGCCTGGTGGGAGGCCTACGTCATTTCAGGGCGTTATGGAATGGGGGACCCCCTGGCCCGGTCCTCACCACCTGGGGCAGAAGAGCAACTGTAAAGTCTTTGCAGAGGCTGCTGTTGCTGCTATGAAATTGCTTCCGTGAAGTGAGGACCGGGAACAGTGGAGGGGGGAGGCTTGCCCGCCCTGATTCAAGGCGGGCTAGCCCGCCTTTGTTTTTGGCGGGCTTCACCCGTCCGTAACGCCTTGAAATGACCAGGCCGGGAGCCTCGGTATTGAGGGTAAGACATCAGAACCCTTATAATCATCTGACCTACGTGATCTGGGCAACAGCCCGTCAAGGATTGATTCCTAATCCCCGAGTGTTGCCATATAGTCGTCATAGAGTGTTTCGAGGGCCAGTTTGTGCTTTGCCTCCTCTTGGGATAGCATCTTGAAAAGCTTCACCACATCGGGGTCGTCTGCTTTTTCCTGGAGGTCATTGTAGAGTTTCAGGGAGTATTCTTCCCTCTTCATGGCCAGCCTCAACGCTTCTGCGTAAGGCATCCCCGGCTCGTAGGCGAGATCCGACATGTAATTGCTTCGTTTCATGTCGGGGATCCATTTGAAATCGTAGTCTGCCAGGTTTTTCTCCCCCTTGAGAAATCCTTCCAGCAGAGCCTGATGTTTTCTTTCCTCGTCGGCGAATTCCTCGAAGGTCTTCCGTCCTCCAGAGTAAAGGTCCTGTCTGCTCGCATTTTCATAAAAGGCAATGGCCTCTTTTTCCTTTTCAATGGCAAAATGGATGATCTCCTCAAAAGACTCAAAGCTCATGTTTCCCTCCTTCTGTAAATGAGATTGCGTGGGCATCTTAGGGGAAAATGCCTTGTGTGTCAAAAGAAACTGTGTGAGAATGGGCCGCAACAAAAAGGGAGGGAGGGTCATATGCGGAACTATCTGATCATAGGAAACGGGGTCGCCGGCACGACGGCTGCCGAAAACATTCGGAAGAATGACCAGGAAGGGCAGATAACCATTGTCACCGAAGAGGCTGTACCTTTTTACTACAGAATCAGGCTCAACGAACTGGTCTCGGGGGAAATTTCGGAAGAAAATCTCATTGCCAAGAAGGATCAGTGGTATCGGGATCAGGGCATTGATCTCAAGCTTGAAACGCGGGTTGTGGGGGCGGATTCTGAAAAGAAGACAGCCATCACCCAAGACAACCAGAAACTCGCTTACCATCGGCTCTTGATAGCCACGGGAAGTCATTCCTTTATTCCGCCAATTAGGGGCTCCGAAAAGACAGGGGTCTTTGCTCTTCGTTCCGTGCAGGATGCAAAGGACATCGCGGATTGGGCGAAGGGTATCGAGCGCGTCGTCCTCATTGGGGGCGGTTTGCTCGGTCTCGAAGCCGGAAATGCACTCCGCAAGCTGGGCAAGCAGGTGATGGTGGTTGAGTTCTTTCCAAGGCTCCTGCCCAGGCAACTGGACGTGGACGGGGCAAAGAGACTTCAAGGCATCATGGAAGGCATGGGATTTTCCTTTAGGCTCGGTGCAAAAACGCAGGAGATCAAGGGGGAAAACGGGGTGGACGGTGTTGTTCTGGAAGGGGGAGAGACGCTACCCGCTCAGATGGTCATCATTTCAGCGGGGGTTCGGCCTAACTTGGAAATGGCTGAAGCATTGAAGCTGGACCATGACAAGGGGATCAAGGTGGACAACCACTTGAGGACGAATCAACCCGATATCTATGCGGCAGGGGATGTGGCCGAGTTTCAGGGCATTCCTTACGGCATCTGGACGGCTGCCATGGAGCAAGGTCAAGTGGCCGGCATTAACATGGCCGGTGGGGAGGCGTCGTACCCGGGCACCGTCATGGCCAACACGCTCAAGGTCGTGGGTATCGACTTGGCGGCGGCAGGCAATATCGACGCTGAAAATGCCCTTGAATCCAAGGTTGTATCAGAGGAAAAAATCTACAAGAAAATCGTTATCGATCAGAATCAGATCGTCGGCTGCATTATGCTGGGCGATACAAAGGGGTTCAACAAGATCACAAAGATGATGTCGGAAAAACAGGATGTGTCCCAAACAAAGGATCAGATTTTGTCCCCGTGATTCTTGCCGGGGTCTGGATTCAATGATTGGAGGGCAACGCTATGCACTTATTGCTCGCTTGAGAGAGAATAGAATCCACAGCACGGGTTGCGAAAAAGCGAATGATTGTTAGTTTATGGAAGTGATGGACAATGTCTTGGGAGCGTTCATTGCCGGTTGAAAGAGTGTAACGACGCATTGTTGACGTGATTCTCAAAACAGGAAGGAGGTGAAATCCATGCCCAGTTGTCACGATATGAGAGCAGGGGAGGTTTACAGCTGCCCCGATTGTGGCATTGAACTCAAGGTGGTCAAAGAGTGCAAGGACGCGGGGACGCCTGCGGAAAGTTGCGATTGTCACACCGGAGCCGATCCATGCACCTTTTCCTGCTGCGGAAAGGAATTGGTCAAAAAGGCGTAATTGTTTTTAATCCATGGGTTTGAGGCGGCGCTATCGTGTTGGCATAGCCCCGCCTTTTTGTGTCTCAGAAGCAAGCGGGAACCATGAGTCGGCGGGTCGCCTCTTTCTTGCTCCTGATGACAGGGTCGTATTTTGCCTTCCTTCGAACTTTTTCGACGCGAATTTTTCCATTGATCCAAACAAGGGTCACCGTTTGATAAACGGTGTTCAAGGCGCTCTGCTCCAGGGGCAGCCGATGATAGGTAAAATGAAGCATGCGGGACTGGGTCCAGCGGGAAGGGTAATATTCACAGGGGTCAAACTCAAAAGAACCCTCTGAAAACATAGACCGTACGATGACATGTCGAGGCGGGGAAACGACCGCCTTTTTGAGTCTCTTCTCGATCTTCCTTGTGGCAGAAGGAGGCAGATCAACGCCCACCACCTGCGTGGGAAACTCGTCTCCTGAAGGGTCACGCCCGAAGTTTCTCTTCACGATCGCAAGGTCCTTCAAAATGCGACGAGCGTCCCAGAAATCCAAGTCCGTGTAAACATGATAATCGTAGCGCGTTCGGCTTGGATGGCAATGAATGATTCGCGCCACAGCAGACCTCCTGAACGACGAAGGGCCCACAGAGGGGATTTATGGGCAGCTTTTGACACTATTCGGACAGCAAACCATTCCTATCATAATCCCAAAGGGCGGCAATGACAACCTTCGTTTTATTTCAAGCACCATTGACTTACAAATGCCGGGCATAGGCGAGGAGATTCTTGTTCAAGCGGAGCTGAAAAGCGGGCTGGGTGAGCTCGTTGCCTCTCTTGTGGAACGGAACATAGACCAACATGAAACGTCGTGCTTTGATTTGGATTTCCTGGAGTTTTGGAAAGAGCACTCTCTGAGGCTTCATAAAGCTGGCCAGATTGATTTTAAGACCTTCCACGGCCTCTTGCACAGGCAAGGTCACTGGATGGATCTCTCCCTCAGGGAGCTCGGATATCAAGTCGGTCTGGGGTTGGGACAAAGTGAGATTGCGGCCAAACCGGAGTAGATCCTGGGGGCGGACTTTGAAGGCAGGGGACCAGAATCGGAAAGGCCGGTCTTTCCAATGTTCCTGGACCACCTTGGGGAGGTTGGCCAACTGGATCAGATCGGCGTAAGAATCAAGGCCGATCCCCGTGACCTCTGCTTTTAATCGGTAGAAGGGCAAGTACGTGACCCCCTCGCCGTTCTCCGGCAAAGCACCGAACCTAATCTTTGTGAAGCCCTTCTTCCCTGCCATCCAGATGGAATTGCAGTTCTTGCAGTTGAGGGCCAGGGAATCCCGCTCGCCGTCCAAGTCCCAGCCGCAGTTCGGGCACAGGGCGGGCAGAAACTGGATTTGCCATGTGGGTCTCCCTCCAGGCAACGCGTCGCCGTTCAAATCCTCCGCAGGGGCCGAAGAGACAGGTCTGTTCAAAACAGCATCATAGAGCGTGTCTTCAATGTAGAAAGGGGAGTAGATTTGACTGAGGGTTTCTCCAATGAAAGCCTGAGCAAAAAGAGGTTTCGGTAGAGAGGCGCTGAGTCTCCTTTCCAGGAGTTCAAGGACCTCGCCGTAAGCGAGGCCGGGCTTCAAGAAGCGGCCTTCTTCTTCAGGGGACATGAATCGCAGCTTCAGGGTCTGGCCTCTCAACCCAAGGGATATGGGAAAGTATCGGGATTCTACGCCTTGATGGCTCACGTCCACGATCTTCTGGCGAATACCGCCGGACACACAGGAAAAAAGACACCCTTTGAAGCGCCAGTATGGAAGGTAGACGAGGGACTTGCCTTTCGGCGCCCTGTGGGGAAGCACGTAGCGGAAGAAATCTCGGCTCTGGAGAAAGGATTTTACCCGGCAGTATCCGCAGATGAAGAGATGATCCGTCTCCTCCAGGGTGGCCGGCGCCCCGCACTGGGGGCATTGATGCTCGATAAGGAATTTAGAGCTTTTCACCGCACTGGTTGCAGTACATGGAGTCGCTTAAGTTTTCGCTGCCGCATTTGGAGCAGAACTTGGGCTTCGGCTTCTCTTCTGCCATATGGCCGCACCGTGAACAGAACTTTGCATTGGGCGTGAGGTTCTTGCCGCAGTTCGCACACTGGGTAAAAACAACCTGCTGGTGGCCGCAATGGGGGCAGAACCTTGCCGTCGTGGGAAGGGGGTTCTGACACTCCGGACAGGATGTGGTCTCCGGGGCTTGCTGATCTCCAGGTTTTGCTGCAGCGAAATACTGGGAAAACATGGCGGGCATCATGAAGCCCATGCCCATGCCCATGCCGGTACCGGCGCCACCCTCAGCCTCTGAAGCCTTTTCCATGGCCATGGCCGCCTTCATTTGCATGAGCTTGTTCATGTCATCAAAGACACCCATGCGGGCGCGGTCGTCGATCGCCTTTTGAACTTCAGGCGGGGGCGTGATCGCATTGGTGTACAGATGGGTCAGGCCCAGCCCAAAGTGGGTGAAATCTTCTTGAAGGCGTTTTGCCAGTCCTTGGGAAAGCTGGTCATATTTGGACGGGAGATTCAAGATCGAATCGATGGTCTCTCCCATGTAATCATTGAACCGTGACACGATCACCCGGTTCAGATATTCTTCAATTTCCTTGGTGGTGTACATGCCTTGTGTGCCCACCAGGCTGTTGATGAAGAGAATCGGCTGAATGACCTGCACGTTGAACACACCGAAGGCCCTCAGGCGAATCAAGCCCAGTTCCGAGTCCTTAAAAGCCACAGGATCCCTGGTCCCCCATTTGAGATTGGTGAAAACCTTGAGGTTCACGAAGTACACTTCAGCCCTGAGTGGGCTGCTCATCCCCCAGGGGATGGCCGCAATTTTGGTGAGGATCGGGATGTTGGCTGTTTTCAGGGTGTGTCTTCCAGGTCCGAAGGCCTCGATGGCCTTGCCTTTGTAAAAAAAGACACCCGCTTGACTGTCCCTCACGGTCAGCTGGGCACCGAGTTTGATCTCGCCGGAGCCGTTTTCCGGGATACGATGCACAAGCTCTTGGCCCGTGTCGTCGAACCACTCCAGAACTTCCAGAAACACCACGTTGTTGTTGCCCATAGCTCTTTTCTCCCTCTGCGCGGAACCCACCCGGAGGGTCCTGTGATGGGTGCCGCCCCCCAAACGAACGTTTCGGGGGTGCACGAAGCGACCCCCGATCAATGTAGCTTATCATAATACAAGAAAGTAAAGTTTAAGTCAATTGCGAAGGTCGGAGTGCATCAATGATGGAAGGTCGTTTGTGGTGTGACGGCGGGGCCCTTTTTCTTCCTATTGCCAGTTCCGGACATGCCAGGAAGAAAGTGCTCAGATGAAAAGGGGGGCTGTCTCTTACCCAGTCCGTGGTGATCGCACCATATCCTTTGTACAGAGGATGCCTGGTTTGCTGTCTGTTCAGGAAAGGGACAGATTTTTTGCAGCCCAGAGTGCGGCCTGTAGACGATTGGGGACATTGATCTTTTTGAAGATGTTGTAGATGTGGGTTTTCACGGTGTTGGGGCTTATAAAAAGGCTGTTGGCAATTTCCTCGTTTGTAGCGCCTGCGGCCACGAGGGAGAGTATTTCTATCTCTCGGCGGGTGAGGATGGAGGCATCCTTTTGAGAGACATGGTGATACGTTTTGTTGTTCAGGACCAATTTGCTCATAATTCCTCTCGAGACCCAAAGCTCCCCTTCAAAGATAGCCATAAGGCCTTTGTGAAGTTGTTCTGTTGTGTCCTGCACGTAAAAAAACCCCCGCACCCCGCGACTCAAAGCCGCTTCCTCAATGCCGAGATCGGGGGGCACGTTGAACAAGGCCACATAATCTTGTGATCTTATTTCCTCATGAAAGCGTTCCAATGCCGTCAGACACTCGTCTTGATCCTTACCGCCGCAATCCCAGAGGATGAGACGGGGATGGTTTGTGCTTCCGGTGTAAAGGGCAGCTGCCTGAAGGGTATCGAATCCGGCTCTGCATGTGGCTCTCCCTTTCTTTTCCAAGAAAAAGCCGATCAGCTCATTTTGCAGCCTCCTGGGGCCCGCGATGCATATCAATTTGTCTTTCAACGGTGCCAAGTTCTTCTCTTCTGAGAGCATGGTTAATTTTGGAAAATGCCGGAAACTATTTCCTGACCTCCTTTTGGGGGCCTTCCTCATACCACCACTTATGTTGCTGGTCGCTGATTCGATTCCTGCCTTTGTTGGGAATGACCGGGCCTCTTGGAATGACAAGAGCCACACAGCCTACTATTATACTCAACTCAGCCGTCTTTTTCTACTCCATTCCCGCGGTTTGGGTATACGGCTTGATTTGAACAGGGCAATGGTTTATTCTGGGTGCCAACCTGGAGCAAGCGTTCCTGGAGGGGTGGTCTATGCGCATCTGTGAAAGGATCAAAGCGCACCTCATGGCACAAGCCGAAGGCATGGTGGTCAAAGAGGTTCGAATCGGCCTCGGATATACGGCGGTCATGCTGGCGGGTGGACAAGCCGGTGTAGCCTTTACCTTTCGGGAGAGCATGAAAAGGGGGTGCACGGTTTTCACGGGGCGACACCCTTTGGCCGGAAGACCGGCTTCAGAGCTGCTCTCGTACCTCGGCTCAAAGGACAGGATTGAGATGGCCGTGGCGGTGGCCACGGCGAATGCGCTGGCCAACACGGCGAAGGAGGGGCTTATCGAAGGAGATACGATGGCGTATCTTCACATCGAACCGGCAGACACGGTGGGGATGGTGGGCTATTTCGGACCCGTGCTGCCGCGGCTCAAGAAGGAAACATCTTCAATTTTGATCTTTGAGGAGCACAGAGACAAGGAGAAGGGTGTGTTGCCCGCTGAGGAAGCGTATCGCCTTTTGCCTCAATGCGAGGTGGCCATGATCACGTCCACGTCCATCGTGAATCACACCATTGACGCACTTCTCGAGGTGGTCGGCTCTTGTCGCGAAGTGGTGTTGCTGGGGGCTTCTACGCCTCTTGTGCCGGAAGCATTCCGCAATACGCCTGTGACCTTCCTTTCCGGTGTGGTTGTTACAAGACCGCAGGAAGTCCTTCGTATTGTCAGCGAAGCGGGAGGCATGCGCTTGTTCAAAGACAACGTCAGGAAGGTGAATTGGTCACTGAAAGAGGACTGAACCGGTTCATGGGTGAACGGTCGGCTGGAGTCCACTGAAGGTGGCGAGATTGGGGTAAAAAGCCGGTTACATGAAAGAGGCCGGGACCTTGTGAATGGGGGCGTGAGAAGGGACAGGCAATGAATCAGAATCTTGCAGACCAGATTCTTGAAATGATCGGGAAAGAATACTTTGAATGGCTTACAAAGGGATTTACCAAGGAGACCCGGCTTCAAGATATTCCTGAAGAACTCCTGGAAAGAATCAGTGCAGTCCATGTCACGGCAAAAGACTTCTCAAAGGATCGCAACGCCATAACAGCCATTGCGCTTATCACCTTTGCCTACGGGATGGCGGGCAAGGTGCAGCACCCCAAACATGCCTCTCACGACATGCTTCTTGTCAAAGTTCTGGCAAAGAAAGAAAGGGCGAGAAGGGCCGGCCAAGATCAATGGGATCAAGAGGTGTGGCATTTGCCGCTTTTCGAACTGATTACAGGTGAGGTGGGGGAAAGGATAAGGGCGACAAAAATCATGACAAGTCCCACATGAAAGACTCTTTTGACAAAGGGGCTTGCCTTTGATAAGGTGACTTTGCGCTTGTCAAGGAGAAGCGTGCATGCCGCAGGCGGGGTTTAGGGGGTTCGCTGGGAGCTTGAGTTCTCTGGAAAGAACTGGGTGGAAATGGCTGAACTGGCTTTTATAAGTGAGAAAAACCGCGAAAGGTATCTTCGAATCATCAGCCCGGTAGGGCACCTCTTGGGCCGGGCAGGCGTGCACCCCAATATCTTGTCGATTACAGGCTTGTTGTTGAGTGTGGTGGCGGGCCTCTTTTACAGTCAGGGCTTTTTCTTCTGGGGTGCGTGGATCGTTGTTATTGCGGGAATTTGTGATACCCTGGATGGACAGATTGCCAGGCAGAATAACAAGAACAGCGCCTTCGGCGCTTTTTTCGACAGCACCCTGGACCGTTACGGGGATATGTTCTTTTTCATTGGCCTCGCTTATTACTTTGCTGGAGGGCAAAGCTTTTCAGCTGTCCATGCCGCCGCCGTGAAGGGGGTTCCAAGCCCCTGGACGGTTCTGGTCATCATCTTGACCATCGCCGGCTCTTTCATGGTGAGCTACACCAGAGCGCGGGCGGAAGGTCTCGGCGTTGAATGCCGCGGCGGCATCATGCAGAGGCCTGAACGAATAACCCTGCTGGTTATCGGATCCCTGTTGGGCTCTGTTCCCGTTGCCGGGCTTCTGCTCATCAAGATTACCCTTCTGCTTCTGGCCGTATCCACAAATGTGACCGCCATTTACAGGATTATTTCCGTCAAGAACCACTTCAAGAACGAGAATTCAGTTCAGTGAAGGATCGGCTGAAATGCCCCCACTGTGGAAAGGATGTGGAGAAATACCGCAACCCCTTTCCTACCGTAGATGTCATCATAGAGCTCAGCGGGGGCATTGTGCTCATTCGGAGAAAGAACCCCCCGTTTGGTTGGGCTATTCCCGGTGGTTTTGTGGACTATGGTGAGAGCCTCGAAGCAGCCGCGCTTCGGGAAGCCAAGGAAGAGACCTCTCTTGATGTGGAACTTCTTTTTCAGATGGGCGCCTATTCCGATCCCGGCAGGGACCCCAGGTTTCATACCATATCCGTCGTCTTCATAGCAAAAGCCGAAGGGGAGCCGAAAGCGGCGGATGATGCTGAGAGAACAGGTGTCTTTCGTCGGGAAACCTTGCCTGAAGACCTCGCTTTCGATCACCGAGAAATCCTTCAAGACTACTTTGACAAATACACAGGCCTTTCAGCCCGAGCTTAGTTGTAAGTAAACCATCCGCCTCTGGTGGAGGACCCGGACAGGTTCTACCGATCCGGGGTCTAGAAGAGTCGGTAACTGTTTAATCATGATGCTCAGGGAGGAAGCCCTTTCTTGCGTTCCAAGGCTCCGGGCTGGTCTTTTCTGCGACTTATCTCCAGGGGAGTTTTGCCTACGACCCATTCCACCCTTCGGGATGGCTGCGGTTTCCCCCAGAGATAAGTCACGAAAAGACGGCGCCCTCTCACCCCCGCCATAAGGCAGCGGGATCTTCGACAGTCACTTCAGAAAAGGCTTCGTCCCTGAGCCCCCTGGGGGGCACCTGATGCC